>JAEEGK010014966.1_pt1 | contig 17273 bp, 10 predicted proteins | sample 8958771 | NCBI WGS metagenome assembly JAEEGK01 (sample SAMN16246547, study PRJNA631951) | gut metagenome | biome: gut microbiome; feature: rumen; material: SC-attached | host: Bos | place: Iran: Karaj | collected 2018-10
TGGGGACTTATCGAAAGGTTTGTCCCCATTTTGTTTGGCTCTGTTTCATTATTTTATCGGACACCACTAGATTATTATTAATTATAATTATTAATAATTATTAATAATTATTAATACTATAATATACTATATATTAACTCCTTATAAAGCTATCAACAACGTCTGCAATTGATGCGTAAACCGTGAAAATCAAACTCTCGTTTTCTCGGTTTCTCGGTTTCTTTTTCTGTTTTTTTCGTTTTCTTTTTAGGAACACGCCATCTTGCCTACCGCGATAGGCTGTCTTGTTCAGCGCGACAGGCTGTCCTGCTTGCCGCGATAGGCTGTCTTCGCCTGCCGCGATGGCCTTTTGTGCCAAGGAAGATGGCCTTTTGTGCCGAGGAAGATAATATCTTGTGGCAAGGAAAAGGGGAGTTCCCACGGAGGGAACGTGAGGTTTCCCTGGGACAAACGTGAGGTTTGTGCCAAGGAAACGTGAGGCTGGTGGCATATTTTTTTGCCCCAAAAGTATGGTGATTAGAAAAATATTTGTTATCTTTGCACACATAAAACCTGAAGCAATGGAAAATATCAAGCGAATAGTATTGACGGGAGGACCCTGCGCGGGCAAGACCACAGCGCTGGTGCGCATCATCGAGCATTTCTCGAATCTCGGTTTCAAGGTGTTTACGGTGCCTGAGGTGCCCACGATGTACAGTCAGGGCGGGTGGAGCTACCTGACGCCTAACCACGACCTGTATTATCAGGGCGAGCTGGCCATTCTAGAGACGCAGCTGGCGCTGGAGGACTCGTTTATGCGACTGGCTGAGACGTGTACGAAGCCGACGTTCGTGGTGTGTGACCGTGGTACGATGGACATCTCGGCCTATATTGCGCCAGAGATGTGGCAGGAGCTGTGCGAGAAGTGTGGCACGTCGACCAACGCGTTGCGTGGCCGTTACGATGCCGTACTGCATCTGGTCAGCGCTGCTGATGGTGCTGAGCAGTACTATACCGTTGCCACCAATGCCAACCGTTATGAGCAGGCCAACGAAGAGGGCTTGCAGTTGGCTCGCGACCTGGACAAGAAGGTGAACAGGGCCTGGACGGGGCATCCGCATCTGCGCGTCATCAACAACCACGACGACTTCGACACGAAGTTGCGCCGCGTGTTGAAGGAGATTAGCAATGTGCTTGAGATTCCACAGCCCATCGAGGATGAGCGCACGTATATTGTTGAACTGACGGGTCAGTTGCCTGAGAGCATCGAGAGTGAGATCACACAGACCTATCTGGTGGCTGATCCTGACTGTGAGATTCGTCTGCGTCGTCGCAGCTGGAGTGGGGAAGTGGTCAACGTGCATAAGACCAAGAAGCGCATATCGCCAACCGAGGTGCTTGAAACGGAGCGTCAGGTGTCGAATGCCTTGTACGAGTCGCTGCTGCAACAGGCCGACCCCTATCGTGCCACCATTCGCAAGACGCGCCGCAGCTTTATCTGGCGAGGTCAGTTCTTCCAGATAGATACTTTCTACACGCCCGTCAACAACCTCATCCTTCTGGAGACGAAGGGTGTGGCACAGACGGAGAGCGTCAACTTCCCACCGTTCATCCGAGTGGTTAAGGATGTCACGGGTAATCCGGAATACTACAACTATAATATTGCGTTGAGAAGGTGAGAGGGGTGAGGTGAGATGTCTGATGTAAGATGTAAGATGTAAGATGGAAGAAGTAAGATGTAAGAGGTAAGAAGTGTGATGGCTGATGGATAATGGATGATGTGTGATGGATGAGGGCTGATGTAGAAATTTGGCTGTTGACTGATAAAAACTAACCGTTCACTGAATCTTTTCGGTGGACGGTTAAACTTTTCATACCTTTGCTGCGTCAAAGATAACGATTCACGAAACGAATTAAAATGCAAGAACTTTTAGTAATAACAATTCAAAAACTAAGAAGAGTATGAAAAAAATTGTGATGACATTGGTTGCCTTGCTGACAATGACAGCAGCAGTAGCACAGAACAACGGTAATGGACAGCGTAGAGGTTTTCAGAGACAGACCCCTGAAGAGATGACCAACCGCATGGCCGACCAGTTGAAGCTGGACGACAAACAGAAGTCAAAAGTGCTTGACCTGAACAAGGAGTATGAGGGCGTATTGGGTGGTCCAGGTATGGGCAGAGGTTTTGGAAGAGGTCAGGGTGGCCCTGGCGGTCCTGGTGGTTTCCAGGGTGGGCAGCAGGGACAGCGTCCCCAGCTGACTGAAGAACAGCGTGCCGAAATGCGGAAGCAGATGCAGCAGCGTATGGAGCAGCGTCAGGAGTACGAGAAGAAGCTGAAGGATATCCTGACTGACGACCAGTACAAGACGTATCAGGAGCAACAACAGCAGCGTCGCGGACGTGGCGGTTTTGGTGGTCCTCGCGGTCAGCGTCCCAATATGTAAACATATATTCAGGATAATAACAAAACAAAGGAAATCCGTATTTTTACGTGATTTCCTTTTGTTTTTTGAAATATAATGGCTATCTTTGCCAAACTAAATCATTATTCGTATGGACTTACTACACATTATTACAGTCGTGATCCTCGTTATTATTGGCGTGGTCATCTACATCAATAAAAGGAAGAATCAGTAACTGATGCAGACTTCGATGCCGCTTCTGACGGGTACTTGCCGGTCGGCAATGTAGAGCGTGCCGCTGCCCTCAGTGGCAAAAACCTTCACCTCGTGACGGTTCATTTCAACATGTATCATACCATGAGGCGTGGGAACATCGCCCTGTAGCCAGTCGAGGTCGCCCAACGAGGGGCGTATCTCGAATTCCGCATAGCCAGGCTTGGTAGGACGGACGCCTAAATAATACTTGCCCAACAGGTAAACGGGTGAGGCGCCCCAAGCGTGACACAGCGATTTGCCGTAGGGACGACCGTACATAGCCAGATGCTGCGTGCCTGATTCCGCCGGCACGTACTTCTCCCAGAACGAGGTCGCCCCTTCGCGCAACATGCCGCCCCAGTAGTCGCGCATCTCTTGAAGAACCTGCGTATGCAATCCGTCCATGCATAGTGTTTCCAATTCATAGAAACGCATGTAGGGCGTAGTGATGGCAGGAATATCGGGGTTCAGCATGACGCTCTGCATAATTTCGCGGCGTTGTTCCTCGTAGGCATAGCCGTAGAGAATGGCAAACATGTTAGGGAATTTGGTAATCTGTTTGTTCATCTGGCCGTCCTCGATGGCGTGGTAATAAGCCTTCTGCTCGTAGCTCCAGAAAGTCTGCCTGACTTTGTTGCGCAATTGCTCGGCCTTGACGCGGTAGTCGCTTTTGTTGATGCTCAGAAGCTTGGCGCATAGGGCCATTGTCTCCAATGCCTTGCATAGCAGTATCTGTTCAAAGCAGAGTGTTCCGCGCTTGTGCATGGGAAAGTCAACCCAATCGACGAATATCCAGTCATCGGCCTGTCCCTCGGCCATCCCGTCAGCGTTCAGCCTTTTTTCAACGTAGTCCATCATCGTCACCATGCGTGGCCACATTTCGCGCACGAAGTCTGCGTCGGCAGTATATTGATAGTAGTCGAGGATGGATTTGAACCAGTAGAACGTATAGTCCATGATGGTGTTGACGTGGGCGGTGACGGGGTCTTTGCCGCGCAGTTGACGGATGGTGCGCTTGACGCACTCCGTGTCGAAGCGCAGATAGTAGTTCATCAGGTACGACTGGATGGCATCGCCCGACCACGTCCAGCGGTCGCGCTTGATGCCGTCCATGAAGAACTCGCGTGTGGTGAGGTCCATCGTGTAGGCTGCCACATCCCAGATGCGGTTGATGCCGTCGTCCGAGCATCGGAAAGAACCCGTATGCTGCCGGTCGTAGGGGGCGTATTCGTAGTCCATCAGCACGTCGTCGTAGCTGGCACCCGCGTCCTTCTCGATATAAACGAAGCGGAAGGCCTTGCTTGCGAGGGCTGAGGTCTGATGGCTGAGGTCTGAGGTTAGAACGTCCAGCGTTTCGCAGTGCTCCTTGTCCAAAGCCTCCTCGCGGCTTTCGCCATAGTAGATGCGGGCGGTACCCTGCAGACCTTTTAGCTTCAGGTAGCCAAAGGTTTCCTGACCGAAGTCGTAGAGCGTTTCGTTTGTCGCCACGTCGTAGCTACAGGCAGGGCGCTTTTCTTCGCGCTCCAGATGGAAGGAAGAGGGTGGGGTGTCAGGACTATTGAAGTACCAAGAGGCGGCAGGCACGTAAATGCCTGAACCGTGGGCAATGCCGTTCTCGTCAATCCACAGCTTGTCCTCGTACGTTGTCAGCCATGAACTGTCGCTGCGAATGGTATCCCCGTCCACGAACAGTGCCGGTGGGGTGGCCTGATTCCACACTTTTATGTTCAGCTTGTGTTTGCCTTCGGGTATAACGAAAGTCTTAGGCATGCCAAACTGCAATTTGCCGTCGAGCGCCAGATTATACTGACCCTCGGCGGCAATGCTGATAGTCTCTTCCCGTTCCAGGGAGAAGGCTTTGCTGAATTCTACCGTGACGTAGTGGGAGTCCTGTTTCCAGAAAGGAGGAAACATGGCTCCTCGCTCCGTACGACGGTTATTGAAGATGTTGCCCAACCATATCTCGAAGTCTCCTGGATACCAAATCCATGTTGCCTTTGTCGTCTTCATGTATATACCTTTTTCTTATAATAAGAAGACGCATGGCAGGGCGTTTTGTCATCTTCATCTTACAGGGGATAGTCCTCGAAAGCGTAGAGCACGGTGCTCAGATAGCGCTCACCAGTGTCAGGCAGTAGCACCACAATCTTCTTGCCCTTGTTCTCAGGACGCTTGGCCACCTGAATAGCGGCGTAGAGGGCAGCGCCAGCAGAGATGCCGACCAGCAAACCTTCCGACTGGGCTATCTCGCGTCCAGTGCGGATAGCATCGTCGTTCTCCACGTCGAACACCTCGTCGATGACGTCGGCATCGTAGGTCTTGGGCACGAAGCCGGCACCGATTCCCTGAATCTTGTGAGGACCGCTCTGACCACCGTTCAGCACAGGGCTAGACTTCGGCTCCACGGCAATAATCTTGACGTTGGGGTTCTGCTCCTTCAGATACTTACCCGTACCAGAAATCGTTCCACCCGTGCCTACACCGCCGATGAAGATATCTACCTGTCCGTCGGTGTCGCGCCAAATCTCAGGACCAGTGGTGGCATAGTGCTTGGCGGGGTTGGCAGCATTCTCGAACTGTTGCAGAATGACAGCACCAGGGATCGAGTCGCGCAACTCCTCGGCAGCGCGGATGGCGCCTGGCATGCCGTCTTTGCCAGAGGTGAGGCGAACCTCGGCACCGTAGGCCTTGACGAGGTTACGACGCTCCACACTCATGGTTTCGGGCATGGTAAGGATAAGATGATAGCCTTTGACGGCTGATACCAGAGCCAGTCCTACACCCGTATTGCCGCTTGTGGGCTCGATGATGGTGGCACCGGGCTTCAGGATGCCCTTCTGTTCGGCGTCCTCAATCATTGCCAGTGCGATACGGTCCTTCACGCTGCCGCCGGGGTTGAAAAACTCTACTTTGGCAATTACTGGGGTCTCCAAACCCTTTGCCTGTGAATACTTGTTGAGCTCCAGAAGTGGGGTGTTGCCGACGAGCTCGGTCAGCTGTTTTGCAATCTTTGTCATAGTCTTATCCTTATTAAAAATTAAACTAAATGTTTCTGAGTGCAAAGGTACGGCCTTTTTTTCATCCCCACAATCCCATTGACAAGTTATTTTATATACCAAATGTTTGGTATATCACATTATCCATTATCAATCATCCATTCTCTTAGGACTCCATAATCCGCCGCCAACGGTTTCTTCGCGGGGAGCCCAGTTGCCCTTCAGAATCTCGTCAACCAAGTCACCGCAATAGAAGAGCATGAACGAGGCGCCGGTGGCTACGTGCAGCGTGGTGTTCGACTGGTATGAGAGGGCAACGATGCTGTTGACTCCCCACGTGTTGCGCACACTCTCGAAGTTGCAGTAGGGCACTACCTCGTCACCGATGGAGTGGAAGAAAGTGAAGCCCTTGCCTGGTGTGAAACCGCCAGCTGTGAGCGAGTTCTTGGCCAGCGACTTCTCCAGTGCCTTCAGTTTGTCCTCGGGTACGTCGCCGATAATGGCACCGCTACGGAAGTATTCAATGACGCCAGGTTTGAGACACTGGTCCACGGAGCAGTAGTTGTAGCCCTTGCCGTTTTCAAGTTCGAAATCGCGATCGTTGCCTTTGTCGTCCTTCAGATTGCTCTGGGTGTAGGGCAGGTAGCCGTCATCGGTCAAGGCTCTCATGGTGAAGCCGCCGTCGTCGCCGTGTTCGAGCGAGTGCTGCAGCAGTGCCGACTGAATATCTGTAGTTGTGTTGGTTTTTGACGCAATCATATCGAAGATGCCCGTGTCGTAGAACTTGTCGGTCACGAAGTCCTGATAGGCGCATCCTGCTGATTTCATGTCGGGATCGGTATCAATGGCGCCTTTCAGCAGCATTGCAGGGGCTACGGGCATGTAGAGTTTGTCCATCTCGATGTATCGCTTCAGTGTTGCCAGCGGGTCGTAGGGACCGTCGCCGCATACGGTTCCTTGCAGTCGCAGAGAGGTTTCGTTGTGCTCCTGACAGTAGCGCAAAACGCCAGCTGCTACAGCTCCGCCCTGTGAATAGCCGATGGCGCATCCCGTCCAGCCGTCTGACATTTTTGTTACGTTTGACTCAAAATAGCTGAGACCTGCCTTGACGCCTGTTACCACCTGTTCGGCAGTGAGCTCGCGGTTGCAGTAGGGGTGAGGAATGTCGGCGGTAATACCATAACCCTCGTAGTCGGGAATGACAACCAGTGCCTTCTGACTCATGCCGGCGGCAAACAATGCCAGGATGTTGATTTCGCCGAGACTCGACAGATTCTTGAAGTTGGTGGGACACTCGTCGTTGCTGGTAATAGTGCTGTGACAACCTACCACCAAGTGTGTAGGACTGATGTCGCTCGTGCCGTATGGCCATACCACGAGTTCTGAGAGGTCTTTCTGCGTGCCGTCGGCGGTGTTGCACCGATAGTTCAGCGTGACCCATCTGTACAGAAGTTCAGTCTTACCTTCATCGTTAGCCGTGCCGGCTTTGAACGACTTGGCCTCTTGTTCTGTTAAGTGCGTTATCGTAACGTTGTCGGTAGAGGGTTCTTCACCTTCGGCGAGTGTCTTCTTCAGACCGGCTCTCATGTAGCCAGATGCCATGACCTTCACGTCAGACAGGGGGTAGTAACTGGGAGTTTCATTGATGCTGTTGTCTTCTGCGGAACAAGCTGTAAAACAGGCGGCGGCAAAGAGGTTGCCGAGGATGCCAATTGCCAAATTCTTGAAATTCTTCATAGTTTTCTTCTTTTTTGTGTTCTGCTATTTGTTTTTGTATCTGCTGCAAAGATACGACATTCTCCACGCTCGTTCCAAACAAAATCCTGATTTTTTCCCGAGACAGATACGACACGACCGTCAAAAAGCGACAAACTTCAGCCAACGGCCTGAAGTCTGTCGCGCGCAAAGCCTTGAATATATTAGAGATCGTGGTCAGTCATTGCACAGACACAGGCGTCCGACCATACGTTCTCAGCCGTTTCCACCATGTCGATGATAGTATAGATGGGCAGGATGATGCCCAGAATGGCGACAGGTGCACCGATGCCCGACATGAGCGAGAGGGTGAGGAAATAGCAGCCCATGGGCACGCCGGCATTGCCGACAGCCGAGACGACGGAGATAAGTATCCACAACAGAATTGTGCTCCACGTCAGGGGAGTACCGCCGTTCTGCATCACAAAGAGCGAGGTGACAAGGATAAAAGCAGCGCAACCGTTCATATTGATGGTAGTGCAGATGGACAGTACGAAACGGGCAATGTCCTTGCGGACGCCGAGGCGGTTTTCGGCAGACTCCATGGTAACGGGCAGTGTGGCGGCACTGCTCTTGGTAAATAGCGCCATGAGTACGGCAGGCATCATGCGACTCAGTACGTGAATGGGGTTGAGGCCGCGTATCAATAAGAACAGGGGCAGGACAACGAAGAACTGGATGATATTGCCACCTAAGACCACGAGTACATATTTGCCAATGCTGTCAGCCACCACACCTGCCGTTACCTGAGCCGACAACTGAGCCGCAAAGGCTACGATGCCAAGGGGCAGGGTCCAAATGAGCCAATGAATTAACAGGAAGAGCAGTTCTTGCAAACCCACCAGGAATTTTACCACTACCGCTTTGTTCTCCGACTCCGGCAGTTTCGACAATCCTATACCGACAGCAAAGGCCAGCAGGAGTAGTGATAGCACATTGCCATCAAAGAAAGGTTTGACAATGTTGTTGGGAATGACACTGATGATATGGTCAATGTAAGATGTCTGAGGGCTGATGTCCGAAGGTTGAGAACCGTTACTGATGGTCTCGATGGGCAGATTGCCAGGAGCTACCAACACATACAGTACAGCACCCACAGCGGCAGCAGCGAAGGTAGTGAGCAGCGTGTAGGTCAGCGTATGACCAAAGATGCGCCCTGAACCTTTCGAACCAAAGGTGGCGAAGGTGGTGATGACCGCCAACACGATGGTTGGTACGGCCAGCAGTTGGAACAGTCGCGTATAGACCGTTGCCACGAAATTCATTACTTCGTCGAGCCACGCGATGCCAAACAGTCCTAATATAGCACCCACGATGAGTGCTCCAATCCAAATAATAGCTTTCTTCATCTTATAGTTCAAACGAAAGATTCATATATATATTGCGTCCCTTCTGCGGAATATCGCACCAGTCTGCATAGGTGGTGTAACGTTTGTCGAAGAGGTTCTCGATGCCCAAGCGCATAGCTAATTGAGAATTGAGAATTGTGAATTGATAATTTGCCGAGAGGTTCACGATGGTCCATGCGGGCGTCTCCGTCTCGCCATACTTCTTGCCGTATCTCGTTTGTCTGGCGTTGCCCTGCACCTCAGCCTTGCCTTGGAAACGGCCGAAGTGGACACCCACACTCGTGGTGTAGAAGAAGGGCGAAATCATAGGGAGCGACTCACCCTCATCGTCTTGTCCCAAGGCATATCCCAATCGTGTGTTCCACGTCAGCCAGGGCTGTATCTTCCATTGCGTAGTCAGCGAGAAATTGGCTATCGTGGCATGTGAGATGTTGCCATACACCTTGACGCCCTCAGCACCAACGGTCATCGCACTGAGACGGTCCTCGAACTGTCCGATGATGTAGTTGGAGAAGAAGAAAGCGTTGACGTCACCTGAAACCTGAAACTTGGAACCTGAAACCTGATAGCCAGCATTTACCTCTATCGCACTCTCATTCTTCAAGCGTGGGTTACCAATGTAGTCGTACTGGTCGTAGGTGTTGTTCAGATAGTAACCGTAGGCCTCCGTCACCGTGGGTGCACGACTGCCCCAGCCAGCTCCAACACTCAGTTGAGAGTTGTGAATGGAGAGTTGGTAGTTGGCAGCGATGCGGCCTGTCGTCTGGTGATACTGCTGCTGCATGCCAGGGAAGAAGACGCTTAGCGCATGATAGCCCTCTTCGTTGTTCAGTCGCTGCTGTTGCCACGCCACTTTTGCTGATATGTTCAGTGTATGAGCAGAGCCTAGTCGGATGCGGTCACTGAGCGCCACACCCGTATTCAGCGTCCCTACGTCGGGCCACGTCACCATATACATCGGTGCTGCACCGCCAGGATACATCGTCATGTCGGCAAACAGACGATTGTAGTAGAGGTCGTAGTTGACCGTCAGTTCATGGGCACCCTTGTTAGCTCGTACTAGACTGTACAATCCCGTCGTCCAACTCTTGCCAGGCATGTCCATGTGAATCTGAACATCAGGGCGCGTGGTGTCGTCCATCACGTGGGTGATATGGTTGTAATACACCTTCGTCTCCCACGACTGCACCAGTCGCTCTTCCCACAGTCGCTTGTATGACAAAGAGGTGATGAAAGCCTCGGCCTTTGCCACATCCATGTTTAGGGCAGGGTAGCCCACATTGGTGGCACGGTCGAAGATAAAGGTGCCCTCGATGGCATCTTGTGGGGAAAGACGGAAACCGAAGTTATCGTAGGCGTTGATCTTCTGGAACTGTGAGAAAGAAACTTCTCTGCCACCGCCTTCCTTGTAGTTGTCGGCATGACGGTAGAAGACGCCGCCATTGGTGTAGAACGACTTGGAGGAATACGACGCCTCGCCACCATACACCTGCAGATGGCCATTACTCTCGTAACCAGCATCAGCCCCTAGCTTCCATTCAGGATGATATAAGAACCCCGCCTTGCGCAGTTTCAGGTCCAACGAACCACCAATGTTGCCAGTAGCCTGCGGATTGCCGTTCAATCCTGAGTTCAGCAGGATGCTCTGCAGGTTGCTGCTCTCCACATAGCTCGTCACAGGGTCCATCTTGTCCGTGCAGGCATAGAATATCTTCATGCCGTCGATGGTGGTTGACACGCGTTCCATCGCCATGTTGTTCACCACAGGTTCCCAGGCATACGAGCCACGACGCACCAGACTGACGTTCTTCAGTTCCTTCAAGTGTTCATCGATACTGGCCACCTGTCCCTTTACTGAACGTCGTCCGCCTTGTCCTTTAGAAACGACCACCACCTCGTCCAAATGCTGTGGCTCGGTGGCGGTCGTGTCCGACAATATTATGAATGATAGCAAAATAGTTTCTATAATCATATTGTTACATCCCAGAATAACGTACTTCCTGCTTCACCCCCAGCAACTACATTGCCTTCACTGTCTTTCACCTTTAGGTGAATGCGCCAGAGTCCCGTCATCGTCAGATTGATAGTACCTTGATAGCTGCCGTCCTCCTGTTTTATGAGTGGCGTATTATTGGGTGACGTGTGGTTGCCCATGTCAGGCATGCGTGGGTCGATGTCCACCGTAAATGTCTCTGTAGCCAACGCATAAGGTGTAGTGATGGGGTTGCTCTTCTTTGACACGTAGGCTTTGATATTGTTCGTGCCCGTCTTCCAGTCCGTGGGATTTACCAGCGAGAGGAAGAACGTGTCGTCACCAACCTTGAACGACTTCAGCCATACCTGTCCGTCTGGCAGCGCACTGACCACGATGTCTTTCTTCTCCATACCTCCCGTCTTGCCCAGCACATCAACCTCGTAGGAGTATGTCCATGAGCCGTTCTCACTGGTGTTCATCAGGAACGACACCCAGACGCGCTTGACAGCAAGGTAGTCGTAGTTGACAATCCTCGACTTATCAGAGACAGGAGTGCTGTGATACATGTTCATCTTGGACATATACATCAGTGGTGAGTTGCTGGTCACTGTCAGATCCTTGATATAGTTACCCGTCTCCTTCTTGGTGGAGACAAAGTATATGTCATTATACCCCGTGTGGAAACCTCCCGTCTTGGTATAGACATAGACGTTGTACTTGCCATCGATTTCCGTCGTAAGCTCTGGAACAAGCTGGACAGTCTGGAGGAAATTGTAGGTATTCAGTGCCTCCTCGGCAGAGCAGCAGTCTGCATCGTCGGTAATGGTAATACCAGGAATTTCAATACCTGCCTGTACGCCATCGTCGTTACTGTTGCAAGCTGTCAGGGCTACAACGTATAAAATTAAAAACAATCCTTTTACTTTCTTCATAATCCTTACCTTTTTTAATAAGTTATACATGTTTCTTTTCTGAGTGCAAAGTTACGGTGAAATCCGTATTCTCACAATCCCAATGATGCGGCATTTGCATACCACAAATAGGGTATTTGATAATAGAAAAGAGGACTGACAGTTGTCAGTCCTCCGTTTCTTAGGTGAATGTATTGGTTTAATATCCAGGGTTCTGGGGAGTGATGCCCAGGCTCTCGCCACTCTTACCAACAGGAATGGGGAAGCGATAGTACTTAGCCTGACGATTGTCATACTTGGCATGCAGGTGCTTGTAGGTCTTGGCAAAGAACTCGTTGACCACCTTACCATTTCTGCCAATGTTGCCAGCGGTAGCATAGCTCTCATCAAAGTACTCATTGTCCTTGACGCTCTCGAGGTCTTTGATGACATCCTTCCAACGTGCAAGGTTGAACCACTCTTTCTGCTCGTAGACGAACTCCAGTCCCCACTCACGCTTTACATCGTCGAGTGTTACAGTGGCGAGGTTGTGAGTGTTGTCGCCATAGGCGCGCTGACGAATCTGGTTGATGGCATCCTTAGCCTCGTCAGCTCGGCCAAGAAGTACCAATGCCTCTGCCTTGTTGAGCAGCACCTCAGCATAGCGCAGTTCAACACGGTCTAGGTCGTTCAGCTTGTAGCACTCGCCAGGACCCTCAGAGCCACGATCTACAAACTTACCATAGCGGGGCAGGGTAACAGGGGCCTTGAACTGGGCAATGCTATCACCTGATGCGTCGTAGAGCTCATCAATGTAGCTGACATCACGACGCTTGTCGGCCTTGTCCCAAGCATCAAGGAAGGAGTCCTGAGCGGGTGAGAGGTGGTTCTCCTGTTCTACATTGAAACCGAAGGTCCATGAGCAGTGTACCTGATGGTTACCCGTACCTACAGCATCACCGTCGTGTACGAAGGTCAGAATCTTCTCGTCCTTGGTGGCCTCATTATCCTTACCCCAGATGCTGGCAAAACTGCTGTTCAGTTTGTAGCCTGTCACCTTGTTAGCATACTCTACAGCCTTTTCAAGTCTTGCTGGAGTGTAAGAAGGAGCAGGGTCGGTTGTCTGGTCCTTGATGGCATTGATCTGGTCATAGGTTAGCGGGTTGCTACCCCAGTCCAGATAGACGCGTGAAAGCAGACCATAGGCGGCAGCCTTTGTGGGAACAGAGGGCAGTGAAGCCGATGTGGGCAGTCCTTCGGCAGCCTCTTCCAGGTCTTTCACAATCTGTGTGTAGATCGCATCGATGCTGGCACGGGTCTTTGTATCGCCATTGGTTGATGTATAGAGAGGTACTTCACCCCACAGTCTGACGAGCACGTGATAACCCAGGGCACGAGCCAGCTTGGCACGGGCAATGGCTTCCTTCTTGGTTTGTTCACTGACACCTGTTGCTGCGGTAATCTTCTCAATAGCATCGTTGGCATTAGAAACGGCAGAGTTCTTGTTGTACCAACGGTTGACGAAATAGACATTCGTAGGAGTCAGCTCGTGACGGCTGATCAATGGTCCGTCAGCACTCTCCGGTCCCTCAAAAGAGTGGGTCTTCGATGTGAAGGTCTCTACGATGAAAGACAGTCCGAAGGCCTTATGATAATACTCGAACAGAGCATTGTCTGCCAATGCCAGAGCCTGCTGGTCATTCAGTGTTTCTGCTCCCGTCTGAATGGTGTTCGACTCGTCGTTGTTGTCACTGCTGCAGGATGTTGTTACACCTGAAATCGATAATGCCAGAATGGTACTTACTAAAGTCTTACTAATCTTTTTCATACTTCTTTCTTTTTTTGTTAATACTACTATTGAAAATGGTTTATTGTTTCTGTCAGAAAGTCAACTCTACACCAAGCGTAAAACTGCGTGAGGCAGGGTAGTCGCCCATATCCACACCACTTTGTATCTCTGGTTCATAACCCTTATAGTTGGTAATGGTGAAGAGGTTCGTAGCTGTAGCCGTCAAGTGAAGGTCCGCTTTCACAAAACGTACAGGAATGGTATAGCCCACTGTCAGTGTCTTCAGCTTGAAATAGTTGGCGTCTTCTATGAAGCGGCTGTCGATATAGCTGTATGGACGCACGTCGGTAACTGCCGGATAGATGTTGCTGGGATTCTCTGCCGTCCAACTGTCGAGGATGACGGATGAGACGTTGTAGCAGTCGGTGGGACTTTCCAGCGTGCGGCGCAACGAGTTGTAGATTTGGCCGTTTGCCGTTCCCTGAAACTGTATGAAGGCATCTAAACGTCCAAACTTCAGGCTCGACGATAGTCCGTAGTTAATGTCTGGATGTGAGTGTCCCAAGATGACACGATCGAACTCGTTTACTTTTCCGTCGCCGTTGATGTCGCGGAACTTCTCCTGTCCTACCTTTGGACGGCTGCCGTTTTGTGTAGGCAGTTTCGATATGTCCTCGTCGGCCTGTACCACACCGTCGAACACGAGACCATAGAAGGAACCTACTGCTTCTCCTTTGCGTAGGATGGTATAGCTGTTGACGTTCAGTTCATCATAGTCACCAAGACTTGTCACCTCATTCTTATTATAGCCCAGGTTCGCCTGGATATTCCAAAGGAGGTGCTTGTTTCTGACAGGCGTAAAATCTACTGAAATCTCGAAGCCTTTGTTCTCTACGTTACCAACATTCTGGAGTTGTGAGGAGACACCATATTTGGCCACATCAACAGGCACGTTCAGCAATAGGTCTAGGGTCTTCTTCTGGTAGTACTCCACCGTAATGCCTATGCGGTCTTGCAAGAACGAAGCGTCTATACCGATATTACCCGACACGGTGGTCTCCCACTTCAGATTGCTGTTGGCAGCATTCGACTTGGTGTAGTGTACATTACCTCCTGTGGTGCTGGTAGTATAGGCTGTCGAGTATTGGTAGTCGCCAATCTCCTGATTACCTACAGTACCTATAGAAGCACGGAGCTTCAGGTTGCTCAGCCATTTCTGGCTTGCCAGAAAACGCTCACGGTTGACATTCCATGAAAGACCGAGTGAGGGGAACAGGCCCCAGTTATGGTTCTGTGAGAAGCGTGAAGAACGGTCGGCACGGAAGGTAGCGGTAGCATTATACCTGTCAAGCAACGTGTAGTTGATACGTCCGATGAGTGAGTGCAAGTTTGACGAGCTCTCACCAGAGAGAGGGGCTGCAAATAGACTACCTCCTGATAGGTTGTTCTGCTTCAGGCTCTCGTCGGTGTACTTACTTGATGAGCCTGTCAGGAAAGTACGATTGGTAGTCTGATAGGTATAGCCTACCAGCGCATCCAACTGGTGCTTTCTTCTGAAGTTGTGTCGGTAGTTGAGTGTAAACTCCGTCTGCCAGGTTTCCAGGCGACGTTTGGCAATGCTACCCGTACCGCTGTTGGCAAGACCTAACGCTGTATAGTGAGGTGCAAAATAGTTCTGTGTCAGGTTGTCAAGGTCGAAACCTAAGCAGGCCTTACCAACCAGTCCGTCAGCAAATTCGTAGGTCAGACTGGCATTACCAATGATATCGTCATCGATAGACTGTGCCACACTGTTTTCCAAGTCTGATACGGGGTTTGCCGCAATATCTCCCATGGCGAAATAGGCATATTCATAGGGATTGGTATAGTTGTATGAACCATCGGCCTTGTAGATGGGCACTACTGGGGGCATGAGCAAGGCATAGGTCAAAGAGTTGGTGATTCCGCCCTGATAAGGAGAGGAATTGAACGAGACACCAGTGGTTGTGGTCAGGCCATCTTGCTTGTTACGACTGACATTCAGTGCAGCCTCTACAGTGAGTTTGTCCGTCAATCTACGGTCTGCATTCAGACGCAGTGCCGTACGATTGAAGCCAGTGTTCAGTACGATGCCCTTTTGATCAATGATGTTAGCACCCAACAGGAATCTGGTTTTTTCGTCGCCGCCGCTGATGGTCAGATTGTGTGAATGGCTGACTGTTGAACGCAGCACAGCATCCTGCCAGTCAGTACCTGCACCCAGTGCATCGATTTGCTCGTCGGTATAGCCTCCCTTGTTATAGAAATACTGCTTCTGATAGCGGGCCCACTCTGTAGCATTCAGCACGCTGAGCTTTTTTGACGGAGTGGCATAGGTCAGCTGGTACTGGTATTTGATATTTGTCTGGTCGCGCTTACCCTTTTTGGTGGTGACGATGATAACGCCATTGGCACCGCGTGAACCATAGATGGCGGTGGCGGAGACATCCTTCAATACCTCTATAGACTCAATGTCGTTAGGGTTGATAAGACTCAATGGACTGATGCCACCACTGATGCCCGTGCCACGCTCACCCGTGCTGAGGGTACCACTCTCCTTATAATATAAGAGACCATCAATGACATAGAGTGGTTCATTGTTTGCACTGATGGAGTTGCCTCCGCGAATACGAATTGATGAGCCACTACCTGGCTGACCGGAAGTCGTGACTTGTACGCCAGCAACAGAACCGGCTAATAGGGCATCGGCAGTTGGAAACACATTGTTGTTAAGGACATCCTTACTGATGGTTGTCACGCTACCCGTCAGCTGGGTACGCTTCTGTGTGCCATAGCCCACAACCACGACTTCGTCGAGTTTGTGGCTTTCCTCTTTCAGCGCTACGACAATATCGTCATCATCTCCTTTTACTTGGATACTCTGCTGTTCATATCCGATATAACTTATTTTCAGTTCCGAGGGGAATGCTGTCACATCAATACTGAAGTTTCCTTCAGCATCTGTTGTCACACCTAGGTGTGCACGTGAATTATATACTGTAGCACCAATAATTGCTTCGCCTGTGCCGGCGTCGGTTACCTTTCCTATAATAGGTGTAGCCGACGCCACTACATGGAAAACAATGGCTAAAGTGAATGCTGTTATGCGTGTTGTCTGAAAACTCTTCATACCTTCTTATCCTTTGAAATTATTTCTGGCTGCAAAGGTACGGCGAAAATAAAAGATGCGAAATACCACCAGCGTGGCATTTCGCATCACAATAATATGGTATATTGCCCTAAACGGCTTATTTTACGGCATCTTGCACAACCAATCCTGCCAACATCATGCCGAAAATGGCGGTGATGTGAACGATGCTGCCGTTGCCTTTGTCGTCAGGGTCTATGGGCATTTTGTTCTCTAGAAGTTCATCGGAAAAGACACACTGGAACTTACGCTTTGGAAACTGCTTGTCGCGTTTGAAACGGTTGCGAAGAGCACGGGCAAGGGGGTCGCCCGTTACCTTCCAAAACTCAGCGGTCTTGATACGTGTAGGGTCGAGTTTAAGGGCAGCCCCCATCGACGAGAAGAGCTTTGCTTTGGTCTGGCATGCCAAGAGGATGAGCAGCGCCTTGTCCTTCAGTGAGTCGATGGCGTCGATGATATAGTCGTATTCTTCTAACCCAAACTGAGAGGCGCTATCTGCGTTGAATACCTGTTGCAGGGCAGTAATCTCTGCCGATGGATTGATGGTAAGCAGACGCTCTTTGAGGGCATCAACCTTCACTTGTCCCACAGTTTTCGTGGTCGCCATCAGCTGGCGGTTGATGTTGGTAACACTTACGCAGTCGCTGTCGACAATCGTCAGCTTCCTAATGCCGCTGCGCACCAGACTCTCTGCGCACCAAGAGCCTACGCCA
>JAEEGK010014967.1_pt1 | contig 17272 bp, 11 predicted proteins | sample 8958771 | NCBI WGS metagenome assembly JAEEGK01 (sample SAMN16246547, study PRJNA631951) | gut metagenome | biome: gut microbiome; feature: rumen; material: SC-attached | host: Bos | place: Iran: Karaj | collected 2018-10
TCCCCAATCCCCAATCCCCAATGCAAATTATTTAAAAATTTTTTTATTATAATTTTTAATAATAAAATTATTTTTTTAATAATTTTTATAGTTTTTATTTAATTTATATTATTAATATTTAATAATATTTAATATTATTAAAAATTTAAATAATTTATATTATAATCATATGAGACAATATGGAAACAATAATAATAATCGTCGTCCTTTAACTAATAACAATCCTTCACCAATTGTTAGAAAAAAATATTCTGCTAATAATATCCAATCATCAAATTCTTTTCAAAATACAATTAATTCTCACCAACAATCAAGTTTTTTAAATTCAAATAGAGGAAATAATAATATATATATGAATAATAGTAATAATCAAAATCATAATAATAGTGCAAATATGAACAATAATTTTAATCAAACATATCATCATAATACATCTTTAAATCTTAATAATAATCCTATGGAAGCAAAAATTTTTAATAAAAAAAGTATTCAACCAATAGTAATAGATACATCAGGAAATAAACCTTTTCCAAGATTTGGTCAATCAATTGTAAGTCTAAATAATGTAAAAATAATTTTATTTGGAGGAGCTGTAGGTGATATTAGGAATTTTAAATATAGTAATGAAATTTATATTTTTAATTTGATGACTAAAATATGGAAAAAAATTTTATACAATAATCTTTCAATTATTCCTAAAGAAAGAGCAGCTCATGCTGCAGCAAGTAATGATAATAATCAAATGGCTATTCATGGAGGAAGTATTGGAGGAAGTACTTTAGCAGAAGATGAATTATGGATTTTTGATTTAAAAGGAGATAAAAATAATAATAATGATGTAAATTCGGAAGGAATTTGGAAATTAATTAAAACAACAGGAAATAGTCCAGGAAAACGTTATGGGCATACATTATCATATATGAAACCTCATTTTATTTTATTCGGTGGAAATTCAAATCCTAATCTTAAAAATGATGTTTGGATAATTGATATAGAAACAAATAATAATAATAATGTTTATAGTTGGGTCAATATTAAATTTTTATATAATGTAGGACCTAGTCCTAGATTATATCATAGTAGTGGATATTATGATAAAGGAAATAATATTAAAGGTTTAATTATTTTTGGTGGAAGAGATTCAAAAGAAAATCCTTTAAATGATATATGGTGTTTACATAAGGGATATGAAGGAGGTCATGATAAATGGGAATGGATGAGGGCAGTAATTTCTTCTGGAAATGAAATAAAACCTAGATATAATCATTCTATTTGTTTTTACAATAATTTAATGATAATTATAGGAGGAAGAAGTCATTATAACTATCATAACCCGTTACCAATAGAAATTTATAATTTAGATAATTTTGAAAGTTATGAATTTCCTGGAATTGGAATGAATAGACAAAGTAGTTTTATATTTGATAAATACATTTATTTATATGGTGGGTTTAATGAAAAAAATTCAAGTCAACCTTTAGGAATATTATCAAAAATTAGTTTAGAAAATTTATTTGAGGGAAGTCCACTTATTAACGAAATAAAAGTTCAAAATAATAAAAATATAACAAAAAATAATAAAGTAACACATAATTCAACAAAAAAATCTAAATTTAAATTGAGTCATGAAGTTGTTATTGGTTCAGGAGGAGTCATTTCTCCAGAAAGTGAAGAAAATGAAATTGAAGATACATCAGTTCTTTTTAGAAAAATTAGTATAGATAAATTACAAGAAGAAAATAAACGTATTGGAGAAAATAATTCAAATGTTTTATTAGAATCTGTTCATAATTTTGATAAAAATTTAATTAATTTATTTATAGATACATTATTAAGACCTTTTGATTGGTATGATTCAGAAAAAATGGATAAAATTCATAGCGATCTTCCTTTTACTCAAATTCAAATTTTTAAATTATTAAAAGAAGTTAAGCCAATTCTTGAAAAAGAAAAATCCTTAATAAAAATAAGAAGTCCTTGTAAAATATTTGGAAATTTATATGGTTGTTATAATGATTTAATGAGGTTCTTTGAAAGTTTTGGAAATCCAAGTGATGATAATCAAATGGGAGATATAAATGTAATGCAATATTTATTTTTAGGAGATTTTTGTGATAGAGGATTATATAGTTTAGAAATAATATTACTATTATTCGCATTAAAAGTAAAATATCCAGATTTTATTTATATTATCAGAGGTCATCATGAAGATAGTAATGTAAATTTTTATTATGGTTTAGGACAAGAATGTAAAGAAAGATTAGGAGATGATATTACAAATTCAAAAGGTATTTTTTGTTTAATTAATAAAATATTTGATATATTACCTTTTGGTATATTAATAGATAATAATATATTATGTATACATGGTGGAATAGGAAGTAGTATAAATACATTAGAAGATATAGAAAATATAAAACGACCAATTAGTGTTATACAAGAAGTAACTAATACAGAACATCAAAAAATATTAGATTTATTATGGAGTGAATTTTCTCAAGATATTGTGAATGTTGATATCAATTCTGAAAGAGATATATTAAAAAATGGTTTTATTGTAAAATATGGAAAAGAAAGATTAAATAAATTTTTAAATGATAATAAAATTAATTTATTAATTACATCACATATGTTTATAAAAGATGGATTCAAAACTTTTAATAATGACAAATTATTAACAGTTTATTCAGCAACAAATTATATGGATAAATATAGAAATATAGGAGGAATGATCATTATAGCAAAAAAAACAAAGAATAAACCTATGAATATTTTACCAAAATTAATTAATATATATGAAGGAAAAAAAGAAAATTTTAGAAAAGATAGAAATCCTTCACCTATTCATTAATTAATAAAAAAATATACTATATTTTTTATTATAATATATTATTACTTTATATCATATTTTAAATTTATATTATAATAATATTATTATTATATTTTTAATTTAAAAATTTTTACATAATTTATTTTATATTATATAAAATTATATTTAAATAAAAAATAATAAAAATTATTAAATTAAAAAATGATATTCATGATTAAATAAAATAATATATTATTTTTTTCAATAATAAATAATAATAAATATATTATTTATTCTTCATATTCAGTAGTTTTAGTAATAATTTCATAAAATTCATCAAAAGTAATTTCTTCTCCATTATTACTTGCTCTTGAAATAATAGCTTTAATTTCTTCAGGTGTAATATCTTCACCTAATTCTTTAGCAACTTTTGTTAATGAAGTTACAGTTATAGTGTCTTGTTTTCCATCATTAGTAAATAAGTCATAAACTTTTTGGATTCCTCCTTTACTTTCTTTATCAGCTAATTTATCATTGAAGGCATCAACAAATGTATCAGCATCAATTCCTTTTTTAGCATTTTCAGGTGTATCTAATTCAACAATGATTTGATAAACTGCAGGATTTTTTGTATCATATCCCATATTTATAAATGCTTTTTTAATTTCAGCTGGTTTAACATAACCAGTTCCTTTAACATCAAATACTTCGAAAGCTTGACGAACTTGTTCTATATCTTCTTCTGTAAGTTGTGTTGGACCTGATGTTGTTGTAACAGTTTCTTTAACAGTTGTTTTTTGTTGTCTTCTTGACATTTTTTAAATAAAAAATAAATTTATTTTTTATTATATATTTATAATTATTATTTTTTTTTATTTATTAATTTATATAAATCAATATTTATTTATTTTAATTATTATTATTATTTTTATTAGCATCATTATTATTATTACTGTTATTAATAAAATTTTTTTGTTTAGAAAGATTTTCAATTTGTTTATAAATATCTTTCAATTTTTATTATATATAACAAATAAATTATCAAGTTTTTTAGATTTGTTTTTAAGATATTTAAATTTATTATTAATTTTAGGTTTATATTTATTTTGAATATCAATTTTTTTATTGAAGGGAATATTTGATAAATATAAAACAAAGCATGAAATAAAAATTGATATTCAAATTCAAGAGAATTCATTTGTAAAATGATATAATATTTATCTCATTATAATCATTAATATCATTATTATTATTATTATTGATTTAATTATTTGAATCATTTAAAATTTTGTTAAAATTTTGAGAAAAGAAATAAATTTCCAATTTGTTAAATAATTTATCAATGCTATTTATATTAATGAAATTTATTTAAAATTATTAATATTTTTGAAGAAATGAAATAATCTCGAATTTATTATTGTTTTCAATTAAATCTATTAAATTTATGCATAATTTTGATGTAAATTAAATCAAGAAAAGAATACAAATATTTTTCGTTTAAAATATTTTTTTTGAATATTTGTTTGTTTATTTAAAATTATGTTATTTATATTGGTGTTATTATTATTATTATAATTTGAAACTAATTGATATAAAATTGATTTAATTATATCATTTGAATTTATTTTTAATTCGAATAAAAATGTTATTATCTCCAAAGAATTCAATAGTAATGAAATCAAAGAACATATGGTCATTCAAGGAGCAATATATATTTCTTATCCTTCTGAATTTGATACTTATATACTAAAGAAGAATTAATTAATTTATCTAATGTTTCAAAAAAATATAATTTAAGTTTGTATGTTGATGGTGCTAGATTAGGTTATGCTTTAGCTTGTGAAAAAAATAAAATTGATTTACCTATTTTAGCGCAATATACTACTGTATTTTATATAGGAAGAACTAAAGTTGTTTCTTTATTTGGAGAAGCTGTAGTTTTTCACAAAAAAAATGCACTATAATAAAAATGCATGGAGCAGTAATTGCTAAAGGAAGATTATTAAGTATAAATTTGATACATTATTTACTGATAATTTATATCAAAAATAAATAATATAATTAATATTTATTATACTATTTAAAAAATGTTTGAATAGAATTAATTTTATAATTATTAGCCAAAAAATAGGTAAATAAACTAATAAAATTAATTATTATTATTTATTTTTGTATTTATATTGTAAATGAAAGGTTTTTTTATTAAAAAAAAAATTGATTTAAATAAAAAAGTCTTATCACTAAAATTATTAAACGATAAAAGATTAGCAGCTGGGAATAATTTTAATAAATTAAATATTTATGATTTAAAAAGGTATAAACCTGATATTATTATTTCAGGAATTTTTGATGATTTTATAACTAATATAAATCAATTAAAAAATGAAAATTTAATAGTTTCTTCTTCATGGGGTGATGTAAAAATTATAAAAATAACTAAAAATACATTTAATATTATTCAATCAATAAAATTAAGAGGAGGAATATTTGAAGGTGGAGGTGGATTTGGTGGAATATATCTTATACATGATAAAATAATAGAATTAAATAATAATGATTTAGCTATAGCAATATACCAAAATGATTTAATTCAATTATGGAAAAAAGAAAATGAAAATTATATTAAATATGATAGTTTAATAGAAAAAGGATATATATCAGAAATATTTGAAATTAAACCAAATTTACTATTATCAGATAATGAATGTCACAATCATTTAGTTATTTGGGATGTTAAAAATAAACAAAAAATTAGTATATTAAAAGGAATAAAAGTAAATGGTATTTTTTCTGATAATAAAACTTGTTTTATAAATGAAAAATCAATAGCTTATTGTGGTAAATCAAATTTATATATTATTGAAATTAATAATTTATGTGTAATTAAAAAAATTAAAATTCTTAAAGAAGAATTGAGCTCAATATGTTTATTTTCTAAAAATATTCTATTTGTTGGAGGAATAAATGGAATATTATATCAATATAAAATTAAAGGAAAAAAGATTACTTTAAAAGATAAAAAAAATTTGAAGTTTAAAAATTTTAAAGAAATATCATCTATTGTAAAATTAGATGAAAATGCTTTTGTTTTTGGATGTTGTTCAAATAAATTATTTTTCATGCAGAAAAAAATTGAAGGTAGAAGAGATTTTTTACAAAAAAAAAGAAAATTTAAAAAAATAAATAATAGAAAGTTTTCATTAATAAACATAATAAATTTTTCAATAAAAAAATGAATAATTTATTTAATTTTTCTCAAACATTACTAAAATATAATTTTATATAAAAAAATTATTAATAAATTTAAAAATATTTAAAATTATGAATTTTTATTTATTTTTTTATTTGATATGAGATTAACATTATAAATTTTATTTTTTATAAAATTTTTATTTTAAATATTTATAATATAATTTAAAACAATATTAAAAATTGATTTATTTTCATTTATTATAAATTTTAATAATATTTTTAAATTTTTTTATGTCAGAAAAACTTTCAATTTCTCCAATAAAATTAAAAAGAAATCCTAAAGAAAAATTTGTTTTATATAATTATAAAATATCAATTATAAATAATGATACAAATTTAACTGAAAAAATAATATCAAAAAATATACAATTTAAAAATTTATTTTATTCTCTTCAAATTATTCAATTAGATTTAATGAATAATATAATTAAAAATAATTTTATTCCTTCAATTAATTACATAATAAATCCAATTATTATAAATAAATTATATAAACCAGTTGATATATTTTATATAGAATTACCATCTAATTTAAATACTGAATACATGTATAGAATTAATGTTAATTTAATTGAAAAAATAAACAATTTAGAAAATATAATTTTAAAATCAAATACAATTTTTTTTAATTTAAGAAAAGGTGAAATTACAGAAAAACTTTTAAATAAATTACATAAAGAACGATATGAAAAAAAATTATATAGTAAAAGTGAAAAAGATAATATAAATAATCTAAAGGGTGAATTATATATAAATAATTTAGATAATTTTTTAGATAAAAATGATTTAAAAAATTTTACTTTTGAAAATAGATATTATTCAAATATTAAAAATTTTGTGAATAGTAATTACAAAGTTTCTAAATTAATGACTAATGTTAGAAAAAAAAAAGTTTTATTTAGTACAACAACAGAAAATTTTTTTGATAATAAAATAGATTTAAATAATTTAGATAATAAAAATAATATTAAAAATCCATTTTTAAAAAATGAATGGTTTATGGGACCAATTTATTCATATGATAATAATTATGAAAAAATTATTTAAAATTTTTAAATTTTTTATTTAAAATAATATATAAATTTTTATATAATTTTTTATAAATCTTTTACAGATAATCCATATCTTATTATTTTATTTGTATTTGCAATTATTTGTTCTTGATGTTTTTTTTCTTCTTTAAATAAATTTTTTAATTTTTTCTTTTCTATTCTTTTTTCACGTCTTTCCATTTTTAATAATTTTTTACGTAATTTTTTATCATTAATTCCTTCTTTTTTTAAATCATCATCAAATTCATTATTATTATTATTATTTTCATCATTTTCATTATTATTATTATTTTCGTTTTTATGATTTTTTTTAATTTTTTTTTCTTTTTTAACTTCTTTTACACTTTTAGGTAAATTTTTTATTTTATATTCAACTTCATTTATATTTTCCTTAATTTTAGGTTCAAAAATATAATTTTCTTCAATTTCTTTATTAATTTTATCTTCATTAATTTCTTCATTTTCATTTAAATTATTATACAATTCTAATGTTTTTTCAATATTAATTTTATCAGTAATTTTATTATCTAATTCTCCAGTTGTAAATGAATCATCTGTATAATTTTCTTCTTTATCAATTGCATATTGTTTACTTTTTGATTTTTTAAATTCTTTTTTATTTTGTCTTTTCTTTTTTAATTTTTTCTTTTCTTCTTCATTTGCAAATGGATTTGGTTCATCATTTTTATTAACATATTCAATTTTTATATTTGGATAAAATAAATCATTTTCTTTATTTTTCTCTTCTTTTTTATTTTCATTTAAATCATCTCTATTATAATCATTTAAAGCTTCTTCATCTAATTCATAATCTTCATATTCTTCATCTTCTTCTTCAGAAATATTATTATTTTTATTATTTTTTTTCTTTTTTTCTTCTTCCTCAAATTTTTTAAAAACATAATCAATTTCTTCTTTTGAAATGTATTTATATTGATTACTTTTTGTATATTTATTTGCAATATTTTCATTATTATTTTTATTATTTTCATTTTCTTTTTTATCTTCTTCTTTTTTATCTTCTTCTTCTTTTTCGTTTATAAATTCAATTGGTAATTCTCCTCCATTTGCTAACAAAATAAAATTATCTTCAATATTACCTTCTTCGATTATTTCATTTTTTTTATTTTCATTTAAATTATTTTTATTATTATCTATATTATTATTATTTTCTTCTTCTGAATCACTTTTCAATTCTTTTTCAAGTTCTTTCATTTCTTCATCCATATTTTCTTCTTTTATATCAGTATCAAATTTTTTTAATTCTGTTTCATTATTTTTTGGAGCTGGAATGAAAATATCAACACCTTCAATAAATTCTTTATTAGATGCGAATTTTAATATTTCAGGATCTGTGTCTTTAGGTAATCCAAATTCATTGTATTCAACAATTTTTGCTTTAACTTTTACTTTTTTTAATATTTCTTTTATATATTTTTCATCATTAATTAAATCTTCATTTGATTTTATAAATTCATTAATATTTTTATTATTATTATTATTATCTAATTTTTTAGATGAAGTATCAATTTCTTCTTCATTAATTTCATTATTTTTTTTATTTAAAATTTTTTCATTTTTATTAAAATTTATTATTTCATTTTTTCCGAAATTAAATGAAACTTTTGTTTTATTATTATTATCATTAGAATTATTATTTAATAATAATTTAGTAGCTTCTTTTTCATCAAAAATTCCTCTTGAAATTTTTGGAATTTGTTCTATAATTTTTTTTTGTTCTTTAGTTAAATCTTCTTCATTATTAACTTGTAATAAAATTTTTTGAGATGCATTTGGATTATTATAATTTGGATCATTTTTATCTCGATTTGATAAAATAAATTGAATCGCTTCTTTATTTCTATATTTTTTATTTTGTTTTTTATCCATATTAATTAATAATTAATATATAAATAATTTAAATTTTTATTAGTTTATAATAAAAATATAATAATTATAACTTAAAAAAAATTATTTATAAATTTTTTGAATTATTACAACGATTGCAAAATTTTCTAAAATAAAAATTTAAATTTTGACATTTAGAGCAAATCCATTCACCATTTTTTTCTTCATTGTTTTTATTATTAAAATTTGTTTTTTGATCTTTTAAATTTGATTTAATATTGAAGCTATTATTAAAATTATTATTATTAAAATTATTATTAAAATTATTATTATTATTAAGTAAAAAATGACTTTTATTTATATTTGAATCAAATAAATTACTTTTATTATTATTTAAATTAATATCATTCTTGTTATTTTTATTATTTTGTTCGAAATTACTAATTTCACAATCTTTATAAATAGATAAATTTTTATAATTTTTAGTAAGAATATTATTAAATGAATAATTAACGAAATTTAATTCATAATTAAATTCATTAATTTTATTTTCAATATTTTGATTTTGATCAATAATATTTTTATTATTGAAATATAAATTTCTTCCACTCGTAAAACATAAATTACTATTATTATTATTATTATTATTATTATTACTATTATATAAAATACTATTTGATTCAAAAATATTTTTAGAAATTTTAAAATTATTATTATTATTAAAAACTTTTTTTGGAGTTTTATCTTTATCAAACGTATAAATATTATTAAAAAATTCAATATTATTATTATTTTTATTATTATTTAAAGGACTATTATTTTCTCCATTGATAGTTTCAAGTAATTCGTTAGTTAAACAATTTTTTAATGGACTGTCATTTTTTTCACTTGAAAATGAATTATTTGAACTATTTGATTTTTGATAAAATTTTGGAATATATTTTTTATTAGATAATTTCAAAGGAATTTTATTAGGAGAAAAATTTTCTTTAGAAAAAGAATTTTTTTGAGAAAAATCATCTAAAAAAGAAGAAAAATTTAAATCATTATTTAACATTATTTTTAATTTATTTTTTTAAGTAAAAAATAATTTATATACAAAAAATTTTTTAATTATTTATAATAAATATAATATTTAATTATAAATTATAGAATTTTATTTATAAACAAAAAATTTATTTACATTTCTATTATAGAAAAACATAATAATAATAATTATTATTATTAAAAATAATAATTATTAATCATCATTATTTAATTTATATTTTATTCTTTTATTACTTTTATTACTATTTTTCTTTTTTTCTTCATTATTATTATTATTAATTTCACTATCTAAATTACTCACACCTTGATAACCATAATTTTTTTCATAAAATTCCTTTCCAATATAATTATCTTGATCTATACATTCTTCTTTAAAATAATTAGGATTATCTTCATCTTCTATTCTCTTTTGATATAAAATAACATATTCCGCCAAATCATTTTTATATTCATCATTTTCAATTGCTTTTATTGTCTTTTTTTTCATTGATTTATAACATTTAACAAACGAACTTAATTTCATAATTGCCCATGTCATATTAACTGTTAATTTTTTTGTTTTAAAAATTCCTCCACGAATATATTCATCTTGCACATATTTTTTATATTTTTTCTCTAAATTATAAGGATTATAAATTTGATAAAAATGGTCATTTTGCATATCATTAATAGAACTCATATAATTAATAAAAGCTTCTGTTTTATTTTCAATTATTTCTTCAATATTATTATTTAATAATTTTTCTTTATTAAATTCTTCTTCTATAAATTTATTTAATAAATAATATTTAGTAAGTTCAATTAAAACATCATAAAAAAAAACATAATGTTCCTTTTTATAAGAATATGTATAAATATTTAATAAAGATGTAATGCTCATAAAATCTTTTATTTTTAATGATGTTATTCCTAAAGGATGGCCAATGCTATACAAAAATTTATTTAATTTATTATATTTAATAAATCCGCTTCCTTCTTTATCAAATTTTATCCATTTTTTTTTAAATTTATTAATTTCACTTATTTTCAATTCTTCTAAATTCATAGCATATGTATCATTCATTGCGCTACTTATTACTGCAGAAAAAAACTCTAAAAACATCATTGTACTTAATATAACGAAACTTATATAATATGGAAATCCAAAAATTGTTCCGCATCCAATATTTTCTTTATATTTTTCATATATTGTCATTTCATTGTCATATTTGCAATCAAAAAAACCATCTCTTTCTTTTATACTTTCATGTAAAATTGTATTCCATCCTTCTCCGCTTGTTACTCTAATTAATATTAAAAAACTGTTAAAAAAATTCCTAAAATTCCATTTTTCACTTATAATATCTTGATATTTTAAATTATAAAACATAGTCATTCCAATTATTGCATATATAAATAATGTTAAAAAATATAATATTAAAACATTAAAAACACTTGGAATGCTATTAATAAATAAATTAAAAATTCTTTGTAAAACATTTGTTGTTTTTAATAATCGCAAAACTCTTCCCATTCTTAAAACTTTAAATAAAGCGGTTTCTAAATCATTATTTAAAACTTTTATGTATTTACTTAAAGTTAATGTTATTATACTTTCAACTACAACAATGAAATCAATAATGTTCCAACCATTTTTAAAGTAAGTTAATTCATAAACATAAATTTTTAAACAACCTTCGATAATAAAAACATAAGATAAAATTTTATTCATATTTGAAACAAAATTTTCTGTTGTTTTTGAACGCGAAGGAGAATTCATACACAAAACAAAAAGATTTGTTATTATACAAACTGTAATAACAACTTCGAAATAAATACTATCTAAAATTGTAATTAAAACTTTTCTTATTTTATCAACTCTAATTCTTTTCTTTGGAATTTTTTCTTTAAATAGCGATTTAAATATTTTTAAATATTCATTTTGAACAGGTTTTTTAAATTTATTATTTTCAATTTTTTCTTTTTCTTTATTAAAATTATCACTTAAAATTGCAATAGCCAAATTTAATAAAAAAAAAAACGCGAAAATCATGTATAAAATAAAAAACAATCCTCGATATTTAGCATGATTGTATTGAGGTTGAATATTAATATTAATAGAATCAATTCCTAAATATAAATATTTAGTCCAATTTTCAGTAGTCATCATTTCAAAAAATAAAACATATCCACTAAAAATATTATTTAAATTAGGATATGGTGTAATCCAATTTCCGCCATAATCCATACAATCCCATTTATTTTTTACTAAAATTTGATGAGATTTTGGAACATTTAAAAAATCACAACGATTAAATTTCCCACGAAAATATGTTACGCCAATTATATCAAAAATTAATATAAAAAACATTGAAAAAACGAGAATTTTTATCATTTGTTTTAAACTTTTTAAAAATGCTCTTAAAGCTGCTTTTAAACTTTCGCTTGATTCAATTAATTTAAAAATTCTAAATAATCTTAATAATTTAATTATTTTAATTACATTATTATATTTATTTATTCTAACATTAGTTTCTTTTTCTAAATACATTTTAAAATTAGTTGAAATATAAATTAAAGAAATTATAAATGAAATAAAATCTAAAAAATTATATTCATATCGTAAATATGAATTTTCTCCATTAAATAAAAAACCAAAAGAAATTATTTTTAATAAAATTTCAATAAAAAAAATAAATGTTATAATAATATCAAAAATAAATATTATTCTTTTTTGTTTAAATTCTAAAATTGGACTGTCCCAAGCTAAAATAATTAAACTTAAAATTGTATTATAATAAACAATATTAATAAATATTTTATTTTTTTGTAAAATATTTGAACATAAAATACGAAATTTATTATTTGAATTAAAAATATTAAGTGAACTTCTTTCAATTTTAATATAATTTTTAAATTCTTGAATTTGTTTCACAAAATTTTGACCAAAAATAATATCCGTTCCAATCATATTTTTTCTTCTTCTTCTAATATTAGTATTAATAATTTTCTCAGGTTTAATACAACAATTTAAAAAATTATGAAAATATTTTTTAAATAATTTTATAATCATTTTACATTTATTTTCACTTTTAAAAACAATATTATTACTATTTCTTTTATTTTGTTTAACAAACAAATTTATTCTATCATCAGTTTCATAATTACTCATTAAAATGCTCAAAAATAAATTCAAAGACATAATATTTCCAATAACATTCGTTCCAATAAAATAAATTTCACTTCTAGTTAAATATAATTTACTATATTCATACATAATTTCTGGCCAATTATCGCCAATAAAAAATATAAACACTGTAACTAAAGAATTTAAAACTGAATCAAAATTTTCTCTTGGAGATTTTTTTTCTAAATAAAACATATTATATTCATCTTTTTCTTTTATTATATAAACACTATTTGCAAATAATTCTCTTCCTGCTATTGCAAATATTAAAATAAAAAAAAATAATAATATACAATAATATAAAAGATCTCTCATACTCAATAAAAAAAAATCTACAAATTTTCTTATAAATCCACCTTCTTTTGCATATTTAAATAATTTTAAATATCGAATCATTCTTAATGAACTTAAAGAAGCATTTGAATAATAAAATGAATCACCTAAAAATTTACAATAAATTATTTCAATTAAACCTAAAATTAAAATAATTACATAAACTTTATTTATATGTTCTTCAAAAAATTTTGAAAATCCCAAAACAAAAAATTTTATTAATAATTCTAATATTAAAATGAAACTAGAAATAATATTTATTTTATCTATAATATTTAAATTTGTTTTTGAAATTGGATATTTAATAAAACATAAAAAAATAATGTTTATTGTTATTGTTATATAAATTATTAAATTAAATATAAAATATCTTTTATGATGTGGATATTCTTTTATTATAAAATATTTTAATATGTTATAAAATTTTTGTTTTAATTTATTATATTTACTTTTTATTATTATTTTTGATATAATATTCGAATTTTTTTTAGGAATTATTATTTTAAAATATTCAGATAAAAAATTATCCGGATGTTTAAATTTATTTTTTATTAAAAATTTTTTTAGATTTTTTTTATTATGATAATAAATTTTATTATTAATAATAAGAATATTTTTATTAATACTATGATGTATATTATTATTATTATTATTATTGTTTTTATTATTATTATTTTCTTCAAAAGAAAAATTAATATTATGAGAACAATCAATATAATTAGGATTATTATTATTATTATTATTATTTTCAATATTTAAAAGACTACTTTCTTTTTTAACTTCATTTTTAATAGAATTTTTATCTGAAGTAAAAAATTTATCTTCTGAATCTTGAAATCTTTTTAATTTAAAAATTTTTTGCATTTTAAAATTAGTAATTTCTTTAATACTTTTTTTTGTATTGTATTTTTTAATTGGTTTTTTCCGCACACTATTTATATTATTATTATTATTATTAACAATTAAATTTGAATTACTTTTACTATCTTTAAAATAACTATTAATATTCATATTATTATTATTATCATTATTATTATCATTAACATTTTTTTCATCTTCTTTATTTTTATTATTAGCATCATTTTTAAAATTACTAACAGAAGCAGCGCTAAAAAAAGTTTTATCAATATTTTTATAATGTAAAGAATGAATAGTTTCTTTTTTTTTTAAAATAGGTGACAAATCTTTTTGATCTAAATCAATAAAATTTTTAATTTCATTTTTAGAAAAATTCAAAAAATCATTTTTATTTTCAACAGATAACAATTGTTTTAATTTTAATTCTCTTTCATCATTAATAACTTTTTTAAAAGCATCATTTTGTGCAGCTAAAATAAGTTTAATAATAAAAAATCCTCCAATAACAACAATAGCAACAAAATAAATAATAGTTGTAATATAATAATTTCCATCTAATAATTTAGTTAAATCATCTGCCCAATTTTGTAATGTCATAAAAGTAAAAGAATTAATTAAACAATTTATAATATTATCAAAATTAAAAACACCATAATACAACCATTCATTATTTTTTAATTTTTCATCTTTAATTTCAAACGAATTCATTGTAATATTAGTCATATTAAAATAATCGATAATATTATAATAATTTACACAAAAAGAATTTGAAGGACATTTGAATGTTCCTGAATAATTATTTGGACTACAAATTCTTTCTGAAACTGGTTTGCTTATGTAATAAGGAATTATTTTGTTTTTGTAAACTTTGTTTGAAATTAAAATTGGTTTTTCTCGACAACGATTATAAAATATTCCACTAAATAATTGCATACCTAAAATTCCAAAAATTAAAAATATAAACATTAAAAATAATATTACTTTTCCTAATGTTGGTAAAGATACTATAACGCTATTTATTAATAATTTTATTCGACGTAAAAATTTTAAATTTTTTAAGTTATTTAATAATTTTAAACATCTAAAAATAGATAAATTTCCCCAATTTTTATGATTTATTTTAATCCATTGATAAATAACAATAATAAAATCAATGACATTCCAACCATTTCTTAAAAATGAATTTTTATTAAATAATAAACCTGAAGCAATAATTTTAATAAAAATTTCGATAGAAAATAATATATTAAAAACAATATTTATTTTATCTAAAATATTATCAAAATTTATATCTTTTTTATATTTTATTAAACATTCATTCTTATCTTCAAACTGTAAATATAAAAAACATAATCTAATTTTATAAGTATAAAAAAATGTCATTAAAGCATTAATATATGTTATTATTATTAAAATTAAATTAAATGAAGCATTTTCTATTATTTTTATTAATAAAATTCTAAATTTATTTTTGTGTGAGATAAAATATAATGAATCATATAAATATTTTTCTTCAATTACTTTTTTTATATCAATTTTATTTGTATTTAATTTATTAAATTTTATTTTATTTTTTTCATGTTTTATATTAACTAAATTAAAACTCGACAATGATTTTATATTTTTATTAATAATTTTTGAAATGCCTGAATTAAAATCAAAAAGTTTGTTTGATGAGGTCATATAAATCAAAAAATTAATAATTTAGTTTATTAATAAAAAAATAAATTTTAAATAATATTATATTATATTATTAAATTTTAATAATAATTATAATAATTATAATATTTTAAATAAATTTAAAATGTTTTTAAGAAATCAACAGAATTATTCTCAATTTCATTCAAATAATTTTAACCCAAATAATATAAATTTTAATATAAATTCAAATCAAAATTCAGCTGAAATTTATAATAATTTTAATAGCCCAATTATTAATAACAATATTAACAACAATATTTATAATAATAATTATATTAACAATAATATTAATAATAATATTAATTATAGTTATCTTCTTCGAGAAGAGAACACAAACATTAACAAAATAAAACAAATTTTAGATAAAACAAACACAGAATTAAAAAATCAAATAAAAGAACTTCAAAATAATAATGAAAAAAATAATATTGAAATTGAAAACAAAATGAAATTAATCACAAATCTTCAGAATGAAATTGATTATTTTGAGAGAGAAAATAAAAATTTAAGAGAAAAATATGAACAAATAAAAATTAAAAGTGAAGAAATAATAAATTTAAATAATGTTTATAATGAAGAATATGAAAAAGAAAAAGAAGAATATAATAAATTATTACAAGAAAATTATAATTTAAAAGATAAATATAATGATATTTTAAATAAATTTAAAGAAGAATTTCAAAAAAATGAAAGAAAAAATTTAGAATATGAAAGAGAAATAAAATTTAAAACTAATGAAAATGAAAAAATTATTAATAAAAATACAGAATTAAAAAATAATTTAAATAGTTTAGAAATTATGATTGAAAATATGAAAAAAACTATTGAAATTCTTAATAATCAAGACAATTTAAATTTTAGAAAAAAAAATATTGAAGATTTAAATAATATTATGATTTTAAAAGAAAATGAAATTGAAAAAAAAAATAAAATTATTATGGATTTAATAAACATTAATAAAACTTTACAAAAACAACAAGAAAATAAAATAAATTTATTAATTAAAAATAAAAATAATATTTAATATAAATGTATTTATTTAAAATATAAATATTTAATCAAAATTTAAATATTATTTATTTTTAAAAATTAATAATTAATTATTATAAAATAATTATAAATGGGGATTGTGGGGATTGGGGATTGGGCCCAATCCCCAATCCCCAATCCCCAATCCCCAATCCCCAATCCCCAATCCCCAAGTTA
>JAEEGK010014969.1_pt1 | contig 17268 bp, 13 predicted proteins | sample 8958771 | NCBI WGS metagenome assembly JAEEGK01 (sample SAMN16246547, study PRJNA631951) | gut metagenome | biome: gut microbiome; feature: rumen; material: SC-attached | host: Bos | place: Iran: Karaj | collected 2018-10
GCTGGAATATGCGAAGGATGTCCTGATCGTCAGCTACGACGAAGAGGTAGGCAAGGATCCTTTGAAGAAAGCTATCAAGAAATATGACGCCGAGGTGATCTATGACTACCGGATCATCAATGCGATCGCGATTCGTATCCCCGAGTCGAAGGGACTGGACGATTCGATCAAATATTTCGAGAAAGTTAAAGGCGTGCTGCAGGTTTCGAAGGACAGGGTTTATCACCTGGATGACCCTGTACGTCCTGCGATGTACGTCAGGTAGCGAGCAAATCCATTGCTTCGGAGATCTTGAGGGCGGTTTCGGCATCGAAGCCGCCCGATTTCGTCCTGCGGAGGGAGTGGAGGAAGGCTCCGCTGCCGAGGGCTTCGCCCAGGTCCCGGGCGAGGGCGCGGATGTAAGTTCCTTTGCTGCAGGATATCCGTATCTCCGCCTGTACCAGGTCAAGGCCTGAGATGTCCGCGACGTTGATCCGTGGATTCGGCCTCTCGCCGTCAATGCTTGGCCGGGATGCCGTCAGATTCCGGCCGAGTCCATCCTCGCTTCGCTGCGGCTGAGTACGGCCGGCATTTGCGGCGCTCCCGGCCGGTCCCTGGTTCTGCAGTGCTCCGGCCGGTCCCTGAGCGTCGCCCTGAGCTTGTCGAAGGGAGAGAGATTCCAGTTCGTAGATGTTGATCCGCTGTACATTGAGCGTCTCTGCGACGGTGTGGTCGAAATCCTCGATGACCTCAGTCTTGGCCAGCCCTCTCTCCCGGAACTGCTTCCTCGCCAGCTCATAAGCCCTTACCCCGTCTACCGACTTTGCCGAGAACAGAGGCGCCACCTGGTCCTGCTCCCCGAGGAAACCCGGGAGCACTTTTAGGATGGATCCTTCGTTCACGTTGTCGGTCGGATACAGCCTGTCGACCGCTTTTTCAAGGTCATATGAAGGGGTCGTCGCCCCGAATGAGATTCCGGCCACATATTCCTTGCCCTCTTTCTGGAGGCTCTCGGCTAGCCGCGTGGCTTTCCCGATGCAGACCAGGAGGACTCCGGTGGCCAGGGGATCCAGCGTTCCCGCGTGGCCGACCTTCAGGTTCTTCTTTCCGAAATGGTGGCAGGCAGCCCATTTGATCTTCCTCACCACATCCGCGGAGGTCCAGCGGTATGGCTTGTCAATAGGCATTATGATCCCGTCGGGATAATCATCGATATTCCCGGACAGGACCGTCCCGATGAGCCGGGAATCAGCTATCATATCTTGTCAATCCTTCTCTGATGGCGTCCGCCCTCGAAAGTGGTGGTCAGCCATGTATTCAGGATGCGGGTCGCCATCTGGTAGGAAATGAAACGGGCAGGCATCACCAGCACGTTGGCGTTGTTGTGGGCCTTCACGAGACGTCCGATCTCACTGTTCCAGGCCAGCCCGGCGCGTACGCCCTTATGCCTGTTGAGGCTCATCGCCATACCGTTGCCCGTACCGCACAGTGCGACACCGAGGTCGACCTCCTTCCTGTCCACCGCATCCCCGAGGGCGTGAGCATAGTCCGGAAAATCGCAGCTGACGTCAGAATATGTTCCGTAGTCGGCTACATCGTATCCTTTCTTGGTGAGCAGCTCCGCGAGCCTGTTCTTGTACTCATATCCAGCATGGTCGCTGGCGACACCGATTTTCATGATATATGTGGTTTAGAATAATTTCTTCTTGCTTACGGTCGTCATGAATTCCTTCAGGTAGAAGGGCTCGAAATAAGCCACATCCTCAAACCTGCCTTCCTTGAAGGCCGCCACTGCCGGCCTCCTCATTCCCGACGCCTTGGGACAGCACTGCACGAAACTGGCCCGTGGAAGGGTGATGACGTCCCTGCACTTTTCCGCCCCGTCGCCAATGAACAGCACCGGTCCTTCGGCCAGCTGCTCCCTGAACGAATCCTCTTCGACTATTTGGGCGACCGTCGGGGATATCTGCTTCCCGTCAGGAGTGAATATTCCGGTATATACCTCCATCCTCCTGGCATCTATCATCGGGACGATGTACCTGCACCCTTCCAGTACCAGCCCTTCGTCGATTGCCTGCCATACGAGGGTGTCCAGGGTGCCGATGGCGATCAGGGGAATCCCTCCTCCGAAACAGAGTCCCTTGGCTGTGGATACTCCCACCCGCAGGCCGGTATATGATCCCGGACCCTTGCTCACGGCCACAGCGCTGCAGTCCTTGACCCTGAGGCCTCTCTCTTTCAGCATATCGCTGATGAAGGGAGCGGTCATCGAAGCGTGGGCCCTCGGTTCGGTACTGAGTTTCTCGCTAACCACGACCCCGTCTTCCACGAGGGCCGCGGAGCATAGGGAAGTGGAAGTCTCGATCAGGATAATTCTATCCATTATTTATTGAATATCAATTCTTTAAGGAATGGGAACACGGTGTTCGCGATACTCTTTATCGGATTGTATAGCACCGACTCGTTGAGGGTGTCAGAGGAAACGAACGGAATCAGGTTGTATATCGCATCGAAAATGATGATGACCAATCCTATAATCAGCACTGCCTTCAGAAGGGCGAACACTACTCCCAGAAGCTTGTTGAGCCAGCCCAGCATCGCCAGTTTCAGAACCTTCTCGATGGCTTTTCCGATGAGTGTCAGGACAAGCATGACGAGGATCAGGATGAGAGCGAAGGCGATGATGTGCAGGATCGTTCCAGGAAGGTCGGCGAAGGACTTGAGCCAGTCCCCGAAGGGCACGGAGAACTTGAAAGACAGCCAGACTCCCAGCACGAGGGCTATCAGGGAGATAGCCTGCGAGACGAAGCCTTTCGAGAATCCGTGGAAGAGTGCCGGAATGCAGCAGACCAGGATTATTATGTCTATGACGTTCACCTGTTAACCTATTGAAAATAATATGGGAATTACCTATCTTTGCAAACTTAAATTGCATTTGATGCGACAGGGCTTCTCCAAATGCAAAATTAGAAAGAAAATTATGACATTCAAAGAGTACAAAGGACTTGATCTGGTATCGATAGGTAACGATATCCTGGACAGATGGAAGAAGAACGGTGCTTTCGAGAAATCCCTCGAATTAAGGGAAGGAGCACCTGAATTCGTATTCTTCGAAGGACCGCCTTCCGCCAACGGCAAACCCGGAATCCATCATGTCATGGCCCGTTCCATCAAGGACGCAGTCTGCCGTTACAAGACCCAGACCGGTTACAAGGTAAACCGCCGTGCAGGATGGGACACCCATGGACTTCCGGTGGAGATCGGAGTCGAGAAGAAGCTCGGGATCCACAAGGAGGACATCGGCACCAAGATCTCCGTCGAGGAGTACAACCACACCTGCCGCGAGGAAGTCATGAAGTACACCGCCGAGTGGGAGAGCATGACCGAGCGCGTCGGATACTGGGTGGACATGAACGATCCGTACATTACCTACGACAACCGCTATATCGAGACCCTATGGTACCTCTTGAAGGACATATACGACAAGGGACTGCTTTACAAGGGATATTCCATCCAGCCGTATTCCCCTTCCGACGGAACCGGACTGAGCTCCCATGAGCTCAACCAGCCCGGTTGCTACAAGGATGTCACCGACACCACGGCAACCGTCCAGTTCGAGGTCATAAGGGACTCCAAGTCGGAGCCTCTCTATGCCGGAGACGATGTCCCTGTCTATTTCCTGGCCTGGACCACCACTCCCTGGACCCTGCCTTCCAACGTCGCCCTTTGCGTCGGACCGAAGATCGATTACATCCGCGTACTTTCATTCAACCCGTATACCGGCCGGAAGGCTGTATACGTGCTGGCCAAGGAACTCCTCGGCGCCTGGTTCAATCCGAAGGCGGCCGACATCGCACTCGAAGACTACAAGCCCGGCGACAAGCTGGTTCCCTACAAGGTGCTTGACGGCTCATACAAGGGTTCCGAACTCGTGGGTATCCTCTACAAACAGTTGATCCCCTGGTTCTCGGCAATCGACGAGGGCGAGCCCTTCAGGGTCATCTCCGGTGACTATGTGACCACGGAGGACGGTACCGGTATCGTACACATCGCCCCGACTTTCGGTGCGGATGACAAGAAGGTGGCTGCCAATTTCGGTGTCCCCGGCATCATAATGATCGACAAGGACGGCAAGAGACAGGCACAGGTCGACCACGAGGGACGTTTCTATCCTATCGAGAACCTGGATCCTGAATATGTCGCCAAATATGTCGATCCTTCATACAAGGAATTCTCGGGCCGTTACGTGAAGAATGCCTTTGACGACAGTCTTCCTGCAGACGCCCCGACCTTGGACGTCGACCTCTGCATGATGATGAAGCAGGATGGCCGTTGTTTCAAGATCCAGAAGCACACCCACAGCTATCCCCACTCCTGGAGGACGGACAAGCCGGTTCTCTATTATCCTCTCGACGCCTGGTTCATCAAGACCACCGCTGTCAAGGACGAGATGGTGGCCTTGAACAAGACCATCAACTGGAAGCCCGAGTCCACCGGAACGGGCCGTTTCGGACAGTGGCTCGAGAATATCCAGGACTGGAACCTCAGCCGCAGCCGTTTCTGGGGCACTCCGCTCCCGATCTGGCGTACCGAGGATGGTAAGGAAGAGATCTGCATCGGTACCGCCGCACAGCTGTTCGAAGAGATCGACAAGGCCGTGGCAGTTGGCATCATGCCTACCAACCCGTTCAGGGACAATGGTTTTGACCCTGCCGATATGAGCAAGGAGAACTACGACCGTATCGACCTCCACAGGCCTTATGTCGACAACATATTCCTTGTCAGCCCTTCCGGAAAGAAGATGACGAGGGAGTCCGACCTCATCGACGTGTGGTTCGACTCCGGAGCCATGCCTTACGCTCAGGAAGGCCTTCGCGGCAAGGATTCCTGGAAGTTCGGATGCACTTCCGACTTCATCGCCGAAGGAGTGGACCAGACCCGAGGATGGTTCTACACCCTGCACGCTATCCATACCATGGTCAGCGGAACCCCTGCCTTCAAGACCGTGATTTCCAACGGCCTCGTGCTCGACAAGAACGGCAACAAGATGAGCAAGCGTCTCGGCAACGCCGTCGATCCTTTCGAGGAACTCGACAAGTACGGCGCCGACGCCCTCAGGTGGTACATGCTCACGAATGCGCAGCCCTGGGACAACCTCAAGTTCGACGAAGCCGGAGTCGACGAGGTCCGCAGGAAATTCTTCGGAACGCTCTATAACACATATTCGTTCTTCGCCCTCTACGCCAACGTGGACGGTTTCGATCCCGCCGCACCGAAGGTGGATTATTCGAAACGCCCGGAGATAGACCGTTGGATAATCTCACTGCTCAATACCCTCGAGCAGAAGGTCAGGGCTGCCTATGAGGATTACGACATCACCACCGCCGGCCGAATGATCCAGGACTTCGTCTGCGACGACCTCAGCAACTGGTATGTCCGCCTGAACAGGAAGCGTTTCTGGGGAGGCAAGATGGACGAGGACAAACTCGCAGCATACCAGACCCTCTACGAGGTGCTGGTCGACGTGGCTGTCATGGCGGCTCCCATCGCTCCCTTCTTCATGGACAGGCTCTATCTGGACCTCGTCCCGGCAGGGGAGGAATCCGTGCACTATGTCCTGATGCCTGAATATGATTCCGCGGTGATCGACAAGGACCTCGAGGAGAGGATGGCCCTCGCCCAGAAGGCTACTTCCATGGTCCTGGCCCTGCGCCGCAAGGTATCCATCAAGGTACGCCAGCCTCTCTCGAAACTGGTCATCCCGGTCATTTCCGACAAGGTGAGGGAGCAGCTCGAGCAGGTCAAGGGCATAATCCTGAGCGAAGTCAATGTCAAGGAAGCGGAGTTCATCTCCGACACGACCGGCATCATAACCAAGAAGATCAAGCCCAATTTCAAGACATTGGGCAAGACCTATGGCAAGCAGATGAAGGAGATCGCCGGAGCTTTCGCTCAGCTCGACCAGGCTACGATTTCCGCCATACAGAACGCCGAGACTGCCGGGGTGGCATATTCCCTTTCGCTTCCTTCCGGAGAAGTTTCCCTTAATCCCGGTGACTATGAGATATCGTCCGAGGACATGCCCGGATGGCTCGTGGCAACCGAAGGACAGCTCACTATCGCCCTCGATATCCAGATCTCCGATGCCCTCAGGAAGGAGGGAATCGCCCGCGAATTGATCAACAGGATCCAGAATCTTAGAAAAGACAGCGGTTTTGAGGTTACAGATAAGATAGAAGTTGTTATATTTGCAGATGAAACAGCCAGGAAGGAGATAGAAAGCTCATTGGAAGGCTTCAAGGAATATATTGCAGCTCAGACACTTGCAGTATCAATAAGCCTCGAATCAATAGCAGATGCTCCTGCAGGTGCGGCAGATGTGGAGTGGGATGAAGGCAAACTCAAGATAGTTTTGAAAAAAATAAATGACCTTAATAATTTACGGGCTATGTCAGAACAAGTAAAAGCCAACACTCCGTCACCGGAAGTGGAGAAGACACGATACAGCGATGAGGAGCTTGCAGAGTTCAAGGTCATCATCAAGGACAAGCTGGAAAAGGCCAGGAAGGAGTATGACACCCTCCGCAAGGTGATCATGCATAACGGAAGCAACGATATCGAAGATACAACACCGTCATTCAAGACCGTTGAGGACGATGGTGCATATCAGCTCTCCAAGGAAGAAGCTAGCCAGCTGGCCCAGAGGCAGTACAAGTTCATCCAGAACCTTGAGGCTGCCCTCGTGCGCATCGAGAACAAGACCTACGGCGTCTGCCGTGTCACGGGCAAGCTTATCCCCAAGGAAAGGCTCCGCCTCGTTCCCCACGCCACCCTCACCGTGGAAGCCAAGGAAATGCTGGCGAAAAAAGGCCAGAACTAGTGAAGCTCTCCAAAGGCAATAGGCTCCTGCTCCTCGGGTTCATCCTTGTTGTGATTGATCAGGTGATCAAGGTCCTGGTCAAGACCAACATGGAGCTCGGACAGCATTTCAACGTAGTAGGCAACTGGTTCCAGATCCTCTTCATAGAGAACGAGGGAATGGCTTTCGGAATGAAGTTCGGAGGGACCGTAGGTAAGTTCCTGCTCTCTCTGTTCCGCATCGGCCTGTTCGCAGCCCTCTGCTGGTGGATTTCATCCCTTGCACGCAAGTCCGTCGATTCCGACGGTTCCCCAGTCCTGCTTGAGGACGGAACACCCAAGGTTCCGACCGGAGTACTTGTAGGCCTTACCCTGATCACTGCCGGAGCTTTCGGCAATATCATCGACAGCCTGTTCTACGGATTGATATTCAATTACGCCCCGTTCATGTTCGGTCGGGTGGTGGATATGCTTTACTTCCCCCTGATTGACAGTCACTGGCCATCTTGGATGCCGATTGTGGGAGGACGTCATTTCATCTTCTTCTCCCCGGTATTCAATTTTGCCGACAGCTGCGTGACGGTCGGGGCGCTGTATCTTGTATTCTTCCAGTACAGGTTCTTCGCCCGCGGGGAATAGTCAAATATTTTTGTCCGGACAGTTTTTTATCTTTATCTTTGCAATCCGCAATTCCGGAGGTGTGGCCGAGTGGTCGATGGCGGCAGTCTTGAAAACTGTTGAACGGCAACGTTCCGGGGGTTCGAATCCCTCCGCCTCCGCACAATGCAATACAAAAGCAGGCGCCGCACGAAAGTGCGGCGTTTGTTTTTGGCACCGTGCCCGTTGAAAGCTTGCTTTCATAAGGGCGTGGTGCCGAAAACAAAGCGGCTTTCGCCCGCCTGCTTTTGTATTGCTGGCGAAGGCCCAGGGATGTGCGAAGGAGAGCCGCGACTGAGCAAATCCCTCCATTCCACAATAATAAGTGTTTTTCGTAACTGATTAATAATGAGATAAATACGAATAATGCATAGTTAAATAAACTATGCATTTTCTCTAAGTTATTATCAATAAAGATGTTATGAAAAACGCTCTCCCGCATTATTCCGTCCTCACCTCCTGTCCCGGCCCCGCTGGAACTCTTTCCTAGCCTTTTTCAGAGCCTTGCACCAGGCAGGATCGGCACTGAGACGGGCGAAGGATGCGCTGGCAGCCAGACGGGCCGCATCCACATCCGACTGATAGTGATATCCTACTATCGTACGGCTCTGTCCGCAATCATAACCGGTCTTGAATATTGCCTCTTGATGCTCCGGATCTATGGATGCAAGCACCAGTGCCGCCATCCAGTACCTGATTGTATGACCGGACGGATATGAAGTGAAATCATTCTTGGCCTCATCCTCAGGAATAGGAGTGGGTTCCTCGAAATACTGATACGGCCGTTCCCTGTGGAAATAGTCCTTGGCAATCCTGATCGATGACCTTGCGGCCCTTATGTTCTTGCCGATGAATAAAGCCAATACAGGATACTCCTCGGGAGTAAGCCTGACCTCCATCGCAGGGGAGAAACGCTTCATTATGTACTCCACTGTCGTGCTGGCATCCTCGACGGCTAACTTGCCACGCTCGGTATCCCGGAGCTGTTTCCCTTCCACATAGACGATGCTGTCAGCAAGGAAGGCGATGTCGTGGAATCCCGGAGGGCTGGGAAGGAATTTCGACGCGTCGGGCATTTCTTCCTCAGGCAGGAAATTCTTCGGCTTCTGTGTGACCTTGTAAGGCTGAGCGCAGGAAGATACAAGGCAGATGGTGACAGATACCAGGATCGTTGTTAGTAAGGATTTTTTCATTGCAGTTATAATCATTTGGCCGACAACCTCTTACGCAGAGGCTTGTCGTAAAAATTCATGCAGACGAAGGCGAGGATGAGGCTGGCGGCCACTACAAGCAGCGCCACCGGCCAGGCCTCCCGGAAAGATTTGGAAACCCCGTTGCCGTCGAACCCGAGATAATTATAATAGAGGTAGAACAACGGGTAGTGTACCATGTACAGGGGGTACGAGAGGTCGCCCAGGAAGGAGCAGACCTTGGCGGTTCCTTCCCCGAGGGCGTTATCCGATGCTCCCAGCCATACCAGGCAGGGGAACACAACGATTACGCAGAATGCCTCGAATAGGCCGTTCCGCCACGCCGCTCCGCCTATGGACGGCAGGACAGCGACCAGAACCAGCATCAGGCCGCACAGGAGGAAGGATTTCCGGGCCTTCAGAGGTACGAACACCCTTGCCATCAGCATGCCCAATGAATATGGGAACAGCATCCTGATGAGTCCTCCCCAGAAACCACCGTCTATGAAACTCCAGCCTACGCCGAGGAATCCGTCGCGTACGGATATTCCTACAAGCAAGGCTCCCGAAACCGCGCACACGAGGGCGAGGGCCCATTTGGGCAGCCTGCGGAGCAGGAGAGCATAGAGTATATTCCCGATATATTCAAAGAAAAGGGACCAGGAGGGGCCGTTCAGGGGGAACATCTCGCCGTTGCCGCGGACTTCGGTCGCTCCGCCCGGGAAGGCGGGGATCATGAACATCGCGCATAGCATCGAGAGCATCACCAGGCTTGTGCTGACGTGGGTACCGTCCCATTTGACACTTCCCTGAAGCAGGAAGGTCAATGCCCCGATCAAGGCGCCCATGACCACCATCGGATGGAGCCTGATGAGGCGACGCTTGAAAAAGCCGCCGACGGTCATCTTACCCCAACGGCCGTCGTAGGCATAGCCTATTACGAAGCCGGAGAGGATGAAGAAGAAATCCACCGCGAGGTAGCCGTGCGGGACCGGAGTCCCGGAGAGCAGCTCGAAGACGTGGTAGACGATGACAATCAGGGCAGCCACTCCGCGGAGGCCGTCAAGAACCGGATAATGGGGGCGTGAGTCCTGTAGCAGCATAATCACAAATATAGTATTTCTGGCCGGATATTAGCCATAAATTGGGATTGACGGGCCACATCTGCTGCGGTAACTTTGTCTTCCAATTATGAGACTTAGACTTCTTGCAGCACTCTCCAGCCTGCTTTTCCCCATCATGGCTGGGGCTCAGTATTCAGGACGAGGCGCCCTGAGTCTGGGCGGTTACGGGGAAGTGGCGATGAGCCGCAATTTCTACAGTGACAACGTTTACAGGTATTCACATCCTTCGGATTACCGCAACGATGGGAGCCACGGGAGGTTCGATATTCCCCACGCCGTCATCTATCTGGCCTACGACTTCGGAAAGGGATGGTCGATGCAGACTGAGATAGAGTTCGAGCATACCGGTACCGGAACGTCCGTCGAGAAAGAATATACGGAGGCCGGTGAGTGGGAAACCGAAATCGAGAAAGGCGGTGAGGTCGAACTCGAGCAGTTCTGGATCCAGAAGTCATTTGCGGAGGCTTTGAATCTGAGGATGGGCCATATCATCGTCCCTGTCGGAGGTTTGAACAATGCCCATGAACCTCTGAATTTCTTCACGGTCTACCGTCCGGAAGTGGAGTACACCATTCTCCCGTCCACATGGCATGATACGGGAATCAGTCTCTGGGGCCGGGCGGGCGCTTGGAAGTACGAGGCCATGGTCGTGGCCGGCTTGGATGCGTTCATGTTCAACCGGGACAATTTCATCCACTATGCGGCCGGATCCCCTTATGAGTTCAAGGTCGCGAACAACTATGGTTTTGCGGCAAGGATCGACAATGAATCGGTACGGAACCTGCGCCTTAGCCTGAGCGGCTATTTCGGCAACAGCATGCACAATTCCTATCCCAACGACATGCGCGGAACCAGGTACGGCAGCATCAAGGGCACGACTGCAATCGGCGCTTTCGACTTTTCCTACGTTTCTCCGGCATTGATAGTAAGGGGGAATGCCGATTATGGATATGTCGGCGATGCCGCTGTCATCAGCACAGTCAAGCGCAACCTGACCTCCAACAACGCCCCATACAAGAAGACCCCTGTTGGACAGAATGCCTTTGCCGCCGGAATTGAGGCGGGATACGACCTGCTGGATCTGTTCGGATACGAGAAGGACGACAAGGTCTTCCTGTTCGGAAGGTATGATTGCTACGACTCTTACATACCGGCAACCGGCCAGCAGGAATATACATATACCCTTAAGCATGTGGCGACGGTTGGCCTTAACTGGATGCCGCTTCCGCAGATAGCCCTCAAGGCTGAATACTCACACCGCTTCCTGCGCAGCCAGTACAACGACGAGCCCTCGGTCTCGATCGGAATCGCCTACATGGGATTCTTCAACAGATAATTGTTTTAATAGTATTGGATATGAAAAAGTTGTTTAAGTTTTCGCTTGTCCTTGCAGCAGCCGCATCTTGCCTGGCTGCCTGCAACAAGAACGACGATCCTTATGGACTCTCTACGGAAGAGCAGGAGATGAAGGAGATCGTGCATCAGTATGTCCCTCAGGTGGTCTATGCTACTTACGGCGACCTTGCAAAGGAGAGCAATGAGCTTTACGAATTGCTTTCTGCCGCTTCTCGGAAAGGTGTTGCATCCCTTACCCAAGGCGAACTCGATGCGATATGTGCCAAATTCCTCCAGGCCCGCCAGAGCTGGGAGGAGTCGGAGGCCTTCCTTTACGGAGCCGCGACGGATTTCGGTATCGACCCCCATATCGACACCTGGCCGCTTGATGTCGAGGCTCTCGCTACATCCCTCTCCAATGCGGAACAGGTAGCTGCCCTTGAAGGTGAGGATGGTATCGCCTATGCCGCAGCCAAACTCGGACAGGAACTTCTTGGATTCCATGGGATTGAGTTTATCCTGTTCCGTGATGGAGCCAACCGTAAGGTCGAAAAGCTTCGCTCGAACGAGGACCACGTGGCCTTTGCAGGCAAGACGGTTACCGGTGCTCAGGAACTTGTATATGCTACGGCAGTGGCCGGGGACCTGCGTGACAACTGCTACCGTCTGTGCGTATCGTGGAATTCCGCCGCTCCCGCTGCTTACAAGGCCCGCTGTGAAGAACTTGAAGTCGCCGTGACCCTTACCGGTTCGGACAAGACCTATGGCGAGAACATGCTCAATGCGGCTGAGATCGGAAGTACATACTCAACGTGGCAGGAGACACTGTCATCCATCCTGCTGGCCGGCTGCTCGAACATCTGCAACGAAGTGGCCAATGTGAAGATGGGCAACGCCCATTCCGGAGAGGATGTCAATTATATCGAGTCTCCTTACAGCAAGCAATCCTTCCAGGATTTCATCGACAATATCCTGAGCATCCAGTATACTCTCTACGGAGGTGCAGGCAGGACATCTGCGGATACCCATTCCCTGATGTCATATTTCAACAGACACAATTACAGCGGGGCCTCAAATCTCCAGAAGGCGCTCGAATCCTCTTTGACCGCCTTGAAGGCATGTCAGGCCAAGGGAGCCTTCGTGGACATCTACACGGATGCGTCGGTGCAGACAGCCATGGATGCTGTCAACGGTTTGGATGAGGAACTTAACAAGGCGGCATCATGGATCGTAAAGCAGTAGTTCTCCTGTTTCTTGCCGCGCTTTCATCCGTGGCTTGCAACATCAATGGCGATGACCCGTTCTCCAAAAGGGAACCGGATGCCAAATATGTAGGACAGACTGTCGGCAATTTCGATGCGTCGGAATGGTATCCCGGAGGTGCCATGGGTACCACCGAAAATGTTACCGAGGGGTGTTACGAAGATGAAACCCCGGCCGTGACAGCCCAGGGCCTGGAACAGGCCTTCAACCTGGGTGAGGCCGCCTTCGAGCGGAAATTCACCCAGAACACCGAACCGTTCAAAGGACTCGGTCCGGCTTATGTCCGTTCTTCCTGCCTTGATTGCCATCCTGGATATGGCCACGGAAAATGGCAGAGCCAGTACAGGGCCGATTTCGGAAATGGATATCTTCTGGTTGTCTATCACCCTGCAGACGGGGTCAACAGTGATGACGGCCCGTACGTGGCTGAAGTCACCGGTATGCCCCAGACCAAGGCTGTAGCGCCCTTCCTTCCTCCCATCGACGAGGACAAGATAGTCATCAATTGGGTGAAGGTTTCCGCGATGGAAAGCGGTCTTCCCATGAAATTCCCCGATGGCGAGACCTATGAACTGATCTATCCGGAACTGTCGATTCCCGAGGATGCATTTAACACCGATCCCACTCCTTACCAGACAGGAGCTGTTGCCTTCCGTCTCGAATCTACTATCGGTATCATCGGTACGGGCCTCCTGGATGCCATTCCCGCGGAAGACATCAAAGAGCAGTACAAGGCGGAGGCTCCATATGTCGAGCTAAATCCCGCTTTCTGGGACAAGGCGGCCAATGACTTCGCCCCTACCGCATGGTATACCCTTGCAGAAGGACAGTTCGCTGACGGGACCCCGGCACCAGCCGGAACCAAGTTGCTCAAGCGCTTCACCTATGCCATGACACGGGCTTCCCTGCAGGACGGTGCGGGAGCGAACGCCATCTGGAACATCACCAATGTAAGCCGTGGCGACAGGCATTTCCTCTACACTACCAAGGCGTGGGCCAAGGCAATGTCCGAGACTCCTTCCGTAATCGCTGCCATCAAGGCCGATCCTTCGTCTCCATACTACGCTGACGGTACGGACGAGGGAATCGCGGAGGCTGTGCTGAACCTGCTCGACCCCAAGACCGACCAGTTCGACAACAAGTGGCACAACTTCACTCCCGAAATGGGAGATGACCAGTACTACAATTTCCTTGTCTGGCATCGTGGCCTCTCGATTCCCAGGGCACGGAACCTGAACCGCAAGGAAGTGCAAAGGGGTAAGGAAGTATTCAACGGGATAGGATGCGCCACGTGCCACAGGGCTTCCTGGGAGACAAAGGACGACAACTACTGGGCCCCGAAGATCACGAAAGGCAGGCAGCTTCCCCGTTACCAGAAACAGAAGATATATCCCTACACCGACATGCTTCAGCACCGTCTGTACATGAAGAACGGTATCCACGGAAGCTGGTGCCGTACGACTCCGCTTTGGGGCAGGGGGCTTTCCCGTGCGAATACCGGGGCTGAGGACAGGATACATGACTGCAGGGCGCGGAATGTAATAGAGGCTATAATGTGGCATGGCTACAGCAAGAAGAGCGATGCCTACGAGAGCACGGAGAAGTTCTTCAACCTTCCCAAGGAAGACCGCGACGCAGTGGTGGAATTCATCAATTCGATATAATCAGTACCGATGCGCTTCCTGGACTGAGATTTTACTATCTTTGTCTTATCATGAAGCGCATCCTTATTTCTTTGGCGGTCCTGCTCACGGGGCTGGCGATGGAGGCGAAGGTGGAACTTTCGCCTCTTTTCACTGACAATATGGTTTTCCAGCAGAATGTACTTGCGCCTGTATGGGGCAAGGCTGCTCCCGGTGCCAGGGTGACGGTAACCCCCTCGTGGGACGGCCGGACGTATTCCTGTACGGCTGACGCCAATGGCCAATGGTCAGTGGAAATAGAAACTCCGGAGGGAAGTTACGAAAGGTACACCGTCACTATCTCTGACGGCCAGCCCGTGGTCCTTCAGAACGTCCTTGTCGGAGAGGTTTGGCTCTGTTCCGGCCAGTCCAACATGGAGATGCCGGTCGAGAGCTGGAGGGCTGTGAGGGTCAACAGGGATGACATACAGAATGCCGCCGACTATCCGTACCTCCGCCTGCTTTATGTCACGAAAACCACCGGGATGTCCCCTCGCGACAGCTTCGATGCTGAAAACGGAGGATGGACGGAATCCCTTCCGAAGACGGTCAGGGGATTCTCCGCGGTTGCATATTATTATGGCCGGGCCCTCCAGCAGGAACTGAAGGTGCCGGTCGGAGTCATCGAATCCTGCTGGGGAGGAACCATAATCGAGGCCTGGATGAGCGCTGAAGCCTTGAGCAGTTATCCTGAGATGGCTCCCAAGATCGCCCAGGTGGCGAAACTGGCAGAGACGGAGACGGACCGTGAGAATACTTTCAAGAAGGAGATGGCCCGTTTCGTGGCCCAGGCCAAGGCCGACGACAAAGGTTTCGCCGGAGGGAAGGCTCCTTGGGCGGCCAGGTCCTATGACGATTCTTCCTGGGGTACGATGAAACTCCCCGAAAAGATACAGGCGCTCTGGCCATCGACCAACGGAGTCTTCTGGTTCCGCAAGGAAGTGGAGATACCTTCTTCCTGGGCGGGCAGGAACCTTACCCTCAGCCTGGGACCCGTCGATGACTATGACGAAACCTATTTCAACGGGAAACTCGTCGGTACCGGGGAAGTCTGGAACATGGCACGTGAATATGTAATCCCGGGCAAGATGGTCAAGGCCGGGAAGTCCGTCCTCTGCATCCGCGTTACTGACGACCACGGCGACGGAGGACTGTACGGTGCTGCCGACCAGCTTTATCTAGAAGGACCGGACGGTACGCAGATCCGTCTCGACGGGGAGTGGAAAGTCAAGAAATCCCTGGACTTCGGTTCCAGGAAGGTGAGCACAGCCCGTGAGCCCAATCTGGCTTCCGTGCTTTACAACGCCATGGTAAAGCCTCTGGTCCCGTTTGCGATCAAGGGAGCGATATGGTACCAGGGAGAGTCCAATGCCGGCAAGGCTTACCGGTACCGTGACCTGATGTCCGCGATGGTGCTTGACTGGAGGTCAGCCTGGGGCTATGATTTCCCGTTCTACATAACCCAGATAACCGGCTACCACGAGGTCAGCCCCGTTCCCGGGGAATTCTCCTGGGCGGAACTGCGTGAGGCACAGTCAATTGCGGCTTCTGCCCTGGATGCCGCCGATGTGGCCTGCATAATCGACCTCGGAGAGGCGGAGGATGTTCATCCCGTAAGGAAGAAGGAAGTAGGGGACAGGCTGGCCCTGCTCGCATTGGCCAACGACTATGGCCGTGAGGTCATATCTTCCGGTCCCCGTTTCGAATCATACAGGATCGGGCACGGGAATATCCGGGTGCATTTCACCTCCGTAGCCGACGGGCTGAAGGCCGTTCCTTCAGGCTCGCTGGCCGGGGCCCGTTACGGATCCCAGGCCCTTGGATACGACATCGTGAAGCGTGCCGAGAGGGGAGAGGTGACCGGCTTCCAGATCGCCGGAGCCGACAGGGTTTGGCACTGGGCTACGGCCGATATCAAGGGCGATGAAGTCATTGTATATTCGGAATATGTCCCTCATCCCGTCGCCGTCCGCTACGGCTGGGCCGACAATCCCGTATGCAACCTCTTCAACTCCGCCGGCCTTCCCGCCCATCCTTTCCGTACCGACGACTGGCCCGGAGTGACCGCAGGCAAAGAGTAAACAAATAATAATATGAATAATATGACCCCCAGAGAACGTATAATGGCCACCATCAACCGCCAGCCGGTTGACCGTCCCCCGGTGGATCTGTGGTGTACCCCCGAAGTGTTGGATTCCCTCCGTGGATATACTTCCACTGAAGACGAGCTGGAAGTGTACAACAAACTCGGAGTGGACAAGATCGTATGGATATTCCCCGGTTATGCAGGGCGGTACTTCGACCCCAATGACAGCGGAGAGATAACTCCCTGGGGAGTCCCGACCCGGATGGTCAAGGCCGGACTTGCCACGTACCAGGAATATATCAACCCTCCGATCGGGGAATATATTGAACCGTCGGAGTTGGAGACTTACCATTCCTGGCCGGATCCCGACAGGTTCGACTATGAAGGTTCAAAGGCTCTGGCCCGGAAGGCGCGCTCCTGGGATTTCGCCACCATAGGGCCATGGATTTCGCATTTCGAGATCTATTGCCAGATGCGAGGACTGGAGAACGCAATGATGGACACCATCGCCTGTCCGGAATTCCTGGATGCTGCACTGGACCACATAGATGCCATCCAGACGGTGATGCTCGAAAGGTTTCTGAAGGAACTGGGTGACGATATAGATATCGTGTTCATCAGCGATGACATGGGCATGCAGAACACTATGCTGATTTCGCTGGAGTCATGGGAGACATTCTTCAAACGCAGTCTGAAAAACTGGTGTGACCTGATCCACAGCTACGGGAAAAAGGTCCTATACCACACGGATGGCGCCGTTCTGCCCCTTATTCCCGGGCTGATAGAATGTGGTATTGACATCCTTAATCCGATACAGCACGTATGCCCCGGTATGGACACCGCAGGGCTCAAGGAAAGGTTCGGAAAAGACCTTATCTTCCACGGTGGAATCGAGAACCAGCGCATCCTTCCGAACGGAACCGCGGCCGAAGTGGCCGAGGAGACCCGCCACTGTCTCGAGACGCTAGGCAAGGGAGGCGGCTACATCTGCTGCTCCTGCCACAACGCCCAGGCCGGCACCCCCGTCGAGAACATCCTCGCGATGATCGACACTGTAAAGACCTATCGCCCTTGGAGTATAGAACTAAATCATT
>JAEEGK010014978.1_pt1 | contig 17262 bp, 13 predicted proteins | sample 8958771 | NCBI WGS metagenome assembly JAEEGK01 (sample SAMN16246547, study PRJNA631951) | gut metagenome | biome: gut microbiome; feature: rumen; material: SC-attached | host: Bos | place: Iran: Karaj | collected 2018-10
GGCTCTATTGGACGTGTTAGCATAGCAAAACATAAGAAATCAGGAGAATATTTTGCAATGAAAATAATGAAAAAAATAGATATATTAAAATCAAAACAAGCAAATCACATAGCAAATGAGATAAAAATATTAGCAATGATAAATCATCCTTTTGTAATTACATTTGATGGTTTTACTCAAGATGAAAAATATCTTTATTTATCTTTAGAATTAATTAACGGAGGAGAATTATTTACTTATTTAAGAGGAATAGGAAGATTTCCCGCAAATCAAGCAAGGTAAAAAAATATATTTATAAAAAAATAAAATATATATATAATACTTTTTAAAAAAATAGATTTTACATAGCTCAAATAATATCAATATTCGAATATTTACATTCTAAAAATATAATATATCGAGATTTAAAACCAGAAAACATTTTAATTCACAAAAGTGGATATTTAAAATTAACAGATTTTGGTTTTGCAAAAATTGTAGAAGGAAGAACATATACATTATGTGGAACACCAGAATATTTAGCACCAGAAATAATATTAAATAAAGGACACGGTAAACCTGTTGATTGGTGGACATGTGGAATATTATTATATGAAATGATAGCTGGTATTGATCCTTTTAGTGATGATGATCCTATGATGGTTTATCAAAAAATTTTAAAAGGAAAAATTAGATTCCCAAGTGGATTCGATTCTAATGCTAAAAGTTTAGTTAAGCATTTGTTAGAAGCTGATTTAACTAAAAGATATGGTAATTTAAAAAGAGGTGTTAAAGATATTAAAGGACATAGATTTTTTAAAGAGTTAGATTGGGAAAAATTACTTGAAAAAGAAATTCCACCTCCTTATAAACCTAAAGTTAAAAGCGAAAATGATATTTCCAATTTTTCAAGTTATCCTGATTCTGATGAACCAACACCTTCTATTAAAGGTAATGAAGATCCTTTCTTGGATTGGTTTCAGTAATTGAAGGTTTAATTGAGTTTTTTAATTTTTTTATTTTTTAATAAGTTAAAAAAAAAGTTTTTTTTTGTTTTGTTTTTTTTTTTTAATTGTTAAAATAATAAAATAAGAATTAAATAAAATTATATAATATAATAATGAAAAAAAATGTTATTAATGTATAAATCAAGGAGTGTTCAATCTGAAAGAATAAACAGTTTATATCCAAGGCAATTTTCAATAAAATTAGATGTGGAAAAAGGGAAAAGACAATTAAATGAAAAGAAATTAGAATATAATAAAACAGAGAAAAAATATAAAAGAGCACATTTAAAAGGTGAAAAAAAAGTAATAAAACTTGATGATGAAATAGATAATTTAAATAATAAAATAACTGAATTAATAAATAAAAATTATGATTTAGATTTAGAAATAGAAAAAGAATTAAATTTAAAAACAAAATATGAAATAGAACAAAAGAGAAGAACACATGAATGTAATGAAATAAAAAGCAAATTTAATTATTATTATCAAACAGTTCTTTCATATAAAAATTCAATTAATAAAATAATAGAAGAAAATAAAAGTCTTCAAGAAGAATATGATAATAAAATAAATGAATTAAATTTAGAAAATGAAATTATTAATAGAAAATTAGGAGAAACAAATTATTTATTTAATTTAAAAAAAAAAGAATGTGCAATTGCAGAAAATAAAGTTATTGATATTTTAAAACAAATTAATAATCAAAGAGAATATTATAATGAAAGAAATAAATTAAATGAAAAAAGATATATTGAATTAGAAAAAAAATTTACTGAATTACAAAATAAAATTAATAGTGAAGAATTAGCTAAAAATATAAATAAGGAAGAAAGTAATAAACAAAAAAAAATCGAAGCTTCTTCTTTAAATGAAAGAAAAAGTTTAGAAAATAAAATTAGTTTACTTGAAAAAAGTAATGAAATTATTAGTAAAGAAATTGGATTATTAAAAAAACAATATAAAAAATTAATTACTTCATCTTCTTTGAAGAAAAACAACAAAAAAAAAAGAAAATAAATTTTTTATTTTTTTTAATTTTTTGAGGAATTTATATTAAAAAATAAAATATTTAAAGGATTAATTATTTATTTTTTTATTTTTTTTTATTTGAATTATTGGAAAAAATAAACTGTCTTAAATTTATTTTAGAAAAAGAAGTATTTTTTGAATTTGTATTACTATAATTTTTAGAACTATCTTGAGTTCCAAAATAATCTTTATTTGAATTATTAATATAATTTCTTTCTAAAATAAAACTTGAATTAATAATTTTATTTTTATTTTTATTAATATATTTTTTTTCTTTTTTTTGATGAGATGATAATTCATTTATTTTTTTATTCAAATAATTACTATTATTACATATTAAAGTACTAATATTATTTCTATTAATTTTTTCTAAAGTATAATTTTCATTTGACTTTGATGATGATTTATTTCTATATGTATTACATAAACTTTTATTTCTTATTATATCATTCATTTTTTTATTTATTATTTTTCTGTGTTCATTTAATTTTTCTTGAATTTTTAATTTCTCTATTGGTAATGCACTTTTTTTTAATAAACTTATTCTTGAATATTTTTCTTTTTTATTATTTATTCCTAAATTTAATCTTATTGAAGATAAATTATTACTATTTATATTTATTAAATTTGAATATGAACTATTTGCTGATTTATTTACATCTTCATTTTTATTTAATAATTTCTTTTCTAAATGTTTTATTTCTTTTTCTTTTTGAATAATTAACTTTTTTTCATTTTGAAGTAATTCATGAATTTTTTCTTTTAATTCTTTTACTTCACTTTTTAAATCATTTATTTTATTAATATAACCAAGAGTTTTTTGCTCTAAATTCCGAACTTTTTCCTATATATATAATAAAAAATTTTACAAGTTTTTTAATTAAAATAAAATTTTCTTGCTCTAATTCATTAATTTTCTCAATTAATCTTTCTCCGTATAATTTTAATTGATGTTGAATACTAATATGTTGTCGAATATTTTTTTCTTCTTTCCTTAATAAATGTTCATAATCTTCACTGTAATTTTCATTTATTTTATAATTTAATGTTTCTTTTAATATATTAAATTGCTTTTCTGAAGATAATGTTACTGCTATGTCAAATGATGATTTTATATATTCTATTAAAGTCATTAAATTTTGCTTTTGTAAATTATCTATTTCTGAGTTCTTATCTAATATTTTTTCCTATTTTATATATTTTTTTTTACTGAATTTTCTCTTGAAGATTTGATTTGTAAATAAAAATTAATTAATGATTTCTTTGCTTTTTTATATTCATCTTTCATCAAAAAAATAATTTTTAATTATTATTATTTTAATTCAATAATTATTTGAATAAAGGAATTTAATGGAATAAATTGTGTTAATCAATTTCTATTTTTTCCTTTTTAAATAACTTAATATTTTGTAAAGAGAGATAAATAAAACTTTTTATTTGATTGAAAGAATAAAGAATTAAATAAAAATGTTTCTTTGAAATAAATTTTCTATAATAATAAAATCAATCTTTTTTCTTTCTTTTTCAATTCTTTTATCTTTATGAAAAAAAAAAAAATATAATTTATCCTAAATTTTAAAACAATTATAATACCTCTTTAATATATTATTTTTACTTATTATAATAATCTTTTTTTTTCTTATTCTTCTTTTTTCCATTATTTTACAAATAATTTTTAAATTTAAAAATGTTTATTTTTTTTTGAATAAAAAACATTTAATATATATAAATTAATTTATTTTATTTATTATTGCTTTGCATTGAAATTATCTAAAAATTTTTGAATACTTTTTTCTTGAAATCTAATTGATTTTCTTATTGAATTATTTTTTTCATTTGTTTGATCTTTTTCAATTCTCATGAAATTTTCAATTACTTTTTCATTATCAACTTCTAATTTATTAAAATGCTCTTTTACTAAATTTAATAATTCTTCTTTTGGTTTTGCAATTCCTCCATTTTCAGTTCTTAAATTAAAAAAAGCTTGATATCTTCTTAAAGTTCCTTCAGATAAAATTTCAAAATGAGGTTCATTATTTTTTGAATTATTTTTATTATTATTTATATCATCTTTCGTTTGATTGTCTTCCATAAATTTAAAAATTATGAAATTAAATAATAAAATTAATCAATAATTAATCGAATCTAATTTATTTCAAGTTAATTTAAATTTTATTAAATAAGGTTTATTAAAAAATTATTATTTCAAAACCTATTAAAAAAGCATGAACAACATACAAAAGAAAATAAATAATAATAATAATAAAAAAAAAATAAAAGATTATTATAAAAAATATGTCATTTCTCCCAAAGAAAAAATACATAAAAGAAAATTTTAAATTTTCTGAATTTAAACAAATAAACAAAGTAAGTAAATGTACATATGTGAATGACAATAAAGAAATAACAATATATTATTTATGTCCATGTTCTACAGATTTTTCTCCAATATGTAAAGCATGCGCAGAAAAATGTCATTCAAATCATAAACCAACTTTAACTATAACAGGAAATTATGATTGTTCATGTGGTAAATTTAATCATTATGTTACTAATACTAATTTTTCAAAATTAAAAAGAGAATGTTTTTATTCTAAATTCTTTGAAGTTACTCCTAATAGAGGTTTTTATTTTAATGATAAAACTGGAGAACAATATTGTTCTGTTTGCTTTGATAATGAAAATTGCTTAAGTGAACATTTGAAAAAAAAATTAGTTTATAAAAATGTAAAAAATGAGAATACTGAGTTAAATTGTGATTGTGATTCTCATAATCATGATTTAAATGTTATTTCATTAAATTTAGAATTGAGAAAACATTTAAATTTACCTTTATATATGAGGAATTTTAATGTTAATATTTTATTTAAAATTCAAACTTCTAAAAATTTATATGTTGAACAATTAATAAATCAAATAGAAATATATATAAAAGGAAAATCTTCTTCTTCAATTAATTATGATATTTTTACTGGTTATACTAATAATTCTATATTTCAATTATTTGCTTTTTTTAATAGATATTGGAAAAATAAATATATTTTTTTAAATCCTTTTTTAGATCAATTTACTTTTGATCAATTAATTGATTTTATGAGAATTCCTTCTGATATTTATATTAATAATGACGTCACTGCTAAATTATATTATAGTGGAAAATTTTATTTTGCTGAAATTTTATTTAATTACTTTATTAAAAGTCATATTGCTAAACATAATAATTTATTTTCTTTAAGAACTGTTTTAAATTTAGAAATTGGACATAGATTACATTTTATGAAAAATGCTATTAACTTTTTTAAATATAATTATGATGAAGAATTAAATGAAAAAAATGCAGAAGAAATTATTTCTCATATTCAAAAATTAGGTGAAGAATTTTTAAATTTATTTTATGAATTTCAAATAAAAGCAGAAAAATTTGGATGGGAAATTTTTTCAGAACCTTTTAACAGTTTTGTTTTAATTTTCAAATATTTTATTAAATATAATTTAATCAATGATTATTTAAGAACAAGGTTTTTTGATATTGTTTTAGAAACATTAACTTTTTATCTTAAATTAAAAGAAAAAGGAGGTTTAGAAGAATGTTCTCTTCATTTACTTAAATCTATTTTATATACTGCTTTATATAAAAATGATGATATTATTATGAATAAAATGAATGGAAAAAAAGCCAATGGAAAATTTTTTTTTAGGAAAAGTGAAGATAATATTAAATTAATTAAAATTCTTCTTATTGTTTTTCATCATTTTAATAGAGAAGCTTTTTATTCTAAAACTATGACTTATGATTTTTGCATGAAAAAAATATTTGAATTATTATTAGTTGATAAAGATACTTATGCATATACTTTAGAAAAAAATTCTATTGCTGATAAAGAATTTTTAGATTTATATAAAAAATATCCTGAAAATACTCAAATTAATATTTTAAATGAACAATTAAATGATAATATTTTTAAAGAATATTATGAAAAAATAACTATTGTTACTGCAGAATTAGGAAATAAAAATAGATTATATTTTGACTATGTTATTTCATTTAAAATTTATTGTAGATTAATTTCTGATGTTTTTTTAGATTTCAGAGAATTTTATTATGCTCAAAAAGAAAAAGAAAAAAATGAAATTTATGCCCTTCAATCAAATTTGATAAAAGAAAATGATAATTATATAAATTTAGATGAACAAGAAAAACTACATGAAGAAATATCTTTTAAATATAAAAATAATTTAAAAAAAGTAATTAAATTTACAGATTTTTTAGAAAATTTAGAAGAATTTATTCATATATATTCAAAAGGAATGGAATATAATGAAACAGATTATGACATTGAAAGTTTTTATTTAGATATGAATCCAATATTAAATTTTATATTAGATTTATTAATAGATGTATTAGAAAATGACCAAAGTATTTTAGCAATAATAACAAATACAAAACCAGATATATTTATTTCTTGTTTTATAAGGAAAAATCCTTTAGAAATTGCACAAATAGATAAAGAAAATGTTAAATATAAAGAAAAAATAATTAATTTTTTAGAAAAGGTTCAATTAATGGTAAGTGCTAATTATGGTGTTGCTTTTGATAGTTTTAATTTTTATTATGGATGTATTAGACAATTAATTTATCTTAAAGGGAATGATAAAAATTTAACTTATATTTCTTCTTCTTTAAATTTAATTGGTAAAGTTCTTAAAAGAGCTATTAAAAAAGATTTATCTATTTTATCTGTTATTGATTTATTAAATAGTGTTTTTGAAAATATTAAAACTGAAGAAAGATATTCTGATGTTATTAATTTCTTTGATAATGAAAAAAGTGTTAAAGGAATTAAAGACATTGAATTTTTTTATCAAAGTTATTTTTATTTTATGAGTGAATTAATAATTAATGATGTTTCTTTATTTGATGTTATTACTAATGAAATAGTTTCAATGGAAAAATTAGAATCTTTTATTATTAAAATTCTAAACAAAGAAGATTTTTATAAAAATTATTTATTAAATTATCATGCTATTCATTATTATATTCTTAAGAAATTAACTTTTAATATTAAACAAAGTAATATAGATGATTTACTTGGAAATTTAATTAATAAGAAATATAATCCTAATTATGAAATTTCAATTATTCATTTAACAACAGAGAAAAAAGAATTTGATTTAGATTCTGATCAAACTGAAAAAAGATATGATGAACTAGTAAATACATTAAAAATTATTAGAACAATAATGAGAGAATATTATCATGAAGAACATATATGTGGATTTAATTTAGATTTTTATGAAAACATTTTATTAAGACCTCTTTATAAAATATTAAACTTAATTATCCTATATAATAAATGTAATGATCGTGAAACTCTTTTAATATTTGAAGAATGTTTAAAATCTTTATATAAAATATCTTTAAATTTTTTTTATTTAAATGAAAATCAAATGAAAGATAAATTTAGAGAACATAAAGCAATAGGTGAAATAACAATAAAAACAACATTATATAATGAAGAAACAGTAGATAAAATGAATAAATTTATAGAAGATAATTCTTATCATTCTGACTTTAAAAAATTATATGATTCTTTTATATTAGATTTTCTCCCTTCAATAACTCTTCCAATGGAAAAAGAAAGAAATGCTTTTCAAAATGAAGATTCTATTCCAATTTTTAAAAAGTATACTTCAAAAAAGAAAAAAATAAAAGATAATGATTTATCATTAATAGAAGGTTTTAAAGTAATTTTAAGAGAAACAGGAATAGATTTTAGATTAAATGTAGTAAAATATTTTATAGAAAAAGTATTTGATCCAATAAATGATAATTATATTAAACCATCATATATATTAGTTTTAAATCCAGATAATGAAAATGATTTGAAAAAAAGTACAATATTTAATTTTCCAGTTGCTGAATATAAGAAAAAAAAATCATTAGAAGAATTAGAACCTCTTTATGAAAATTCATATTGTTTATTAATATTAAATAAATTATTTTTCAGAGACTCAACAAATTTTCAATTGGCTTTAGATAAATATTTTGGAGAAGATGAAAATATAAATTTAGATATAAAAAAAGAGGAAATAAAATCAAAGAAAATAAAACAAAGAGAAAAAAGCCATTTTATGTCATATGTGATAAAAAATTTAGTATTTAGTTCAGTATTAATAGAAATAGAGAATTTTTATAGTATAGATAAATTAGATTCACATGGAGTGAGAGCAAGTTATGAAGATCCAATATTTTGTGTTGGAAGATATTCTTTAAAATTTCTTCAAAATTTATGTGAAGGACATAATAATAAAGAACAAGATTATTTTTTTAATTCATATTTCATTGATAAAAAAGCTCCTCTTCAATCTGATATTTTTGAAAGAGTTCATGAAGAAGATGTTAATATTAATAAAGGAGGTACTTTAAATAGATTTAGTCCTTCTCAAGGATTATACAATAGTTTTCATAAAGAAAGTAAATCCAAATTTAATAAAAAAATTGAATATGTTCTTGATAATCATTTATTTAGACCTGTTAGTTCTTTTATTGAAAATAGAAAAACTAATGTTGATGAAAGATTAAGTAAAGAAAGAGCTGAAAAAAGAGAAATTATGAGATTTGAAAAAATTTTAGAAACTAGTTTTTTTAATTTTTTATTTTGTAATTTAAGAATTATTATGAATAGTATTTCTCCTTTGGATAATAATGTAAGAATGTATTTTACTTTAAGTAAATATAAAAGTAGATCTAATTTGAATAAATTATATTCTTGCTTTATGGATTTAATTATTGAAATGTTACAAGGATGTGAAAAAGAAAATTTGAAGTTTTTCTACCAAAATTTCTCTTCTTATCATTTACATGAAGTTTTTTATTCAATTATTTCTGATATTAAAGTAGGAAATTCAAAAAAGAAAAAATTAGATTCTCGTCAATTATATCAATCAATGGTAAATGCATATGAAGTAAGTCAATTATTTTTTAAAGGCGCTCCTCTTTTAAATAATTTATATAAAGATCCAATGCAAATTAATTTTGAATTAGAAGATGATATAGATTATATTTTTTCTGAATGTTCATATGAAATGAAAATTAATGAATTTAAATTATTAAATAATTTAATTAAACAAGGAGGAATTAGTGATAATCAAGTAAGTTTAATTTCACTTATATTTAATTATGAAAAATTAACTGAATTAATCACTCAATATACTTGTGCTTTATATATTAAACATATTAAAGGAATTGAAATTGATTCTAATAATGTTGAATTTATGACAGAATATAAATCTATTAGATTAGATGAAAATTCAGTTGATGAATTAATGGAAATTTTTAAGTATGGTGATTTTTCAGAAGATGATTATTTTAAATTAATATCAGAAATGTATTTATTTATGTTTATTATGGGTGAAGCATATAAAGTTAAAGATGCTCAAAATATGATAAAAAAAGGAAATAAACAATTATTAAATTTTTTACCTTTATCAAGAAGTGAATCAAGAATAACAGGTTCACAAGCTAAAAATTTAGATTTATTAAGAAAGACAAATAATATAATAATGACATGTAAATTTTTTAATGGAATAATGAAAAAAGTAGAATTCAAAATAAGAAATAAAGTAAAAACATTATTTTTTGTTATTGATCCTGCATATTATAAAATATCAAATAATTCACTTTTTCAATTTTATAATAATGTGGATAGAACAAGTAGTTCAACAAAATTAAGTGCTTTAATTGAAAGTTTAAAAATATTTATGTATGAAGTTGATTATGGTGAAAATACAAAGCAAATTGATTTTCAAAAAGCAATTTATTATAATTTCTTTGTTTCATTAGCTATAAATATTTTATTATTAATATTCCTTATAGGACAAGGAACTATGGGTCTTTTATTAAAATTAATCATTTATACTTTATCAATCGGACAAATTATTGTTAATTCCTGTTTAATAGTTTTATTTATTAAAAATAAATATGGTTTTTATGTGAAAGTTGCTCAAGATAATTATTCTTTAAAAGGAGTTGAAAAAATTGAAAAAATGGTAAATATGATTCATATATATATTCTAGATTCTTTTGTATTAAATGAGGAAATATATTTATTAAACTTTATGGTATTAATGAGTATTTTAGGATTAATATCTCATTACAATTTATTTTATTTTGTCCTTCAATTATTAATAGTAATTAATTTTGTAGATACAATAAAAGAAATAGTAATAGCATTTCAAATTCGTTTCAGTCAATTAATATGTATGATAGGATTTTTAGCGATATTAATATTTTTTTTTTCAAATATAGGATTTTTTTTTTATATAGATGAATTTGATGCTCAAATCAATGGTAAAACAGAAAATTATTGTCAAACATTATTAGAATGTGCAATAACATATTTTAATCATGGTGTAAGAGCAGGAGGAGGTATTGGAGATATTTTACCAGAAAAAGATTTCGCTGATATGAATAGTTATTCTATAAGATGGACTACTGATTTAATTTTTTATATTACTATTATTTTACTTCTTTTAAATATGATTAATGGTGTTATTGTTTCTACTTTTTCTCAAATTAGAGAAACTTCTAGTCAAAAAGAAGAAGATATTGAAGAAAGATGTTTTATTTGTAATAAGGAAAAAAAAGATTTTGAAAAAAAAAAAATTGATTTTAGTGATCATTGTGAAAGTGAACATAATTTATATAATTATATTATGTTCTTTGTTATGTTAAAAAGAATTGAAGAAAAAGATTTAGATTCTTATCAATCTTATATTAATGAAAAATTAGATGAAAAAGATATAGTGTTTTTCCCTGTTGGTTATGCAAAAGGATTTGAAGATGAAGAAGAAGAAAAAATTCATAATGAGGATAATGAAGATGATAATGAAGAAGAATAATTTAATTATTCATATATTATATTATTATTGTTTTTTTTTTCAATTGGAAAAAAAATATTTATATTATTTAATTTTTATTGTTTGTTTAATTGATTTAGTTATTGTTTTATTTTTTTTTTCTAATATTTAAATAATATATAATTCAAAATAATAATGAAATCAAATTACTTTAATTCTTTTCTCAAATATAATTTAATTGAATATGATTTAATAGATATTGAAAAATTCAAAGAAAATAATAAAAAAAACTAAATTGACCAAGGAATTTTTAACAAATAAACCTAAATTCTCCAAAAATGAAGGATTTAAATTTTATATTTTCAACTATAAAATATTATTCGAAATTAAAAAATTAAATAGAAAAATCATTTAATGAATAATAAAGAAGAAAGAAAGAATATCATTAAGAAATTTGTCAATCTAAAATTATTTAATTTATTCAATATAAATAAATTAAGATAGAATTGTCATGTTCTAAATTTTTAGTTTATTATTTTTATGAAATTAATTGATATTGATTATTGATTAATAGAAAAATATTCTTTTTTTAGATTTTGAATCAAAAAAGTTTATTAATCATATTTTATTTTTGTTATTATATATTTACAACTTTGAATTTTTATGATAAATTCTTTATTTTTTTGTTCAAAAAAAAAATAAAATTACTAATGAATAAATATTAATTTTAATTTATATTTTTTTATAAATAATTTGAAAAATATCTTAATTTTTTTTTATATATCAAAATTAAATAAAAAAAGATAGAAATATATCATCAAAAAAAAATTGAATAAAAATGTCAATGAATAAATTAAAAGATATCCAATTAAAATATGTAAATGATATTAGAGAAAATTTTTATATGTACAAAGAAAACGAACCTTCAATCATAGAACCAATAAATTATCCAATTTCATTAAGTGAAGTAAGATCTAAATTAATTGAATGGTTAATCTTTCTTTGTGATAATTTAAATTTTTCAATTCAAACTCTTTATAGAAGTGTAATTATATTTGATCAATATATTGCAAAAAATAAAAATATAATTTATACACAAGAAAAATTAAATTTGATTGCAATTTCTTCACTTTCTTTAGGAACTAAACTCGAAGAAATTAATTGTAATTATACATCCTTTTTCACTGAAAAAGTTTTAAATTCTCCTCAATGTGAAATTTACAAAAAATCAGATTTGACTAGAATGGAATTTGAAATTTTAAAAAAATTAAACTTCAAAACTTTATATTCTTCAGCAATTGATTTTAGTTTAATTTATTTAGAAATATTTAAATTTTATTGTAATAGAAATCAATTTTTATGCGAAAATTTTAAACAAATTTATGAAGCTCAATTAAAAAATTATTTAATGAATGATATGTTTATTTCAATGTCTCAAAGTGAAATTGCAAATTGTATTTTTGTGTATAGTTTAAATTATATGGGAATAAATAATATTTTTTTAAAAAATATTGAAACATTTTTATTAGGTTCATTTAGAGATAATTCTGAAATTAAAGAGGAGAATGGAAAATATAATAAAAATATGAATAATAAATATAATTACATAGCTTTGAGTTTCTTGTAAAATTATTTTTTTTATATCTTTTTCCTCGATTTATAATTAAATATGTTAATGATAATTATAGTATTCATATAATATGTGATAATATGAATATTTAACATTTAGTATATTGTAATAAGAAATATATATAAGTTTAAAATCATTAAAACGAAACTTTGGTTATATTAATATTATAAATTGAATAAATAAATTAAATTATTTCTGATAAGATTAATAAATAGATATTATATATATAAATTTAATAATTTTGTTTTCTGAGTATTGTGTACTCTTTAAATTTAGGACTAAGTATTAATTATATATTTTTACTCCATAAATTAACATTAATATAAATAGTATTATTTTTATTTGAACAGAAATAAATTTGATTTTAATTATACTTTTATTAGTTTTTAGTTTCTAACACTAGTTTCAAATATGAAAGTTTTAATTGAAAAATAGATGATTATTTTTTAAATTTAAAATTAATATATGAATATTAAAAAACATTTTTAAATTAAATTAAATTTATTCTGATTTTATTTTTGGTTTTTTCTTATCTAAGACTTCCCAGAAAATAACAGTAACAGCCATTAATAAACTAATAAATTGAATAACAGACATACTTTTTCCAAAAACAATAATAGACAAAGTAATAGTTAAAACTTTTCTAATACTAGTAATCATAGATAAAGTCAAAGGACCATATTTTTCAAGGAAAATAAAAATAATAACTTGCCCAAGAGAAGCTAATAAACTATGTAAAAGTAAATCTCTTAATAATTCCTTTGAAGAAAAAACAAATAAGAAAATTTTTCCATAATCTAAAAATAAAATACCATTAAAAATAGAAACAGTACAAAAAACCATTGAAATAATAGAAAATAATTTCATATATTCCCAACTGACAACTTTTTCAAATCCTTTATATTTATCATTAGTATGTATTTCTCCAATAATTATTTTTTCTTTAATTCCTAATAAAGCATCACAAATTAAACTAAATAATAATAATCCAATTCCTAAAGGAAGATAATAATTTGGTTTTGAACTTTCATCATTTTTTTTTCCTCCTTTTAAATTAAATAATAAGACTGATCCTGTAGTTAATGAAACTTTAATTATATCTTTGAAAGTAATTTCATTATGTGAATTTTTACTTTCTTTTACATTTAATAATTTATTAAATAAAGTTCCAATGATAGGAATATTATATAATATATTTACTATCATCATTGAAGCACTTTTACAACTTTTTCCTATTACTTTTATTATAAAATCTAAAAATTGTAAAGATGATTGTGCTGTAAATTGAGAAAGAATATATAAACTTCCTAAAATTATTTTATCTATTATTGTAAATGGATTTTCTGTTTTTTCTGATAATTTACTTATTTGAATGTTATATCCTAAATAAGAAAAAATTAAAGATGAAATTGATGTGATGAAAAGTGCTATTGATGGAGATTTAAATTTTGATTTTATTGTTTCTCCTGTTTCATGATTAATGTATGAATATGTATTTTTGAAGATTCTTTCTTCAAATATTCCTGCTAAAAGAAAAAAAGTATATAATAATAATATATATATTAATTTTGTGAAAGTCCCACTTGATTCTTTATTTTTTTCATCTATTTGATTTTTATTTTTTCCTTTATCCATTTTTCAAAAAAAGAATAATTAAATAGAATTAAAATACATATTATTTAAAAATTAATTAATGGTTTTTTATTTATATTTAAAATAAAAAATTAATAATTTTCATTAAAAATTTTTTTTATATTTCCTAAATTAAATTATATATTATATAATTATTTATATTACATAATGTCAATTCAAAAAGAAAAAAAAAGAAATGTTTTTGAAAGAAAATATTTTTTATCACATGTATTTGATAATAATTTAGAACAAATGAAGAATTATTTTGACAATCCATATAATAAAATATATTTAAGAGGAGAAACATTTGAAATATCACCAATTAAAGAAAAAAAAAAACTTTTAAAAATCCACACAAATGCAGTTTATCAAATAAAATGCTTAAATAATCCAATTTCAACAGGAGGACTTTATTCAGATGAAATATACGAAACCAATTCATTTCATACAATAAAAAAATATAAGTATCATCAAATTATTAATGAACCAATAAATTTTAATTTAGAATTAGTTTTTACATTAATTGATAATACTTGTGAGGATACTATTTTTCTTTATTTAGAATTAGAATATGATAAATCTAAAGTAGCTAGTGATAAAGATGAAAATCTATTAAAAAAATTTTTTTATTTTTTTGATATTTGGGATTACCCTGATTTTTTAATAAAAATGGATTCTCATTCAAAAAAACAAAATATTGAAAATTCTATTATGGAATCAATAACAGTTAATTGTAATATAAAGAATATTATTAATTTTATAAAATCTCCTATTAATATTTTTAAAGCTGGTGGAACTGATAAATATCATAATATTAAAATAATTGAAGATTTTAAAAATAATTGTTCCATTATTATTTTTAATGAAAAAACTAAACAAACATTTACTTTTGTTGTTGTTAAATTTAAAAAAAATAACGAAGGAATTTATATTCAATTGAATGAAACTACTAAAAATAAAATTGAAAATTCTAAAATTATAAATATAAGAATATATTATATAAGTGATAAATTAACTTGGTTTTGTTTTGAAGAACAAATTTTATTTTATGTTAATAAAAAATATATTAAATTAGTGAGAGAATTGATTAGATTTTATTTAAAAAAATCAAAAATATATTTAGAAAATAATCAAAAGAGTATTTAAATTCAGTTTTTCTCAAATTATAAATAATTAAATTGTACTTTATTAATTATAATTATTTTTCTATTTAAAATATTTTATAAAATAGAAATTTTTTTTAAAAAAATAGGAATCATCTTAAAAATAATAAAAAATGAAAAATAAACTATTTAAATGAATGATATATTGTTATATTTTAAACAAATATTTAAATTGTGAAATAGGAAAAAATGATTGAAAATTAAATAATAAAAAAATAATTAAAAAAAAAATTATTTAAAAATTAAATGTAATTTGATTTAATTTATTTTCATATTTAAAATAATAATTAAATATGAAACACAAATAATAAATAATAAAAATAACCTACCTTTATTAGTTTTTTGCATTTTTATTGTTTAACAATATTCTTTTTCTCAATGAAAGTTTTCTTTTCGCCATTTTCATAAGTGATAGTTTTATGTATAATAAGAATGGGCCTTCCTCTAGAATCAGTAACAGTTTTTTGCTTAACTTCAACACTAACAGCACCAGGTGGCATATCAATTTCATCTTCTCTTTCAAACATATCATCAGTTGGTTTAAACACGGGTATAATAGGAGATTTAAAATTAAATTCTTTTTCAAAATTCCTTTCTAACTCTCTCATTTCTTTCTCAAAGTCATCTTTTGGATTATCAAATTGTGATAATCCATAAGATCTAAGAGGTATATCTTTAACATATTTAGTTCTATACATTGGTTCACCTCCCACTTCTTCGGTAATAGTTGTAGTCGTAACTTGTTTTTCTCCGGGACCCGCGCTCTCCGTCTTAGTGGTGGTGGTAGTAATTTTTTTATCTCCAACATATTTTGTATCTGTATGTGTTTCAGATTTAGTGGTTGGCTTAGCGATTCTAAATTCTCTATCAAAATCATCATAGGGTTTTTCTTCTACCACCTCCATCTTAGGTTGATGTAAAGTTCTTTTTTTCCTTATTACAACACCGTCATCTCTTTCTTCATCATAATATTCTTCATTGTCTTCAGGTTCTTTTCCTTTGAGATTTATGTTAGCCCCTCTTTGTTGTGTAAATTCATTTTTTCTTTGTTTATATTGATCCTTCTTTAATGAAAACACTTTTCCTGAATTTTTTCTTTTTATGGCAAAATCTTCGAAATCAGGATCTATAAATTCATTTTCTATGGGTTGTCCTGGTTCTACATAATTCTTAACTGTTTTTGAATTGTATGAAGGGGTAGTTCTTTTATATTTATTTTGAACTTCTAAAGGAATTGTTTCATTTCTGTTGTAGTAGTCTTCACAAAAATCAATGACAGTGCAAATTTTATCAGAAGGTAATAGAGAAGAAGCAATTCCGACACATTTAATTCTAGGATTAAATAATACTTTTCTTTCATATTTCATTGGATCTCCATCACATAAAATGAAATTGATTACAATAAATTCAGGATCAAACATTCCATAATCAATTAACTCAAATGCTTGTCCTAAAGGTACCCCGAATTTTTGAAGTCTTGTTTCTAAACTAAATCTTTCATTTTTATTTTCATCTAAGCCATCATGAATAATTATTTCATCTAATAAATAATCACAAGCTTGAGTCATAGTTTTGTTGTATACAATTCCTGGAAGAGGACTTTTTCCTTTTAAGAAACGTATAGCATCATCCAAAGATCCTTTTAGATTTGAATAAAGGAATGGAATGCCTTCTAAATATATGCAATTATCATCTCTGAGGGTACCTCTGAGCTCTTCTAATTTTTGGACGAATTCATCTGGATGCATACGAGCGAAATTTATTTCGTTTATAACTTGTAAACCAAAGGCATAGAAGTCCCTGATACGTAAGGCTGGATTTACATTTCTTCTAGCTGTAACTCTACTCATTTTTTTATATATTTGTTTTTAAAAAATATGAATATTATATTAATGTAAATTATAAAAATATTTTTTATTATTTTTTTTAATTTTTATTTTTTTGACTATATAAAAAATAAATG
>JAEEGK010014980.1_pt1 | contig 17262 bp, 20 predicted proteins | sample 8958771 | NCBI WGS metagenome assembly JAEEGK01 (sample SAMN16246547, study PRJNA631951) | gut metagenome | biome: gut microbiome; feature: rumen; material: SC-attached | host: Bos | place: Iran: Karaj | collected 2018-10
ACCCACTGACGAATTAATTTTTTATCAGAAACATTGTATTTGCTTTCAAGATATCTATATCCTCCTTCTCTGTTAAGATAATCACTAACAACTTGTTTTTTAAATTCAAAACTATATTTTTGTCTGCACATAAAAAACGACCTCCAAAAGTTAGATTTTTAAGTCTAACTTTTGGGGGTCGGTTCAAATCGGTAAAGAGGGTTTTTTATTACCATATTTCTCCGGATTCGCCTGAACCGCTGCCTCCGCCGCCATCTTCAGAGCCGCCGTCGCCGTCTTCGCCTTCGTCTCCGAATCCGTAATAGTTTTCGTAGAACTGCTGCTCCTCGGCTCTTTCTTCCTGAGCTTCTTCCTTCTGTTCCTGAAGATGATTCATTATATCGTCTTCTCTTGATGAGTGATCCTGATCTCCGTCGCCGCCGTCATCATTGTTTTGATCATCATTGTCGTCCTGATCTTCATCCTGATCGTCGTCACTGTCATCGTCATCATCTTCGTCGTCTTCGTCATCCTGCAGAAGCTCATCTATCTCATCCTTAAGAGTCTGAGCATCCTCATAATGTCCGTCTTCATCATCTTCGTGAGCACATCCGTCCTCAATAAGGATCGATCTGGCGGTCATAAGTATCTTCTCAACATTTCTTGCTTCCGCAGTCATCTCGTCGGAATCACATTCGAAAAACTCATCCCATTCATCGTCGGAGATCTGCTCAATCATTGCAAGAGCCAGGTTGACTTTAACGGGACATTCCTTCTCATAGGGTATTTCGCATTCTATAGCTCTGTAATAATCAGACTCCGCTTCCTCAAAATCCCCACAGTGATAATGATAATTTCCTATGTTGTACCAGACCACATATCCATCGGGGAAATTCAGAGTCGTCAGCATTTTTTCGATGCTGTAGTGGTATCTTCCTTTTTCTGCCTCAGCAACGAAATATGCATTGAGACACCACCTTGTTATCAGGAAAACGGCACACACAAGAGCCGCAATCGCCGAAACAAGGATGGTATACCAAAGCCATCTCTCCATTACAGGCCGTTTTTTATTCTTTTTTCTTTCCGGATTTTTTGCCATTTTTTCTGCGTACTTTTACGTTTTCTCTTATATCAATGATAAGCTCCAAAACAAGAAGCCCTGCCATATAAGGAACATATTTAAAATATGTATCCTGATAGGTTATATAATCGTTTCTTTTCTCGGTTATTGTTCCGCTTGACGCTTTGATCTCGGTGATGATGGGAGTAAGGAGCGTTGACTTTTGTCTGTGAATATATTCGATTCCCAGCGCATCCGCTATATCTTCCAAAGCATCTTCATCTATACATGATATGGCTTTCTCGAAAGTGGCCATATTATAGATCTCACCGTATTCATCCTTTATGGTCGCACCCTTTTCGGTACCATATCCGAGAACTGCTCCGCCGTCCACCAGCTCAGCCAGAACCTCATAATCGTAAGGAGTTCCGCCTGCAGCGGTTACTTCTCCGTCGGATAAAAAGAAAACGATGGTCTGTCTGTTTTCTTTTCTGTCGGAAGAAATGAGCATGTTCTCAAGATCGTAACTGGGAGTATCCATGTTACTTCCGTGAGCGTAGTATCTGTCGGGCATTTGGATAGTCTTTAGAAGTCCCAGAAGTGTTTCCTCATCCTGAGTAAAAGGTGCCAGAACCACCGCTCTGTTTTGGAAAGTGATAAGTCCGAAATTCGCACCGGACAGGCCTTCCATTATTTCTTCAATATCATTCCTAGCCGCTTTAAATCTTGTACCGCCTCCCGGACCGTCATCAGCCCACATGCTTAAAGTGGTATCAAGTACGAAGAGAACATCAAGATTACTGAGCTGAACCTCGGCACCGCGCTCTTCTCTCATAGGTCTTAACGCAATGACAAAAGCAAGTGCAGCTATCGCGATTCTTCTGACAAGGGCAAATGTGCTTTTTATTCTGTTTTCCCTGCTCCTGATCCATACAAACAGCATTATCAGCAATGCTATTACAAAGACTGTGATAAGAGCGGGAAGTGAAATGATCGGATTTAAATTCCTCATCTTATTTTCCCTTTAAAAACGACATACAGATCATGGCACCCGCAAGGCTTATCAATAAAGCAATCGTGGGAATCTCGGGCATATCCGTAGTCTGCTCCGTAATTATGTCATCAACCGTCATGGCTTCATGATTTCTGATTTCTTCAACTATCGAAGAAACTGTATCCTCACGGCTCTGAACATAGAGTTCTCCGCCTGTTACATTAACGGCTTCTTCAAGTTCATTCTGAAATCCCGCATAATCGGAATCATTATACAGATAGTAATGCGCATCATCCGACGGGAAAATGGCAAAAACCGTAACTTCGTTTTTCTTGCAAAGCTTACTTGCTTCCGCAAGATCCGGAACCTCTTTTACCATGGCGGCATTCGCATTATCCGTGGCAAAGATGATAACTCTGGTTCGGGATGAGTCACCTATGGAAGGAAAACTGTACAGGCACGATGCAAGTCCCTCACCTATCAAAGAGCTTCCTCTGTAAGTATTGTTTACAAGAGTTCCGGCTTCTATATAGTCAAGTCTTGCACAAACTTCGTAGTATCTTTCGCGGTCTTCATCATTGTCAAAATAGATGTACTCTTGGTTTCCTGTTATATCAAAGTATTCTTTTTGCAGATTGAAATATTCCTTGAGTTCCTCAAGTCTGGTAACCACATAGTCATAGTCATCAGTCATGGGAACATATACAACGGATGAAGTGTTGAAGATCGTTATTCCGAATCTGTCACCTTTGAGCTCACTCACAACCTGTTCAAGATAATCAGTAAGTTCATAGTTGAGTTCGTACAGGGAATAAGAAACATCCATGCATAGGAAGATATCCCTCTTCTGAACTCCTGTCTTAACAGTCTGGACCTTGTAAGGTCTGGCTATCAGGAAAAGGGATGCGACTACCGCAGCGATCACAAATGCTTCATTTACAAAAGCAAGGATTCTGCTGCGCTTATAAAGCTTGGAATATATGGGAAGTGACTTAACTAAGGATGCCGCACCGGTTCTTATTCCTCCGGTATACTCCTTCTTGCCTCGTGTAGGGATAACGTGAAGAATGACCCCCGCAAGCACGAGGATCGGAATTCCAAATTTTATGACATATGGATACATTAACTCCATGTTTTCACCATCCATTTAGCCTTCTCGGCATCTGACTTAAAATCCGCCTCTGTCTTTAATGCAAACTCGGGAGCATAGCAGTTTTCGATAAGTCCTGCAAGAGAACCCAGACCCATTTTCTTAAGTTCCGAAAGAGTAAGGGAAGTAAAGTTTCTTCCGGTCATCTCGGAGACAAAAGTTCTCATGATCAAACTGAGTCTCTGATAACTCTCTCTGGTGTCGATACCGGATTTGGACAAGTCAAAAGAAACCTTGTCTATCGAGATCAGAGCCTTCTGTCTGATATAGAAAGATGTAGGTTTGCTTACCGACTTGGGTGCCTTGGGTTTTACTTTTTTGGGAGCTTTCTTGTATATAAAGACTAATGCGAACAAAATTGCGGAGACTAAAAGAATAGCGCCTCCGAGTATTATCCACCCGGGACTCATTCCAAGCTCCGGCTGCATATTAACCGAAAATTCCACTGTGTCCCCTCTCAAACAGATGCAATACCGTGTCCACAACATCCGGAGCCGCCTGGACTCTTTCCAAAACAACACGGTTTCTAAGTGCATCAAGTTTAAAACGATTTAAAATATTAGCTCTCTCGGCCTCTTCGGCTTTCTTAAGCGAACGGCTTCCCGCCAGAAATCTGTCGATGTACTGCTCTCCGACTCTGTCATATACTCTTCCGCCGGTAAGGGTTGCATCATCCACACAGATGAAATATGCATCATTTCTCTCTGTCAATCTGGAAAGTGTCTCGTTCTTGACAGTCTTGAGACCGCTCAGATCAGTGATCACAAAAACGATCATGCGGCGGGTGGGAAACGACCTCAGCATATTCATGATAAGGGCGTTCATATCAGAGGAAGGATTCTCAAATATGGAACTTCCGTATGTGCGGAGAAGTTCCTCAACACATATTCCGCCGGATCTGAAAGGAGTATTTGTTATTCCGCGCTCTCCCGAACAGGCAAATCCCACATCGGATCCCTGTCTTCCGAGCAGATAACCGATTACGCCAAGTGACATGAGGGCAATGTCCGCCTTGTAATCACCTGTCGGAGTATCGGCATCCATCTTAGCACCGGTATCGCCGATGATAAGCACGCTGTGTTTTTTTTCTGCAATGTATCTTCTGACCAGCAGTTTGTCCGCCCTTGAAGAGGACTTCCAGTCTATGGACATAATGTCGTCGCCCGGGGAATATTCCTTGAGATCCTGAAACTCATGGCTTTTTCCGAGGTAAACGGAACTATATCCTCCGTCAAGAATATTGGAAGTCTTACGTGAGGTATAAAGCACTGCGTCTTTACTGATCCTGGTCAGATATTCGTAATCTATTTCCATAATCAGGGTGTCTTCAAAGTAGAGGTGATCGCATCAATAATATTTTCCACAGTGACTCTGTCAGCTATTGCGGAATAATTGAGTGCTATACGATGACGGAGTACAAGGTGAGCCATCTGCTTGACATCATCGGGTACCACATAAGTTCTTCCGTTCAAAAGAGCGGTTGCCTTGGCGGTACGCATGAATGCAATGGAAGCTCTGGGGCTGGCGCCCATCTTAACATATCCTGCCATCTGTGAACCAAGGAGTCTTTCGGGCCCTCTGGTTGCGGTTACGATGGCGGAGATATACCACTTGATACTCTCATCCACATAAACCTTCTCGGTAATTTCCTGAAGTCTGTCGATATCAGTAATGGTCATTACGGGAGGTTTCTTTTCAAACGCATGGTTCTCAATTCTGTTAAGAACCTCAACCTCTTCTGCCGCAATGGGATAAGAGATAACTTCTTTTATCATGAATCTGTCGGTCTGAGCCTCTGAAAGAGGATAGGTACCCTCCTGCTCAATGGGGTTCTGGGTAGCTATAACTATGAAGACATCTTCAGGCATGTTGTAGCTTTCGGTACCGATGGTAACCTGATGCTCCTGCATGGCTTCAAGCATAGCGGACTGAGTCTTGGCCGATGATCTGTTAACCTCGTCAAGAAGTACGAAATTGGCAAATACGGGACCAAAGACAGTATCAAACTTTGATGTCTGTCTGTTGTAGATCTGTGTTCCGATGATATCGCTGGGGAGAAGATCGGGGGTACACTGAATCCTGGAGAATTTGCCGTCGACTGCCTCGGCAATAGCTTTTGCAGCCGTGGTTTTCGCAAGTCCGGGAACGGACTCGATAAGAACATGGCCGTCAGCTAAGATGGCCGTAAGAAGCGATGCCTCAAGACTCTTCTGTCCGACAACCACGCTCTCGAAATAATCGGATAACTTGGCGATCATTTCACGGCTGTACTCGAACTCCTCCTGAGACACCTTGGACTGATTAGTATCGTAAGGCATTGTATTTTCCCTCTCAAAAAAATAATGATGTAGTTCATTATACTACATAAATCCTCAATCACAAAATAAGACGGAAACATGCCCCGGCAGGTCACATATATGACAATGGGGACGCTACCATTTTGTTATCAGGTGAAAGCTTTCGCCTGATGACAAAATGATAGCGTCCCCACTGTCACTCTATACGTCAAATATTAAAATTCTCTTTTTTGCATCACTCTGATGCTGTACATCATGGAAATCGACAGGAAGATAATGGCGATTGCAAACAATCCGATGAGAAAAACACAGGGGAGACGTTTTCAAAAGGATTGGGTCCGGAGAAAAGATCTATTCCGAGTTTATCGGAAATCATCCCCAAAACCGCCTTTCCGGCCAATACACCGGCCATAATGATTCCGAGGATGATAAACATTACGACTCTGACCTTTTCGGGAGAAAATCTGATGTCAATGGGAAGCAGTATAGACAGGATTACCAGGAACAATGCCAGCATGCTTACATCAAGTATAACGGTCTCACTTAGGACATAAGACTCCTTCTGTATGGCAAATACCGCAAACTGGATTACCAGAGAGATCAGCCAAAAAATTGTCACTCCTATTATGGAGAACACGTACTTGGCTACGGCGTAATCCCCGGGCTTTATGGGAAAAGTCATCAGGAATGAGAATCCGTCATCATTATAATCATATGCGATGGTTGAAATCATCAGGATAAGTCCGATCATGGGAATATAGCTGACTACAAATGTGGAATCCATGGAGAAACTGAGAATGACAGCCAAACATATAAACATTAAAAGAAATCTTTTCTGATTCAAAAGGATCTTAAAATCTTTTATCAATAAACCTTTCATTATTTATCACCTCCGAGAATGAGGACTATGATATCGTCGATGTGGGCATTTTCAACTACGATCTTGGGATAGTTTTCGGCATAAAACTGCTTTTCGGAAGTAAGACAGGTGACACTGAAGTTGTCTTTTCTGGTTCCGACGATATATTTCTTATCAAGGGTTTCGTACTCTTCTTTGCTTACCTTCACGATTCCGTATTTTCCGAGAAGCGCATCCGTATCCTCATGAAGGATTATCCTGCCGTCATTTATCATGTAAATATCGTCACAGAGTCCCTCAAGATCCGTGGAAATATGGGAACTGATTATGACGGATCTGGCCGGGTCTTCCTCAAGATATGCTCTTATAAGATCCAGAACATCATTTCTGGCAATAACATCAAGTCCGGCGGTGGGCTCATCCAGAATAAGAAGCTTAGCGCTGTGACTCATTGCGATAAGTACTCTCAGCTTTGCAACCATACCGGTTGAGAAATCCTTGATCTGCTTATCGAAGGGAAGTTCCTGATCCTTGCACTTTTTCCTGAAATCATCCTCATCGAAATCATCATAGAAACCTTTGAGTATCGTGATAATGTCCCTTATTGTAAAAACCTTGCTGAAGCAGGATGATGAAAGTGCAACACCGATCTGCTTCTTATCCTCTGCGGTGAACTCTCCGGGCTTTTTTCCCAGAACTTCTATCTCACCCGATGCAGGCTTGATAAGCCCGAGGATTGCCTTCAGGGTCGTTGTCTTACCGGCACCGTTTCTTCCGATAAGTCCCGTAACTCTTCCTTCGGGGATTTCCATAGTTATATCAAGTTTAAAACCTTTGTATTCTTTTCTAAGATCAGTTAATCTAACCATCTCTTTACCTTTCGTATCCGGTTACGCATCCTCCAGCAGGATCTCGATTATCTCTCGGATCTCATCGTCTTTAAGGCCTGCGGAGCGTGCTTTTGACACAGCTGAGGAAAATTCTTCCTCAACCAGCTTCCTTCTGGCTTCAAGCGCCAGAGGTATGTCGGGGGCCGCAACGTAACTTCCTTTTCCGTGTACTGTTACGGTGAAGCCGTCTTCTTCCAGTTTGTCATAGGCCTTCTTAACGGTCAGTGCACTGATCTTAAGTTCGCCTGCCAGGTTTCGTACCGAAGGGAGGGCGTCCCCTTCCTTAAGTCCTCCGCCTATGATCTCCTGCTTGATCTGATCCATGAGCTGCTCGTAAACAGGGATCATTGAAGTGTTATTAATGATGATCTTCATTATGTATCTCCTTCACTGTAAACAGTGTATAACAGTTTATAACTGTTGTCAACTGTTATATGGTGTTTATTTTTAAAATATAAGATGACAATGGAGACGCTACAGATTTGTCATCAGGTGAAAACTTTCATCTGATGACAAAACTATAGCGTCCCCATTGTCATCTACTAATAAATTTACGCTTTTATTCCCAGCTGGCCAAGGAGCAGCTCACCCATTTTATACATCATTTTATAGGCTTTATCCTTGGATAATTTATTGTTATCGGTCATCATCATAAGCGCGAGACCGTGGGTATATATAACAGTATCCCTTACGGCTTCACCTAACAGTTTAGGTGATACATCGTATTCTTTTGACAGAAGCTGGAACGCATGCTTGTCAAACTGGAATTCAAAAAGACTCTTTCCCTCATACGGATCTTCTCCGATGGTTTCCATTGGATCGTCCACACATAAGAACTTGAACACGTGAGGGTGATCGCATGCACCGGACAGATAGATCTTTCCGGATATAAAGAAAGCATCTATTGCGTTCTTTCCCTTCATGGCTTCTTCCATGGGCCCGAAAAGCTGTTTTCCCGCATACATCATCAGCTCTTTTTTCAGATCCGTCATGCTGCCGAATTGCCAGGAAACAGGCTGGGTCGAACAGCCCAGGGAAGAGGCTATGGACTTAATGCCCACAGCGCCCAACCCCGATTCGTCCAAAAGCTTATATGCAGCTTCCAGTATCATCTCTTTGGTTATTTGAGTTTTTCTGCCCATGAATCGATCCTTATGAATAAGGTTTGTAATCAAGCGGTCTTGTACATCCGAGACTTTCTCCGTCTCTTATGAAACTTTTTCTGACCGCAGTCTTGAAAAAGAAACCGACAAGAACTCTTACGGGTGCGGGGAATATTTCAGGACCGGTAAATGCCTTGCACTTATCGGAATTAAAATTCCCTGCCGCTGAAAACTCTCTTCCCATCTCTGCATAAGGAGATGTAGCCTTCGCTCTGTTCTCATCATTCAAGAATCTTATCTCAAAATTGCCGCCTTTGACAAGCGTACCGCCATATTCGCATCCAAGATTCTTTGCAAGTCTTTCAAGATAAGCTTCCCCGCATCTGAGCTGAATACCTTCCGCAAATCCGCTCTGAAGGATGAAGGACATCTTCGCATTACCTGTTTTGGGAGTTAAGGTTTCAAGAAATTCCATAAGCAGTCCGGGAATGCATTCAACGTAAAGAGGAATCGCTATGAGAATATTATCGCTTTCATCATAGGCTTTTCTTATATCATCCCATGAAGCTTTGTCCGATATCTCGTACCTGTCGCAGGTATTACCGCCTTCACACATACCCTTCGTGAATTCATCAAGGATCTTATCCGTATTACTGAATTTCTTTATTCTGGGGCTTCCGTTGATTATCAGCACATGCATGATACCGCCTCCTTTATCTTGCTTTCATCAAATACTCCGAGGGACTTGCTTTCAAGATTGAGAGCTGCTCTCTCTACCCATCTTTCCAGAAACTCTTTATCAGCTTCACCTCTGATGATCAGACCAACATCTGCATTCTTGCCGTATCTGGAGATATGACGCATCTGCCCTTTCACAAACTTGAGATTCATGGTCAGGATAGGAAGTATTCGGTCGAATACATTCTTGCCTTTATGATCGATAAAACCGAGTGCCGTATCTGATATTACCCAGTACTGATCCGCATGAATAAGCTTCTTCAAAATCATCTCGTAATCATCTTTGATGGCGCATTCACCGGGAGTTTTAAGCCAGCAATAATTACATCCGATGCAGTGGCTTATCTTGAGTGAGCCGGCTTCCACGATATCAACATCAACATTTCCCACTTCAGCCTGCTTACGTAATTCTTCGGTAACCGAAGTATCCGAAGTCGTATTGACTATAAGGATCATGATATTCCTCCTACACATGAGCGAAAATAATATAAACATGTTTATATAAACACGTTTATATTATATCGGATATATACTTGTGTCAAGAGGCAACTATGAAAAGACAGCTCCTGCTTTCCGCGACAGGCCCCCAGGAAAGCAGGAGCTGTCCTAAAACTTAGTTTTCTCTTGAATAAGATCTGTGTACGGAATCAAAAATAACCCGAAACGTAGGATAATCGCCAAGCCGGTCAGATTGTAGTTTTCCCTCTTTGAGAAGGATGCATCCGTCTGTTTCGTTAAGATGAGTCAGGAATAATTGAACTTCGAAATTTTTACCGCCGTTTTCTTCTATATCCTTTTTTACAGGCTCAATAAATTCCGGAACATCTCCATGGCTTGCATATCTTATGCTTCCCTGCCAGGGATTCTCTTCATTGGTCATATCATGTTCGATATTTCCAAGCGTTTCCTTATCGCATTCGTAGGGGAGCGGACCCGCTCCGTGTCTTGTGACATAACTTCTCGTGACATATACAGCCTGATTCAGCTTCAGCCCGTTTTCGGACAGGATCCGTATCGGGTTAAAAAGTCCCGTTCTTGACGCTGTAACGTGAGGAGAAAAAGGCGATATCTCCGGATCCAATAGTAATCCCTGTCCGGATTCAAAGATGATATCGTCATATTTTGCCAGAAACGATTTTGTATCATAACAGATACTCACGTACTTATCCGCATTTTTCTTCATCTCATCTGCGGCATTTTCAATTACAGCCTGATCACTAAGCATTTCAATCATTCCTGTAATCTCTTCATTTTCGGTGCCGCATATTTCTTTGCGAATTTCCTCGAATCTGGGGATACAGTACTCTTTTCTGATATCAAGAATCTCTTTAACAATCGAAGAAACATCCGACAGGATGATCTTATTGACCGTGATTCCGTAACCCGCCTTGGTTCTGAGGTCACATTCATTGATTCCCATACCGCAGCTGCCGTGTCTTCCGGCGCCGCGAAGCGATTCCGATATCATGTTGAGCAGAATATCATCGATGATGGTAACGTTAGTCTGAGGATGACAATAAATCTTCGGGCAGATACCTCCCGCCTTCTCAAATTCAGTTATCTCCTCCCCGAGCTTATACAGATCCGGATAATAGGAATCCGCCCAATATGTATCCGCATTACGAAAAGAGCCCGCCGACAACTGATGGAAAACAAACCTTTTTCCGTCTGTTTCCACAGTATGCCCGGCCTGGGCTCCGCCGTTATGCTTTATTACAAGGGCATTTTCGGACTTGCTGCAGAAATAATCCGTAACAAGTCCTTTACCCTCATCTCCGAATCCTTTTCCGATAATCGCTCGGATATTCTGCATGATTAAAAGAACAGTCCCTTCTTCTGGCTCTTTACGGTAAGTTCGCTGAGCGCTCTCTTAACTACGGGAAGCTTGGCATCCGACCACTGCTTAAGAGTATCTTCCAGTGTCATTCCGCCCGTCATCTGAATTGCGCTGATAATGATCTCAGGTATAGCATCTATCTCATCGGTTCTGATTACCATGGTATGTCCGGGAAGAAGATTTACGATATTCTTGGCCTTTCCGAAACTGTCGTCCAGGAAGAGATGGAAGATCTCAAACTTTTCTCCCGCAGCCTTTACGATCTCATTAACGGACATATTAACTTTTTCGCCGAAAGCCCTCTGGTACAGAGCAGGGAGATTTCCGACCTCGCCTTCTCTTCTGCAATCAGCAACATCACCTATGGTGAAAATAAAACCTTTCTTCTTACGCTTCTCGTAATTATCAAGAGAAGTATGCTTCGCTGCAAAATACCATAGAAGGTTGGGAACAACTCTTCCGCTTCCGGCATTTTCAAGCCACAGATCAAGAAGCTGCTCAGCTATTCGGATATCCGATTCAAACTGGGTAACCTGAAGAGGTGAAGCATCATCGATATCTCCGTAAGCCGCAAACATAAGAGCGGGATCTTTAACCGCATTTGTGGAATACAGCTTCATCATGGTCTCATTGAGAGATTCCTGTGCAACCTTCTTGGCAAGATATCCCATGGAACCCGTGACATCAAGTCCTAAAATGATGGGCAATGATTCGGGATGATCATCGGAATCTCTTGCTTCTCTTGTCTGAATGAACTTGGGATCGAATCTCTGATCACAGGAGGTTTTTCTGAATATCTCCGTTTCGCTTGCAGCATTGTTCAGATTTCTGCTGTTTCTAAGTTTGTTCCAGTCAGCTGCGGTATAACTTCCTCTTCCCATCTTGTCCTCCTGTTATCAAAAGTTAACATTCATCTTGGCAAACCTGCGTCCGCCAAATCCGTTTTCAATTACTTTATCCCACTTTTCAAAATCCTGAAAAGCATCGGGTGACGGCCTGTCTTCCAAAAACTTTATCATCTCTTTCGGTGCTTCGTTCTTATGAATTCCGAGAACCTTTATTGCTGTCTGTCTGAGTCCTTTCAGATCCGGATTTCCAAGTATGGATTTTGCGGGAATACTTTTTGATGCACTCCACCAATGTCCCATAAGCACCGCGTGATGATTAAAAGGATTGATCCATATGGCTTCTTCCGATATTCCACCGTGAACCATATCACTATAATTCAAAACGCAGCTTATATTTTCGAGCCTTGAAACGATCCATGCCACATGCTCGGGACTGAGACTTCCGAACATAGGCAGAGGAAACAGATTCTCACTCCTTGCAAAAGCAAGCATAACGCCGCCTCCCGCAAGTTCATATCTTCCGTTCAATCTTGGAAAGCACTCATTTAATCCCTTAACATCCGCAGGCGGAAAAGAAAGCATTCCTATTCCGGTCTGCATCTTATCTGCCGAGGCTCTGTCAGCCGGACCAAAAACAAAAAGTGCATTATTTCTGGTCAGGTAAACCGTCGCACATCCGTCCTCGTAGGAATACAGATATCTTATGGTCACGGTTTCACCGTCACTTGTTTCTACCTGAGTCTCTTCGGCGCTGTCCCAGAGATAACCCTCATTCTTATCTCCCTCCGCTTTCTCGTCATGAATTCCGCGAAGGTAATTCAGCATCTGCTTTCTGAATTCCTTATAGACGGTCAATTCCTTGTCGGCAAAAAAAGACTTTCCGCCGCAGTATTCACACACAAGTGCTCCGCTGCTGTCAACGGACATTTCACCACCACAGTTTTTACATTTGAAACTGATCATGATCTATGCCTCCATACGAATGATTATACCATGATGACAGAGGGGACGCTTTCGTTTTGTCATCAAAAAAGGACGACTCAAAAGAGCCGTCCTTAACGCCTTAGTTGAATTTAAATATCTTCTGCGCTATCTTATAGCACTCAACGGAAACCTTGCGTCCGCCCTTGCCGGGAAGATTCATTGCATTTCCGGGAAGACCGCCTCTTAAATAAGCCCACAGATGCTTATCGCGGCCCTTGATATATGTCCACAGCTTCTGCTTTTCCTGAAGGCTGTCCTCGGTATTTTTCTTGATGAGAAGTATAGAGGAGATCGTAGTAATGATCTCAAGATAATTTCTCATATACTTATATCTCTTCTTGTCCTTGAGAGCCTTGGCTTTATTATCCACCAGATAATCGATCATCAGATAATTAACCCTGAGCTGCTGATCGATCCTAGAGATCATGATCTCTTCGTTTACGGACTGATCGTCGCGTCCGATGTAATATCTGTAGAAATTTACATCCAGATAATACATCTTCTCCACGTGAAGAAGAGGCTCATAAACATAGATATTATCTACATAGAATGTATGCTCGGGAAGAACCATGCCGGATTCCCTGAGAATCTGAGTTCTGTAGATTGCGGAATGCATCAGGATATAATGACCCTTTGAGAAATGATGGCAATCACTCCATGTAAAGATCTGATCCTGAGGGAACATTCTGTGGAAATGTATTACTTTCTTTCTCTTCTCGCCGTCCTTCTCATAGACATAGTTGCTGATGAGAAGATCCAGCTTTTCTCCGCACATTACAAGCTCTTTGAGTTTTCCCAGTATCTTGGCATAGGCGCTCTTTTTAACCCAGTCATCGGAATCGACAACTTTAAAAAAGAGTCCGGTGGCGTTCTGAATTCCGGTATTAACCGCACCGCCATGTCCCTTGTTGGGCTGGTCAATTGCACGGACTATTCCGGGATACTTAGCTTCATACTCTTTGGCTATTTCAAGTGTATTGTCCTTGGTCGATCCGTCATTTACTACCAGGATCTCGACATCATCCCCGCCGGGAAGAAGCGATTCAATCGCTTTTCTCATATAAGCTGCCGAATTATAACAGGGAATGGTAATCGTTAAAAGCTTCATAACTGACATCTGACCCTTAGGGGGTCATCTCCTTATAATAAATTGTGCGTAATTAATTTTAAGACTTTATCCGCAAAAAGTACAGAAAAAGTAAGACACGCTAGCCGTCTGCCCCCAGTTTTCCGCCTTTATAGGGCACTCTCGCGGAAGGAACTTCTTCGGAAGCGGGATCCGTATGAACGGACTGATCGTCAAAAAAGATCTGTGCACCAAAGGCCTTGAGGATCTCTTTCTTTTCAACACCTCCGAGGAAAAATGCCTCATCAAGTCTGACATTCCAGCTTCTGAGTGTCTTGATGACTCTTTCATGGGCAGGTGCGCTTCTTGCGGTGACAAGAGCCGTACGAATGGGACATTCTTCGCCGTATTTATTGCGGATTTGGGTAAGTTTCTTGAGAAAGCTTGCAAAAGGTCCTTCATCAAGGGGATTGTCCGCATTAATCTCTTCATTCTCCTCAAATGCTTTCAGTCCCTTTTCCTGATAAATGATCTCAGATGAGTCGTCAAAAAGAACAGCATCGCCGTCGAAGGCAATCCTGATGGATCCGTCGGTTGCGCCGGGATATGAATGATCCGTAATGATCATGCCGGCTGCTATACCGCTGTTTATGGCATTTTGTACATCATCTTCGTATGCTGAAAGAAACAGATCGGTCTTAAATGCTTTCAGGTATGGAGAAAGCGACGATCCGCTGGCAAGTACGGCTCTGGTTATCTTAAGGCCGTAATGCTTTATGGAATTAAATACCCTGAGGGATGTATTGGTGGAATTTCGCGACATGATAATAACCTCCACAAGGGGGTTATCGGGATCTTTGTCGTTAAGCGAAAGAAGGTTCTTTATGAGCGAAAAACCCGGTCCGGGTTCAAGAATGTCTTTCTCATGCTCGAACTGATAAGACTGGTATGCATCCAGTCCTTCTTTTTCGAATATTTCGTTTTCTCTTGTCAGGTCAAAAAGAGCTCTCGATGATACTCCAATGACCATTTTATCTTCAAGTGCGTATGCCATAAGCCCTCCTTTGGGGGCCATACAGTTATCGTCACTTTCTGAGTCTGTCACCCTCGTACTTACCGAGTATAAGAAGTGATTCGCGCAGAGACAGATACTTGGTACGTACATCACCTTCGGGAAGTTCCACATCACAGGCAGTAGCCATGGTGATCAGCATCTCATCGGTAAGTCTGTGATTAAGTGATGCAAGTATATGAAGTCTGTCCGCGGAACTCTTGGCATCCAGGAAATCTTCAACCTCGGGATCAAGTCCCTCGGTACCTGATGCCTTATCCTGAACAGGTGCCGCAGCAGGGGCAGGCTGAGCAGGCTTTACTCCGGCATCTCCGCTTACAAGTTCAAATCTCATATCCTGAGTGGCATCGGGATATTTAACCTTATCTACGGGAGAGAGGAAATTTACTACGGGTCTGGCCCATACCTTGGACGGATCCTCTTCGGATCTGTAGATCACAAGTCCCTCTGAAGTCTCGGTGTGCTGTGCAATGGTGACGATCCTGTACAAACCGCCTTTAAAATGTCTGTAAAGTTCTCCTTCAACGGGCTGAGCCATATTGTCTCCTTATGTTTTGTTTTATTTTGATATTCAAAAAACCAACATAAACAGTATAACCCATCCGCCGTCAAAATTAAATAATCTTGATACCTGTAGTGCATCCGGGATCATCAAAAGAAAGATCCGTAAGTGCCTGTATCACCTCCTCTTTAGTCTCTTCGGAAGCATATTCAAACCTGCTGTTGTGAACACTCAGTGTATAGGTTCTCATTCCGTTCTCATCGGTGGTATGGTTGAGCATTACTCCGGAATTCACATACCCTTCTTCATTCAGATACGCTCTTGCGCTGCTTACATATTCATCCTCCAGAACCTTGTAGTATTCATTCAAAGCTTCGTTGTCATTCTTCTCAAGACCCTTTACGGTTATTGAGAAAACAAAGAATGCAAGAACGATAAGCAGTACGGTCAGTATTCCGAGATAGAGATAATCTTTTTTCAAAATATTCTTCACAGTATTCATAGAAACCTTCCTTTCAAATGGGCACCCCGCCCTTACAAGATCAATTCTAATTCATACCATGTGTAAAATTTTCCACACAAAATCGGTAGCAAAAAAGAGCCCGGAGGCTTACCCTCGGGCTCTTGAATATGGCTTATATAAGGTTTATTACTCTTTTACGGGCTCAGGCATCAGATAAGCTGTTACCCTGTTTCTTCCGCCCTCTTTGGACGCATATACACCTGCATCGGCATATTTAAATGCATCCGAGAATGTGGTGGGGAATGTGGAACTTACGATACCGCAGCTGAAAGTTACATTCCTCTCGGTAAACTTGTAATGGATCTTTCCGAACTTTTCTCTCAGATCATCCATGTACTCGATATGATCATGGAAATCTCCGCCGTCAAATACAAAGATGAATTCCTCGCCGCCGTAACGGCCGACGACCAGATTGTCCTTCATGTTCTTATTGACCGTATCTCCGAACTTCCAGAGAACCACGTCGCCGTTTTTATGACCGTACGTATCATTGATGCTCTTAAAGAAATCCAGGTCAACCACCGCAAGTGATACCGGATGCTCAGGCGATGCGTTCAGAAGGAAAATATCCGCTTTCTCCTGAGCGTAAGGTCTCGTATGCAGATAGGTAAGCTGATCGATCTCGAGACGCTGACGGTAACTTTCCTGCTTCTCATTTGCAGCGTAAACGATGTTCTGCATTTCCTTGTTGTAGATGATGATCGTTCTGGAAACAAGAGCTCCGCATGCAAGAACGAACATAACAACCAGCATGCTCTGCAGGAAATAATTATATTCCTCGGGATGCATAAGCATCTGGAAAAACGCGCTCATGGCCACCAGTATGATGGAATATACCGTAACACTGTACAGAAGATGTAATTCATGGAAAACAGAACAAAAGAGGACAGCCAAAATAGGCAGGCACCACAAAGCCACATAATATCCGTTCCAGAAAGAAAGACTTCCGCCGATTGTGGCAAAAGCAAAGGAACAGACAAAACACTTCATGGGATTATCGAATTTTTCCGAAGCATTTACGTATAAAGCCACAAAAGAAGCTATTACATTAATTGCTGTCGGGATGATTATTCTGGTGATGAGATATGTATGAGCCGGATCGTCTATATAATGCCCCAGGATTCCGACAAGAAAGACAAGCATACTGATACCGAACCCGATACCTGTAAGCTGAAAGAACACAATTATGATCTTTTGTCTGGCAATAGTCTCAGCTTTGTTCATAATTACTTACAATTTTAATATCAGGCTATAAAAATATCAACCGATTAATAGCAAAATACCATAAGAGGCATTACATAAAAAATGGGGATGCATCAGCATCCCCATTTTTGTCGGTAATAATTTATAAGATCTTGAA
>JAEEGK010014981.1_pt1 | contig 17262 bp, 9 predicted proteins | sample 8958771 | NCBI WGS metagenome assembly JAEEGK01 (sample SAMN16246547, study PRJNA631951) | gut metagenome | biome: gut microbiome; feature: rumen; material: SC-attached | host: Bos | place: Iran: Karaj | collected 2018-10
ACGATTGTCAACCGTAACATCTACGCCGTTCTTCTTAAGTTCTGCGCGAACCTTTTCGGCATATGCTTCGTACTTCTCGGAAATGGGAAGGATACGAACCTGCTCGGGGCAAAGCCATGTAGGAAACTTGCCTGCGTAGTGCTCAATGAGCCATGCGAGGGTTCTTTCGTAGCATCCCATGGATGTTCTGTGAATAATCCAGGGTGTAGCTTTATTGCCCTGCTCGTCAATGTAGTACATACCGAATTTCTTGGCAGCGGAGCAGTCAAGCTGAATCGTTACCATTGTATCTTCCTTGCCATAAACGTTCTTGGCCTGGATATCTATCTTGGGACCGTAGAAAGCAGCTTCGCCGTCAGCTTCCGTATATACGATGCCGTTCTTGTTCATAACATCGCGAAGGAACTGCTGCGTGGAGTTCCAATATTCTTCATCGCCTTCATACTTGGCGCTGTTGTTGGGATCCCACTTGGAAAGTCTGTATGTTACATCACCGTCGATGCCGAGAGTCTTCATAACGTAATGAGCAAGGTCAACGCAACGGGTTAACTCTTCTTCGGCCTGTTCGGGCGTAAGTACGATGTGTGCTTCTGTAATCGTGAACTGACGTACTCTTGTAAGTCCGTGCATCTCACCGGAGTCCTCATTTCTGAAGAGGGTGGATGTCTCTGACATTCTGTAAGGAAGGTCTCTGTAAGAGTGCTGCTCGTTCATGTATACGTGATACTGGAAAGGACATGTCATGGGACGAAGAGCCATAACTTCTTTGCCGTCTTCTGCATCCTTATTAAGAATGAACATGCCATCCATGTAGTGATCCCAGTGACCGGAAATCTTGTAAAGGTCGGATTTGGCCATTAAAGGTGTACGGGTACGTAAATAGCCCCATTCATTGTCCTCAAGGTCTTCAATCCAGCGCTGGAGCTTCATAATCATCTTTGTGCCCTTGGGTGTAAAGAGAGGAAGTCCCTGGCCGATAACGTCAGCCGTAAGGAAAAGCTTCATCTCACGGCCAAGCTTGTTGTGGTCACGCATCTTTGCATCTTCGAGCTTTGCAAGGTACTCTTCAAGTTCTTCTTTTTTATTAAATGCAGAACCGTAAATTCTCTGAAGTCTGTCTCTGTTGGAATCGCCTCTCCAGTAAGCCATGGAGGAAGAAGTAAGCTTAAATGCCTTAACTCCCTTTGTGCTCATGAGGTGAGGTCCTGCGCAAAGGTCTACAAAGCCACCCTGATCGTAGAAAGAAATCTCAGCATCTTCGGGAAGATCGTTAATAAGTTCAACCTTGAAAGGCTCGTTTCTGTCCTGCATGAACTTAATGGCTTCGGGTCTTGAAAGAGTGAAACGCTTAATTTCATGTCCTTCCTTGATAATCTTCTTCATCTCTGCTTCAAGAGCATCCAAATCTTCTCTTGAGAAAGGCTCAGTTAAGAAATCATAATAAAATCCGTCTTCTACGGCAGGTCCGATTGTAACCTTGGCTTCGGGGCGAAGTCTCTTAACCGCTTCGGCAAGCACATGGGATGCGGTGTGGCGGATAATGGGAAGAGCCGCGGGATCGTTGGCTGTAATAATGTTTAATGTTGCATCTTTGTCAAGGACTGTTCTTAAGTCTACTACCTTGCCGTCTACTTCACCGGCGCAGGCTACACGTGCAAGTCCTTCGGAAATGTCGAGCGCAATATCATAAACGCTCTTTGCTTCTGAGTACTCCTTAAAGGAGCCGTCTTTTAATGTAATCTTCATATTGATACATCCTTTCTGTGATTGAAAGTCTCGGCCGAGTGACTGGCTGCAACAGCAAAAAAATAACCCTCGCACGTCAAACGACATGCAAGGGTGCTTATCACACGGTTCCACCTTAACTTTCACTCAAACCCTTAACGCGGGACACGGCCCTTTATACTGTAACCTTCAAAAGGGCGGCTCGGGAATGGTACCGTAAGTCTTAAGCACAGAAGCTCACACCGAAATGCTTCTTTCTCTGAGTGCCGTATCTCTCACGACATGTTTCCGTCGTAGCTTTTAGTTATATGCAAATAATATTATCATAATTTGAAATTGTCAAGTCTATGAATTCGGAAGCCATATTCCAGTTTGAATAAGTGCCACAGACGCTTTACTAGTCTTTATGCAAAAACCCCGCCCGGATAACCGGACGGGGCATTGTATAGCTTTATTATACGATATTTCTCATGAAGAAATTAGGGTTCTTCATTTTCGGAAACGTCTTCAGCAGGTGTTTCTTCAACAGGTGCTGTTTCGTTCTCGGAAACATCTTCTGCGGGTGCTGCTTCATTTTCAGAAACATCTTCTGCGGGTGCTGCTTCCTCAGCGGGAGCAGCTTCTACAGGTGCTTCATCTTCTTTGTTCTCGTCTTCTGCGGGAGCTTCTTCAACAGGCTCGTCCTTGTCGGCAAGAACAGGCTGTTTCTTCATGGTTGAAGACTTCTTGGTAATTTCAGAAGTCATCTTCTCGCTGTTAAGAGCGACTTCTCCGTCAACACGCTTGAGAACATGTGCGTTCTGAGCTGCACCGTCTTCGGAATCCCACTGGTAGAGACCTGAAACAGGCCATACCTTGGATGCGAACTGGCCGAGAGCACTTGCCTCAACCCATTCCTCACCGGTTTCCTCATTGTAGTAATCAGCGAGTGCGTAGAGTGTTACTTCATCGCTTCCGTCGTAGCAGCTGTAGAAAATGAATCCTGTTTCATCATCATAGTAAAGTGAGCTGTACTTGTACTCACCGTTTGTGCTGATGCCGGTTTCTCCTGCTAAGTAGCAGTTGATTCCGAGGTCACCGTATACGTATAAGGTATAGAGATTTCCTTCGCTGTCAATGATGTAGAAGATATCAACGTTTACTCCGTAGTAGTTATTGACTACGGTTGTAATGTAAGAAATACCCACAACATCTGCATCTCCGACATATCTTGAAAGGCTGTAGTATCCGTCTGACACACCGTCAGTCGTCTCTATAAGCAAGAAGTAACCGTATACACCGTAGATTTTCTCTGTTCCTACACCGTATGCCGCATCAACGTTAACAGCTAAGGTTTCTCCTAAGAGTTCGCTCTCAAAGGTATCAGGATTAACCTTATAAATTAAACCGTCATCGCTGTTTCCGTCCTGAGCTATAGCATAAAGAGTTCCATCTGCCAATGCGGTTGAAAGGAATGCTGCGCCCTGACGCTCTGAAATTTTCTTAAGTGTTAAATCTGATGAGTTGAAACTTCCGAAGTATACTCCGCCTTCTTCATCCCAAAGTGTGGTGTTCAAATCAACATCGATAGAGATTACTTCAACAACACATGCTGCAACGAGAGGTTCTCCGTCTGCACCAAGTGCATTTGTCATAGCACCTACGATTGCGCGGCCTTCGCTTACACCGGTAACTACACCGTCCTGATCAACGGTAGCAATGCTCTCGTCGAGAGATACCCATGTTACGCTATTGTCAACAATGCTGTCGGGACCTACAGTTGCTACAAGCTTGGAGGTACCTCCCTTGATTACTCTAAGGTACTCGCTGCTTAATGTAAGGCTTTCAGCTATAGTTACATCAGGCTCACCGCTTGCATTTACACGAACGATGGTAGTGTTGCCTGCGTAGTCGATTACATATACATAGAATAACTTCTGAGGATACTCGAAAGTAATCTCAGTTGCTGCGCCAGCTTCTTTCTGGTTAACAGCGAAAGCATCAATAACTGTGCTCTTGTCCGAACCAATGAGGGCTACAGCTGCAACGTAACGGTTATCGCAAACCTTAGCGGTAATCTTGCCGGGTGTGATAACGTTTCCGCTTACATCCTTTTCTGCCTCTGTGTAATCCACAAGTTCAGCAGTAGGATTTGTATTATCGATCGTTACAGGAATTGTTAAGTTAATGCCCTTGCCCAGAGGAGCTGAAGGGTTCTTTTCGTAGTAAGCAGGGATAGCTGTTACATTAAGGTTAACTTTTGTTCCGTCAGGAAGTGCCTTTCCTTCTGCATCTGTTCCTGCCCAGTTAAGCTTAGCGGATGACTTGGTGTTAAACCACTTAGCCTGAGTAACACTGTAATATGTAGCAGTTGCCTTGCCGAAGTCATTAGAGAGATATACTTCTCCGGTTTCTGCATTTGTAACAGAAGTGCTTAAAGAAGCAGCATTTCTGATAAGTGTAAAGTTGAATGCGCCAAACTTATCACCTGAAAGTGAAGAGATAGCGTTTCTGTCTGCAATGTACTCTTCGTCATCTACGTACATGTTAGGCTGGAAGTAGTATGACTTGGAATCGCCTTCAAACTGATATGTAAGGTAATTGGTAAGGGTGATGCCATTGTAAGCGACCTGATCTTCATCACCTGCAAGAGCTGCCATTCCGTCGAAGTGATCGAACATGGATGAATCGCTCCAGTTGCCGTAGAAAGCAAGGAAGGGAATGGAAAGGTCAATCTTACCATCCAACTGTACGAAACCGTCAACGTACATACCGTTTTCGAAATTGGTATCTAAGTAGTTTTTGTCAGCATCTGTAAGTTTAATGGTTGCAGTTACTTTTTCTCTGTCATTACCCTTAACAGCGATAACCTGCTCTTTAAGGTTAACTTTGGAGTTCATTCCAAGAACTGCCTGTAAGAATAATGCAGCATCGGTTACATCAACTGTACCATTCTTGTTTAAGTCGAAGTCTTCAGGGAAGGTATCTACCTTGGCATTAGCGTCTTTGCGATTGATATAGCGTAATAATGCATTTACGTCAAGGTTGTTAACAACGCCGTTTTCATCAATGTCATAAAGTAATACGCCCTTGTTGTATCCGACTGCGAACTTGGATGTAGCATCAAGTTCATAAGACGAGTTGGCAATGAAATAATCCGCAAAAACTTTTTCGGTTAAAACAGTAGAATCAAACTTAAAGTAAGCTGTATCTGCTGCCATGTTATAGAGGTAGAAGTAGAACTGATACTTACCTGTTCTTGAAGGGTCGTCGCCAAGTTCAGCTTTAACCTTTCCGTCGTTATTATCTCTGCTACCTACAATAATGAATACGGGAGAAGTAGTTGCTGCCGCTGCATTTGCAAGACCGGCACCCTGTTTTCTGGGAGAATAAAGAACTCCGTCTTCCTGAGCGAGAGGTGTAGCGGTGCTCATAAGAAGGCTCTGTGCAATTACTCTCTTGGTAAATCTTGAAGTTCTGGATAATTTGTTTTCTTTGATGTACTGAAGAACAAGTGCGCTTAAACCTGCTACGGAAGGAGCTGCCATGGAAGTTCCGCTCATAACATCATATGTTCCCTCGTCGGTAGTAGAGTAAATATTTCCGCCGGGAGCAGTAATTTCAGGCTTTAATGCAAGGTCACCGGGAACACCCCATGAGGAGAATGAGCTCATAAGGAATCCGTCGGGAACGTTGAAATCGGTAATCTTATCGGATGTAATGGTAACTTTACCCGAATAGGTACCTGTTGCTTCATCATATGCAGAATTAACCATAAGTTCCTGAGCAGCTGCAAGAGTGATGCTTGCTGCGGGAATTGTAGCATCGGAACCGGACAGGTTCATGGAAATTGTGCCGGCCTGATTGTTGTATACAAATAATCCTGCTGCGCCTGCGTTAGCAGCATTCATATGCTTAACATAGAAGCTGATGGAACCTCTGGAAACGAGAACAATTTTACCTGTAACGTCTACATTTGCGAAATCTGCTTCTTCACCATATGAAGGAATGATTACGTATTCGTACTCTGTTCCTGTACCGTTAACATCAAGAGATGCCATAGGTGCGTTGGGAGCACTGCTGCCGTTGATGTAGCTTACTACCTGGGTGCCGTTAAATAATACGCCAAAACCGGTAAAGCTGGAGTTGGTAGCACTTGCAACGGTAAATGCGTTTGTATATGATCCGGGTGAACCAACGGTATCAAGGTTAACGTCTTCCGTAAGGTTTGCACCATATACGCTGGAGTCAGCAAATGAGCCGGAGTTACCTGCGGAAATAACCAAAAGAGTGCTACTGTTGGCAACTCTGCCGAGTACTTCTTCAATATAAGCCTCTCCGGATGCGGTTTCACCTGCACTAGCGGAGCCAAGACTTAAGTTAATGGAATCTGCTCCGAGAAGAACGGCATCTTCGATAGCAGCCATATAATCATCGGGATAAGCGCCGCCGTTAGCGCCGAAAACTCTCATAACCATGAGCTGAGCATCGGGTGCAATACCTACAACGCCGAGTTTCTCTGTCTTATATTCGCCATCATAGTTGATGTATTTATTGGCTGCTGCAATACCTGCAACGTGAGAACCGTGGTCATCGTGCGTACCGTCTGAATTAATGAGATGCTTAAGATCCAAGTTACGGTCTACATAGTTGAAGCCGTAAGGAATCTTGGCATTTACATATAAATCATCGGCAGTAAGACCTGCGTACATAGAGTAAGCATTGAGGTTCTCAAGGTTAGCTTCAATGTGCTTCTTCTTAAGAACGCTGAAAGAACCGACATTCTTGCCAAGTTCATCAGCTGTTTCTTTGAGACCGTATAAATAACCGTCTTCAGAGAAAGAAGGGTGATTTACATCAATACCGGTATCAACTATAGCAATCTTGGTACCTGCGCCTGTGTAGCCGGATTCCCAAGTTCTGTAGCTGCCAACCATCTCACCAGCGGTCATGGTATTAGGGTCGTCCAGTGTCTCATAAACAGGAGCGATATAAACGGCAGATACACCGTCAACCGCTTCGATTTCTTTAAGGTCTTTAATCTTTACGTCTGCGGAAACCGCATTGGTGAAAATTGTAAAGCTGTAATTCTTCTCAAGGGCAGCTCCTGCAAGAGCTTTCTCCTCGATCTGTGCGATGACTTCGTCCTGAGTGGCTTCAAGTGCATCGGAATAATTCATGGCTGCTTTATTGGCAGCGATGTCTTCTGTGGAATATCCCGCTTCCACAACGGATTCATCTTCAAATACGATGAATACACGAACAACATCGTCGTCGGAATAAGCTTCTTCTTCTTCGACTTCGTCAAGAGCCAAAGCTTCAGTCAGATCGAATTCCGCTTTAGATTCGTCGTCAAGAGACTCCCAGAAAGGAGTTTCGGTGCTTTCGGTCTTAAGCTCATCGGCAAAAGCCAATCCGCTCGGAAGGGATGTAAGGCTCATGCAAAGAGCAAGAACAAGCGCCAAAATGGCTTTTAATCTAAACCTTCTCACTTTTTAATCCTCCTAAATATATTTGCGCCGCACTCGCCGTTAACGGCTGTCGGCAAGGACAAAAAAACGCCTACAATGAGTATTCACTGTAAGCGTAAAAAAGTTTCGTTAAAATCGACCGCAATTTATACCAAACAATTCCCCAGATCGTACCCAAGAGGCCCCTTTGCCTGTTTGTCTGATTGTAGCATTAACACTTCACTTTGTCAATGTGTTAAATCAATGAAACGGTTTCCTTTTTCAAACAAAAAAGCCCGAGAATTCGGGCTTTTCGAACAGTTTCGTATTATCAGTTTCCTGTCGGTTGAAATCCTAACAATTTTGTTACTCTTTTTTTCGGGCAAAACAGCCTTTCTGCTGCCATTTTCAGTTCCCTCTCCGAAAGATTTTCGGTCATTCCGAATTCATCAACCGCAACCGGGGGCAAAATCCCTTTAACGGAAACCTGTGCCACCGCATTGGCGCACACGCGACAGTCATATATATCCTTAAACTGCCGTGCCGGTCCCCAGTCTTCATCTTTTTCTTCCGTAAGTCTTTGAAGGCTTTTATGAAGAATCAGTGCGGCAAGCTTGCGGTTTACCGCACCGAGAAGATTATCCGCCGGAATATCGGATTCTATATATTCTTTTGCCGCAGCCCTCTCTGCAGAGCCAAGCCCGCATAGACCCGCTGCCTCATATTCATCCAGAATGCACTCAACAAAATCGTCTGTTATCATAACCATCCTATTTGGGAGAAACTCTCAAAGTAATGTTACCGCAGGCAGGAATCTCGCCGACGGTGAAAATATCGCCTGTGTGCTGAGTTACTTCTTTGGTCCATAAATCCTTGACTTCGTAGCTTCCGGTAGCGCGAATGCTTCCGAAAATCTTCGCAAGTTCCTTCACATCTACGGAAAAATCACCTTTTTTGTCCTCTTCGCTGACATTGACAAAAGAAAGCGCAAAGTCGCCGCCGCTTAAGGGCTTGCAGAGAATATCCACACGATTGATGTCGCGGATGTATTCTTTGTCGGGACTTTCTTTTGCAAGTGTAGAGAATACACGCTTGGCCTGAATGCCGAGGGCATCCTGGTTCAGATCGATAAGGTCTTTGTTGGCTATGATTTCGTACAAAGAATCACCCTTCTCAACCCTTCTTAAATCAAGACCCAGGAAAAGAGGCGAATTCATCATGCACCATGCAGCCATGTGAGTCCTGTACTGGGTATCGTTAAGACCGTTCATGCCCACCATAAGCATGTCGGGGTCGTTCCAGCCCTTGTCAAGGCCCGCAAATTCATCCATAATGACAGCTTTATTGTACTGAGAGGTCACGCTGGGAGTGTAGTCGTCCTTCCAGCTGCCTGTGCCGGGATCTCCGTCATTGCCCACTCTGAAGGTAATATCGTTGAGGATTCTCCAGGAATCGCATACCTTGTAAGCCCAGTTCTGGGGATGGGTCTTGCCCCACTCGCAGGCGGAATAGATAATATCGTGGTCGGGCTTGTGTTTATTGAGGGCTTTTAAGAATCTTGAGTAAGAATTGAGGGTGTTCTCCTGTCTTCTGTGGTTCATGACTCTTATTCTGTTTACGCCCTTTTTAAGCTTAACTGAAATATCTTCGCTCCACGCAAAGGTTTCTTTGGACTCTGTGGGCTTTAAGAAATCATCAAAGAATACTTCGCCGTCTACCGCAAGTTCCAGCCATTCACCCACGCCTTCTTCTTTGCCCGTTGCATATTCAACGGAAAAAGAAACCGTCTTGTCAGCCTCTGCATTAACTTCAAAAACCAGCTCACTGCTGCGAACTTCGCGAGGAGATGCCACAGGGCCGGTTCCGTCAAAGGTTCCGAGACCGGTCACATGGTCTCCTTCAACCTTGGCAACTTCACCGGTAATAGTTCCGTCCTCAACAGCACTTAAAACCTTGCCGTCCACCTTCACAGCCTTAACATTCGGCGCAAAAGTATATCTGGCATTCTCGGGATTGGAGAAAGTTGCATTATCCCAAAGGTAGTAGCAGTTGTCCACCTTCATGAAGTCTACTTTCCAGTTAATGTAGCTCTCGGCATCCACATCCTCGTAGCCGCAGGTGCCCACCTGAAGGCCGCTGCAGAGTCTGTCGCCGATGTCATTGTACATACCGTATTTAAGTCCGTGGGAATGAACGTATTCGGACATTGCATCAAATCCGCTTTTAAACTTCACTTCATTGGCCGCAAGTCTGCCGTTTACGCGCTCAGGCTGATAACAGCCGTCGTCGAGCACCACAAACTCATAGCCGAGCTTATCAAGCCCAAGCTCCACCATTTTATCTACCATGGCCTTTGTAAGGTCCTCATTGTTGTTGCTGCCGAAAGCATTCCAGCTGTTCCATCCCATGGGGGGCAGGTGATTTTTCTTTTTATTAAGTAAAATTTCTCCGTTGTCAAAAGAATCAAAACGTCCTTCTTTGCCGATTCTGTCGGGTGTCATATGGTTCTCTCCTTAAAAACTCGTAGCCCGTGAGGGCTTCTCTTTTCTACGGATATCATACTGTAAAACGTTTTACTTGTCTACATATAAACTTGCAAAAAAACGACTTTTTTACATCTCCTCTGTCCCATGTACGTCATTTATGCTATAATCACGTGGTTATGAGAAAAAGAATATTACCCATTATAATTACATCCCTGGCTTTAATGTCAGGCTGCTCACTTGTTACCGTCGAAGATATCTCCGGGGAGGCGTCTGCATCCGAAAGCGTGGTATCCGTTTCGGAGAGCGTTGAAGTCCCTGAGGCTTCGGCCCGGGAAGAATCGGTGCAGGAAGAACCTATGCAGGATGTTTCCGCTTCCGAGCCTTCATCCGGCCCTGATGTGTCTGCCAATTCCGAGCCCGAGACAGCACCTGAGCCCGAACTTCCCGATACTCTCACATTCGTGGATGTTTACGGTGAGTCCTACACGGTAGATTTTCAAAAGGATTGGGCTCTTCACCCTTATGACACTTCCTGCTTTGTCCGCGAGGGCGATGCCATGTACTACAAGGGCGATGCGGCATATACTTCGCGCTACGGCATAGATGTAAGCCACCATCAGAAAGGTTCGATTAACTGGCAGAAAGTCGCCGACTCCGGTGTTGAATTCGTTATAGTCCGCGTCGGCTACAGAGGCTACGGCCTTAACTCCGGTTGGATAAAAGAAGACGAGTATGCCGCTTCCAACATTAAGAAAGCTCAGGCAGTCGGACTTGATACCGGCGCATATTTCTTTTCCCAGGCCATAACCGAGGAAGAAGCATTGGAAGAGGCGGAATTTGTCCTCGATTTCTTCAAAAGAAACAACATAACCCCTGAAGACATGAAACTTCCCGTTGTCTTCGATCCCGAAAGCATCAGAAAAGACGATGCCCGCACCGACGGAATCCCCGGCGAGCAGTTCACCAAAAACACCCGTGTATTCTGCGACGCCATCCGTGAAGCAGGCTTTCAGCCCATGATATACTCCAATATGCTCTGGGAAGCTTATATGCTTGATTTAAAAGAACTTTCCGACATTCCCGTGTGGTATGCCGACTATGAGGCGGTTCCCCAGACCCCTTACGATTTCATGATGTGGCAGTACTCCGAGAGCATTCACGTTCCCGGTATTCCCGGCAATATGGACGGCAACATTCTTTTGATACCCGCCGAATAATTGAAAGCGTCCTCGTACATACCTGTACGAAGACGCTTTCTTTTTAGTTCTTATTGTTCTTTAAAACGTTGCACTCCAGCACGTACTCCTCTCCCGTTATGGGATGGACTTTAATCTCCTTGTGCGAAAGCTCAAAGCCCATAGAGCGCTGAAGATTGCGGGACACTTCATTCTGAACCCAGTTGCTTGCGCGGAATTCATGTGCATCGCAGTTGTCAAAAGCCTCACGGACGAACGCCTTCAGAACCTGCTTGCCGTAGCCCTTTCCCACATAATCGGGGCCGATGGCTATGCCGGTCTCATGGAATATGCCGGGTTCCTCTTCCCGCATGCCCGCGAAGCCGATAGCCTTACCGGAAGATTTCTCTTCGATAAAGAAAGTGTACTTTTGATTCCTCTGAAAATCAATCGACCTGGCAGTACGGTCTTTGGCTTCCTCTTCGGACTTCGTAACCGCCCAGCGCATGTAACGGGCGCTTTCGGGATGCTTCCAAAGATTCTCATACATATCCTTCCAGTCATCGGGGCGGGCCTTTCTGAGCAGAAGGTCCTCGGTTTCGATGGAAAAGTTCAGGTAGTCTTCTTTTAACATTTCTATCGCTTCTTCCATATCGACGCAGGTTGCAAAGCGGTCCGGCCACAATTCTTCGTTGTAGTAATTGTAGCAGGTTTCTGCACTCATGTAGTCATTGTCGAAAGTGGAATTGGCGTACTCGGGAACTATCATTTCAAATCCGTTGTCGAAGCCGGTTCTGATAGTCGAGTCGATGCAGTAGTTGGTCTGAAGACCTACCACCATAATCCTTCTTTCACCATTGGCCTTAAGTACTTCCATCAGGCCCGTTGACGGGTGAAGGGCGCTGTTGACGGTCTTGATAAAAACAGGTTCCCCTTCCTGAGGCGCCAGTTCGTCAAAGATTTCAAAGTCCTCGTCGCCCACGCTGAAGCCGCTGCCCGGGCCGTCGTCGTGCTGAACGTAGATAACCTTTTTGTGATGGGCGCGTGCAGTGTCCAGCAAAATCTTTATATTGTTTTTTACTTTTTCAAATTCAAAAAGTTCATCGTCCATAATGCCTTTTTGAATATCAATTACCAATAATACCATATGCATTATCTCCTTTTGTTTATATTTTAAGCCTCCTTCACACCAAAGAAATACGGCCGCATCAGGAACTGCCGTTGCCCCCGCAACTGTCGCAGCAAAAATAGCTTTGGTATTTGACGCTTCTTCCGCATTCATAGCTGAATCGGGCTGTTTACAATATAGTAGCTAACCTATTTTGAGTAATCTTTCCACGTAATCTTTTTTTATCTTCAAGAACTCCTCAAGCCCGCGCATAACCGCAAAAAGCCTCGCACGGTCCTCAAACTCGCTTCTGCCGGTCGGCAGCGGCATCTCTTTCATCTGCACATCAAGTCTCTCAAAATCCTTCAAAAGCCCCTCAACCGTATTGTCCATGGAATACTGCTGCGACACTTTTTCAAAGAAGTCGGACAACAGTCCTGCCGTTACGGGCACGGTTTCAATTTTGCTTAAGTGCTTGAACATCTCGTAAAGGGTGTCGGACTGGCGCTCTCTCATGGCTATATATTCAACGTCCTCTGTATCTTTTTTTGACAAAGAATTCATATAATTGAGCCTTGCGAGGGCCAAAGCATCATCCAAAGTTTTGCTGAGTGTCTCAAAACAGCTTCCGTCGTAGCCCTCCATTGCCGGATTCATTATTCTTAAAGACATTCTGTGAAGCGCCCGTTTCATAAGGTCATCGGTTTCCCGCTTCATTTTGGTCATGTAGTCGGAATCCTTATGCAGAAAGATGTTGGCAACTATTCCCGCGCCCACACCTATTACAAACAATCCTGCTTCATTGGCGAGAGCCTCAATGCCCATATTTTTCAGCAAAAGAAAGTGCGATATCAGCACCGAATCCATCGCCATGGCGCTGTGCCAGCCCACAAACTGGCATATCACGATGAATACAGCCAGATATACAAAGAAACCGATATTATCATAGCCTATCAGATTAAAGCACACCGCCGCAATGCCTAAAGCTATCGCAAAGGCCAACAGGCGATTCCATGCAGTCTGCAGGGTTTCTTTTTTCGTATAGGCAACGGAAAGGACGGCAACAATGCCGGCGGATACGGAAAACTGCAGATTAAAAAGCTCCGCAACCAATATGGCAACTATTGCCGCAACAGAAATCTTTACGGCTCGCAAAACGTGGTTTCCGATTTTCACACCGGGTCTCCTTCCTGCTTTTCTTTATATTATAAAGAAACCCGCAAATGCTTACAAGACGGCATTCACGGGTTTTTGATTCATTATATTATTTTCTACCGGAGTTCACGGATTTTCTCCTGAAGCCTTTCCACCTCGGCTCCGTATTTTACTCCCCAGTCGCTTTTGAGAAGTTCTATCTGCTTTTTATAGTATTCTGCGGCTTTCTTTTTGTCTCCCATTCGAATGCTGCACAGTGCCATGGATTCAAAGGGATCCGTATATCTGGGCTCGGGCATGCAGTCAAAGGTCTCCTGCCAGTACCTTAAAGCCTCCTCATATCTTTCGTGTAAAGAATATGTATTGGCTACAGAATAAAGAACGCGCCAGTCTTCTTTACTGCTTTCCGCAAGAGCCTCATAGTCATTACGGGCTGCCTCAAAGCCTTCCTCATGTTCTTTGATGAATATGGCGTAAAAACCGTTCAGAGGGTCTTTGTTGTTCTTTTCCGACTCGCGTAATACTTCTTTGGCTTCGGCAAGTCTTCCGTCGTCTATGAGATTGTCAAGCAAGTGGAAATAAAGGCGCTTGTTCTCCGGGGCGGTCCTGAGGGTGTACCTTATTTCCTCAATCAGTTCATGGTGATTGGATGCTACCCAGTCAAAGAGTTTGCCGCCGTTTGCAAAGCAGAAATTGTTGATGTCGCCTTTATCATTTGGCTTAAGTTCCATGGCTTTTTTGGCAAAACGTACCGCTTTCTTTTTAAGGCAAGCCGCCTGATAGCGGTAGAGGTCGGCAAGCAGGGATACTGCCTCATGATTGGACGGGTCTGCTTCAGCCTCGTTTAGTAAAAAGGACTCTTCGCTTTCAAATTCTGCGTTTGTAAGAATCTTTTCGTATTCGATTTTGGCGGCGATACTCTCATATCGCTTTTCCGTAGAGTACTCAAACAGGTCATCAATCTGTACTCCAAACAAAGCTGCTATGTCGGGAAGCATGGTCATCTCGGGAAGGGAGCTGTCGGTTTCCCATTTGCTGACCGCCTGGCTTGTAACGCTCAGTTTGTCGGCTAAATTTTGCTGTGACAATCCTTTTGCACGTCTTAATTCTTTTATTTTCTGTCCGATGGTTTTCATATATCCACCTCCTAAGTATTTATCATGATCATGTAAGTACAGTATATGATGCAAAATAACAACTGACAATTTCAAATTGGTTGTGTTTTTGAAACTATTGGTTGTTTTAACTGCAAATGGCAAAAAAATCCCGCAAGCACAGAAAAATCTGCATTTGCGGGATTGATTCACTGTTCGGACACGAAGCTTATTCAAATTCGATGGTAGCGACGGGCTTCGGGCTCAAATCGTAAAGAACACGGTTAACGCCTTTAACTTCGGTAGTGATGCGCTTAACGATGTGGTTGAGGAGTGAGTAGGGAATCTCCTCAATAGTAGCTGATGTGGCATCAACAGAGTTAACGGCACGAATGATTACCATCCAGTCGTCGGTACGCTTGCCATCCTTGATACCTGTGGAGGTAAAAGGAGGAACAACGGTGAAGTACTGCCATACTTTGCCCTCAAGGCCGTTTTTGGCAAACTCTTCGCGAAGGATTGCATCGGACTCTCTTACCGCTTCAAGACGGTCACGGGTGATGGCGCCTACGCAGCGAACTCCGAGGCCGGGGCCGGGGAAGGGCTGACGATATACCATGTTGTCGGGAAGGCCAAGAACCTTACCTACTACGCGAACCTCATCTTTGTATAAGAACTTAACGGGTTCAACAAGTTCAAAATTGAGTTCCTCGGGAAGACCGCCTACGTTGTGGTGAGCCTTTACACCGTCGGACTCAAGAATATCGGGATAGATGGTACCCTGAGCAAGGAATTCAATGCCCTCGAGTTTGGCTGCTTCTTCAGCAAAAACGTTAATGAATTCTGCCCCGATAATCTTACGCTTCTTTTCGGGGTCGGACACGCCTGCAAGCTTGTCAAGGAAACGGTCAACCGCATCCACATAGATAAGATTGGCATCCATCTGGTTCTTAAATACCTCGATAACCTGCTCGGGCTCGCCCTTTCTTAAAAGGCCGTGATTAACGTGCACGCAGACAAGCTGCTTGCCGATTGCTTTGATCAAAAGTGCGGCTACTACGGAAGAGTCAACACCTCCCGACAATGCCAAAAGAACTTTTTTGTCCCCAACCTGGGCTCTGATTTCCTTAACCTGCTCATCAATAAACCTGGTGGCAAGGGTTTCGTTCACTATTCTTTCAAGTGACTCCGGACGCTTCTCGCTCATACAATGTACCTCCTGTGTATTTTATCTTTCTTCTCTGAAATAAGACAATCCCAAGGATGCCGGGGGCTGGTTCTCACGTTTGTTGCGCATGCTGGTGATAACAAGCACCACGAGGGTAACTATGTAGGGAATCATCTTATAAATTTCTTTGTACTCCATATGGTCCATGCCGGTGGGGATGTAGAGATAAAGAATGTACAAACCGCCGAACAGGATAGATGCAAAAATGCTCATGTCGGGACGCCAGATGGTGAAAATAACAAGGGCGATGGCAAGCCAGCCTCTGTCACCGAAAGCGTCGTTACTCCATACGCCGCATGCGTAGTCCATAACATAGTAAAGGCCGCCGAGACCCGCTATCATACAGCCTGCGCAGGTAGCAACGTATTTGTATCTCGTAACGTTAATGCCCGCCGCATCGGCTGTGGTAGGGCTCTCACCCACTGCACGAAGATGAAGACCCACACGCGTACGCTTAATAATCAAGGCTGATGCTATTGCAATGATGATAGCAGCATAAGCCAAAAATCCGTAGGATAAGAAAATCTTGCCAAACCATCCCGCATCGGTACCCACAAAGGATTTGCTGAAATATGTGCTGGTCTTGGAAAGTGCGATGGAAGGCACATCAAGACCGGAAATCTTAATAAGTGAACCGCCGAAGAAATTGCCGAAGCCCACACCGAAGGTGGTCATGGCAAGACCGGTAACGTTTTGGTTGGCTCTTAAAGTTACAGTCAGGAAGCTGTACAAAAGCCCCATCAAAAATGAGCCGAGGAGTGAGCAAAGAAGGGGAATCGCTATCATCAGGAATCCGTTCTCCGTCGCTCCGTTTTTAATCGACTGTTCGTAAAAGAAAGAACCGATAACACCGCTTATGGCACCCACATACATTACGCCGGGGATACCGAGGTTAAGGTTACCTGACTTCTGGGTAATAATCTCGCCGGTACTTCCGTACAAAAGAGGAATGCCCTGTCCCACAGCTCGGGGAATAAATGCAACAAGATCTATCATTTTGCTTCCTCCTTTTTGCTCTTTCTGAAGTTAATCTTATAGTAGATAAAGAACTCGCATCCTATGATAAAGAAAAGGATGATGCCGGTTAAGATATCGGAGAAAGAATGATTGAGTCCGAATCTTGTGGAAATCTCGCCGGCGCCTCTTCCGAGGAATACTATAAGGAAACTGGTAAATATCATGGTGATGGGATTGAACTTCGCAAGCCATGAAACCATAACTGCGGTAAATCCTTGTCCGCCTGCTATGGTAGTGGTGATGGTATGGTTAATGCCACCTACCAGAAGAAGACCGGCAAGTCCGCACAGACCGCCCGACAAAAGCATGGTGCGGATAATAACCTTTTTAACCTTCATTCCGACGTATCTTGCGGTATTTTCGCTCTCGCCCACAACTGCAATTTCGTAGCCGTGTTTGCTGTAGTTAAGGTAGATGTACATGCCTGCGGTAACGATAACTGCCACAATAATGCTTAACAGATATTTATTGCCTATCTGGGGAAGCCATCCGAGGGATGTACTCTGGTTGATGATACCGATCTTACCCGAGCCCTTGGGAACTTCCCATCTTACGGTGTAAAAAGCAACCAGCTGGGTAGCGATATAGTTCATCATAAGGGTCGCAAGCGTCTCGTTGGTGTTCCATTTAGCCTTAAAGAAAGCCGGAACAAATCCCCAGAAAGCGCCTGCCGCGATAGATGTAACAATCATGCAGATGATAATCATCACATTGTTCATCTTGCCCGCAAGCTGAATCATACATGCCGCAGCCGCAAGACCGCCGATAAGTACCTGACCCTCACCGCCGATGTTCCAGAACTTCATTTTAAACGCAGGTGTGAGCGCAAGTGAAATAATAAGCAA
>JAEEGK010014982.1_pt1 | contig 17261 bp, 18 predicted proteins | sample 8958771 | NCBI WGS metagenome assembly JAEEGK01 (sample SAMN16246547, study PRJNA631951) | gut metagenome | biome: gut microbiome; feature: rumen; material: SC-attached | host: Bos | place: Iran: Karaj | collected 2018-10
GCGTATTCGTTGACCTTGTCTGGGGATGGGGTCGTGATAGGGAATACAAGGGCTGGTATATGGGCGGAGATGTCGGGTACAACTTAATTGCATCCGACTCCAAGGCCCATTGGCTATCTCTGATGGCGCGTTACGATTGGAACTTTGGCGAGTCTTTTACCAAAGGAAGCCGAATTTCGGTTAACTTGGTTTATAATCTCCGCGGTTACTTTAGCGACTGACGTTTTTTACTTTGTCGCTCAGATGTCATGTTACCCCGGGCACCATGTCACCCCGGCCTAAGGTCCCTGAGCCTGTCGAAGGGCCGGGGTCAGTTTTTTAGAACTGCGTGATAAATTCCCAGGCGGTGGGTGTTGTCCACACCTTGCCGTCGTCGCTGGCGTTGTATGCGTGTTTACCGTCGAATGTGCACCACTTCACGGGGAAGCGCGGATCGACAGTCTTGTAGTCGTAGCAAACGTGCTTGCCGCCGGAGTATTCTTCTGCCTCTTCGCCCCTGGCGTCGGTGAAGTTGCCGTCGGCGTCAGGTTTTCCGTTGTTCTTCAGGATCCTGTCGCGGGCACTGCGGCCGAGCTTGGGCGTACAAAGTTCGTCTCCCATGCCGACAGTCCCCATCCAGGCGATGGGGAGTCCCTTGTTCTTGGGCAAGTAAATCACTTGGTCCATCGTTGCAAATACCACCACGCCACGCAGGCGGTGCTGGAAATCCTGTGCAAGGGAGTTACTGAACATGGCGCCGAAGCTGAACCCGACGGAGAACACGCGCGATGTATCGACGCAGAGGTTCTCGTTCAGGTAGGTGAGGAATTCGTCAAAGAAGATGTGGTCCTTGTCGTCCCCGCATCGCCATGGATTTTCTGTTTCTTTCCCGGATCTATCTGTTTCAGTCGTGTATCCGTGCGGCGCGACGAAGATGGTGTTCTCCTTGGCGCCTGACTGGTTTCGGAGTCCGTAGTAGGCTTCTCTCGTTGCCACATTCTTGGCGGAACCGCCCATGTAGTGCATGCCGAACACAAGGCGGTAGGGCTTGTTCTTGTCGTAATTCTCGGGCATGGTGAGGTAGATTTCGTGCTCGATGCCGCCGCCGGTGAACTTGAAATTGTCCTTGAGCATGTTGTCCTTGCCGCAGCCCTTGCTTGGAGTCGGTGCGTTGCCCATGGCGTAGCCGAATGCGTAAGTTTGCTCACCGGGGGTTACGGAGCTTGCCTTCTTGAGCTTCAAGGTTACCGTCGTGTCGAGGTTTCCGAGTGCGGTTTTCAACGTCTCGAATCCGGAAGCGGAAACACTAAGCGTGTCCCCGTCGCCGGATTTCAAAAGGGCTTTGGGCGAGTTGTCTTGGCGAACGACGCTGCTGAATTGCGAACCGTTTGCGGTAAAACGGACGGTTTCGACTGCGCTGCCGACGCGAACTTTTGCGAAGAAAGTGCCTTGGCTGCTCACGCCCTGCCTCAAATCGACCTGGCCCGAGCCGAACAAATCTTGCCGGAGGACCAGATTCCCCGTCATGTCGAAAATGCTCACCTGCACAGGAGTATTGCTACTTTGTGCATAGTGCAGCACCCCGTCATTGACGCTGATGTGCCCAGGCTTGAAACTGCCGGAAGGCAAGGAAACCTCCTTCTTTTCGTAAGGCAAGGAGACCTCCTCCTTTTCGTGGAGGGTGAATTTGCCATCTTTATCAGTCTGGGTGGAATCTCCCTTGGCGAGGAGTTTCACGAGAGCACCCGAAACGGGGCCTCCGCTCTCGTCGGTGACTGTTCCGGCCAGCTTGAATGCCGAAGCCGTAGAAAACGCCGTTGCCAATACAACGGTGAATACTGAATAAAACACCCTTTTCATTGCGTACTCCTTTTCCAATCCCTCCACCAGCAATGTTAATTTGTTGATGCCTATCAGAACCAATATAATTCTCAAAAAAATGAATGTAACATAACAAGCAGCTTTTTTATTAAATGTTGTTGAGAATTTGACACCATCAAATAACAATATAGGCAGATTTATAGGCAGGTTTATAGGCAGATGCACGATTTATAATTGGATTCTCCCCACCTATATTCCATTTACTTGAGCGTTCATAGTAAGTTCGCACCATCGCCGTGTTAACTGCAATAGCAACAGATTTGCGTTTTTTTCAAGAATCGCCGCAATTTTGGAATAGAGGCATTTCTTCCTGAGATTGGACTTTATGAACCATACAGCCCCCATGTGGCTGCAAAAGCGGCGTCGGAAATTGCAAGCGGTTACTTTCCGCTCCTGGCGGCGGCGATCTCGGCGTTTATCTCGTCGAGCGTCATGCCAGCGGCGGGGCCTCGCTGGGCCTGCCTGCGCAATTCCATGAAGGCCCTCCATCCGGGATTGGCGTCGTAAACGGCGGACGGCTCGCGCAGCTCGAACGGGATGCCCTTTACGGCGACGGCACGCTTGAAAAAGATGCGGATAGCCGTGGGGATGTCGATTCCTAGGTTTTCGAAAAGCTCGGCGGCCTCGTTTTTTAGTTCCTCATCTACGCGGACCTGCAACACAGTAGTAGCCATATCAACCTCCGTTCTATTACAAACATAATATAAAACATTACACCAGTCAAGCGCTAAATACCAGAATATAGACGGATTTATAGACGGGCGTTCCCCGGCCCAGGTCCCTGAGCTTGCCGAAGGGCCGGGTCGGGCTATATTTTAACGCGCTCCGGTCGGCCCAGACGGCCCGCCCGCAGCACTGTTAAAACGGAGCCGCGCAAGCGCGTCTCCGCCCCAAGGGGTCACCATCCCTAACGCGAATGCAGAAATTTAAATGCCTTACGCTTGACGGTAAAACAATTTATATTTAATTCCTAGAGTTAACCACCGAACTTATTGGGTAGATTATGAAAAAAATAAAACTTGAGGTTTTCGAATCCGATAAGCCAATAGAGCCCATTTCTTATTGTATTTACACAATAACTCCTAAAGAGCAAATTTTTTCTATTCAGGAATTCATGCGTAGTGCCGCAGGGAAGATTTCATATCGATCTAACACTCATGCATTTACGGACGACAAAAAGATTTTCACACTAGAAAAAATTGCCAATTTCAATATCGATGGTTCATTTGAAATCGCTTTCGAAAAAGAAGAGTCATTAGACATCCTCTCTAATAAAAAAATATACGCTGATGTTGTAGACTATCGTATAAAGGAGAATCTACGTTCTATAAAATTTGCGCAAAAATACAACAAATACAAAGTTTCAAATACCATAACATCAGCCTACATTTCAGAAATCAAAGCCACTCTTTCCTCTCAAGATAAACAATTTCGGCTTCGCAGAGAATATAATTATACCATAAAAATATCTGATGAGAAAAAAATCCAGTTGTGGCTGAACATTTCTTCTGAATTGGAAACCAATAAAACGATTTGCGATTTGATTAATGAAAGCAAATACGTCGAAGGAATGAAGGTTGTAAACACTTGGGGGGATATATCCGGGTGCGGAATAATAAAAGCTGTTGGTCCAGAAACAGTTGTTGATGAATTGCCGAATTTTATGCCGCTAAAACAATATTATATAGGAAAAAAACTTGAGTCTAAATCAAAAGGGTGTTCTGATAATTCTCCAGTTATTCATGTTAAAGTAAAAAATGGAAAAGAATTATATTACTACCCGCAAGCCTTAAAACCTGTCGTAACATTAGAGAGAGTTTCTGCAGAATGCCCATCCTTTTCTAAGCAAATTGAGAAGTATACAAAACTCGATATGAACTCAAGATATGCAATCGCAAAAGAATTTCTTTCAGATATAGGAAACCTCAAAGAAATCAATAATGTCAAATTTATTGCAGATTACATTTTACCTGAGAAAATTGGATTTGGAGAAAAAGTTTTCTCTTGTCCAAAAATCATATGTGGTAATAAAAAACTCATTGATTACAATAAGTTGTCATTCGTTTTCTCAAATGGTTTTTATAAGCAGCCTCAGGATTCTGTAAAATTTGCCTATTTCTATCCACAGGAAAAAAAAGATTTGATGCGAAAGTTCGCTATCGCATTAACAGATTTTTTGCAAAAAGGATCCTTATTTAAACAGAGCAATTTCTTGATTCCTAATCTTATGCAATCGGAACTTAAAGCAGTATGCAACGAGGAATATGAAATTGGAGATATGACCAATTACAAAAAACTTGTCCGTTCAATTTCTGATAAAAATTCCTTTGATGTGGCTATTGTTTTAGTTCCTACGGAAGAGGATGAATCAAACCCTTACAGCACCTTTAAAACCGCCTGGGCCGAAAAGAACATTCCTTCTCAAATGATTAGCGAAAAGACTGCCAGAATGTTTGAACAACAAGACAAAAATGCAGTTTGGTTCATGCACAATATTGCGCTTGGAATCTTTGCTAAAGCAGGAGGAATTCCTTGGATTGTCGATGATGTTCCTGGCAATATTGATTGTTTCGTTGGTATTGATGTTGCTACTATAGAAAAAGGGATTCATTATCCAACTTGTGCAACGGTTTTTGATAAAAACGGTCGTCCAATTAGTTTCTATAAACCCAAAAGAGCACAAAAAGGCGAAAAAATTGGCGAAAACATTCTACAAGAAATCTTTGATGAAGTTCTTATAGGTTATGAAGAAGCAACCGGTTCTCAAATAAAAAATCTTGTTATTCATCGCGATGGATTTAGTAACGAAGATGCCGAATGGTATAAAAAATATTTTGAAAAGAAGAATATTGACTATTCTGTAATTGAAGTGAAAAAATTCGTATCGTCAAAATTACTTCGTGAAGATAATGGAATAATCAAAAATCCATTATGTGGGGACGCTTTGTTAAGCGAAGATGAAGCCTTCGTTGTCACGACCGACATCAGAGATGGAAAAGCTTCTCCAAAGCCATTGCATATCAAAAAGCAAGTTGGTAGTTTATCAATGGATACTATTGTACAGCAAATACTCGCTCTTAGCTGTATGCATTTTGGTGCTACAAAAAAATCTAGATTGCCTGTTACCACTTTCTATGCCGACAAAATCTGTAAAAATATCGATTATGTGCCAGAAGGAAAATTTGGGAACAGATTGTTCTTCCTGTAGACAAATAATATTTTATAAAAAAATTATTTCTCATTTCAGAATATTTTATTATATTTGAATATAAAATAAATTATATAATTTATATGTGCTGTTTTCCCAATTTTTGCTGTGTAATCGCGGCAGATAATCATAACGTAAGGCATCTGCCTTGCGGAACTTCTTTGTTGCTTGTTTCGTGGCTCCTTCGGCTGCGAATGGCATAAGAAAGGGAAAACAGCATTTTTTATGTCTGTAAAAAACATTCAAACTCTCCATCAGCTGTCGCATCTTCTCAATGTTTCTCCGAGTAGATTAACTTTTGTTTTATACAAAATACCAGAACCTAATAAATACAGAGTTTTCGAAATTGAGAAAAAAAATGGCGAAAAAAGAACCATCGCCTCTCCAATAAAACCACTTAGAGACATCCAATCAAAACTTCGCGAACTGCTAAAAGATGATTATGAACTGAAGGAATGTTCGCATGGATTTGAAAATGGACGCAGTTACATCACAAATGCAAAAACGCATAAAAAAAGCCGCGTGTTACTCAATATCGATTTAAAAACATTTTTTGAATCAATCAACTTTGGTCGTGTGAGAGGTCTTTTTTTATCTCATTCATTCAATTGTTCCAAAGAAGCTGCCACAATCTTGGCCCAAATAGTATGTTATCGAAATACGTTACCACAAGGAGCGTGTACATCACCAATTATAGCGAATATGATTGCTCGGCGCCTTGACTCATCACTAATTAAGCTTGCAAAAAATACGGGTTCAAGATACACGAGATATGTCGACGATATAACTATCTCAACAACAAAAAAAAGCCTTGCGAAATCAATTGTTGAATCTTTTTCGGCGATTCCAAGTAAAAACGTCATTCTAGGTCAGGAATTAAGAAAGATTATAGATGACCAAGGATTTACGCTAAACGAAAAAAAGACAAGGGTTCAAGACAAATCAGTAAGACAAGAAGTAACAGGCGTTGTTATTAATGAATTTCCAAATGTTAGACGGGAATTCATTAGATCAATAAGAATGATGCTGCACATGTGGAGAAAATTTGGATTACCTAACGCATCGTCTTATTTTAGGGAACACATTTATAAAAAGCAGAGTAAATTAGACAATGAAACTCTATTTAAAGCAGTTTTAGTTGGTAAAATCACTCATTTAATTCAAATTCGAGGGCGTTTTGATTCTGTACTTTATGGGCTTTGTTGTTCATATAGTAAACTGGATGGCAACGCCCCAAAAAACATAAAGGAGGTTGCAGAAATGAGCAAAAAATTTAAAGTTTTTATAGGGCATGCAAGCGAAGACAAGGATACCGTTGCAAAGCCTTTATACGAAGCTTTAACTGCATTGAATATAAAGACTTTTTTCGATGCTGTTGAAATAAAGTGGGGAGACAGTCTTACGCAGGTAATCAACAAAGCCCTTGGTGAGGCCGACATATTTGTTGCCGTGATATCAAATTCATCATATAAGAAATTATGGCCTCAAAAAGAAGTTAATACAGCCATTAATCGTACTATTGCAGAAAAGCAAACATTTTTGCCTTTATTTGTAGGCGATAATACGGAAATAGAAGCACTACAACGTCATTATTCGTTGATTTCCGATTTATTATATAAAAAATGGGAAAATAATCCTGATGAATTAGCGCAAGAAATAAAAAAAATTCTTTAGTGATAATATGGCATGCCGATTTTATCCAGGCACGCCATATTACTTCATCCGTTAGTTCATCGCAAAATTAAGTTTTTTGCGGAAATTATCTGCTTCAAGACATATTCCCTATTCAACCAATAGCACATTTTCTTGACTTGGAAACCTTGCGCGCCTTCTGTAGTGTCTGCAGCATTCTGCGCTTTCGGACGAATATGGCAAACGGGGTTTTCAGACGATTTTACAAAATGTTCGTAATTGCCACCAGCAACTTTAGCTCGGGTATCTTCCCAAAGAGACTTCCCGTATTCCAAATCTTTAAACGGCATTGTCCAAAACATCACCTTTTCTAAGCAAACCTGCTTGTCGTTTTTCACTGCAGGCTTCCTAAAAATGATGAACATAAATCGTTGTGTAAACATCTCGTAAAGCGCAGAATCTTCCCAGAAATGTTCCTGGACAATTTCTTTATAATTGACATTCGGAAACGACATAGCCTCTTTCAAGTTTCCATTAGCTTCTAGCCGAATTGTCTTGATGGCAATGTCGGCCTTTTCGAATTCAGCAATTTTCTTTGACTTGATGCCGAGAATGGCTCGGCATACATTATAAGCCATGGACTTACTTTGACCGAATTCAACGCCTAAAATTTTATCTATCTCTGCAATCGTCTTGCCGTAATACGGAGAAAACTTTCTTTCAATCAGTTGCTCAAAAGTTTCTGATTCACGATAATCAGAAATACTGCGTACAACGCTTTCCGCTGTTTCTTGTGCCTTCAGAATTTTCTTTTTCTGCTGTTCGCTTATAAAAAGATTGTGATACATCTCTGGATGCTTTAGCGAATCCAGGATAATTGTGTTTACATACCTCGATTTTATTGAATATGCACGCTGGGGCGCCAATTCTTTGGATTTTGGCTGTTGACGCATCTCTGCACCGGCTCTAGAGCCTTTCGTGCAAGCCGCAAGATAAAGCGTGTCTCCTTCCGAGATTTCATGAGCCTTTCCAGCAAGAATTTTGTTGTGGATTATGGCCCAGTCATCCTTGATGATTTTCAAGTCGGTTTCGGGAAATTTCCAATAGCGGACAATCTTGAAGATTACGTCAAACGGAAGTTTGCCCTCTTCGTGCAGATAAAACATCAGCAACAGCAATTCGTTCTTTTTCCAGAAACTGCTTGTATAGAAGGTATTGGCGGCTTCCTCAACATAATCAATCATGTTGAGAACGAGACGTTCCTTTGAAAGCATGCTCCCATCAGACGCAGTTTTCAAAGGAGTGCATTTTAGCTCAACACCCGCTTCCTTAAAATCCGGCTCCGACTTAGAATTCGGCTCATATTGAAAATGATACTTTTCGACGGCATTTCCCAAGCCGCCTTTACCTGACTGAACTAACCGAGCATTGCCATACACTTCCCACAAGGTCTTTCCGAGCATCTTCCTAGCATGCTCAAGAATGGACTCTTTGGAAGTTTTGTCGTATGATAAGATTGCGTCGTTCATAATAAAAATCTGATTACGATAATAAATTTAAATCAATTTTGGTGACATTTTTTGTTTTTTTGCCAAATTTCGTTTTTTTCGTTAATTTGCGCGTCTCAGCATTCACTTTGTGCACTATTTCCCGTGGTTTTATAATGCACAATATATAAGATTACACTCTAAAAGAGTTTCGTATATGTCACTACAAGAAAATTTAGGAATAACGATAAAAGCTTTACGCGCTGAAAAAGGCATTTCGCAAGAGAAACTGGCTCTCAGCACAGGTATAGACCGTCGCTATATGAGCGACATCGAAAACGGCCGAAGAAACGTTTCTCTAGAGATTATTGAAAAGCTGGCAGCATTCTTTGAAATGAGCGCCAGCACATTCGTACAGAAAATAGAGAGTGTAGAATTACCAATAAAAAAGAACAAGTGAGGAAGGCAACAATCATGGACAATGTACAAACGCATATCAGCAACCAATCTTTTTTCAATAACGGAGAACTATTACTAAAATCCATATCAATAAAACCCGAGATTAAATTACAAGAGGCAATACAAAAATGGTTGTGCAATGACTATGCTTTTGTAGACTCCGTACGCAAAGACGGTCGAAATGGATTCACCGCAGATAGCGTAAACAAACAGTTACGAGTAAAAATGAAGGACTGCATTCCAGGAATTCATGGAGAATCATTTATCGAGCACGGTTCATTCATGTCGCATGGTAAAGAAGGATTCGACTTCTGTTTATATGATGAGGATTATTATATACAAAAACTTCGAAACGCCTTTGTTGGCAAACCCGGATTCTATAACGGCAAAGAACTCCTCAAAAAAATGTATAACCGAGTCAAAACAAAAGACGACCTTTTTTACAAAAAAAAAGACTGGGAAACAAAGATTGAAATATTCAATGTAGAAGATGGACAGAACGCCGATAAATTTACAAAGAATTCATTTACTATTGTTGGCGAAATACAATTTGGTAATTGGGCTATTATCAATCATGATCTTTTTAGAATAATGAAAGCCGAAAAAGAAGGTGAAATAGACTTATATATTTACATCACAGCGGCAGGGAAATTAAAAGATATGCTTAGTACAGAAATCGTATCATTTGACAATGCAACGAATTTCTTTCGTGAAAACATCCAGTTACTGCATACACCTATCTGGATAATCGGATTGGATGTAAACATCTAACGGAAAAAATTTCAACCACTCCCTACATCTATCTTAAATCCACTTTTCTAAAACTCGACCAACATCTTCAACAATACCGGTCACAAGAGCATTGCCCATCAAGAAGGCGCGACGCAAATTGCTGGCACCTTCCGTGTGGTTATCAGGGAACATATTTAAGCGTTCCAATTCGATAGGAACGAGTCTGCGATAGCGTCCAGATTTCGTCTTGATGACATGCTTGAAGCGAGACGGCCCCTTGCCGCCTTCACCAGTGATGATTGTGCGAGACGGTTTGTCTAGGAAATCAGGGAATGCCATCGGGCCTTCGCTGTAATTGTACTCGAAGCCTTCAGCAGTCTTTCTCTTTTCGGATTTTCCGCCCTTCAAGTATTCCCACTTAGGCAGTTCCTTCTCGTCAATAAAGAATTCTTCAGGAACATCTTTTTCGTCAACAAGCAATTCGCCAAGAGTCAGTTTCTTCCCGGAATAGTCTGCGACAACATCAAAAGTGCAGACTTTGTGGTTGCTCATGAAACCCGCGGTGAAGAACGGAGAGTTTTTCTGTCCTTTATTGAATTCTTCAGTGACTTTGACCAAGTCGCCTTCAATTTCAAATTCATTTTTCTTCGCTTTTTCGGAGAGCTTGCACTTTAGTGCTTGAGCAAGGATTCCGTCTTTCAGAATCCATTCGTCAGCACCAACCTTCGAACTTGCTTTTGCGAGTTTCGTTCCGTCCTTATAGGCGACAATGTATGTTCTGCGACGGCGTTGCGGCATACCGTAATCGGCAGCATTGACAACGCGCCATTCCACAGAATATCCAAGATTTGAAAGCGAAGCCAAAATAATTGCAAAATCGCGACCGCGTTGCTTGACAGGCGATTTCAAAAGACGATCAACATTTTCAAGGAAGAGGTATTTCGGCGGGTTCTTGCTATCGCGAAGAATGCGGTGAATTTGCCACCAAAGAACGCCCTTTTTGCCCTCGATGCCGCCCGAGCGTTTCAAAGTCGATGCAACGGAATAATCTTGACAGGGGAAACCACCGACAAGCAAGTTGCCCGGCCTAATATCTTCAACTGGAACAGTCGCAATGTCAACGTTAGAGTGACCTTCAACCCCGAAACGTTTCTGATAAATTGCAGAAGCATCCTGCGTTTTGGTCGAAGGCTCCCACTGGCTATTCCAGACCGTCTTGTACCTTTGCGAGGCGTGTTCAAGCCCTATGCGGAAACCGCCAACTCCAGCAAACAGCTCGATGACGCGGATATCGCCTGATTTCGTCTGAACCGCATTATTGAAAAGATTGCATTGAGCCGCACTGGCGCAATACTTGGCAATAGGTTCACAAAGGTTCTGGTCAACAATTTTTGCAGGTTTCGGGTATTTGAACATGCTTAAAAAATAAAAAATAAAATTGGCACAAAATGACAAAATGGAGAAAAAACTATTTCCCTTTCTTCTCCGGCATGTGTCGCACGCCGAGGCCGCCCGGAGATTCTATCCACTCGGATTCCGGCCAGAGTTTGAATTCCAGCACGGGTATGCCCAGAAGTCCTTCGTAGGTGGCGACGTCGCCCGTCGCGATTTCGCCGATGATCATGCCGCATCCGTTTGTCTTGCCGAACAGCTTTTCGGCCTTGGCGCGGCTTCTCTCGAGTTTTGTGAGCGCGGTTTCGCGGTCTTTTGCGGTCACTTTCTTCAGGAATTTGCTCCACCGTTTTTCCCACTTGGCGATGTCGTTTTGCAGGTCGTCTTCATGGGCGCGAGATTTGGAGACTGCGACGGCGAGGCGCTTGTTCGCAAACATTTTTGCGTTTGTCCGCCATTCAAATGTCTTTACGCCGGTAAGCACCAGCTGGGCGTACGGCGAGCGGATGACGAAGTAGTGGGACGGTTTACCTTGCATTTGGCGGGTCTCCGGAGAATGTTTGACTTTATTTAAAATACTCTATTGATTGTCTGCGGTCAAGCGGGGCGTTGCAGCCCTAGGTAGATAGCTACCTTTAGGTGGTGCGGCTGGAGGTGCGCGTCGAGAACGAGACTGTGTGGCTGAACCGTCAACAATTGGCCATGTTGTTCAATCGTGATATTAAAACGATAGGCAAACACATCACGAATGCTTTGAAGGAAGAATGCCAAAATTCAGTTGTCGTAAAATTTGCGACAACTGCCGATGACGGGAAAAAATACCAAGTTGAGCATTATGATCTAGATATCATTTTGTCTGTGGGTTATCGCGTAAAGTCGGCAAATGGCATAAGATTCCGTCGCTGAGCGAATCAAGTCCTGAAGGACTACATGCTCAAGGGCTATGTCATCCGCCAGCGCAAAATTTCGACCGACTTAGAGATTGCGGACCGCCTGCATGAACAGCGGCAATGCTAGCATTGACATTGCCGAAGCCAAGTATTTTGGCTCGAAGAGCAACGATATCGAGATTGATTTGTCCACGCTGGGTCTGTGTTCAGCAACCCAGCTCAATGACTATTCTTTCCCCAAAAGCCATCGAGAAATATCCAATACCTTTATGCCTTCGTATTGGTATGCTTCGTGATTCGTCCTCGCAAGTAACATCTTGGGATAAGCATCGTTAATACGCAGCAACGGGTCCGTTTCTCGCCTAAAAGTGCTGTCGCCAGAAATATCGTCGGACACCTGGATATACAATTTCTCGTCGTGCTTCATCGCCACAAAATCTATTTCTTTTTTGAATAGCACTCCAACATAGAGCTGATACCCTCGCCGTAGCAATTCCATGGCAACCATATTTTCGTACATGTGCTCATAATCCATGTTTCGCGTACCAAGTCTTGCGTAGCGGAACGAATGGTCACACAAGTAAAACTTGTCTTCCGTCGCCAAATACTTTTTTCCGCGAATGTCGTATCTTCTAATCTTATAGAATGCGAACGCCTTGCATAAGTAGTCTATATAGGAGCCGATGGTCTTATGGTTCGTTGTATCCCCAGCCGCAGTTATGGCTTTGGCTATGTTTCGGGTGGATGATATATTGCCGACATTGTCCATCAAGAAATCTATCAGTTTTTCAAGAAAAACCTTGTTTCGAATCTTGTATTTTTTTACGATATCGCGAATGACGAGAGTGCTAAAGACGTCTTCGTTCACATAACGGAATTTTTCATTTTCCGTTTTGTACAAGAACGCGCCCGCCATACCGCCTTCTTTTAGATACGCATCAAAAGACGCTTCCGGGTTCTTGGGCTTATAGTATTTCACGTACTCGGCAAAAGAAAACGGGAACACCTGGATTTCAAAAGTTCTTCCGGTAAAAAGCGTGGCCAAATCGCTGCTGAGCAAAAATGCATTCGACCCTGTCACATATATGTCGTATTTTTCCGTAGCATGCAGGCTATTCAAGGCCTTCTCGAACGAATTGCAAAGTTGTACTTCATCGATGAACAGATAATTGTTCTTCCTAGGTTTATACGACTGTTCTACAAATTCCTCTAGTGCCGAATAATTCAACAGCTTTTCAAATTTTGTCAGGTTGTAATTAATCTTAATTACATTTGCTTTCTTGTCATTTTTTTCAACCCATCTTGCAAAAGAGTCCAACAATTTGGACTTGCCCGAACGACGGATTCCGGTTATTACCTTGATATCGGGTGTTCCCTTTACCCTTTTCAATGTATCAAGATATTCGGTTCTTTCTATCAATTTCATCATTCGGCCCTCATAATTTCTATTTCCCAAAAATTAAAATATACAAAAATTGGGAAATAAGTACGACCAACGCCCACATGGACTGGTTCTGGCAAGAGACTGCCCGGACCAGGCGCGGGACCGATGACTTTGGCTGCCGGGAGTGACAATCGGGGTGAAATCAAGGAGGGCGAACTGGATTCAAAAGTGGTATGTGCAAATTTTGCACATACCACTCCCCATGGCGCAATTGAAGGGAAAGTACAGATTTCTGAGGTTGTCTTATACAACCTTGATGTCATCATTTCTGTTGGCTATCGCGTTAAATCCATTGCAGGAATGCGTTTCCGTCGTTGGGCAAACCAAATCCTTAAAGATTACATGCTCAAGGGCTATGCCGTGAACCAGCGGAAGATTGCGACGGATTTGTAGATTGCGGACCGCTTGCATGAACAACGGCAACTCATCGAGAGCTAGGGAACAGAAATCGCGGAAGACGATGCGCACGATTCACGACCGCTTTTTGCTCGTCGATGACAAGGTGTATCACTTCGGAGCGTCATTTCTAAAATACGAATGCCGAGAGCAGCGGCTATGCTTGCATTGACATTGCCGAGGCCAAGTATTTTGGCTCGAAGAGCAACGATATGGGCAACGAGATGACTGCGTTCAGCGTTCTAGACTTCGTCACCCCCGCAGAAGTCATCGAGAAAATCCAGGAGAGCATGGAAGGGCAGTGAGTAATGAAAAACAGTTGCTTTTACACGTTGTTTATATTATATTTTGTAGTTGTATCAACTGCGAGGCACATATGGCGATGTCAATTCTACAAATCCGTGTAGACGATAATCTCAAGAACGAGGTGAGCGACCTGTTCGAAAGGCTCGGGATGGACATTCCGACCGCAGTCCGCATTTTCTTCAAGCGAGCTATCATCGAGAGGGGACTTCCGTTCAACGTGAACGAAATCCCTTCTGCCACCACGCAAGACAACAGTCGGCTGATGCAAGCCCTGTACGCGCTCAACGACGAGGCTCACAAAAACGGAACCGCCGGGATGAGCGAAGAGGAAATCGAAGCCGAAATCAAGGCCGCAAGAGCGGGGCGTTGCGGGGCCGGCGTCTGAGGCCTCCACCATACGGGGACCATGCGCACTAGGCAACAAGTTGCCAAGTGCTGTCCGCCCGCAGAGGGGGTGTCCGTAAGACTTGCCCTGGACCCTATCGCTGCTGTCATTCTGGAGCGTAGCGATAGAATCCAGGGTGACAGAAGGGCAAGGCTGCAGGCAGGGGACAACTGTGCAAGGCGAGTGTCGCGACAGACCGCTTGCGGGCTGGCATGATCGAGCCGAACAGTTGGGACTTTAGTCCCACCTTCCCCCAACTGGATCCTTCGACTCCACTACGTTTCGCTCAGGATGACGATGCAGTCGTCCTTGTCGAAGTCGGTGCCGAAGGCTTGCCGGTAGCTCGATTCCAGCGCCTCTCCGGGAGTGCAGTTTTCCCTGAACAGGACCATGCCGCTGTCCAGGCATTCCATGTCCAGCTCGACGGGGGCTCTTGACCCATGCGAGTATCGCGCCGCCGAATGTGTCATTTTCCATAGTGCCTCCGCCCCGAAAGATAGATAATGCTAGTGACAGAAAATGACATGGTGATTATGTATATTATTACGTGAAAAGTTTACCAATCTTGAATTTTGCGGTGTCAACGGAGCTATCGACTACAAATTGTTCCAAGTAGCGGACTTGATTTGCACTCTCGAACTGGGGGGCGCGGCCTTAGTGTACATAGCCACCTTTAGGTGGTGCCGGCGGGAATTTCTTGCCGTCTTGAAATTCGTCAGCGCATTTGAAAAACACCATGTATAAAGAGGTTCGCCATTGCTGGCGAACCTTGAGGAGGTGTTGTATAGGAAATTCAAAAATTCTTAGAACTGCTCGAAGAATTTGTGGACTTCTTCGGGGACCCAGGTTTGTTCCCAGTTCCAGCCGACGCCCATGTTGCCGGTGTCGTGCGCGGTCCACTGGTGATCTCCGGGCCAGCTGCACCATTTGACGGGGAAGCGTTCATCGACGTTCTTGAAATCGTAGCACACATGTCCGGTGTTGCCTCTGACTTCTTCGGGCTTTTCGCTGCTTGCGTCGGTGAAGTCGCCGTTGGCGTCGGCCTTGCCGTTACGCTTGAGGATTCTCGGGAGGGCGCTGTCTCTTGCGCGCTTGTAATCGCAGCGGCCATCGTTTACGCCGTGGATGTTCATCCAGGCAATCGGCAGGTTCTTCATGTTGTTGCCTTCGGGGAGCCAGATGTTGTAATCGGCGACGGCGTAGGTCGCGGCTGCACGGACGCGGCTTTGCATGTCCTGCATGAGCGAGTAGCTGAACATGGCACCAAAGCTGAAGCCTGTAATGAACACGCGGCTTGTGTCAATGCAGTAGTTTTCGTTCAAGGTCGTGAGCGTCTGTGCGAAGAAGTCGTGGTCGCCCTGCCCTTTGGTCCATACGCCGCTAACTGCATCAAGCGAAACGAAGATGTAGTCGCCGTTCTTGTCGAGCACTTGCTGGCCGTAGTACGGTGTCGGATGGTCGTAGTCCGGATTGTGGTGCACAAAGTCCTCGCCGCGGCTGCCGTAGCAGTGCAATGCAAATAGAACCTTGTACGGTTTCTTGTTGTCGTAGTTCTTGGGGAGCGTGATAAAGTAGTCGCGGTTGTCGCTTCCGACCCTGATTTGGAACTGGTCGCCGTTTTCGACGCTCTTGACCTTTCTCAATTTGGAGTCGGAGCCGCAGCCCTTGCTCGGTGTCGGTTCGTTCTTCAAAGCGTAACCGAACTTGAATGTCGGTTCGGGAGGAACCGTTTTCGTGAGCTTCACGGCGAGCGTGGTGTCGAGGGTGCCGAGCGGTACGGTGAGCGTATCGAAACCTTCAGCGATAAAGCGGAGCGCTTCGTCTTTTTGAGCGTCCTTCATGAGGGCGGCTGCACTTGCAGAACCGAAAGAACTGTTGAAGCTGCCGTCGGTCGTGAACTTGATTGTTTGCTTTGCGCTGCCCACGGAAACTTGCGCGAAGTACGTGCCGCGAGCCTTGACTCCCTTGCTCAAGTCATACGTGCCGGAACCCTGCATGTTTTTTTTGAAAACTTGATTGCCGAGCGAGTTGAATATCTTGACCTGCACGGGCTGAGAGCCGCTCTGGTAAGAAAGAATCCCGTTGTTGATGTTCACGTAACCGACTTGTTTTCTGAATGCCGGGTGGATTGCCTCGGTCGTGTCTTTTTCATCTTCGTGGATGGTGAATTTGCCTTTTTCGTCGGTAGTTGCGGTCTTGCCTTCCTTGAGAAGTTTTACCGAAACATCCTTGAGCGCCTTGCCCTGATCATCGGAAACCGTACCTGTTATGGTATAGGCAGACGCAAGTCCACAGAATGCCAAAAGACTCGCAGCCGTTAAAAGTTTGGGTGCTTTAATAGTCATGTTTACTCCTTTTCCCCTAAAACTCATTATAAATGAATATAAACTGCGATAGTATTGAAGTAACGAGACGGAATCCCTTGCTTATGGATGAATTGTCTATAAAAATATTTTTACGGTTGTAGAGGCGAAAAAAAACGACTCCCGGGAAGGAGCCGTTTTTAATAGAGAGGTGATTATGAATTTCGATTAGAATTGTTCGAAGAACTTGTGAACTTCATCGGGAACCCAGGTGTTCTGCCAGTTGCCGTTGTCGAAGGCGGTCCACTGGTGCGGACCGTTCCAGCTGCAGAACTTGACCGGGAAGCGTTCGTCAACTGTCGTGAAGTCATAGCAGAGATGTCCGCTGCCGCCGACTTCCTTCGGAGTTTCGCTGCTGGCGTCGGTGAAGTTTCCGTCTGCGTCAGCTTTTCCGTTGTTCTTGAGAATTCTCTTGAGGGCGCTGTTCTTGGCGCGGTTGTAATCGCAGGTGCCGTCGTTCTTGCCGTGCACGGCCATCCAGGCAATCGGCTTGCCCTTGTTCTTCGGCAGGTAGATGTTGTAGTCGGCGGTTGCAAAGACTGCCACGGCGCGGATGCGGTCCTGGAAGTCCTGGGCGAGGGAGTTGGTGACCATGGCGCCGAAGCTGAACCCTGTCACGAACACGCGGGAAGTGTCGATGCAGTAGTTTTCTTCGAGGAGCGTGAGGAGTTCGCCAAAGAAGATGTGGTCCTTGTCGTCACCGGTGC
>JAEEGK010014984.1_pt1 | contig 17261 bp, 15 predicted proteins | sample 8958771 | NCBI WGS metagenome assembly JAEEGK01 (sample SAMN16246547, study PRJNA631951) | gut metagenome | biome: gut microbiome; feature: rumen; material: SC-attached | host: Bos | place: Iran: Karaj | collected 2018-10
TATAGACGAGTACGGCGGGGTTTCGGGCATTGTCTGAATGGAAGACATCATAGAAGAGATTGTCGGCGACATTCAGGACGAGTTCGACAACGAGCAGGAAGATATCCTTTCTGTTGGCGACGGAATGTGGCTTTGTGACGCTCGTGTGAACCTTGACGACCTTAACGAGAAGATTGGCTCCAATTTCCCGAATACGGAGTTTGACACGCTTGGCGGTTTTGTTTTTGATCTTTATGGAAAGATTCCGTCCAAATTCGAAAAGAGAGAGTGGAATAATTATGAATTTGTGGTGCAGGATATGGATGGGCACCGCATCAATCAGATAAAGATAATTAAAAGGGAAGAAGAGAGTGAATAAGGCTTTCAGGAACATTGCGGTTTTCTGTTTGGTTCTCTGCTTGTTGTGCGTTTATGTGTCAGGTGCGTTCTGCGCTTCTGCGCAAAGTTCGTCCGGCGTTACTGCGCAGTCTTGCTACAAGGCAGGCCAGGAACAGCAGTCTCTTAAGAACTGGTACGAGGCAGTTGAGTGCTATCTTGAAGCGATACATATAAATCCGTCTTATGGTGACGCGTATTTCGCGCTCGCGCAATGTTCTGCCGAAATGGGCGAGTATCAGCTTGCCCTTACTTATCTTGATACGGCTTCCCGTTATATCCGAAACCGCCCTGAGCTTTTGAACTTGCGAGGTTTTATTTACATCAGCCTTGGAATGATTCCCGAAGCAAAAGAGCAGTTCGAGGCGGTGCTCAAGACTTACCCGAACGACGTAGAGTCGCGGTTTGGACTTGCAGAGCTTGAGATTCTTGACGGGCGCGTTTCGGGCGCGGAGAGTCAGTTTTTGCAGGCTTTGCAGCGTCGTCCGGCGGACTACAAGGTGCTTCTTTCGCTCGCGCTCGTGTCCGACTCTCTTGGAAAAACGACTAATGCCCGCGATTACGTGAACCGCGCGCTTCAGTATTACGGCGGAAACGCGGAAGTATACTACCTTGCGGGTTATCTTGCAAAAAAAGAAGGCGATTTGGAGACGGCGGAAGATTACGTTCGTACCGCAGTGAAGCTAGATTCAACTTATGACGACGCTTATAAGCTTCTTTCTTCAATTCTTTATGACACAGAAAGATATGAGGAAGTTCTCGATATCTGCTCTTACCGCATTGGCATGAACCGAAACAAGGCTGATGCATGGTATTTGCGCGGACTTTCTTATGCCGCGCTGAACAAGGTGCAGGAAGCGTTCACCGCTTTCGAGACAGGCTTGGAGATTGCCCCCGATGACGAGATAATGCGCGCGGAGCTTGAGCTTCTTGTGTGCGAGAATACGCGCGTAGAGGATCCCAGAAGGGTACAGTGGGCTTCGTATCACCTGAAAAAAGCAAAAGAATACACAGACAAATATTTTTCGGTACAGGCGGCTTATGAATACCAGCGTTGCCTAAGGCTCAACCCGAAAGACGTTGATTCGCGCCGGGCGTACGCGGACCTTATGCTTTCCGCGGGCTACCCGGAAGCGTATCTTTCGCACCTGGAGTTTTTACAGAACCAGGGGGCGGCGGACGTGCATATCAACGATATTGTTGAAGGCTACCGCTCTTTGCTTTACAGTACGCTTTCCTCACGCTGGAACGTCGATCCGTTCTATTTGGACAAGTCACGCTGGCAGATCGGGCTTTATTACGTAAAGCCGCTTACGGAAGGCATTCACAGTGACGCGAGCAAGATAACGACGCTTCTTTTGAGCGACATTTTTTCTGTGTCGTCAGCGATGACTGTCGTCGCCGATTCGTCCGCCGTCAAAAACTTTACTGACGCATTCCAGCGCGCCCGCAAAAAAGGGTACGATTACTTCTGCCTTATTGAAACGACAGAGACGGAGCGCGATGTATCTATTTCATGCAATATGTATTCAGCGAGAACCGGAAACGAAGCCGGAAAGTGGACTGTCTACAGGACAGGAAACAGCCGCTTTGCCAACGCCGTGCAGCGTCTTCGCCAGTCCATTCTGAACGCGATGCCTTATTATGCCAAGATTATCGCCCGGAACGGAACGGATGTTCTTCTTGATGCCGGACGCATGGACGGCGTTGCGAAAGACCAGGTTTGGACGGTGTTCGAGCCGGAGAGCGTACGGACATCTGATTTTGGGCTTGGACTGACGTTCGCGCAGAAGAACGTTCTTGGTACTGTATTGATTACTGATGCCGGCGAGGATATTTCGCAGGGCGACTACACTCAGCTTGGCTTTTACGACCGGATGAACGTTGGAGACCTTGTGCTTCTTATTGCGCATGAGGAACCCGCCGACGCGGACGGCAGCGACAGTTCCGGTGCGAACGGCTCCGGGCAAAAAGGCGAGAAAGGCAATGAGACTGTTGATGAAAACGGTGTCGTCGTAAAGCAGGATAAATCTTCGCAGGATCCGGAACTTGTTCGGATGCTAAGAGTTATCCGGTAATTTGAAATAATCGAGCGAGTATTGAATCCATCTTCTTGAGATAGCGTCGAGCGCGGGGTAAATCTTTTCCGCCTGCATAAAGCAGTTCAGCGCATCCCTGTATTTTTCCTGAAAGAAAAGTGACTGCCCGGTGTAAATCTGTGCGCGGGCGGTTATATAGTCGCTCTTGTTTGTCTGAAGGAACTTCTTGAGCTCCATTTCCGCAGAAACCCATTCTCCGCGAGAGAAGAACGTGTCTATTATGTAGTAGAGCGTGTATTCGTCTCCTGTGGAGTTTTCGTCTGTATCATCGGTGAAAATGTATGGCTTAACTTTTTGCTTTGTTACGGAGTTTATGCCGAACCTAGAGGCTTCTTCGAGTGAAGATGCTTCTATCGTATCTGAAATCGGCTCGTCATCCTGGAAAAGATGAAGATATGGAAGAGGCTTTTCTCGTATCGGGTTTTCGCTTGCATTGGAAGAAAGAACATCGGAAGTTCTGTTCTGAATGCCTGTAATCGTGGCTTCGTCCGTTACGGCAACAACTCCTGTGGCGTAAACTGTTGCGTTTACTGTAGGAATAATCAGGTCGTATGTAGTGCCGTCGTCGTATCGGACTGCAACCGTATAGTACCAGCTGTAAAAACCGCATGTCGTGTCTGTGAAAGAAGTTTTGTTTGTAGAAAGCGTCGCAAGCAAGTTGTCGCTTGAAAGCTGACTTCCTGATGAGAAAGCCTGCCTGCCTCTGTAAAGGAGCAGTGCGTCCGCGCTCTGCAATGCGTCGGATGACGGAAGGTTCCATGTTATTTTGATATTCTGGTCATCAACCTGCGCTGCAATGTCTGTAACCATAGGGCGTGTACTCTGCGCGGCTGCGAAAAACGCTACAAAAGAAAAGAGAAAAGAAAAACAAATTGATTTCATTGATTTTGAAAGCTTCATATAGTAAATATCGGACAAAAAAGGTGATTTGACAAGATATTGTCTTTATTTTATGCTTATTATATGTTTGTCTCCGTTATTGTCGATCCGGGAAGCGTTGAGTCATCCAGAGCCGTGACGGCGGTGCTCATGGAGTACGGATTCAAAAAGGCTCAGCGGGCATGTTGGGAACATGTCGCCCTTCCAGACAAAAAACTGAATCTTCTCAAAAAAGACATAGACCGTGTTACGGATTACTATGATTCGGTGCGCATGTACCAGTATCCTGTTAAGGGAATGCTTGCTGTAACGGAGATGTCGCGAAAAAAATGGAAACGTTGCATTTTGCGGCCGACGCAGGACGAGCAGAGTGATATTCAGCAGGAAAACCCGATTTGACAGCGCAGTTGCGTGCGAAATACCGAAATTTGACAGGATGGATATATTTTAGTTTTGCGAAAAATTGCGCAAAATATAGTGTTTGTAGATTTTTAATATACTGGAGGAAATAGAAAATGCTTGAAGATTATAAAATGCCTATAGAAACGCTCAAAGAAGATATTTTGAACGTATGGGGGCGTCTTTGACGTCGCGACTATAGAGAAGAAAATCGCCGAGAAAGAGGCGCAGACCGGCGAGACAGGATTCTGGGACGAGCCGAAGAAAGCCGAGAAAGTTCTTTCAGAGATAAAGATGCTCAAGAACAGAATTGAGCCGTGGAAAGAGCTGATAAAGACGATGGACGATATTGAGGCGACTTACGAGCTTGCCGAGGAAAGCCGCGACGCGGAGCTTGAAGCCGAGGTTGCGTCTGAATACGAGGCTGCCAAGGCGAAGTACGAAAAGCAGAGTATCCTTAACCTTCTTTCCGACGAAGTTGATAAAAACGACGCGTTCCTTACGATTCACGCGGGCGCGGGCGGTACAGAGGCTTGTGACTGGGCACAGATGCTCTGCCGTATGTACATGCGCTGGGCGGAGCGTCGCGGCTACAAAGTGGAGACTGTAGATGAACTGGAGGCGGAAGGCGGTTTGAAGTCTGTTACGCTCCAGATTTCAGGCGAGTATGTGTACGGCTATCTTAAGTGCGAGGCCGGAGTTCACCGTCTGGTGCGCATAAGTCCGTTCGATGCGAACGCGCGTCGCCACACGTCTTTCTCGTCGGTGTACGTTTTCCCTGTGCTTGATGACAGCATTGAAGTTGAAATCCGTCCGGAAGACTTGCGCGTTGATACGTATCGTTCTGGTGGAGCAGGAGGACAGCACGTCAACAAGACAGACTCCGCCGTCCGCTTCACACATATTCCAACTGGAATTGTCGTAGCCTGCCAGACGGAACGCAGCCAGATAATGAACCGCCAGACAGCCATGAGCATGCTTAAGGCACGTCTTTATGAATATTACAAGGCGGAGAAAGAGAAAGAAAACTCAAAGTTCGCCCAGGAGAAAAAAGACATTTCCTGGGGAAACCAGATACGCTCTTACGTATTCCAGCCTTACACAATGGTCAAGGATCACCGCACTAAGTACGAAGTGGGAAACATTCAGGGCGTAATGGACGGTAACATAGATCCGTTCTTGGAAGCGTTTCTTTCTGCAAAATGGAAAGGACTTCCGATGGGCGATGACGGAGACGACGAGGTTTGATTCTGCGCAAGGCTTTGTGCCTTTTCCTGATGATTTTTTCAGTTTGTTTTCATGTTTTCTCGGTTGACTGGGTGCTTGCGATATCTGAGTTTGATGGCGACAAATCGTTTTCAGCCGTTATTCCTAAGCTTATCTTGCAGGAAATACCCGACGGGCTTGTGCGCCTTACGACATCTAACGAGATTGTCGAAAACAAGAAAAAGTCGATTATGGAAGAAAGAAGAAAGCTCCAGAATCAGATGCAGGAAAAGATTTCTGCCCGCGATGCTGTTGTTTTCAGCACAAAGCCTGATTTTCAGAAAAACACGGATATTTTGAAGTATGAGCGTGAGATACGCGAGCTTCAGTCGAAGATTTTTGACAACATAGAAGAGTATGAGCTTCGCGATTTTTATCCGGAGCCGGTGGAAGCGAACGTCGTTTTCTGGCAGAAAAACCGCGACTCTCTTTTTTCAATTCCTTCGAGCGGAAAAGTTACCGGAGTCGATGGTCTTATTACTGGCAGCATAACACGATACGCTGATTTTATCCACGTAAAGGCAGAGCTTACGCTTTACCCCGGCGGAGAAAAAGCCGGCAGTTTTGAGAGCGCGGCGACAATTCAGGAAATGGATTTGCTCGCCTCAGAAATAGCCGCCGGTATCCTAGACACTGTAGTAAACACGATTCCGGTTTCAATCGCTGTGACCGCGCAGCTTGAGGATGGCGACGACGCTCCTGTTACTGTCCGCATTGACGGCAACAAAGTTTCTGCGTACAGCGGCGCGGAAACGAACAGACGCACGTACCAGCAGGGCGTTCACGAAATAACGGTTTCCGCTCCCGGCTATAAGGACAAGACTTTTTTCTACGATTTTTCGGACGACATATCATTCAACGTCACTGTCGTCATGGAGAAAGTAGAAAATATAAAACTCACGCTGAATCTGCCCGACGCTTCAGGCTCTTTCTCGTATTCTGCCGTCAATGCTGGCGAAGCCCCTGCTGATATCTACGTGAACGGACTTCCGCTTATGGGCGCGGTCCGCTCCGACGAGGGAATATCGGGCTTTTTCTACGTTGACCGTCCTAAAACTGCCGCTCCGGGAAGTCTTTCGGGCAAAGAATACGGCATAAACCTTGCTGTGCGGTACTCAGACCCTAATGATGCAATTGAAAAAAGCCGTAGGAACATGTATACTGCATTCGGTCTGTTTTTGATATCGTTGCCGTTCTCTTTCTATTCATACGGAAGACTCGACAGCGCGATGAACTCGTACAGATCCGGTTCCCATACAGCAGAAATCGTAGAGGCGGTAAAAAGAGACAGAGTTTTTTATTTCATATCTCTTGGTGCTTCTCTTGCGCTCGGCATAAACTGGGGTATCAGGCTTGGTGGCTACGTAAAAGCTGCGAACTCGCTGTTGCCTGAAATTATCGTTCCGGAGGAATAAAATGGCTAAATTCAGTCTTGCTCAAAAGATAGGCAAGCTTTTCGGTCTATATAAAAACAAAAACGAAGATTTTTTCGACGAGCTTACGGACACTCTCATCGAGGGTGATATCGGGGCTAAGACGGCATTCGAGATAACAGAAACGCTCGAAAAAAGGTGCAAGGAAAAACATCTTTCTGATGAGGCGGATATTAAGGCAGAGCTTAAGGAGCTTTTGCTTTCTTTCGTGAAATCCGTGGATTTGCAGCCGCGTAAAGAAGATACGACAGTCTACATGTTCCTTGGCGTAAACGGAGCCGGAAAAACTACTTCCGCCGCGAAACTTGCGCGTTATTACACGAATGCAGGCCATTCCGTCGTTCTGGCGGCTGCTGACACATATCGTGCCGCGGCAATCGAGCAGCTTTCGTATCATGGTGAAAAGCTTGGTGTGCGCGTCGTTTCTCATCAGCATGGAGCAGACCCTTCCGCAGTTGTTTTTGACGCGGCTTCCGCTGTATCTGCAAAAGGCGGCGGTCTTGTAATAGCCGATACGGCGGGGCGACTCCACAACAAAGAGAACCTAGTCCGCGAGCTTCAGAAAATAGACAGAATTGCGGCGCAGAAAGCATCCGACGGAGCATACAAAAAGCTTATCGTGCTTGATTCTACGACTGGTCAGAACGCGATGCGTCAGGCAGAAGTGTTCCATGAGGCGGTTGGTGTAGATGCCGCCGTCCTTACGAAGTACGACTCAACTGCAAAAGGCGGTATCGCTGTTTCGTTGGGACGTGAGCTTGGCATTCCTGTCGCGTTCGTGTGCACCGGCGAAAAATATGATGATATAGAGCTTTTCTCTCCAGAAAAATACGTGGACGAGTTCCTGGAAGGCTAATTATGACCGCGCGGTTCCGGTTTGTGGCGGCAGTGTCTTTGTCCGTCTGCCTTAGTTTGTGCGCTGATTTTGGCGCGCGTCTGTATGCCGACAGCATTTTGCGCGGAAATGACGGACAAATCCGTTCTTTTGCGACGACAGACGAAAACTACGGCTTTTCTTCCTCATCGACGGACATAAACTCAATCTACGTCGTCAGCGAGGACGGCATAACGCTCCGCATGTACGACAACCAGAACCGCATTATCCGCGAGACACGGTGGAATGCTGATTATTCAGAGATAACTTCAATCATAGAGTATTCATATACCGGCAACAAGAGAATTCCTTCCCTTCAGACGGAAAAATATCCTTCTCAATCTAAAGAAATTGAAATAAAATATACTGATACAGGCACGGAAGAAAAGCGCACTGTGTACAAGACGAGCGGCAGCCGAAGGGATGTCGTGGAGACTGTGACTTGGGAGTACGACTCACGAGGCAGAATTGCCGAGGAAAAGCACGTTTCCGGCGGCAACGAGGATAAGTACGCGTATCTTTACAACGAGAATGATCTTCCGCCTGATTTCTACGTCTACAAAAACGGCGAGCTTTTGGAAAAGACAGCGTATGTGTCTGATGTGGAATACTGGTCGGTCGTATATTTCGGCAACTACGAGGTTTGGACGAGATATGTGTACGGCGAGAAAAAAGAGGAGCTTTATAAGCTTAACGGTGTGATTCAGAGGAGAAGTACCTTTTGAGCATAAGGAACAGATTGCCTTGGATATTCTTTATATCCCGTCGCTTTGCGAAAGTTGACAGCCGTGGTAGAGCCGCTGCCTCTGGTGTGCTTGCGTCGCTCGGAATCGGTGCGGGGGTCGCTGTCCTTATCGTCATAATCTCCGTGATGAACGGCTTTCAGTCCGGTTATATCAAAAGCATTATGGAGATAAGCTCCTTCCACATTCGTGCCGTACCGGAACAGACCGAACAAGTAGAGCAGTCTGAACAGACGCAGCTGGACGAGGAAGAGCTTCTCGCAAAAATAAAAGAGACATCCGGCGTACTTTCCGCTATCCCGATGTACGAGGCGCAAACTCTCGCCGTCGGAAAAAACGGCAGGCAGCGTTCAGCCCTTATACGCGGTGTTCCGTGGTATATGCTTGAGTCAGACAAAGGCTTTGATGAACAGATTACGATTTCAGCAGGCTTTTTCGACATAAAAGACGAGATGACGTGCGTTCTTGGAAGCACGCTTGCCCGCGGGCTGAATGTAAGACCCGGCGACGAAATAAACTTACTCGCGCTTTCCGGCGGCGAGGAAACTGACCTTTTTTCCGGCGACAGAAAACTTAAGGTAACAGGACTTTTTTCGTGCGGTTATGCCGACATAAACTCATCTTTCATTTTTGTGTCTCTTGAAACTGCGAGCAAGATACTCGGCGTAGACAGTGCGCACTTTTACGGCATAAAACTCGTGAATTCCGAGGATGACCAGCGTTGTGTCGCCGTGCTGAAGAACAGCATTCCGGGCGTTGAGTTTGAGTCTTGGCGCAGCTACAACAGGTCTTTTTTCGGCGCGCTCAAAATCGAGAAAAACGTGCTTATGATGCTTTCTTTCCTGATTTTTGTGGTTGTCGGCGTGAATATTTTCAACTCGATGCGCCGCATGGTCTACGAGCATCATGAAGAGACTGCCGTTCTTTCGGCACTTGGCGCACAAAAAAAAGAAGTGCAGCTCGTTTTCCTTCTACAAGGACTTACGACAGGGCTTTTCGGTGCGATTCCGGGGCTTTTTGCAGGGCTTGCCATCTGCGCGCGCATGAAAGACGTTTTCGTGCTTTTTTCAAGTCTTGCCTACAAGTTCCAGTTCTTTTTCTATATGATTTTCAATCCACAGGCTGTGTATTCGCTCCGGTCGAACAGCGTTTTCCTTTACTACTCAAAGCTTCCTGCTGTCGTAGTTTTTTCGGAGGTCGCATACATAACGCTTTTCGGAATTGCCGCTTCTTTAGCTGCGTCCTGGTTTGCGAGCCGCAATGCCCTTAAGTTCTCTGTAGCGGAGGTTCTGCACGATGAGTAATGACCAAAATGTTGTTGTAAAAATAGAAGGTCTTAAAAAGACATTTTCGACAGGTGGCTCCGTGCCGCTGACAATCATTAACGGACTCGACATGACAGTGACGGAAGGTAGCAAGACTGTCATCTGCGGAGCGAGCGGAAGCGGCAAAAGCACGCTGCTCAATATAATCGGTGGACTGGAGCCAATTACAGCCGGAAGCGTCATTGCGGGTGGCTATAATGTCGGGAAGCTTTCTGAAAAGGAGCTTACTGAATACCGCTCCGGATTTTTGGGGCTTATTTTCCAGTTTCACTATTTGCTTAAAGATTTCTCTGCGTTGGAGAATGTTATGCTTCCGGCGTATATGCGCGGAATGTCCAAGAAAAAGGCGAAGGAACGAGCCGCTGAGCTTTTGTGCGACGTGGGGCTTAAAGACAGGATGGAGCACCTTCCGTCGCAGCTTTCGGGCGGCGAACGTCAAAGGGCTGCCGTTGCGCGCGCTCTTATAAACGACCCTTCTCTTATTCTTGCTGACGAGCCTACCGGAAACCTTGATCCGGAGAACGCAGCCCTTATATCGGACCTTCTTTTCAGCATGGTTGACAAGTATCACAAAACGCTGCTCCTTGTCACTCATGACATGAATCTTGCGTCTCGCGGCGACATCCGGTGCTGCATCAAAGACGGGAAGCTTTCTGTCCTATGAAAGCCGCGTCTGTCCTGATGCTTTTCGGCAGAATCATCAAGCCGAAAGAAAGCGCGTCATCAAATGCAAGAAAAAGTCTCATCGGCGCTGTCGCGTGTATCGCGCTAAGCCTTATTCCTCTTGTCGTCGTCCTTACGGTGTCTGACGGCATGATTGAAGGAATAACAGGGCGGCTTATCGGTCTTTCCAGTTTTCACATGCAGGTGACGCAGACGACGGCTTACAAAACAACTGACGAAAACTTCGCCGTTCTTAAAGATGTCGCCGAACAAACCGGGAAAGTTCCGGGTGTAACTGCGACTTTCATTGAGCGCAGCGGTTCCGTCCTTGCCGCAGGAAAAAAAGGCCGCAGCGGTGCCGCACTTCGGGCAGTTGAGGAATCTTTTTTTACGCGGAACGCGGCTTTTAAGCAGTATGTCGATGTAATTGACGGTGAGGCATCTTTCCCGACGGCGAACAGCGCTGTCGTCGGAAAGAAAATCGCCGAAACAATAGGGCTTGGCATCGGCGACACGATCCGCATCATATCCGGTAAGACAGGAACGGACGGAAAAGTTGTTCCAAAAGTAAAGACATTCAAAGTAAGCGGAATTGTGTCGAGCGGGTATCAGGAAATTGATGCTCTTTGGGTTTTCGTTCCGCTTGATACAGGTTTCAGTTTTCTTTCATCTGCCGCGTCACAGATTTTTATCGGTGTCGAGACTGAGGATGCTTTTTCCGATGGTCTTTATGACATCGTTGACGGTATTTATAAGTTCCTTCCGTCTGAGTTTGAAATCTATACTTGGAAGAATCTTAACTCAGCACAATACGAGAACTACGCGACTACAAGGATTCTTCTTGTTTTCATAATGGTTCTCATCGTTCTTGTCGCATCAGTCAACATATCCTCGGCTCTTGTTATGCTTGTTTTGGAACGGCGCAAGGAAACGGCTATCCTAAAGAGTCTTGGCGCGTCTCCTGCAGGAATCTCGGCTGCGTATCTGCTTACGGGTGCTGCGGCAGGCGCTGTTGGTACGATGATCGGACTGCCTCTAGGTCTTGTCTGCGCTCTGAATATCAACGAAATAATGAAGTTTTGTGAGAATTTTGTTAACGTAATCGGAAGATTTGTATATATTATAAGTGCGGGAACAGAGTACATTCCTGTTCATCTTCTGGATCCTGCGTTTTATTTGGAGGAGATACCTGTTACTGTTCCATTCCCAGAGTTGTTTTTAATTGCAGTGGCAGCAGTAATTCTTTCGGCGGCGGTTTCTATTGTTCCGGCTGTACATGCCGGCAGTGAGAAGCCTCTTAATATCCTGCGTAAGGTTTAGTCTATGAAATGTGATATTTGTGGAATACGTGAATCAGTTATGTTTATTCAGGAAGTGACACCCACTTCTACGCGGGAGCTTCATTTGTGCGCGGAATGTGCAGCGGAGAAACGTATCAGCACCGAGGGCGGCAGGCTTGAAGTTCCGCTCGGAAAGATTTTCCCGATGCGTCCGGAGGCTCGGCTTTGCCGTGTTTGCGGGCTTTCTTTGGCGAATCTCCGCAAGTATCGACGTGCCGGTTGTCCGAACTGCTACAAAGATTTTGCATCAGAAATCGGTGCGATGATGAATGGCTCAAAAAAGAGCAGCACTTACAAAGGTTCTCTTCCTAGACGGATTTCTGGATTCCGCTCCAAACTAGAAGACAGGGCTGTTTTGGAGAACAGCCTTAATGAATCTGTCGCGCGCGAGGATTATGAAAAAGCAGCCGTTTACCGCGACAGACTTAAAGAATTGGATATGCTCGATGACTGATTTAGCGGATACAGCCCAGCAGAATTCATGGTTCTCAGAAGACGGAATGGACACCGATGTAGTTCTTTCTACGCGCGTCCGGCTTGCCCGAAATTTGTCCGATTTTCCGTTCCCAGAGTCTATGAAAAATGACTCCGACGAAAGGGTGCGGGCAATCCTTTTTGACGCATTCTCTCGCTCTCCTGATGCAGACATGTATCAGACTCTTTCTGTAAAGAGCTTGGAGCAGCTTGGCGGTATGATTCTTGTGGAGCGCGGTGTTCTTCCGCCAGCAGCGGTAGAGAATCCTTCCACTGGCATTATTGTACGCGCCGACGGCAGAATTACAGGAACAGTCAATTATCACGACCATCTTCATCTTTCTTCGTTTATATCGGGTTTTGATCCTGCGGCGGCGTATGCTTCCGTGAGCAGTGTTGACGAGGAGCTTCAAAAATACGTCCATTTTGCCGGTAACGTGGATTTTGGCTATTTTACAAGCCGTCTTCGCGATGCTGGAACAGGAATGAAAATTTCTGTAATGGTTCATATTCCGTCAATCGTGTCGCAGAATCTTCATAATTCGCTTTTCCGCACGCTTGTTGAAAGCGGTTTTGATATTTACGCGTGTTTCGCCATTGCGCCGGGCGGCACGACAAAAACTTTGGGCGCATGGTACCGCATCTGTACTGATTCGTGTTTCCCAGAAAGCGAGACAGACCAGATTGCGTCTGTCGTTCAGGCTGTCCGCAACGTAATCACAATTGAGCGGAATGCCAGAAAAGATATTATGCGCGAAAAGCCGACAATGGCGAAAGATATAGTCTATAGGGCTATAGCCGCCATAAAGTATAGCCGCTACGTATCGTTCCGCGAGGGTGTGGAGCTTATTTCTTCGTTAAAATGGGGAGTGAGCCTTGGTCTTTTGAGCGGCTTCTCTGACGGCGACATTTATTCGCTTCTTTTCCGCATACAGTCGGCGCATCTTCTTTTTATCTCGCGGCAGGAAGAGCTTACATTTGAAAAAGATGTTATTACGAGCAACCAAAAAGCGGACAGACTGCGTTCGATAATCTTACAGGAAGCAGTGTCTAAGGTTCAGCTCGTAGTTTAGGAGTCTTTAATATGATAAAAAATTTGTCCCCAAGGGCGCAGAAACTTCTTTCCTCTGCTGCAATAGCGGAGGTTCGCCGTGTAAAGGGATTGCAGATACAGCCGGAGCACGTGATGCTGGCTATGATAAAAGCTGGCGATGGTGTTGGTTATGAGACGCTGAACCAGCTTTACGTTAATATTCTGATGTTCCAGCTCACTTTGGAGCAAGCCGTAAGCAGCTTTGATGATACAGGCAAAAACAGGGTCGTTCCCGAAGCCGAGATTACCCCAAGCCGACGAGTTCGTACTTTGCTCGATATGGCGGCTGTTGAGTCGCGTTCAATGCGGTGCGACTATATTGGTACGGAGCATATCCTGCTTGCCGCGCTAAGAGATGAGAACAGCGTTACGGCGCGTTTTTTTCAGTCGATTCCGGTTACTATTGATGTGGCAAGAAAAAAAGTTCTTGATGCACTTGATGTTGTGGAGACTTCCGCGGCACAGGCGAATCCGGCTGGTTCGTTTGCGGGTGCGGGCAATCAGCGCGGCGGACAGCCTCAGGGCGGTGAAGCAGGCGGAAAGCAGACTCAGAAGGCATCGCTTCTTAAGGAGTTCAGCCGTGACCTTACGGAAAATGCCCGCGCGGGACTCTGTGATCCGGTTGTTGGCAGAGAAAGGGAAATCCAGCGCGTTATCCAGATTTTGTGCCGCCGCAACAAGAATAATCCGGTTCTTGTCGGCGAGCCTGGTGTAGGCAAAACTGCGATTGTAGAAGGACTTGCACAGCGTATCGTCGCGGAGCAGGTTCCGGGCTGCCTTGTGAACAAACGCGTTCTTGTGCTTGACCTGGCGCTCGTTATTGCGGGAACGAAATACCGCGGCGAGTTCGAGGAACGTATAAAAGGCATTGTAAAAGAAATTGCCGAGCAGAAAAACATAATTCTTTTTATAGACGAGCTTCATACGCTTATCGGGGCAGGCGGCGCGGAAGGCTCGATGGACGCTTCCAACATGCTTAAGCCTGCGCTTGCTCGCGGCGAGCTTCAGTGCATCGGTGCGACGACGATAAAAGAATACCGCAAATACTTCGAGAAAGATGCCGCGCTTGAACGGCGTTTCCAAATGGTTATGGTCAGCGAGCCGAGCGATGATGACACTCTCGCTATTCTTTACGGGCTTAAGCCAAAATACGAGGAATTCCACCACGTTAAATATGCGGACGGTGTCCTTGAGCTTGTGGTCCGTTTCGCGCGCCGCTATATAACAGAACGTTTCTTGCCGGACAAAGCAATTGACCTTTTGGACGAAGCCGGCGCGATGAAAAAAATTGCAGCTGACGAGCGACCTGCGGAGCTTGCCGAGCTTGAGCAGCAGATTGCGCTTCTTACCGAAGAAAAGCAGCTTATGGAGCAAAGCCAGAACTATGAGCGGTGCGCCGAGGTACGCGATGAGGTCCGTATTTTGCGCATGAAAGCGGAGTCTTTGGGAAAAAACAGCGTAAGTACCGTTATCACCGAAAAAAATACAGTAACTCCGGCAGATGTTTGCACTGTCGTTTCAACAATGACAGGCATTCCGATGGATCAGCTTGATACGGCGGAAACTGAGCGGCTTTTGAATATGGAAAAAGAGATTCACAAAACTGTAATTGCGCAGGATGAGGCTGTTTCTCTTATTGCATCGGCTGTAAGGCGGGCAAGGGCTGGCGTATCGTCTTACAAGCGTCCGCAAGGCTCTTTCATCTTCCTTGGTCCAACCGGCGTTGGTAAAACGCTCCTTGCAAAAACTCTTGCGACATTCCTTTTCGGGTCTGAAGAAGCTCTTATCCGCGTTGATATGAGTGATTTTATGGAAAAGCACACGGCAAGCCGTCTTGTTGGTGCGCCTCCGGGATATGTCGGCTACGAGGAAGGTGGCGTTCTTACCGAGAAAGTGCGCCGAAAGCCGTACTGCGTTGTGCTTCTTGACGAAATTGAGAAAGCTCATCCAGATATTTTTAACCTTCTTCTTCAAGTTTTGGAGGAGGGCGAGCTTCGCGATAATCTTGGGCACACGGTAAGTTTCAGAAACACTGTTATAATTATGACGAGTAACGCGGGTGTACGCCGGATTTCCAACGAGAACAGCCTTGGGTTCTCAACTCTTGGCGACGGCGTTATGTCGTACGAGTCTATAAAAGCCGATGCGATGAACGAGCTTAAGCGCATCCTTAACCCTGAATTGCTCAACCGTATTGATGATGTTGTTGTTTTCAACGCGCTTTCGGAAAAAGAAGTTTCTGCAATCCTTGATCTGCAAATTGATGAATTCAGAAAGCGTATTGCAGAAAAAGGACTTGATATTGAGCTTAAGCCGTCCGCAAGAAGATATTTTGTCGAGAACGGCTATGATCCGGCATTCGGTGCGCGTCCGATGCGGCGGCTTATTCAGCGCGAGCTGGAGGATGCTACAGCCACTCTGATTTTGCAGGGCAAGTGCAAAAAAGGCAGCATTCTTACGGCAGAGGCGAAGAACGACAAGCTTGTGCTTGAAGTGAAAGCCGAAAGCGATAAGAAACGTGCCACGACAGCAGCAGAGAAGGCGAGTGGTGCTACGCTGACTAGTGGCACAGGAAAAAAACGCGTAACTACGAAGAAAGCTAGCTCGTCCACAAAAAAAGCACGCAGCACAACAAAAGCTTGATGCGGTTCTCTTCAGTTTCTGATTTTTACAAGAAGATTTTCGGATGCAAAGCATATAAAATCGCGATAGATGCAACAAGTGCGAAAAAAACGCGTTCTAAAAAATCATGTGCTGCTTCAAATTTATAAAACATACTTGAATAAAACAAAAAAAGCGGTTATATTCCTTTATAGTTAGCCTAGGCTAACTATAAAGGAATTTTTAGATGATTAAATCTTTAGTCAAATGCGGTTTTGTAGCCCTAATACTGTCATTAAGTTTGATTAGCTGCGTCAGCGATTCTTCTAAGAAAAATCAAAATGATGATTCAGTTTTTGCATTGATGAATATTCCGTATGCAGAATTCTTCAAATCTGAAACAACAGACGGAAATTTTGATGCGCTTAGCTCTGCAACCCAGAAAGTTGCAAATGGTTCTATGAGCTATGGTACGTACCATGAAGCAACAGAAAAAATAGAAGATGCTGTTGCAAAAGGAATTACCTGTCCTGTTAAAATCTCAAAGGCACTTCTTGAATCTCTTGGCGGAACGGAAATCACGGATGACAGTGCAAGTTTTGATATAACTACCGCAGCCAGAGGAAAAAGTTCAACACTTCGCTACAGCGGAAAACAAAATCTTTTCCAGTCAAAAGATTACAGCTACTACATCCTTGCTGAAGCACCAGCTTATTACAAAGAAGTTTTTGAAGAAAACGGGAAAGTGGTTTTTGGCGAGATTATTTCAACACCGAAAGATATGGGAACTCTTTATGTAACGATTGCCGCAGGAGAAGCTCACCACGACTTTTCGCCTACAATCAGCTTCTATACTTCACAGGAAGAGCTTTCTGCTGAAAAAACGAGCATTACGGTTGCAAAACTCAGTGAATTTAACGGTGCAGAACAAGCAAAATCTGTTACCAAGGATGAAAACGGAGTAGAAGTTCTTGCAGATGCAAACTTAAGCGCATTAAAGACAATCATTGCAACTGATTCAGACGGAAAAGAATATGGCCTTACAACATTGAGCAATTTTTTCTGGGGAAAGAAGCAGATGGGATTCAAGGCTCCAAAAAATGAAGCTGATCCTGAAAAGAATTATTACCCGCAGCACGAACTTGTAGGAAAGACGATTACAAAGCTTACTTTTGTAACTGAAACAGATATTTATACATGTTCGAAAATTGTAAAGGGAACTGTCGCAGATGCAAAAGCAACGGAAACAACTTTCACTCCAACAGGAGATGGTGCTTTCGTAGTTGATAATATTCAAGCTAAATAAAAATTGCGTTAAAGTAAAAAAGCGGTACCGACGTACAAAGACGCCTAAAATGCGGTGCGTCGGTCACTTTACGGTGGCCGCTTTTTTTGTCTTGAAGCATCGGTTAATATACGCTATAAAAAAGTATTTGATGCACTTTTATTCAGTTTCAGATTTTTACAAGAAGATTTTCGGATGCAAAGCATATAAAATCGCGATAGATGCGGGCTGCACCTGCCCGACGCGTGACGGAACAAAAGGAACAGGCGGCTGTACTTTTTGCAGCGCGACCGGCTCCGGCGATTTTGCTTCTTCGCGGAATCTTTCATTTTCCGCGCAAATTGAACAGGCTAAACGGCTTGTAGGCAAAAAATCTTCTGGTGGCACATATATCGCCTATTTCCAGAATTTT
>JAEEGK010014990.1_pt1 | contig 17257 bp, 11 predicted proteins | sample 8958771 | NCBI WGS metagenome assembly JAEEGK01 (sample SAMN16246547, study PRJNA631951) | gut metagenome | biome: gut microbiome; feature: rumen; material: SC-attached | host: Bos | place: Iran: Karaj | collected 2018-10
CCTGCCGCACCTCCGCCTACTATCGCTGTCCTCATCGTTAGAAATTGCCACCCTTCTCTATTAGTATGCGGGCATCTACTGCTACTACGTCGTTTTCGTCGGCCAGGAGGGGGTTGATGTCCATCTCCTTGATTTCTGTGGCGAAACGCAACAGAGTAGAGAGGCGCACGATTATCTCGGCAAACTTCTGTTCGTTGATGCCCTTCTGTCCGCGCGTACCTTTTAATATCTTATAACCCTTCAGCGAGTGAATCATCGAGTAGGCCTCGCCATAGCTCAATGGGGCCAGACCGCTTGATACATCCTTCAGTACCTCGACGAAGATGCCGCCCAGTCCGCAAAGGATGACATGACCGAAACGGGTCTCGTACTTTGCGCCGATAAACAGTTCGGTGCCCTTCATCATCTTCTGTACCATCACGCCTGTGGCGTCCTTTATCTGCATCATGCGGTCGAACTCCAGCTCTAAGTGCTCGGGGGTGCGGATGTTGAGTGTTACACCACCCACATCGCTCTTGTGGATAGGACCCACCACCTTGGCTACTACGGGGAATCCCACACGCTCGGCAAAGGCACGCAGCTCTTCCTTGCTGGTGCTTACCATCTCGGGAACTTGTGGTATGCCAGCACATGAGAGGATGTCGCGTACCACCTGGGGCGATACGTAACCATTATCCTCGATACCCCTGATGATAATGTGCAGACGGGGGAGGTCGATGCCATAAAGCTGCACCTCGGGTGGTGCAGGGCGAGGTGTGCGCATGATCTGCGAGAGTGCTGTGGCCAGCGTTACCTCGTCGCTGAAGTTTACATGCCCACGCTTCAGGAACTCCTCAACCTCTGGACCAGCTGTGTGCAGACTGGGCAGGATGGGGAAAATAGGTTTCTTGCACTCCTTGATTTTCTTGTCGAGCACATCGTAAGCCTCATATAGTCGGGTGAGACCAGGGGTGCCGTAGATTACGGCAATGGCGTCGATATTGTCAAACTTGTTTTCGCAATAATCTATCACGGTGCCCAACTGCTCAGGGGTGCCTGTGGCAAGGAAATCGATAGGGTTGGCTACTGATGAGCCGGGGAATAGTTTTGTCTTAAGTTCTTCGGCATCGGGCCCTTCGATCTTTGGCACGTTCAGTCCACCCTTCGACAGGGCATCGGTAAGCATCACGCCAGGTCCGCCTGCGTGGGTGACAATCGCAAAATTCTTGCCCTTAAGTTCGGGCAGAGTGAAGATACAACCCACGGTGGTGAGCTCTTCGCGCGAGAAACAGCGCACGATACCGGCCTTACGGAACAGAGCCTCGACAGCCGAATCGCTTGAGGCTATCGCACCAGTATGCGACGATGCGGCACGACTGCCACTCTCGCTTGAACCTGCCTTGATGGCCGCTATGCGACAACCCTTACGGATAAGGTTGCTGGCATGGAACAACAGTTTATCGGGGTTGGATATGTTTTCGATATACAGCAGTTTTACCTTCGAATCGGTCTCAGGATTAAATCGCTCGTCCATATACTGAAGCACGTCCTCGATACCAATCTGTTTGCCGTTGCCAATGCTCCACACACTGTTGAACTGCAGTCCCTTGATGACAGCACTCTCGAGAATGAACACTGCAGTGGCACCAGAACCCGAAACGAAATCCACACCCTGAGGGTTGAGATTAGGTATGGGCAGCGTAAAGACGCTATGGTGATTGCGGTTGAGCAGTCCGATGCAGTTGGGGCCTATGAGTGCTGCGCCAAACTTCTTGCACGTATCAAGTATGCGCTGTTCGAGCTCAGCACCAGCCTGAGTCTCCTCGCCAAATCCGGCTGAGATGATGACAAAGGCGCGCACACCCTTCTCGGCACACAGATAGTCGACGTAGTCGGGACAGAACTTGGCCGCTACAACAAGCACGGCCAGATCGGTCTCGGGTATGTCCTTAACATCGTGATAGGCTTTGATTCCCTGCACTTCGTCCTCCTTGGGGTTAACGATGTGCAGAGGACCATCGAAACCACCACTGATAATGTTACGCACGATAGACCCACCGGGCTTATGCACGTTGTTAGAGCCGCCGATAACGACGATGCTCTTCGGATTCAATAATTGTTGGTTAATCATATTGCAAAGATACGAATAAACGAGCAAAAAACCAAATTTTATTTGAGTTTTTTTCAGGGCAACAGAAACGTAACTTCTGATGGTTAAAAGTTACGTTTCTGTTTTTTTGTTTAGATGTTTAGAAGAAAAGGGACGGTTCTTTGCAAGCAAAGCGGCAAAGCCGAGCCCCTTTTGTGTACTTATCGCGATATTACATCACTTCGCCTTCGTTGCTGATTTCTTCGGTAGGATCGTCGTATAGCTGAAGGCTGCGGTTGCTGCCTACAAGCAATGGAGCCTGCTGATGCAGCTGGACGACGGTTATTTGGGGTTTGATATATATCTTTTTCATTTTGCGTGATCCTTTATTTAATGATTACTTTTTTGCCGCGAAGAATATACAGACCCTTGGTGGGGTGGGCTACCTTGCGGCCCTGCAGGTCGTAGTACTGTGGCTGGGCTGTCTCGCGCTCGGTTTCTATGGTGCTGATGCCTGTAGCGTCGCCATCGTTCCAGGTGATGTTGAGACTTCTAGTCAGGGCTGAGCCACCGTTAAGCAGCAGGAATGCCTTGTTGGCGGGCATGTATTCGCCGGTGTATTTATGGAAGCCGAAATGGCTGTTCGTGTTGCCCAGCACATAGAACGTGCCGTCGCCGTTGTCGCCCAGCATGGTTCTGATGGTGTTGGTTGCTGTACGCACATCCACGCCGTGCAGGGCGTTGTCTGAGTAGTCGGCGGTGCTGGCTGCGGTCTGAGGTGTCAGGCTGACGGCACCCTCCGTGCTACGCCTCAATACCACGGCCTGACCGGCATTGATCACCTTGTCGCTAATCGCGGTCAGAACAACGTTAGAGCCATCGACGGCAGCCTTATAGACGGTGGTATATGCGTCGGCCTTCATGTTTACAGCGCTATTGAAGTAGGTGCCCCAGTAGGCGCCATCAACGCTGCTCGTGGTGGCTGTGGGTGCCAGGTCGCCCTTGAAGGTGACGCAGACATTTGAGCCGAATTTTGAAGTCCATGCGTCAGCAGCTTCATTGCCGCCATAGACGTGGCATCTGGTGGCCTTGAATGGCTTAAAGTCATCGCAAGCATTTTCGTTCCAAGTCAACGCCGACGGGTCGGCATAGCAGTAGACGTCCGTCACTGCCTGACATTCGTAGAATGCATCTCTATCGATGCTCGTCACGCCGCTGCCGATGGTCACCGTGGTCAGACTAGAGCAATTATTAAAGGCGTAACTGCCGATGCTCTGCACGCTGGCGGGAAGGTCGAGTGTCGTGAAGTTAGTGTTGTTGCAGCCCCAAAAGGCCTTATCACCGATGGTCGTCAGCTTCGAGCCTGAGGCAAAGGTAAGTGACTCCAGGGAACTGCACTCATAAAAGGCCTCGGTGCCGATACTTGTCACGCCATTGCCGATAACAATGTTCTGTATATCGTTCTGAAAATTGTTCCACGGCTGAGAATAATACAAATAATCAGCCATCGCGTCCGTACCGCTGATGGTGAGCGTCTTCGAAACCTGATCGTAGGTCCAGGTGAGGTTGTCGCCCGATGCGCCGCACTCGCCAGTAACGAGGGGGCTGATCGTCTTGTCCGCGATGGCGTTTCGCTCATCGCTGGTCAGCGTACCGTTGTAGTGGTGGATGCCGTCTGAGTATGTCAGACCATCGGCAACAATGACACCTTTGCCTGCATAATAGCTGCTGGCCGTTACCGTAGCACCAGCAAAGATGGTTCTGCCGTTGTTGCTATAGATGCGATAGTCTCTGCTGCCAGTGGCAGTGACGCTACCGCCATTTAGGTTGACATCACCATTGGCGTATATGCCATAATTCGAACTACCAGTACCCGTTGCTGTTGCGCTGAGCGTGCCGCGGGTCATTGTGAATGTGTCACTGGTAAAGAGACACTTGTTGCCGCCTGATGCTGTAACCCTGCCACCATACTGCTTATACATGCTAACGCAAATGCCGTAGTTGCTGCCGTAGGCGTTGAGCGCACCCGTGCCGTTGGCCTGTCCGTAGATGGTGAGTTCCATGCCTGCAGAATTGTTGCCCAGGGCTATGCCATCATTGTCGCTGACGGGGCTGTTGCTGGTGCCGATGTTCATTGTCTTACCGTCACACAGAATCAGATGCACTATAGCCCACTGAGGAATGTTCACGGCATTGGAGTAGTTGAGGTTGATGTTCACAAAAAGCCACGTTGTCTGATATTCAGTACCGATTGAGGTCTCGGTGCCGTCGAGGGCGATGGCCTGGGCGGTCTGCTGTATGCCGTTCTCGTCGATGTAGCTCACGGCGACGGCCTCGCCTGTGGAACGAGGACTGTCAATGCTGACGAGGACGTCGGCAGCTGGCATGGTGAGGGTCCAGCCGTCAGTGGTGTTCCCGCTCAGTGTTCCTGCACTGGCAGTGTAGCTGTTATACTGGTAGCCGAGGGGTGCGCCTGTAGCGGTGTTCGAGAGTGTCATGCTCACCGTCTCGCCCTCAGGGAAGTATTTGTTGCCATTGTAGGTGAAAACTCCGGTGGATGTGGAATTGACGATGGTGGTGTTGTTGCCAGCGGTCACCTTATATACAGCAGTCTCGCCATTGTCGGTCTGCGAAGGAATAGCAGCCACGCCAACAATGTGGTAGTAGTTGTCGTGGTAGTTCGAGGGGTCGGTCGTGCTGCTCAGATAGCCGGCGATGCCACCCTTGTTGTCGCCCGTGAGCGTCGCATCGACAAAGTTATTATCCACGTTCTTGCGGCAGGCGAGGACGCCGAAAAGCCCGCCGCAGTACTGGCCGCTGATGTTGTTGGTGATGCTGGTGGCGGTAACGCTGCAGCCGCTGACGGTGGCTAATGGTTGACTGGACTGATCATCTTCGACAGAACCGATGAGACCACCGCACTTAGCGTTGGAGCCGCCCGTAATGGCTAGCGAGCTGCTGACTACGTGGCAGTTGGTGATGCTTACATTGTTATAGATTGCCCTCGCCAGGATACCCATTGTGCCGCCCGTGACACTGGTAGAGATCTCGGCACCGCTGATGGTCAGGTTCTTTACCTCGGAAAGCGTGTACTGTAGATAGCCTGTTTCACCCTTCTGAATGCTACCAAAGAGCGGCTGCGTGAGGCCGCTGATGGTGAAGCCGCCGCCGTTGTAGTGGCCGCGGAAGGGGTTGTTGGTGCTACCGATGGTCGCCATCGTGTTTGAAGCAGTGATGTTGGCCTTCTGCTCGAAGTACTTGTTGTTGTACCTGTTGCCGCCGTTCACGTCGGTGGCCAACTGTGCCAGGTCGCTGGCGTTGGTAATCTGGTACGGGTTGGTACTGGTGCCTTGGCCCGACCATGCCCACGCCGAAACAGACGTGAGCAACATCACGAGCAACGTCATGGCTGCTTGACAAAAAATGGATGTAAATTTCATTTCATTATTATTTTTTTACTATGCTTTCTTATTTTTCGGCCGCAAAATTACAAAGAATTTTTGAAATAAGGTGTTCAAAAATCGCAAATTGTGTTAGAAAATCCACAATTAGGTGTTAAAATGGCCACGTTTTTAACACCTTCGCCCCAAAAAAACGAAAAAAAGTACACAAAAAGAACCGTCCCTTTTGTGTATTGAAAAAAATAAGTTACCTTTGCAGAAATATTAAATGCGTAACACGTATGAAGAGACTTCTATTGATAACTATAGCTTTGATCATGCCTATGTTCATATTCGGACAAACATATTCGGCACTCTGGAAGAAGGTTGCAGATGCCGAAGAAAAAGACCTGCCTAAGACCCAGTACGAGGTGCTGCAGCAGATAGTGACCAAGGCGGCCAAGGAGAAGCAGTACGGACAACTGCTTAAGGCTGAGCTTATGGGCGCACAGACCATGGCTGCCATAGCTCCCGACTCGCTGAAGCCCGAGATTACACGTATAGAGAATCGCTATAAGGCAGCTACTGACGAGGTGCTGCGAATGGTATACCAGACAGTGCTGTGGCAGATATCTGACGAGAACTATAGTCTGGCACTAGGATATAAGAAGCCACAGCTTACTCCTGAGATTTGCAAACTGTTGGCCAAGGCCAAGGACAAGAGTTTTGAGCCGTTTGTGATATTGGGCACTGACGCATCGGTGTTTGGCAACGACATGCTGAGCGTGATAGGTGCCGAACTGGGTGAGTATAAGCTGATGCGCGACTATTATAATAATGTGGGCAACAAAAAAGCTGTGAGTGCTCTTGACGCAAAACTGGCTGTAGAAGAGTACCATAACTTATCGTATAGTACACCCTTATCGCTTAGTCCTTCTACGGCAGAGAAGATTGCCTATATCGACGACGCAATAGCAAAGTGGGGAAAGTGGCCTATCATCAACGAACTTCGCAACGAGAAGACAATACTGACCAATCCGCAGATGCAATTGCGCTACGAACTGCAGGTGGCTCGCCCCATGCAGGCACAGAAGGTGGAGCTAAAGGGCTTGCGCAATCTGTCGCAAATCACCATGACGGTATATCCCGTACGCTGTGAGGGATATTTCGACTATTCGCCATCTAACGAGAAGGGGTGGGCAAAGATTCGTCCACTGCTTGGACAGCCTGTAATCAACAAGACTGTGAAGTTTGATGCTCGTCCTGACTACGAGGAGTTTGATGATTCGCTGGTGCTCGACGGACTGCCAGTGGGCATATATCTGGTGGAGTTTAAGAGCACCCCAACTACAGAGGTGGTACGCACGTTGTATCACGTGACCAACGTATACACCATCGCCGAGACTCAGCCAAACAATCGCATACGTTATGTGGTAGTGAATGCAACAACTGGTCAGCCAATAGCTGGTGCACACCTCAAGATAACTGAGCGCAGAAGCTATCGCGACGAGAAGATATACATAGGTGAGACCAACGCCAAGGGCGAGTATATCTTCCCCACGGAAGATGTGACACGTAGCCGCGCTGTATTTGCCTATACTGATGACGACAAGGCAAGTGCTGTGCTGCATGGCACTAATCGCTATGATTACTATGAGGCCGACGGTGTGCGCAAGCAGACTGCCATATTTACCGATCGTAGCATATATCGCCCTGGTCAGACGCTTCATGCTTCAGCCCTGGCTTATCAGGTGGTGCATGGCACTGAGCAGACGGTATGTGCCAAGCAGGATATGACGTTTACACTGCGCGATGCCAACTATAAGGTGGTGGCCGAGAAGAAGGCTGAGACTGATGAGTTTGGTGTGGCCGCAGTCGACTTTACTCTGCCATCGAGCGGACTGACGGGTATGTTCACCGTTCAGGTAAACAACAACTCGCTGCGTGTGCGTGTTGAGGAGTACAAGCGTCCGACATTCCACGTGGACTTTGCTGAATATAAGGAAGCCTACAAGGCTGGCGATACAATAGACGTGAAGGGTACAGCACTGAGTTATGCTGGCGTGCCTGTTCAGGATGCCAAGGTGACTTATAAGGTGATGCGCCGTACTGCCTTCTGGTGGTGGTCGTACAGTCGTTATTACGATCAGGGCGCCTTTGGCTACAGCAATAATGGCGAAGAGATATTTACTGGCGAGGCAACCACCGATGCTGATGGTAACTTTACAGTTAAGATGCCACTGACGATGCCGGAATCTGAGCATCCGATGTTCTACAACTTTGTGGTGATGGCCGATGTGACAGACGTGGCGGGAGAGACTCATAACGGTCAACTGTCGTTGCCTTTGGGTAATCGCCCGACAGCATTGAGCATCGACGTAGCTGATAAGGTATTGGTTGAGGATAATCCCACTGCTACATTCCATCTGCGCAATGCCGCAGGAAAGGATATCGATGCAGAGGTGCGCTATCGCATAGATAATGGCAAGTGGATAAGCACAAAGACAAATCAGCAGATAACACTGGCTAAGCTTGCTTCGGGTAAGCATATTGTTGAGGCTAAGTATGAGGACCAAACTGTAGAAAAGACAGTTGTGATCTTCTCGCTCGACGATGAGATGGCTGCTACTGATACTGACGATTGGTTCTATCAGTCGGCAGGGCAGTTTGCTAACGATGGTACACCTGTTACCATCCAGGTGGGTTCGTCGGATAAGGATGTACATATAGTATATAGCATTTTCTCGGGCAAGAAGTTGATAGAGCAGGGTAGTGTGGATCGTAATAATCAGTTGATTAATCGTAAGTTTACATACAAGGATGAGTACGAAAACGGACTGCTTCTTACTTACGCTTGGGTGAAGAACGGCAAGTGCTATACCCACACAGCACAGATTATGCGCCCAATGCCTGACAAGAAACTCACCCTGGAGTGGGCTACATTCCGCGATCGACTGACACCAGGACAGAAGGAAGAGTGGACGCTGACCATCAAGGATGCCGAGGGCAAACCCGTAGATGCCAACCTGATGGCGACACTCTACGATCAGAGTCTCGACCAGATAGCTAAGCATCAGTGGTCGTTCAGTCCATATCTGTGGGTTCCACTGCCAAGTACCAATTGGAAGTATCAACTCACACGCAACTTCTATCAGAGTTGCTCTCGCTCATGGAAATCGTTAGATTCTGACGAGATAAACTTCAGTCGTTTCGATCGCGAGGTTTATCCAAGCAGCTATCATGTCCTGGGCCTTCGTGGTTCTAAAGTAAGGGTTAGGGGCCTCGGACGTACGATGGATGTTGAAGATGGAATGATGCTGATGGAGGCTGCTCCTGCAATGGCTGCTTACGAGATGAAGGTTTTCGATGTAGTGGCTAATGACGATACTTCAGGAGAAGTGTTGAAATCAAAGGAAACTGTCGAGACTTCGAGTGCTGGTAGTGCTGATGCCGATGAGAATCAGGCAGAAGATGTACAGATGCGAGAAAACTTGAACGAAACCGCTTTCTTCTATCCACAACTTACTACAGATATGAATGGTCGTGTGGCCATCAAGTTTACTCTGCCTGAGAGTCTTACCACTTGGCAGATGCTTGGCTTCGCACACACGCGCGAACTATATTATGGTAACATCCAGGCAGAAACTGTAGCCAAGAAGGATGTGATGATTCAGCCCAACATGCCTCGCTTTGTTCGCGAAGGCGATAAGGCTACCATCTCTGGTCGCATTTATAACACAGGTGCCAAGGACCTGCAAGGCAAGGCTACACTGAAATTGATAAATGCTGAGACCAATGCTGTAGTTTACGAGAAGACTAAGCAGGTATCGCTAAAAGCTGGCGAGACTACATCGGTAACATTTGATGTAAACACCACTGGTTATGAGCCAACTATGCTTATCTGCAAGATGAGTGTAAGCGGCAAGGGATTCAGCGATGGTGAGCAGCACTATCTGCCTGTACTGCCAGCTAGCGAGCGAGTAACTATCGCCCTGCCTATCACCCAGCATAAGCCTGGCACTGAGGCTATCGACCTGTCAAAACTGGTTCCTGCAGATGCCAAGAACGCTAAACTCACTCTGGAGTATACCAACAATCCAGTATGGTTGATGGTTCAGGCTCTGCCTACAGTTAGTTCGCCAAATGATGATAACGCCATCTCGCTGGCAGCATCGTACTATTCCAACGGCATCGGCAAATATATCATCGACCAGAACCCACAGATCAAGCCCGTATTCGAGCAGTGGATGCTGGAAGATAAGACCTCTAAAATCTCATCTCTAAATTCTCAATTAGAAAAGAACGAAGATCTGAAAAATCTCGTTCTGAGCGAGACTCCTTGGGTGATGGATGCTGACAACGAGACAGAACAGAAGCATCGCATGGCTGACTTCTTCGACGAGAACCTGATGAATAATCGTCTGGACAAGTGCATAGAGAAGTTGCAGAAGTTGCAGAATGGCGAGGGTGCTTGGACATGGTATCCAGGTATGCCAGGTTCGTTTTATATGACTGTGGCAGTAAGCGAGATGCTGGTCCGACTGAATGCTCTCACTGAGAAACAAAGTGCTACCAGCGGTATGCTGAACAATGCATTCAGCTTTATGGGCAACGAGATAGTTGAACTGGTGAAGGAACTGAAGAAAGCCGAGAAGAAGGGCGAGACAGTCAGCTTCCCAAGTTATAAGGCCCTGCAGTGGCTGTATCTGGTGGCCCTCGATGGTCGCGCACTTCCTGCGGATGTGATGCAGGCCAACAGCTATCTGCTGGAACTGCTAAAGAAGGATATCAAGCGTCAGAGCATCTACGACAAGGCTCTCTCGGCAGTCATCTTCTCGAAGATTGATGCCCAGCGCGCTCAGGAGTATGCCCAGTCGCTGAAGGAGTACACCGTGTTCCGCGAGGATATGGGTCGTTACTACGATACTCCACGTGCTGGTTACTCGTGGTTCGACTACAAGATACCAACCCAGAGTATCGCCATCGAGGCTCTGCAGATGATTACTCCTGATGACCATCAGACCATCGACGAGATGCAGCGCTGGTTGCTACAGCAGAAGCGCACTCAGGCATGGGATACTCCTATCAACAGTGTGAATGCTGTATATGCATTCCTGAAGGGCCAGGAGTTCCGACTGGTACAGAACCAGAAGATGCCGGCCATAAATCTGGATGTTAAGACCGTAGCCGTACCAAAGGCTACAGCTGCTATCGGATACGTGAAGACCGTACTGCCTAAGGGCAAGCGTCTCACCATCCGTAAGACCAGCGATGGTACATCTTGGGGTGCTGTCTATGCTCAGTTCTTCCAGAAGACAAAGAATATCGCTGATAATGGTAGTGGCTTGAGCATCAAGAGAGAAATTCTGAATAAGGATTTGAAGGTTGGCGATCGTGTGAAAGTCCGTATCACCATTACTGCCGATCGTGACTATGACTTCGTGCAGGTGGTTGACAAGCGTGCTGCATGTATGGAGCCAATCAAGCAGCTTAGTGGCTATCATCATGGTGGCTACATCACTCCTCGTGATAACACCACATGCTACTTCTACGATATGCTGTCGAAGGGTATCCATGTGATAGAGACCGAATATTACATCGATCGTGCAGGAACATACGAGACGGGCACTGCAACAGTAGAGTGCGCTTACTCGCCTGAGTTCAGAGCGGTGACCCACTCTGAAACATTAAACATTAAAGATTAAATATTAAACATTATATTGATGAAGAAATTAACAGTTATACTATTCTCATTCCTCTTTCCACTTTCCTCTTTCCACGAGGTGAGTGCGCAGCGTCTCACCGTTAAAACTACCACAGTAGATGTGGGTGGTACGGGTTACGAACAACCCGTGACTGCCACATTCGAACTTCGTAATAAGGGATTCCGACGACTGATCATCGAGAGTGTAAAGCCTGATTGTGGTTGTACCAAGATAGAGTATCCCAAGGAGGTTGGAGTGGGCGATAAGTTTACTATCAAGATGACTTACGACGCCAAGCAGTTGGGACACTTCCAGAAGATGTGTCAGGTAAAGAGCAATGGCACCAAGAAACCATTCTACCTCACTATGACTGGTGTGGTTAAGACAGACCTGCGCGACTATTCGGGCGACTATCCTGTGGCAATGGGCGACCTGCTGTTGGATGCCGATGATATCGAGTTTGACGATGTGAACAAGGGTGATGTACCCGTTAAGGAGATACACATATTTAATAATAGTAAGAAGGCTATGCGTCCAAACCTGATGCATCTGCCTCCGTATCTCTCGGCTATCGTAAGTCCCGACCATCTGTTGCCTTATCGTTCGGCCACCATCACTGTTAAGTTGCTTTCGGACAAGCTTCGTGACTACGGACTGACCAAGACCACAATCTACATGGCTCATAACCCTGGCGACAAGGTGAGTCAGGACAACGCCATCGATGTGGCTACGGTATTGTTGCCCGATATGAAGAAGTTTGAGAAGGAGAACAAGGGTATTGCCCCGAAACTGGAGATGTCGGAGACTGATGTAGACTTTACCGACTTTGGTGGAAAGGCTAAGAAATCGGCCACTGTGACACTTACTAACAATGGTCAGTCGACGCTTAAGATATCATCGCTACAGCTCTTTACTTCAGGATTGAAGGTTACACTGAGCAAGAGAGAGATAGCCCCAGGACAGAGTGCCAACCTGAAGATAACAGGTATAGCTGCCGATTTGCAGAAACTCCGCACTCGTCCACGTATTTTGATGATTACCAACGATCCCGACCACGCCAAGGTGGTGGTTAACATCAAGTTGAAATAAAGTTCAATGTTCAATCTTCAATGTTCAATGAATTATGGAACATCCCGAGAATAGCTCAGAATATGCAGGCTTGCAGGTAAACAGTGGGGTTGAACAGCCCTCTATCGTTAACCCATACCTTAAGCGTAATCGCTTCCGTCGTCGTGAACTGTCTGTTGGCGAGATGGTAGAGGGTATCGTTAAGGGCGATGTCACTATCCTGTCGCAGGCCGTCACGCTTATCGAGAGCGTCAACCCCGACCATCAGGCACGTGCTCAGGAGGTCATCAACAAGTGTCTGCCCTATAGCGGCAACTCCATCCGTATAGGTATCAGCGGAGTGCCTGGAGCAGGCAAGAGTACCTCTATCGACGAGTTTGGAATGCATGTGCTGAAGGAGAAGGGTGGCAAACTGGCCGTACTGGCTATCGATCCAAGTAGCGAGCGCACCAAGGGTTCTATCCTTGGCGATAAGACACGTATGGAGAAGCTGGCTCAGCATCCATCATCGTTCATACGTCCTAGTCCATCGGCTGGCTCGCTTGGCGGTGTGGCCCGCAAGACTCGCGAGACCATCATTCTCTGCGAAGCTGCTGGGTTCGACAAGATATTCGTTGAGACCGTTGGTGTAGGACAGAGCGAGACAGCCTGTCACTCGATGGTAGACTTCTTCCTGCTCATCCAGGTGGCTGGCACAGGCGACGAGCTTCAGGGCATTAAGCGTGGTATCATGGAGATAAGTGATGGCATAGTTATAAACAAGTGCGATGGCGACAATGTGGACCGTTGCCAGATGGCTGCCACCAACTTCCGTAATGCTCTGCACTTCTTCCCCATGCCCGATAGCGGCTGGAGCCCCAAGGTGCTGTGCTATAGCGGATTCTACGGCACGGGCGTGAAAGAGATTTTCGATATGATATACGAGTACATAGACTTTGTAAAGGCTAATGGCTACTTCGACTATCGTCGCAACGAGCAGAGTAAATACTGGATGTACGAGAGCATCAACGAGCATCTGCGCATGAACTTCTACAACAATTCGCTGATAAAATCGGAGCTAGGCGCAGCCGAAGCTTCAGTTCTCGCAGGACAGAAGACCAGCTTCGTTGCTGCCCAAGACCTGCTGGATGAATACTTCGCCCAACTGAAAAAATAATGTTTAATCTTTTAATGTTTAATGTTTAACGTTTAATGATTATTGAGATCGACGACGGCAGTGGATTCTGTTTTGGAGTGACCACCGCCATTAAGAAAGCTGAAGAGGAACTCGCCCGGGGCGAGAAACTATACTGTCTTGGTGATATCGTGCATAATGGTATGGAGTGCGATCGCCTGCGCGATATGGGGCTCATCACCATCAACCACGACGAGATGCGCCAACTGCACAATGCCAAGGTGCTGCTGCGTGCCCATGGTGAGCCTCCCGAAACCTACGAACTGGCACGTAAGAACAACATCGAGATTATTGATGCTACCTGTCCTGTGGTGCTGAAACTCCAGAAGCGTATCAAGGAACAGTATGACGAGAATAACGATCGTCAGATTGTGATTTTCGGTAAGAAAGGTCATGCCGAAGTATTGGGATTGGTAGGTCAGACGCAGTCGAGAGCTATCGTCATCGAGAGTAGCGACGAGGTGACAAAACTGGATTTCTCGCGCGACATCTATTTGTATTCGCAGACCACCAAGTCGCTCGATGAGTTTAACAGCATCATCGAATACATCCAGACACATATATCACCATCGGCCACCTTTAAGAGTTTCGATACCATCTGTCGTTCGGTAGCCAACCGTATGCCAAACATATCTAAGTTTGCTGCCAAGCACAATCTTATCCTCTTTGTGTGCGGTCGTAAGAGTTCTAACGGTAAGGTGCTCTATAATGAGTGCCTGCGCGTAAACCCCAACAGTCATCTGATAGAGGATCCTAAGGAGATCGATCCTTCGTGGCTTGAGGGTATAGATAGCGTAGGTATCTGTGGAGCTACCAGCACACCTCGTTGGCTGATGGAGCAGTGCAGCGAGGCAATCCAGAAGATGTTGCAATGATACAGATTAAGGTTTCTGACGAGATATCCAGCGTATGTCCCAATTTTGTGGGAGCATGCGTTGAGGCCAGGGTAGTAAACACTCCCTATAGCGATCGCCTGTGGAATGCTATCCACGAGGTAGAACAGCGTCTGCGTAGCGAACTTACCACTGATAGCGTAAAGTCGTTGCCCAGTATCGCCGCCACCCGTGCAGTATATAAACTCTGTGGCAAGGATCCCTCGCGCTATCGTCCCGCCAGCGAGCAACTCATCCGTCGTATGCTGCAGGGCAAGGAACTCTATCAGATTGATACTCTGGTAGACCTTGTAAACCTTGCCTCGATAGCCTATGGCTACAGCATTGGTGGTTTCGATGCCGATAAGTTTGTTGGCGACGAGTTGGTGTTGGGTGTGGGCAAGGAAGGCGAACCCTACGAGGGTATAGGACGCGGCCCGTTGAATATAGCCGGTCTGCCCGTATATCGCGATGCCCAAGGCGGAGTAGGTACTCCCACCAGCGACCACGAGCGTACCAAGATGACGCTTGGCACCACCCATCTGGTGGTACTTATCAATGGATACGATGGTAACGAAGAGCGTGTTCGCGAAAACGCACAATACATACAGCGCCTCCTGATAGACTATGCTCAGAGCGATGGAGGCACTTATACTATATATCGTTGACAGGGATGATAGCAGACTTATTCCATCGCCTTTGCCACCATATTGGTAAGGGCGATGAATTCTTGTATGGACAGCTGCTCTGGGCGACGCGTCATGATATCGTGCTCGAAGAAACCTGCAGGGGCAGGGTGGGCAGCATCGAAAATCTGACGGAGCGATACGCGTAGCATCTTGCGACGCTGGTTGAATGTAGCCTTAACCACGCGACGGAACAACTGCTCGTCGCAACCTAGATCGGTAACCTCGTTGCGAGTCATACGGATTACTGCGCTCTGAACCTTTGGTGGTGGGTTGAACACACCTGGCTCTACAGTAAACAGATACTCAACATTATACCACGCCTGGATGAGTACAGACAGTATGCCATACTGCTTGTTGCCAGGTTGTGATGCCATACGTACAGCCACCTCGTGCTGTATCATACCTGTGCAGCAAGGAATCAGGTCCTTGTTGTCGAGCATCTTGAAGAATATCTGTGATGAGATGTCGTATGGATAGTTACCCGTAAGCACAAACTGCTGACCCTCGAACACCTCGTGAAGGTCCATGCGTAGGAAGTCGCCACCGATGATGTTATCGCGCAGACGTGGGAAGTTCTCCTGAAGATAAGCCACACTCTCGCGGTCGATCTCAACCACCTTGAACGGACGAGGTTTCTCAACCAGATACTGAGTCATAACACCCATACCAGGACCAACCTCGAGTACAGCGATTTCCGGACAAGCATCTACTGTATCAGCGATGCGCTTGGCTATATTCAGGTCAGTCAGGAAGTGCTGACCCAGATTTTTCTTAGGACGAACTTGTTTCATGGGGGCAAAGGTACGAATAAACGGGCAAACTTCCAAATTTGGCACAAAAAAATCGCAGATTGTGAAATCTGCGACTCAATTTTTTTGTTCAATTACTTATTGTTGTCTACATTAACAGCAACGGTTACTACCAGTGAAACGGCCAATGCAAATGCGGCCATGGTCATCAATAAAAAACTTGTTTCTAATGTTACCATAATTAATTCCTTTCTCTAAATTTATTTATTTGTTATCCTTAAAACCGCTGCAAAGGTACTGCTGTTTGCGTGCACAGCCAAGAAAAATGCAGAAAAAGACTAAAAAAGCGACCGATTGTTGACACGTGTCAATTAAAATACTTACCTTTGCACCTATGGAATTAAAAAACATCATCAGCAGTGTGGCTAAGGTGGTGCTGCCTTTCGTGTTGGGTGGCGCTATTTTATGGTGGATGTACCGAGGCGAGGACTTCTCGGTGATTAGCCATGTGCTGACAGAACAAATGAACTGGACGTGGATGCTGTTGAGCTTCCCCTTCGGAATACTGGCCCAGATGTTTCGCGGATGGCGATGGAAACAGACGCTCGATCCTATCGACCTGCGACCAAGCAATGCTGACCAGACCGTAGACGGACAGACGATAAAAGCCCGCAATCATACTTGTATCAATGCAGTGTTCATCAGTTATGCGGCAAGTTTGATAATACCCAGAATAGGCGAGTTCTCACGATGCGCTATACTTAAGCGCTATGATGGTGTGTCGTTCTCTAAGGCGCTGGGTACTGTGGTTACTGAGCGTGCTGTCGACACTCTGATAGTGATGATATACTCTGGCATAATCTTGCTGGTAGAGATGAGTATCTTTGGCACCTTCTTCCGCAAGACGGGTACATCGCTCGACAGAATACTTAACGGATTCTCGCTTACAGGTTGGGTGGTTACAGCCATCTGTGCCTTAGCTGTGCTGATACTGCTACACCTGTTGCTCAAGAACTTCTCTATATATAATAAGGTGAAGATGACGCTGGGCGGTATATGGGAGGGAGTACTCTCGCTGAAGGGAGTGAAGAACCTGCCGCTATACCTTTTCTTCTCCGTAGGTATATGGGTGATGTATTTTCTGCATTACTACCTGACTTTCTTCTGCTTCGACTTTACCGAGAATCTGGGCTTAGGCTGTGCGCTGGTGTCGTTTGTGGTTGCCAACTTCGCAGTTATCGTGCCTACACCAAACGGCGCTGGTCCCTGGCACTTTGCCATCAAGACCATGCTGATACTCTACGGAGTGGCCGATGAACAGGCATTGTGGTTTGTGCTCATCGTTCATACCGTACAGACCATGCTGGTCATCGTGCTTGGCATCTACGCCTGGGCCGCATTATTGTTTACGAAACGTTTTAACCCAAATACAAAGAAACTATGAGTGAGATTAAGAATCTGAAACCCGAGTGCATTTGGAAGAATTTCTACGCACTCACACAAGTTCCACGTCCATCAGGACATCTGGAGAAAGTACAGCAGTTCCTGCTCG
>JAEEGK010014995.1_pt1 | contig 17249 bp, 13 predicted proteins | sample 8958771 | NCBI WGS metagenome assembly JAEEGK01 (sample SAMN16246547, study PRJNA631951) | gut metagenome | biome: gut microbiome; feature: rumen; material: SC-attached | host: Bos | place: Iran: Karaj | collected 2018-10
GTTGGCCACGATGCGCAAGGCATCGATATCGAGGCCCGAGTCGGTCTCGTCGAGGATGGCGAGGCTGGGCTCCAGCATAGCCATCTGGAAGATCTCGTTTTTCTTCTTCTCGCCACCGCTGTAGCCCACGTTGACGAAACGATTCTGCAGCTTCTCGGTGATTTCCACCATGGCCTGCTTCTCCTTCATCATCTTCATGAACTCCACCGTGCTCATGGGCGGCAGTCCTTGGTACTCGCGCTTCGAGTTGACGGCGGTACGCATGAAGTTCTGGATGCTCACGCCCGGAATCTCCACGGGATATTGGAAACTGAGGAAGATGCCTTCGTTGGCGCGGTCCTCAGGCGACATCCCGACGATATTCTTGCCTTTGTACCAGATCTCACCCTCGGTGATTTGGTAGCCCTCACGACCCGTGATGGCCGCCGCCAAGGTGCTCTTTCCCGTTCCGTTGGGTCCCATGATGGCGTGGATCTCGCCTTCATTGACGCCCAGATTCAATCCTTTCAGGATTTCCTTGCCTCCGATGGAGACATGTAAGTTTTTAATGTTCAGTAACATGATATTTAGTTTTTCATTTGTTCATTTGGATTCAGGCTCATCTTACCGTATCGCATATAATACGCGTGTTTGGCCCATTGTGTATATTCTTCAGGTGTAATTTCAATAATGTTGTTTTCCTCCGATTCCGAGACCTGTTTCACCTCTTCGATCAGCGCTTCGTCACGGCCGTATTTCCCGAAATGGATGGCGTTCAGGACAAGACCCAATAACAAGACGCAACATGCTCCGAGGGTCAGCCACTTATGGATCTGTGGTGTCATCTTGGGCAACCACAGGGTAATCATCGAGAGGGAGATGTGTCCGCAAGCCAAGGCGAAAAACGGCAAAGCGGCCAGCATATAGAAATCACGCTGCTTCACGCTCACCATGATAGGAAGCACACCTAAAAGTCCTAAGATCAGGAAGGTATAGAACCAAGACTTGTCGGGCGGAAACTCGAACACCTTCCGGTTGACCTTGTTTTGGGACTTACAAATCGCCAACGCCATGGCAACCAGGAAGGGAAGTATCAGCTGTTGCACAAGATCGAGGATGATGGAGAATCTCGATGAAGCCGTGGCCTCGTGAAGTCCACCGCCAATGACTTGGACTTGGATGTATTCTTTCAGATATGCAAACGAGGCGGGGAACGCCAAGAACATGACGCCTGCCAGCGCAGCCAACGAGACCACCAATATCAAACTATCGACGGGACCTTGTATCCACCTGCGCTTCTGGTCGAAGGCGCAGTAAAGGATAGGGAACACCAAGGGGAACAGCCCCGTGAACCCTTTGGAGAGGAAGGCCATCAACAGGGCAACGGCCGAAAGGATCAGCCAAAACTTATGGTTTCGTTGGTAACTGACAATCATGAGATAGACTGACAATAATACAAAGACCGTCATCGTGTTTTCGAGCAGGTTGTTCGTCGCGCTCCACGAGACTAAGGGGATGGACAGCCAAAACAGCAGCGGCAGCCAAGCCCAACGGAGGTTGTTGGTGGTCCGTCTCCAGATCAAGGCGATCAGTAAACCTGAAAGCAAGAACATCAACACGGAATAGGCTTTCTCAACCCACCAATGGTCGCCCAACGCCTTGAATGCCACGGCCTCCATGCCTAACGCCAAGGGCGGATGCTGACGAAACTCGGGATAAAGGGTCTGCGTGTAGTGCGGGTTCCAGAAGGTCCCCTGCCCTTCCGCCATATTGCGAGAGATGCCGGCATAGGTCACCCCGTCAACAAACATGCCTTCGGTCAATAGGCTTTTGCTCAACAGAATCAACACGATTCCGAAGAGTAGCAACCAAAAAGGCGTGTTATTTGAGCGGGTGGTTTGCATGGTTTTCATTTTGCGGACGCATGCGATGCGTCCCTACATTATCCGACGCTGCCTTCCAACGTTATTGACAATAACTTTTGCGCCTCGACGGCGAATTCCATCGGCAGTTTGTTCAGCACGTCTTTGGCGTAACCGTTGACGATGAGGCCGATGGCCTTCTCTGTCGGGATGCCGCGCTGCTGGCAATAGAACAACTGGTCCTCGGAGATCTTCGAGGTCGTGGCCTCGTGTTCGAGGATGCTCGACTCGTTGCCGCATTCGACGTAAGGCCAGGTGTGGGCGCCGCATTGGTCGCCGAGCAACAATGAGTCGCATTGCGAGTAATTACGGGAGTTTTCAGCTTTGGCCGCCACCCTTACCAAGCCACGGTAGCCGTTTTGGCTATGGCCGGCGGAGATGCCCTTCGAGATAATAGTGCTTCGGGTGTTCTTGCCCAGGTGAATCATCTTAGTGCCCGTGTCGGCCTGCTGGTAGTTGTTGGTCACAGCGACGGAGTAGAACTCACCCACCGAGTTATCACCCAGCAGCACGCAGCCCGGGTATTTCCAAGTGATGGCCGAACCCGTCTCGACCTGCGTCCAAGAGATCTTGGAGCGGTCGCCGCGGCAGAGGCCACGTTTGGTGACGAGGTTATACACACCACCTTTGCCTTCCTTGTCGCCCGGATACCAGTTCTGCACGGTGCTGTATTTCACCTCGGCATCGGTCTCGGCGATAATCTCGACGATGGCCGCGTGCAGTTGGTTCTCATCACGTTGAGGCGCCGTACAGCCTTCCATATAGCTCACGTAGGCGCCTTCGTCGGCCACGATGAGCGTACGCTCAAACTGGCCCGTGTTAGCCGCGTTGATGCGGAAATAGGTGGACAGTTCCAAGGGGCAACGAACACCTTTCGGGATATAGCAGAACGAGCCATCACTGAAGACCGCCGAGTTGAGGGCGGCGAAGAAGTTGTCGGTGTAAGGCACCACCTTGCCAAGGTACTTGCGCACCAAATCGGGGTGCTGCTTCACTGCCTCGCTGAATGACATGAAGATGACGCCATGTTTCGAGAGCGTCTCTTGGAAAGTCGTCTTCACCGAGGTCGAGTCCATCACGGCGTCAACGGCCACACCCGAGAGTTTCTTTTGTTCGTCGAGCGAGATGCCGAGTTTGTCGAAAGTGGCCAGCAGTTCGGGATCCACCTCGTCGAAGCTCTGCTTCTCCTGACGCTTGCGCGGCGCGGCGTAATAAATAATGTCTTGATAATCGATGTCGGGGATGTCGAGATGCGCCCAATTGGGTTGCTTCAAGGTCTGCCAGTGGCGGAAGGCCTTCAGGCGGAACTCCAGCAGCCACTCGGGTTCCTCTTTCTTTTTCGATATCAGGCGGATGATATCCTCATTCAGGCCTTTCGGCACGAAATCGGTCTCGATGTCGGTCACAAAGCCGTATTCATAGTCCTTGCTTGTGACTTCGCTGATGATATTTTCGTTTGGATTTTTATCCATGGTTCTTCTTTTTTTGACTTCGGGACTTCGAGACTTCGGGACTACGGGGTAAACTAATTCGTCTCGCAGTCCCGTAGTCAACCCGTCCCGCGTCCTTATTAAGAATGATTTCAAATTAGGCCGCAAAGATAAGGAAAAATGCGGTAATAAGACAATTTAGTGGAAAAAACACAAAAAAAGAGCAACCCTTTTATGGATTGCTCTCTGAGAGCGGTCCGGACGAGACTCGAACTCGCGACCTCCTGCGTGACAGGCAGGCATTCTAACCAAGCTGAACTACCGGACCAACCTGAAAAAGAACTCTACTACTTTGCTTAGCGGCTGCAAAAATACAACCTTTTTTCGAATCGACAAGTGTTTTTTTCGGATTTTTTGAGTTATTTTTAATCTATCCCTACAAACATTTGATTTACAGATATATAAAAATCACTCGGTCGGCACTTCCAATGCAGACTCACCCAAATCACAATACGACAAACCCATTACATCAGCCTGTTGCTTCCATTTTTCAGCCAAATAATGCGGCACCGAGCCATCAATAAGAAGCATTTTGGCATCATATCCATTCACAACAGATTGAACATCGGGATTTTGCTTTTCCATAACAAGCAGATAATCAACAGGCAAGCGATAGGAAAGACTGTCATTGAAACGGCTTTCATCCCAAAGTGCCAACAGTTTTCCGCCAAACGAAACGAGGTTTTGCCTTTTACGCAAGTATGGGCCTTCAAAATCATCATCCAAAAACACCATTTCTGGATGCAAAGTCAGGTTTTTCCTCGTCCAGGCTCCACTCAAGCTGTAGTCCACCACGGCCTCGTCAGCCACCAAAGTACTGTCGGACAACAAGATATGATTCCCGCTTTTTACGAAATCAACCGCTGTGTGTTTCCGCAAACTAAAGAAAGTGATGCCGTTTTGATTGTCAACGGAATAGACCCGTACCGTAAGCGAGACCATAAAAAGCAGCAGAGCTGACAGCACTCCTATCAGCAATTTCCTTCTTCTTGCAGCAACAGTCATCAACAGCAACACGAACGCCACAAGCAACATAGCAAACTCAAACTCACTGATATACAATCCTTTGATAATGGAGAGCGGAAGGCTGTCAACCCAAGAAACAAGCCAATTCATCACGAAAATCACACCCCAAACGAAATAGCCAAACAACACATTGACGTATGGAATCCACGAAACCAACAGAAGCAGCATCCCGCCCATAACAACAAGGAACGAAATCGGGGTCATGAACAAATTGCTCAACCAGAAATACGTGGTAAACTGGTGGAAATAAAACAAGGTGAACGGTATGGTGGCCACTTGGGCTGCCAGCGCTACCGCTGTGATTTGCCAAGCCTTGTCGAATAGCTTGTTCTTGATGACAAACCAGCTGTATATCGGTCTTTGCAGCACCACAATACCTATCACAGCGGAATACGACAACAAGAACCCGATTTCAAACAGGTTGTTCGGATTGATACAAAGAAGAATAAAGGCCGAGGCAGCTATAGAGTTGATGATGAATCCTTTACGATGAATCATTTCGCCGATGACGACGAAGGAAACCATCAACGAGGCACGCAAAATGGAAGGCGACAAACCAGCGATGAGCGCATAAAACCAAATCAAAGCAAGCAAAAGTACCTGTTTCAGCGTCTTTTGCCATTTTTTTCGGTTGAGGAAACCCAAAAGGAATGATGCCAGCAGATAAATGATGCCCACATGCATTCCAGAAACGCACAGAATATGCATGGAACCAGCGGCCACATAATTCTTGCGCACCTCGTCTGCGAGACTGTCGTCGTAGCCCAACAAAATGGCTGCAGCCACACCAAACTCATTGTTGCTCAATCCACTGCGTTGGAGTGAGGCTAACAGAATGTCACGAAACCGATAAGAAAAAGCATACAGCGGATTGGCATTATTCGTCTGCAAGTCAATCCAATCTTCGTCTTTCAGATAGATTTGTCCCGTGATGCCTTTACGCACAAGATAGGCCCGATAATCGAACTCCTCGGGGTTCTTCGGTGGTAACACCTCTCCTATCGGTGCCTTAACCGCAATCAAGTCGCCGTAACGCAAGGCAAAAGCAGAATCAGTTTTCTGAAAATATGCCATCACAAGACCCGAAACAGCATGCGATGGCAGGCTGTCGCCAAATTGGTATTCCAGCTCCAACACTGTTCTTATAGAATTGGGGCGTTCCGTCGGGTAATCATAAACCCGTGCCACATAGTATTGAGCATCAGCCTCAAAGTTGCGGAAATAGTTCTTTTGTACCTTTGCCTCATGCACTTGGGTCAAGGCATACCCCGCCAACGCCAAATAACAGCCCATGACCGCACCAAAAACCCAATTGGTTCGGTAGCTTTTCAAGACAAAAGTTGCCACCGAAGCCATAGCAAAAAGAACAAGAGCAGTGATTATTGTAGTCGCTAACGACAATCGAAATGCAGGTAAGCAAGCACAACACCAAATACCCAAAGCAAAGGGAATCAGCATCCTGACAAATGGATATTTGGCGTAATCGGTCATGGCTCAATTCGGTTCATTTGCCTTTCTTCGTCTTTTGGTTGAAGGCGCAGGCATCCTTTAGAAGCTTTCTCATAGGCATCAGGAGGGTCAGGTGTGCCTCCACATTTTGCAAATACCGATTGCCCAAGGTCTCATGCTCGATGTCGCCCCAACCTTGGAACCCAATATCTTCTGCCACCTCGTGTTGCGAGAAACTGTTCAACACGCCAAGGCCATACGAAAGGTCGAATTTCACAAAGAACTGTGTCCTTTTTATTAAAATGCGACTACACAGGCCCACACCCGCCACCGCACCGAAATCGAAAGGGGCGATAGTAGCCTTATTCAGCTCGCTTTCATATACCAAAGGAGCATAGCTATTATCATCATAGGTCCGTTCCCACTTTACATTGCCGTTCAGCCAAAGCGTAAACCGAGGTGCGACATAAACATACGGTCTGATGGTCTCTCCATAACCAATATAATAGGTTAAAGGCATTCGGATTTCGATGCCATTCATGGCCATGGAATAGTGTACGCGGGCAAAGGTCGAGGTCGTATAACTGGTCAAAAACTCGGTGGCAAAAACCTCATTGGTGCCACGCATGGCGTATGAGACATCCAAGCCTACAGAAACGCTGCGTATCATATTCCATTCCACCGCCAAGCCAAAAGTCGGAGCAAGATAAGGCGTCAGCTTTGATTTGCTGACCGCTGTATACATCAAGTCGTTGGCTGTAAAACTCCCCGTGACACCGACACTTAATGAACTTGTATTGCGACAGATGTAGTTCCTTGTTTTCAGGGGTTTGGCAAACTGTGCCTGCATGGAAACCATCGAAAGCATTCCTATCATCAAAAATACCAAGCGTTTTTCCATGGCTTTACCGGTTTTGAGGGTCAATCAAAGATTCGTTATACCATGTGCAAGCTTCGGCCATGCCATCATGATCCTTAAAGACAAAAATAGAGTTGGCGGGATATACCGTTTGCGGCACAACGGGATCGTTGTATTTCAGGATCTTATAACCGTACCTAAAGTTTCTAACTCCAGTATTGGTCAAAGAGCCAGAAAACAGCACCGCATGTTCGGGATGGCCTTCTGTTTGAGGTGCTTCGTGATAATAGACCGTGAAATCGTTGCCGTGACCTGTCAAATAGACTGGTGAAACCATCTTGCAATAGGTCTCCTCAGAGGTCATGCTGATGTAGCCTGCAATCTGAAGATATTGTTGATTGATTTTATGGTAGTGCGTAATGGGTGAAGTGGTCCCCACTGGTGGTGCAAACGGCGGCTGCAAGCTGGTGGCCACATACTCATGCATTGATTTGAACTCCATGTCGATCACGGGTGGCTGGTCGCCGAAAAACACGTTTTCCTCTCCAAACAGATTCAACAAATCTTCAGGCAGATAGTCGGTGATAAACGGAATGTCTTGTGGGTCGTTCACCAAAATCGTCTTGTCGCCTTCTTTCAAGCAGGAAGTCATGCACAAAAAGATTACCAAAGTGCTGAAAGCCCATGCCGTTTTTTGTATCAAATTGTGTTTCATAGCCTTTTTGTCTGTTATTGGGAAAGCACGACTTTCTGTATCAAGGTCTTCCCCTTATTCTTGACTAGGAAGTAATACAAACCATTCCTGCATCCAGTCATGGCATAGGCAAATTCTCTACGCTGATCCAAATCCAAAACGAACGCGTCCACTTCCTGACCTTGGCTATTGAACACTTGCACCTCAACAATTCCTTGCAAATCGCTAAAATTCAGGGTCATGCTGCCATGGGTTGGATTGGGAGAAATCACGAAATCAGCATCTTGCGCATACTCTCCTAAATCAAAATAAGAAGTTTTGATAAAGAACTCCTCATGCACCGTATCGCAACGATTAATGGTCCATGCATGAAGCGTGACCGGTTCAAGGAGATAGGAGAAAATGTAAAGCGAGCATTCCTTGCCTTTGTCGCCATGCGGCACCACATACCAGTTGGGGCAGTCAATTTGCCAAAGCACCGTATCCAAACGCGTGCGGGGCTCCAAAGTGTGAATACTATACTCATTCACGCTGATGTGGGTCTCACTACCACCAATAGGCCAATGCGTACCGACAAACTCGAAATCAGGCGTAAACTCCATGTCGAGCGTCAGGATAAAGGTACTGTCGCAGCCATAGATACTGGTTCCAACCCGCTCATAATGACCCGATTGCACATATTCCATACCATAATAATCAAAGGCATCCAGATCACATACTGCGGTATCAAGTACGTGATGTTCAGGCTCGCCCACATGGATGTCCACCGACAAGGTGTCAAAGACCGTTTCCATAGTGAACTCGTTGGTGCCATTGATGTAAGCTGTCGCCACATAGTTGCCAGCCGATGCATATTGATGCGTCACTTCGACACCTTGACCCGTTTGACCGTCACCGTAAGTCCAACTCACCTCGTTAATGTGATAATTGGTCTCAACGGCCATGTCGGCACTTTCGTCGACGCACATATACAAGCCATCATGATAAAACCCGCTCCATACCCCATTGACGAACAGTTTTTGCTTCAAGCTGATCACATTGGCACCTACACAATACGCATAGCCTCGAGCCTGTCCAAAACCATAGACATGGGCTATCAAGCCAGTCGCGCACGACAGGTGATGCGTCCCATGGTTGATGCTTTTCCTTACGTAACTATATCCAGAGGTACCTATAACTGGTTCGAAATCATTGGCACTAATCAATGCACCATCGAAATAGACGCGCCCCACATCATCACTTTCGACCACGATATTGACATAATGGCTGTCAATATGAGCGTATTCATAGTCGCTGTCGAAGGTGCAAAAAGTGATTTCGTCAATTCTTTGCTCAACCGGTGGTATCCAAGCCATGGATGGGTCACCATTGTTCGAGCCATAAGGTTCAAGTGGTTCCTCTCCCGTCGTGTTATAAAGATACACCACACTCGGCATGGTGGTTTCAATGAAACACGACCCAATAGACGCATTGAGATCAAACACAAACGACTCACCTCGACTGAGAGTGGCTATCGCCTGACCGTCGCATTTCACCAAATTGTCGTCGCCTGACGAAGTGATTTTCACAAAGTCGCGCACCCGACCTTGCGAGGTAGTCACAGCAAACTGTTGCCCCCAAGAATCGGCTGGCAAAGCCTGTTCAAAGATGTGGTCGCGGCCATTCCCGACATCCGTTGGAATGCAGGTAGTCGTATTCCCGTTAAACACAGCAATTCTCTTGTCGTCGTATGCCATAATGTGGGTACCCGACAAGTCGCGCCAATCATCACCGTAGTTTGACTTGACAAAGTAGGTCTCGCCTGCGTTCAAGACAACCGTAGCCGTTTCACCTGGAAAAGCCAAATCATGTTCTGTCAACACACTAGGAATAATGTCAATTATGGTGTTGTCCTCGACGGCAACAATCAGGAAGGCACTTGTAAATATTTCGTCACTGAGCGGGCTATCCCAAGATGAAGTTTCCTGGTCAAAACATTGGATGAAATACTCCGACCCCAAGCTTTCGACTGGCAACACAAAAGAAGCATCAAAAGAATAGGTAGCGATGTTACTGAGGAAAACCGACACCGTATCGGTGGCTCTCAACACCAGCGACTTGTAGCCGACCTGCTCCGAATTGTCCTCATTATAGGCATATTCTTCAGGGATATTAATATAGGTGATGCCATTAGAACCTACCGAAAAAGGGATGGGAGGCAACGAACCATCGGGCTTCGATATTGTCCCTGTGCAGGCTTGCTTCGCGCTGATCATCACGTTATTCTCTACCCAATTCCCGTTGTTGTACTTGTATCCATTCTCCATAAAAGAGAACCAAAACTCCGTACCTTGCGTCGAGTTTTGGCCATTGACTGTAATGCAAGCCAACAACGATATAACCAAGAATAGGGCAAGCTTCTTTTTCATGTTATTTTGTTTTTTAACCGTACTGCTTCCATGATGACCTCGGCGGCCTTTTCCGAAGCCCCAACATTGCCGAGCCTGTCCTTCAATTCCTCATAGTCCTCTAACATTTGACGTTGACGCTTGCCGTTGTGGAGCAGTTGGTCCAACTCCTTAACCAGATTATCTACATTCAAATCACCTTGAATCAATTCCATGACCACTTCCCTATCCATAATGAGATTCACCAATGAAATGAACCTCACCTTGACCATCCATTTGGCAAGGCGATAGGAGAAATCCGTGGCTTTGTAACACACCACCTCGGGTACGGAAAACAAGGCCGTCTCAAGAGTGGCCGTTCCCGAAGTAACCAATGCAGCGCTGGAACATTGCAGCAGTTCATAAGTTTGATCCATCACCAAGAAAGCATCCGTCGTTCCAATCATTTTTTTGTAGATGTTGGCATCGAGCGACGAAACGCCCGCCACGACAAACTGATACTCAGGGAATTGCGGAGCCACTTTGAGCATGGTCGGCAGCATTCGCTTCACTTCTTGGGAGCGGCTTCCTGGCAACAAGGCGATAATTTCGCGCTTTTCGCCCAAGCTGTTGCGACGCAAGAAGATGGAACGGTTGCCCGGCCCGAATTTGGCCAATTCGTCAAGCAAAGGATTGCCGACATAGGTTACTTCGACGCCATAGCGTCTATAAAACTCCTCCTCGAACGGGAAAATCACCAGCATCTTGTCAACCGACTGCTTGATTTTCCTGACGCGGCGGCGTTTCCAAGCCCACACCTGCGGCGAAATGTAGTAAAACACCTTTAAGCCTTTCTCATGCGCAAACTCCGCAATGCGCAAGTTGAACCCCGGATAGTCCACCAGGATGAGGGCATCAGGCTTATATTCCTCAATGTCTTTCTTGCAGAAACTAATGTTACCCAGCACTTTGCGCAGATTGACCGCCACTTCCACGAAGCCCATGTAGTTCATGGTTTTGTAATGCCTCACCAACTCCACACCCTGTTTCTGCATCAAGTCGCCCCCCCATGCACGAAACTCGGCATCGGGATCCGCTTTCTTCATTTCAGCGATGAGGTTGGCAGCGTGCAAATCGCCCGATGCCTCGCCCGCAATGATGTAGTACTTCGTTATCTTGTGCTGTTTTGCCATGACTTAACTCTTTGGAACAGAATTATTTGAAAAGGAAAAACACCAACAACATGCCCACCACCGTGACCAACAGAATGCCGCGTCCCATCCGGTCGCAATTCCACTTCACCAACAACATCCTGAATAGGACGACGCCTGGAATGAAAGCCAACATGTACGGTGCCCGACGATATGGCTCACCCCAAGGAATGAGGCTCAGCAACAAGAAAAACAGCCCGAAGCATGCCGCTCCCACCAACAGTCCAATCCAAAAGTTATCCTTGATTTTCATAGGTTTATGCGTATTGATTCGTAATCTTTCATCGTTTCGAGACAAACGTGGGCCGTCCAATCGAACATGGTAGGCACCACCGCGACGTAGTTGTGTCGCATGGCGTAAAGGTCGGTGCCGGGCTTGATGTCGTCGCTGACCAACTCGCCACTCAAGTCGTAGAACAGTTCACCGTTCTCATCGTATTGGTCCTTGAAATATTCCACCCAACGGCAACTCGCCTGACGGCATAGCTGGATACCGCGCAAGGGTTCCTCGCAACGTTTGGGGAAATTGACATTCAAGCAAACGCCCTTCGGCAGACCCTCCTTCAGTACCTTTTTCGTAATTTCGAGGATGACCGTGTCAAGGTGGTCAAAATCGGCATCAGGATCCATGCTATCGAGGCTGAAACCGATGGCGTTCAGGCCGTTCATACAGGACTCGACAACGGCGGCTATAGTGCCAGAATAGACCACCGTGGAGGCTGCATTCGTGCCGTGGTTGATACCTGATACCACCAAATCGGGCCAACGCGGAAGCAGTTTCTGATAGGCCAACTTGACACCATCGACGGGCGTACCGTTGCAACGGAACTCTTTGAAACCCAACTCTTCATGGACGAGGCGGGCATACAACCTGTCATGGATGGTGCACGAATGGCTTTTGGCCGACATCACTTCGTCAGTGGAGATGACCGCCACCTCGCCGAGGGTACGCATCAGCGAAATCAGCTTGCGCAAGCCTTTCGCTGCATAGCCGTCGTCGTTGGTAATCAGGATCAAAGGTCGTTGGGTGTCCATTGGTAAGTTTTATCATGCAAAAATAGGAAAAATATCACCACACCTCGATTTCATCCACGAAAATCCACGCGGGATGGCCGAAACCACTATGGTCTTCAGGCAGGTCGTAACCCGAAACCACGACCTCGGCATACCGCGCTGCAACAGGCTCAAACTCGACTTCAAAAGCGAAAATGCCGTCTTTGTCGGCCCAAGTGGAAATCGGGAAGTCCTTTTGCGCCACCTCGCGGAAAGTCTCACCGTCATCAGAAACCAGTACCTTGACCTGACTCGGATTGTAAATCCACGCACCTTTGTTCACCAAGGCATGGAGACGAACGTGTTGCATTTCAGCCACTTGCCCCAAATCGACGACAGCATCCAAGGGATAGCCACAGAAGCCCAACCAACGCCCCGAGTTGTAGGCTCCACGGCCCAACTCACCATCATTGAGCACTTTGGCACCGCCGTAAGTGTATTTCTCGGCAGGTTGTTGGCGTAAAGTGATGGGCTTGCGGGTAGCCAAATTAGAGGCTACGGTATCCGCCCAAACTTGCGGGTTAAAGATATGCTTGGCGTAGTTGAAATGATAGAGGTCATAGAGTTGAGCCATCTTTCGGCAACGCTCCACAAAAGCCTCGAAATCACGCTCTTGAGGATTGTTCCATTGCAATTCGGTCAAGGCATCCATGCGTGGCATGGCCATGTACTGCACGTGGCGGAACGAGGCGATGTATTCCGTCCAAATGTTGGCCTGCACACCAATGATATGCTTTTGCTGCTCGGGGGTAAGATCCTCAGGCAACGGCTGAAACTCATATACGCACTCCACGGGCAGGTAGCCTCCGATGCACATCGGCTCATTGGCAATGTCCTCACTCTGGTAGTAATCAAAATAAAGGTGCGAACAAGGTGCCATAATCACATCATGACCTTTTCGCGCCGCCTCGATGCCACCTTCCGTGCCACGCCAACTCATGATAATGGCCGTCTCGGAGACGTTGCCCTCCAAAATCTCGTCCCAACCAATCACACGCCGACCGCGAGCCTCCACCACTTTCGCCATACGGTTCATCACATAGCTTTGCAGGTAGTCCTCAGCAGAGAACTTGTCATCTGCCTTGATTCCCAGCTCCTTAATCCTGGCCTGACACTTCGGACATTGCTCCCAGCGCACCTTGGGACATTCGTCGCCACCAATGTGGATATATGGCGAAGGAAACAGATCCATCACCTCATTGAGCACATCCTCAACGAATTGCATGGCTTCCTCGTTGCCCGCGCAAAGCACGTCTTCCGATACGCCCCAGCGTCGCCACACCTTGTAAGGTCCTCCCGTGCAGCCCAACTGGGGATAGCAGGCCAAAGCCGCCTGCATGTGGCCTGGCAGGTCGATTTCGGGGATGATATTGATGTGACGCTCAGCAGCGTATTGGATGAGATCGCGGAGTTCGTCTTGGGTATAGAAACCACCATGACGGATGGTGTCGTACAAATTCCCGTTGTGCCCAATGACCGTTCCGCTGCGATACGCGCCAATCTCCGTCAACTCAGGATATTTCTTGATTTCGATGCGCCAGCCTTGGTCCTCGCTGAGGTGGAAATGGAACTGGTTCATGTTATGCAAGGCCAACATGTCGAGGTAAATCTTCACCGAGTCCATGTCCATGAAGTGACGGCAGGGGTCGAGGTGCATACCACGGTAGGCGAAATTCGGCCAGTCGCGAATCATGCCGCAAGGCAGTTGGCAACCAGACTCGCCCATGTCATTCCAACGTTGGCTTGTGCGTTGACTGGAATCTATGGGCGAGACTGGTAGGCTCTTGCGCAGGGTTTGGATGCCGTAGAATACGCCAGCCGTATCAGCACCTTTGATGGTGACTTGCTTGGGAGTGATGTTGATTTCGTATGCCTCGGCGTGGCCGAAATCTTCAGGAGCCATCTTCAGCACAATGCCGTCGGGTTGACCTTGGTACGCTTGCACATTCAAGGCATAACCCATGATGTCATTCACATACTCACTGAGAAACTGCGCCTCGCGTTGGAGGCCATCCTCGTAATAGACAAGGGTCTTGGGAACCAATTCAAAAGGTTTCTCGTCGTTCAGCCACACCTCCTTGGGCTGCGGGATGATGTCGTAAGAAGCCTGAGACAAAGGTTGTTTCGTGCAGGCGAAAAGCAAAAAAGCCGTAGCATAAAGGAAAAGGAAAGATTTTTTCATGGGAAAGGTTTTAGATTTAAGGCAAAACTACACAATTTTTCGAAATGCGAATCACTATTTTGCGTTTGGGCAATGCGATTGGATGAAGCCATACACAAAGTCAAAATCCTCCTTTGGCACATACACCTGATTGTGGTTCAAAAGCTGGTTGACCTTAATCAGATGCAGCCGACGGCGTGGTTTGACTCTACGGACATTAGCCAAAACGGAAATGCTGGAGCTCCTGCTTGCCGAAATCAAGCCCGCTCCCGCCACGGACGGCTTTCGTGCAAGCAAACCGACAAACGCCGTGATAATGCCCAACTTCCGTGCACGCTCAAATTGTGCCGGCAACTGGGTGTGTTTCAGCTCTTTCTCATCCAGCTCAAAAAGGACGATGTATTTCCCACCATACATCCATGCCGCAACCAGATAGCCCAGTACACTCAACACGGCAAAGATGCCCAAGGCCACGAGCATCCCTTTCGTCATCCCCCATAAACCTACCCAATCACCATGAATTACGTACAGGAAGAAACCAAACACCAAAAACAGGCCGACGATAGTGTAAAAGAAAACCTTGAACACGGTAATCAAAATTGCCGGATTCTTGAACATATTAACTTCATACTTCCAGCGGTATTTGCCGTCCTTGCAAAGACGCACTTCCTTGCCGTCATACGAGGTTCCTTCCATTGGGTCTTGATACTTGTTCATACGGTTATTTTTTTGCAAAAATAAAAAAAGGACGGCTTGCACCGTCCTTTTTCCTTCATTTCAATGAATTTTGGTCTTATTCGCCCAACTTGATGCGGACGAAATTCACCACCGTGGCCTCCTTGTCGGCGGAAGCGATGTACTCGGCAACCGTCTTGGGGTCGGCGACGAGAGAGACCTGGTTGAGCAGGCAGCTCTCCTTGAAGAACTTGTTCAGACGGCCTTTGGCGATGTTCTGAATCATGCCTTCGTTGAGTTGCACCTGACCGGGCACCGTAGCCTTGATTTCGCGAGCCTGGGCGCCTTGTTCCTCGGTGATGTAACCCTTGGTGATGTTCGAGTTGATGTGGTCATCGCTGTCGACGTGGTTGGGATTGATGCCAGCCTTGCGGAGGGCCTTCTCGACTTCCTTGCCGATTTGCTCTTCCTTGGTCTTGTCGACGGCAACGGCGAACTCGCGGTCCTTCACCTCTTGCGGGATGGAGGCCTCGCTCACCGACAGCGGGTTCATGGCGGCGACGTGCATACACACCTCGTGGCTCACTTCCTCGACACCGTCGAAGCTCTTGTTCATCTCAACGATGGTGGCCAAGCGGTTGCCGGGGTGGTTGTAGTTGGCGACATAAGCACCTTCGAGGACTTTGAAAGCACCGAGTTCGGTCTTTTCACCTGTGACGGCGCTTTGGTTGGCGACGAGAGCCTCAACGGTCTGGCCGTTGATTTCCATAGCCTTCAAGGTATCAATGTCCTTCACACGGTTGGCAACGGCCATATCAAGCACGTCCTTCGTGAACTTCACGAAGTCGGCGTTGTTGGCGACGAAGTCGGTCTCGCAGTTCACCATGATGATGGCGGCATACTTGTGGTCATCGGTAGCCTTCGACAGTACGCAGCCTTCAGAGGCGTTGCGGTCGGCGCGCTTGGCGGCCTTGGCCATGCCCTTCTTGCGAAGGATGTCGATAGCGGCCTGGATGTCGCCATCGGTCTCGACGAGGGCCTTCTTGCAGTCCATCATGCCGGCGCCCGTCATTTGTCTCAGTTCATTGACTTGAGAAGCGGTAATATTCATGTTGTGTGTTGTTATTAAGGTGATTATAATAACTCTGGCTACTGGCTGCTGGCTATTGGCAAATCCTTTTTCTTCAGGAGATTGCGGATCAAGTCCGCAATGACGCCCTAAGACAAGGATTGCCAGAAGCCAAAGGCCAGAAGCCAGAAGCAAATTTAATTCTTAGCGACGGGACGACGGGGACGGCGGGCGTTACGAGGACGACGTTCGTCTTTGTTTTCCTCTTCCTCGCTGCTGTCTCTCATCTCTTCAACCTCTTCCTCTTCCTCATCTTGGACGAGGTCCTTGTTGTTCTTGCGCTCGGTGATGCCTTCCTCGATGGCGTCGACCATCTTGCCGACGATGAGGGCGATGCTCTTGGAAGCGTCGTCATTGGCGGGGATGGGGAAGTCGATGAGGTTGGGGTTGGTGTTAGTGTCAACGATTGCGAAGGTCGGGATGTTGAGTTTGCGGGCTTCAGCAACGGCGATGTGTTCCTTCATGATGTCGACGACGAACAGGGCTGAAGGCAGACGGCTCAGGTCGGCGATGGAACCGAGGTTCTTCTCAAGTTTCTCGCGCTCACGCTCAATCTGCAGTTTCTCACGCTTGGAGAGGCTCTTGTAGGCATCGCTGCTCATCATCTTGTCAATGCTCGTCATCTTCTTGACGGCCTTGCGGATGGTGGCGAAGTTGGTAAGCATGCCGCCGGGCCAACGCTCGGTCACGTAAGGCATGTTGACTTTCTGGGCGAGTTCGGCGACGACATCCTTGGCCTGCTTCTTGGTGGCCACAAAGAGGATGCGCTTGCCCGATTTGGCCAGTTGGCAGAGGGCGTTGGCAGCCTCGTCCATCTTGGCTTGTGTCTTATAGAGGTCTATGATGTGAATGCCATTGCGCTCCATGAAAATATAGGGAGCCATGTTCGGATTCCATTTTCTTCTGAGGTGACCGAAATGACAACCGGCATCCAGCAGTTCTTCAAATGTTACTTGTGTCATGTGTTGTTTTCTTTTTAATGTTTACATTCGCTAAATACAATCGCAGAGTAGTCTTAACAAGAATCTCAGCGATTTGGATACTAAACAAAATCGCTCGGCTTCTGAGGGCTTAACGTTTGCTGAATTGGAACTTCTTACGGGCACCGGGCTGACCGGGTTTCTTACGCTCGACCATACGCGGGTCGCGGCGCATCAAACCTTTAGCCTTCAGGGTGGGACGATACTCGGGGTTGATCTCGCAGAGGGCGCGGCTGATGGCGAGACGCAAAGCCT
>JAEEGK010015000.1_pt1 | contig 17246 bp, 13 predicted proteins | sample 8958771 | NCBI WGS metagenome assembly JAEEGK01 (sample SAMN16246547, study PRJNA631951) | gut metagenome | biome: gut microbiome; feature: rumen; material: SC-attached | host: Bos | place: Iran: Karaj | collected 2018-10
ATAAGAGCAATCGTATCTTAGCAATTAGAGAAGAAAGCGACTGCACATTCGCTGAATATGAAATTAACGAAGTTAACACTGGTATCTGTATCATTGATAACGAATTATTATTCAAATACATTGAAAGATTATCAGTTGATAATAATAGACACTTATTCTACTTATCTGAATTAGTCCAACTCTTCATCCAAGATAACTACCATGTTGGTGTTTTCGTGGCGGAAGAAATGAAAGAAGTTTATAGCATTAATAACCGTGTCCAATTAGCGTACGCTGCTAAAATCATGCGTAGAAGAATTAACCAAAAATTAATGCTCTCTGGTGTTTCTATTGAAGATATTGATTCCGCTTATATTTCACCAGATGTTGAAATTGGTCAAGACACAGTTATTCGTAGCAACACAACCATTTTAGGTAAGTCCAAAATTGGTGAAGCTTGCTCCATCGGTCCAAACACTATTCTTAACGACGTTGAAGTCGGTAATGAAGCGGAAATTATCTCCTCTAATTTAGATGGTGTTAAGGTCGAAAACTCCGCAAAAGTCGGTCCTTTTGTGGAAAAACACGGTAAATAGTATGCAAATAGTCGAGAGTTTCGGTAAGAACGTTTTTGTTGGTGAAAAGATGGTCGGATATATCGACCGTGAAGGTATTTTCATTAACCGTCAAAAGTTTGCGGATATCACCCCAGAAGGTGAGATCTCTTTTGGCACCAAAAAGCTCGGTTATGTCGATGATGATGGCTACATCATTATCAAAGATAAAGAAGTTGGTTATATTGATAACAATAACAACTTCGTATTTTACGATATTAAATTTTAGGTGATTTTATGATTGCGATTGGTATTGATATTGGTGGTATGTCAATTAAAGGCGCGGCGGTTGATAGCAACGGCCGTGTCTATGACAAATTCAGTATGCCTTTTGTTAAAGGCGAACCTGGTGAAGACACCATCAGAAAATTAGCGGCATTAGTTAAAGAATACATTGCTTCCCAACATTTAGAAGGCAAGATAGCCGGTATTGGTATTGGTTCTCCTGGTACTTTAGATGTGGAAAACGGTATTGTTAACTATGCAAATAATTTAGGCTGGAATGAATTACCAGTAGCAAAAATCATGAATGAAACACTTCCATATCCAATTAGATTAACCAATGACGCGAACGCAGCGGCATTGGGTGAGGCTAAGTTTGGTGCGGGTAAACAATATGAAACCGTTATTATGCTCACATTAGGCACAGGCGTCGGTGGTGGAATTATCATCAACGGTAAACTCTATGAAGGCAATCAAGGCAAAGGCGGCGAACTTGGTCACGTTGTCATTGAAGTTGATGGCGAACAATGTTCATGCGGCAGAAAAGGCTGCTTAGAAGCTTATGCTTCTGCGACCGCTTTAATTAGAGAAACCAAAAAAGCCATGCGTTTAAATAAACGCTCATTAATGTGGCAAATCAGTCCTGAAATCGAATTAGTGGGTGGCAAAGTAGTATTCGAAGCCTCCTCTAAATGTGATAAGGCTGCTAAAGAAGTTTTAAATAACTACATCAAGTATCTTGGTGAAGGTATCTTAAATTACTGCAACATCTTTAGACCAAATGTTGTAGTCCTTTCAGGCGGTATCGCTAATGCTGGTGCGCCGCTTTTTGATCCATTAAACAAATATATTGAAGAACGTTTTTATGGATATAAAGCGACACCAGAAGTTAAAGTTGTACCTGCTGAATTAGGCTATGACTCAGGTAAGATTGGTGCTGCAGCATTATTTTTTAAATAAACATCAAAAGGAGATTTTATTATGCAATTAGTAATTATGGCCGCTGGTATGGGTAGTCGCTTTGGCGGCCTAAAACAAATGGAGCCAATGGATGACTATAACAATTTCTTATTAGACTATTCCATTTATGATGCAAAACGTGCTGGTTTCAGTAGTGTTGTCTTCATTATCAAGAAAGATTTTTATGAAGCTTTTAGAGACACTATTGGTAAAAGAGCGGAAAAAATCATCAAAGTGGAATATGCTTTCCAAGATTTAAATGACCTTCCAGAAGGTTTCAAATGCCCAGAAGGTAGAGAGAAACCATGGGGCACCGCTCATGCAATTTACGCGGCACGTGACCTAATTAAGGAAGATTTCATCGTTATCAACGGCGATGATTTCTACGGGAAAGAAACTTATGAAGTCGCTTATAAATACCTCAAATCATTACCAGAAGGTAGTAAAGGTAAATATGCGATCGTTGCTTTTGAAGCAAAGAACACTATGACTGAAAATGGTGCGGTTAAAAGAGGTGTGGCCTTCCAAGATAAGAACGGCTATTTAGAAAAATTAATCGAATCAAGCATCTACGCTAAAGGCGATAAAGTTGTTTGCGAACCATTAGATGGCACTCCTACTTTTGAAACTGAACCATCCCAATTAGTGTCCATGAACTTATTCTGCTTCAATAAGGATATTATTCCTGCTTTAGGCGAAAAATTCCCACTTTGGTTAAAAGAAAACATCAACGTTCCTAAATCAGAATTCTTAATTCCAACAGTCGTTGATGAATTAGTTCACGAAAATAAGGCCACTGTGCGCTTATTATCCACTCCATCAGTGTGGTTCGGTGTCACTTATAAAGAAGACAAACCAGGTGTTGTCAAAGCCTTAAAAGCCTTAGTGGACAAAGGTGAATATAAAGAAGGTTTATATTAATCTTGTTAAAAATATAAATTTTTACTTGTAAAAACGTTCCTCGTATAACTATGATTATCACGTAGGAACTTTTTTATTTATAAATAAGTTCGTAATAGATAGGATTTCGTTCAACCGAATCGGAGGAAGAAATGAAAACACTTATCATGTTATCTGCCATGCCTGGTAGTGGTAAATCTACCTGGGCAAAAGCGTACCAAGAGGCTCATCCACATACTTTGATTGTCTCTAGTGACGAAATTAGATTCGAACTCACTGGTCAGACACAGGATTTTTCTAAGCAAAAAGAAGTATGGGAGCTTTTTTCTTTTAGAATTCATGAATACGCGAAAAAGTATGATGACGTCACTGTAATTTTAGATGCTTTAACTGACTTGAACATGCTACGAGAAAAGTACGTTAAAGAAAATCCTGAATTCGATGAATATGTTTTAGTTTTATTCCCACGCACAGCTGAACAAATTCGTTTCTATAACAAACAAAGAAAAGAAACTTCAATTGTGCCAGATCAACAACTAGAAGTTTTGATGAAAAAATGGGAAGAACCTACAGAAGAGATTAAGAAACTATTCGATAGAGTAGAAGAAATTCATTGGTAAGGAGAAAATTATGAGCGGAAATGTCAGAGATCCAAACATGCAACGTATCACTAATAGGGAATTAGCGAATGCGTTCATCGAACAACAAATTAAAGAAATTAAGGCACAAGTGGGTGATAAGAAAGTGTTATTAGCCCTCTCAGGTGGTGTTGATTCATCAGTCTGTGCAGCCTTATTAATCAAAGCAATTGGCAACAACTTAACATGTGTTCACGTTAACCACGGTTTATTAAGAAAAGGTGAACCAGAACAAGTTATTAAAGTGTTTAAAGAACAATTAGGCGCTAACTTAATCTATGTTGACGCAGTTGATGAATTCTTAGATGCTTTAGCGGGTGTTGAAGATCCAGAACAAAAGAGAAAAATCATTGGTAAAATCTTCATTGATGTCTTCAAAAGAGAAGCACAAAAACTCAATGGTATTTCTTTCTTAGGACAAGGCACCATTTATCCTGACATTTTAGAATCCAAAGGCTTAAAAGCTCACCACAATGTTGGTGGTTTACCAGCGGAACTCGGTTTTGAACTCGTCGAACCAGTGAAATTATTATATAAAGACGAAGTTAGACAAGTTGGTGAAGCCTTAGGCTTACCACGTAATATGGTCTACCGTCAACCATTCCCAGGACCAGGTTTAGGTGTCCGTTGTGTTGGTGCGATTACAAGAGATAGATTAGAAGCTGTTAGAGAAAGCGACGCTATCTTAAGAGAAGAATTCGCTAACGCGGGTTTAGATCAAAAAGTATGGCAATACTTCACCATCGTTCCACCAGTAAAATCCACTGGTATTAAAAACGGCCAAAGAACATTTGAATGGCCAGTTGTTATCCGTGCAATTAACTCCGTTGATGCCGTTACAGCGACCATTGAAGAAATTCCTTATGCACTTTTAAATAAAATAAGAGATAGAATTTTAAATGAAGTTAAAGGCGTAAATCGTGTATTATATGATTTAAGTAATAAACCATGCGCCACAATTGAATGGGAATAATTAAAATTCTTTAATTTTTCATTCATCAGCATTTAGGAGGAAGTTAGCATGAAAGAAAATCGTGAGATAGTTTTATCAGAACAAGAAATCCAAGACATTTGTAATGATTTTGGTAAAAGATTAACAGAAGAACTTAAAAACGAAGAAAAAACTCCGCTCTTTTTAGGCGTCATGAAAGGCGCTTTAAACTTCATGTTCGATTTAATCAAACGTATTGATAGACCTATTTATACAGATTTCATTCAAATCTCTTCTTATGCTGGTGTGCAATCAACAGGAAAGATCAATCTTAAAAAAGATTTTGATATGGACATTAAAGATCGCACAGTCGTGGTCGTGGAAGACGTCGTTGATACTGGTATTTCTATGAAATATCTTATCGATCACTTAAACGAAAACTATCAACCAAAAAGAATTATTATCTGTGCTTTATTTGATAAAGAATATGCCAGATGTGAAGATATTAAAATTGACTACTGCGGTAAAGTTCTTAAAGAAAACTCTTTCCTTGTTGGTTATGGCTTAGACTATAACGAATTAGAAAGAAATGTTCCTTATGTTTACATCGCTAAACCTGAGGACATTGATAGATGGAATGAGGAGATTCAAAAATAATGAAATCATTAGAAGAACGTATTTTAAAAGATGGTGTCATCATTAATAACGATATATTAAAAGTAGATTCATTCTTAAATCACCAAATCGACGTGGCATTAGCCAGAGATTTAGCTAAAGAAATCACTGAACATTTTAATGGTGATGGCGTTAATAAAATCTTAACCATTGAAACTAGCGGTATCGCTTTTGCTTACGCTGTTGCACAAGAAATGGGTGATTTACCATTAGTGTTCGCTAAAAAGAGTAAATCTGCGACTGTCGGTAATGATGTTTATACCGCCCAAGTTAAATCATTTACCCGTAATACAGTTTCACCAATTACTGTATCCAATAAATACATTAAACCAAGCGACACGGTACTTATTGTTGATGACTTTTTAGCGGAAGGAAACGCCGCTTTTGGGTTATTAGATATCTGCCGTCAAGCAGGTGCGAAAGTCGTTGGTGTTGCTGTCGCTATTGAAAAAGGCTTCCAAGGTGGAAGAAGAAGATTAGAAGCCGAAGGCCTTAAAGTCTATAGTGGAGCTAATGTTAAAGAATTCAAGGATAACAAACCAGTTTTCTAATATGAAATATTTGAAGGTATTACTTTTTGGTATTTTTGCGGGCTTAGCCATTGGTCTAGGTTCATTTGCTTTTACTATCACTAAATATCTTCTCCCAGGAACTCCTGGGGCAATATTTGCTTCCGCTTTATTTTCAATCGGTTTAATCCTAGTCTGTGTATTAGGCTTACAACTTTATACCGGCAAGATTGGTGTGGTGTTTGATGACCGTGAAAAACTCGTAGAAAACGCGATTAATTTACCAATCATGCTCGTCGGTAATGCGATAGGCGCTTTTGCGTTAGGTATTCTTTGTCACTTCATCTTTATGAATGTTGAAGGAGTGAATAACACAATTATTGCTATTAGTAACGCTAAAACAGGATCAAATATGGTCTTCTTAGAAGGTATCTTCTGTGGCGCTCTTGTTTATATCGCGGTTTATTTATATAAGAACTTACAAAACTGGGGCATGAAGATTATCGGTATCATTGTCGCGGTTACATTATTCGTTTACTGTGGTTTCCAACACTGTATCGCTAATATGTTCTATTTCGGTATGGCGTTTAACTGGAATATCAATATGTTATGGAACTTACTAATTGTGATTCTCACTAATAGTGTTGGTGCTCTTCTAGTTAGATGCATTGTTCATTTATCGGCCATTATAGCCACGAAGAAAGAAAACTAGCTAAATTATATTCATAGTAAATAAAAAGGTCGGAATGAGTTAATTCCGGCCTTTTACTTTGTAAATTGAATTATTACATGTAATAGATTTCGATATCAAAGCCTTTGTCGCCTTCATATTCAGAATAATCTGTAACAGCGACATAGAATGAATTATCTGGTGCAAAATAGACGTAGTCATATCCATAATCTCCACTGCCATCTTTTGTAAAACCAGCATCAACTAATGCTTTTTCATAAGCTGCTTGTGCAGGAGCGATTAATGAAACATCTTCATAAATGACATAGATTTCGACGTAATCACTTTGGATTTGAGTATCAAATGTGGCTTCTCCATCCACAACAATAGGAAGGACACCTTCTAATTCTGGATGAGCAGCATATAATTCTTCGGTTGGGAAAGTAGTGGTTTCTTGTCTTTCGTTAGCAATTTCATCAATTTGGACAGTGAAACCATCGATTTGATACATCACCGAAACTTCATATTGATTGTTTGGAGAAAGATATCTCTTGCATGCACCTTCGCCTAATTCTTCAAAATATGTGAATCCTGCATCTACTAAAGTATCTATATAAGCATCAGCTTCCGCTTTGATCTCATCAGTGTCAGTTGTTTCTAAAACAACATCAATTCTTAGTGTACTTATTTCAATAGTGGCTTTCGCACTGGCAAACTCACCTTCATACATTGGTAAATTATCAGTGTAATTATGTTTATCTAAAAAATATTGAATATGTCTGGTTTGCCATTGATCCTCTGGCTCATATTGTTCAGGAGTCATGATATAGATATAAATTTCATCCCAAACATCATCGTATTCAACACCAACAATGATTTGGAAGTTTTTAGAACTGTAATATTTGACACCATCTACATCATCAACATAGGAGAAATCATTGTTGTCTTCTAATTCGTTGATATAGTCGATAGCGATTTCCTCAACATCGATTTCAATTTCTTCACCTTGGTCATCTTCTTCATAGTAATAAGAAATAGTGATTGCTAAGCCATCTTCCGCTGGTTCAAAGGTGAATTCATCGGCTCTTCCATCTTCAAAAGCAGGAACCACGTCACTGATTTCTTCCCCTAAATAGGCCGCAACTTGTGCACTTGGCCAAGATAAATATGGAGCGCGGTAGAAGACAATCTTAAATGAACCAGAATCTTTATACATTTGCACAAAGATTTCATGATGTTCACTAACGTAGACAGAGCCACCTTCGTTTTCTAGTCTATAACCATTTTCAAGAAGTGTTTGTGTATATGACGCAATAGCGGCTTCTTCTGTGCCTTGAGGAACTTGCACAACGATATATGTACCATATGAATCATCGTTTAATTGGAAACCAGTTGTTTCGCCTGTATATCCAGGAACGATATCAGTGGTATAACCACCTAATAATTCAGAGATTTCATCTTGTGGGAATTCTGTGGTTGGGAATGGTTCTAAATAGATATAGAAAATTAATGTGATAACTCCTTTTTCAGGATCATAAGAATAATCTAATCTAAATAAACCCTTACCTTCGACCGCTTTTGTCGCGGAATAAGAATCTTTAGAATTTAAAACTTTAAAACCAGCTTCCTGTAAGGTGGTCATATAATTAGCAGCATCTTGTGCAGTACCACCATAAATGGTTAAGAAGGCTACAACCATATCAAGTTCACCTTTTTCAAAGAAGTATTCGTTAGTGTCCGCTTCTTCGAAAAAATATTGACCATTAGTAACGTTAAAGGCGGGTAATTCAACGTATGTACCATTATATTTAGCGAAGAACGCTTTAATAGGAGCATCGTTAAAGAAATTAACTGGTCTGAAGACAATGAGTAATGCACTACTTTGTGCATTATATTCATAAGAAATCATATAAGCGCTATCTGGAGAAACAGCACTATATAATTCATGTTCATCTTTTCCTAAAACTGTCCAATGAGCAGTGGTTAAGATATCACTATAACCAGCGTCATCAGTAGTGGCATCCATATAGCAAACAATAGCAATACCATCATTACCTTCAATTAATTGATAGTAATCTGCTTGGATAGCAGGAACTGCTTCCTTAGAAGTAAAGTATTTATCCGCAACATAGTTAGCAAAATCAGTTGGGAAAGCATAATAATATGGGTCCATAGCGACAATCGCTAATTGACCTTTGTTATCCATAACTGTGACTTGAACAATACGTTTTCCAGCATCAGTTTGGACTGACTTTTCAAACACTAATTCAGTAGTGCTTACTAAGACATAACCATTAAAAGATAATGCTCTAGCATAACTTTCTAAAAATTCATCAGTGATTGTGCCACCCATAATGACAACTGCTTTATATTGTTCGTTATAGTTAACTTTTGATTCTTCAAAACCTGTATATGGTAAGACTTCACCATATAAGTTATCAGACATTAATTTAGCTTCTGCTTCAGTCCATGTTGCTTTAGGAGCCTTGGTAACAATAACATTAAATGAATCAGTAAATCTTCCATACGCTACGGTAACTGGGATAGCACCAGTATTGTTTAAAGCCGCACCATTTGCAGGGTTAGTGGTGTAGTTAGTAACAGCTTCAGTTGTGTTATCACTATATTTCGCGGTAACCACTAAGCCAGTTAAGTCTAATGCCTCACCTTGAATATAAGATTTTTTCACACTTGTGGTATCTAATGAAATACCAGTTAATGTAGGGGCAACAGAACTTGAACTACTAGAAGATGAGCTACTTGGTAAACTACTTGAAGCACTGCTAGAGGAGTCGCTTGAAGAAGTTACGCTACTTGATGTAATTTCTGAAGAACTACTTGAGATGGTAGAACTTGGAGCACTACTTGGTGTTAATGAGCTAGATGTTGATGAAGGTTCGTTACAACCGATCATCATTCCTAGTGTAATTGCGCCAAGAAGTATTGATTTGATGAGTGTTTTTTTCATAATACGTTCCTTTCTAGGCATAAACGCACGATTACAATCTTATTTGTTTTTCTAAGTAAAAACAATAAGAATGCTTAAAAAACATTAAAAAGTAATAAAAAAGCCTATCTATCGATAGGCAATTTAAAATAATTTGTGATTAATAGGTTTCGTATTCTAAGATACCTAATTTGATAACACCATTTGTTATTTCGGTCTCATCAATCTCAACTGCGAGCACACCGTTTGAGTGGAGATAAGCATCTAGGTAACCCCATAATTTTGTAAATGTGAAACCAGAACCTGTAAGCGCTTCAATATAAGCATCACGTGCAGCTTCAGCAGCGGCTTGTGTAGGAAGTGTTACTGTTACAAAGGCTTCCCCGAAATAGAAATCATATGCGAATGTAGCGCCTTCCGCTTCTAAAGCAGGAAGAATACCTTCTGCAATTGGAAGATCCGCGACAATTTGAGCCATTGGGAATCCATCGCCACCTTGTTGGCCACCTTCAATTTTCTTAATTGTTAATGATACACCAAATCTATTTGTGCTTACTGCAACAGTGTATTGGTTGCTTGGTGATTTGAATACATCATCGTATTCGTCTGAGCTAGCATAGTCATATGTGAAGTTAGCGGCTGTTAATAAAGTCATATAATCGCTCTTAATTTGATCTTTATTATCAGCTTCAATAAGAACATATAAGCTACCATCATAGTTTGTACCAGCGGTGATATCATCACAGATTTCATCGTAAGATGGAAGTTGATCTGTATAACCTTGACCCGCAAATAATGCAGCAATCTTAGCGGTTGGCCATAATGAGACAAACGCAGTCACAGGCTTACCATGGATATTGATTACTAATGAACCATCTTTAACAGACAAACTGATTTGGAATTGATTGTTCTTTGAGTTCATGTTTTGTGTAGAAGAATCAAGTGTGTATTCAGCTGCTTCTAAAAGCGCCATATATTGACCTTGAGCAGTTGATGCAGCATCAGCGGCACCATAAACACATGTGATTTGAATATCTTCTTCACCAACAATTTTGTACTGATATTCGTTAGCACCAGTAAGGGCTGGAACAGCATCACTACCTAGGAAATAACTAGAAATTAGGCTAGACGGGAATGCTTTTGTCTTACCAGTCTTAGCAAAATCGATAGTGAAAGAACCTCTTTCTGCGGAATACACTTTAATAGCAATCTCACTATTTGGATTTGTATAGGTACTAGAGGCTTCATCATAATCGGTATAACCAGCATTTGCTAAATCAGTTTTATATGATTCAACAGCGGCTTCTTCACTGCCTCTTTCAACCTTAACTAAAACACCGATACCAAACATATCGTTTAAGATAACAAAGCCTTTATTAGCACCGGTATATGCTGGAACTGTACCGATAGTGTAATCGCCTAATAATGCGGCAATATCATCAGTTGGCCAATCGGCTACTGGAATTGGATCTAATTTATAGTAGATGGTGAAAATAGCGGCGTTATATTTTGCGTTATATTCGAATTCTAATTTGGCGATACCTTTATCAGCGATTGTTAAATATGCATAGTAGATGTTACCGTCTTTTTCAACTTCCCAACCACTTGTTTTTATTGAATCAGCATAGCTGACTAAATCTTGTTCAGTGGCACCATAGACGTACATGAAAGCGTGGATAGCTTCATACGCTCCATAGGCATAAGCTTGTTCGTTAACATTAGATTCTTTAAAGATATATTCACCATTAGTGACGTTTAGAGCAGGGATGTTAACGACATAACCGTTATATTTGTTATAGAAATCTTCAATTACTTTTGTATTCCAATAACTAAGTGGACCAAAGTAAATATCAAAACTCTTATATTCATCGTTATAAGCATAATTAACACAGTATTTACCATCTGGGGAAACCGCAACTTTATAGCCTTGATTTAATTCATCTAAAACATTCCAGTTAGCGGCAGTTAAAGCGGTAGTATAAGTATCCACTGCATTTGTAGCGTTTGTGTAGCAGAAAATACCATAGTCACTAGAGGATACTTCATAATAATCTGCACTAAAGACAGGTGGAACTTCATTAGAGCCAAATGCTCCTGTTGCAATTTCAGAAGCAAAAGCAGCGGGGAAGGTATAGTAATATGGGTCATAAGCTTCTAAATAGAACTTACTTTCCACATTAGCAAAAGCCACTCTTAAATGCTTTGTAGCAGTATTAACTGTTACTTGTTTTTCAAAAACATAACCTTGTGGATTAACGTTTGTAAATCCATCGGCGACAACCTTAGCGGCATAAGTAGCAAGTGTATTAGAATCTGCCGCGCCACCTTGAATGGTAACTGCATCATTTTCTTCATCATATGTGACTACAGCTTCTTCTGAGCCAGTAAATGGAAGGACATATCCGTATAAGTGGTCAGACATGATTTTAGCTTCAGCGTCTGTCCATGCTTTTTTGCCTGGTTTGACAACAAGGATATTGAATGAAGCAGTAGCTCTTCCATATGCGACAGTAACCGGAATAGCACCAATGGTGTTTAAAGTAGCACCATTAGCAGGATTAGTGGTGTAGTTAGTAACCACTTCAGTGGTGTTATCACTATAATTAGCGGTAACCACTAAACCAGTTAAGTCTAACGCTTCACCTTGAATATAAGATTTCTTCACACTTGTGGTATCTAACGTAATACCTGTTAATGTAGGGGCAACAGAACTAGAACTGCTGCTTGGGGATGAACTACTTGGTTCACTACTAGATGAAGGAATCGAAGTAGATGGATTATCACTAGATCTAGATTCACTAGGTAAACTTGTATCGCTACTGGATGTGTTGTTACTTGAGGATGAGTTATCACTACAACCAACCATCACACCAGTGGCCATCGCGACTAGGAGTAATAATTTGATATTCTTTTTCATAGTTTCTCCTTTCTTTTGAGATAAACTTTATGCCATACATACTATTTGTTTTTGAAAAACAAAGCAAGTAAAAGGCAATTTACTAAGATTTAAACAAAATAAAAAAGCCCTTTTTTAAGGGCTAATTTGTTATCTATCTTCTCTAAAATACGACTGGCCTAAACCCGCCGGAGCTTTGCCTAATTTCTTATTAAAAATACTTGTGACCACAAGAATAATAACGGTGACGAAATATGGAATTAAAGCGAAGATTTGCTTTTCAGGACCAGGAACATTTAAGTAGCCAGGCATGATATACAGGAAAGCGAAAATAAATGAACCAGCGATACCAATATTTGTATTCCACATTGTGAAGATAACAAGAGAAACCGCTAACCAGCCATATGAATCAACAACGAATTCAAACGCTGCACTACAGTTATCAAATAAGTAGTACATACCACCTAAACCAGAAATAGCAGAACCAATAATAGTGGCTAAATATCTATAACGATTAACGCTGATACCAGCAGCGTCAGCAGCGGCGGGGTTTTCACCAACTGTTCTTAAGAATAAACCCACTCTAGTTTTCTTCATGATAATAGCAATGCCGATCGCTACCGCAATAGCGAGATAAACAAGAATGCCATATGAGAAGAACAACTGTGTGAACCAGTTAGCGTTATAGAAACTTTCAGGGAACACGTGCATTAAGTATTTGGATGAAAGTGATGAGAATCCAAGAGAGATTTCTTTCTTGAAGAAGGAAATAACAAATGGATATAAACCCACACCAAATGTTGTTAACGCTAAACCAGTAACGTTTTGATTACAGCGAAGTGTGACGGTAATAAATGAGAATAATAAACCCGCTAAACCAGCAAATAATAAGCAGAAGAAAGCGGTAAAGAAGAATGCTAAGAAGGCATTGGTTTGACCAGGAATGCCCAACTTAACTAAGATGCTTAGATAAATATAAGCACCAATCGCACTACCCATAGCGCCGATACACATAATACCTGGAGTACCCATATTTAAGTGGCCAGATTTCTCTGTCACTGTTTCACCTGCGGAGCCAAATAAGAAGACAGTGGCAAACTTAATAGAGCTAGTAATAATTTCTAGAAACATTACTGTTTACCTCCTTCCGCTTTTGGTGTTTGTCCTTCGGACATAGGAGGTTCATTCTTACTCTTGAAGAATTGACGTAAATTAAATCTAATTCTGAAGTTAGTGAAGAACTCACTAGTTAAGATTAATAAGAAGAATAAACCAGATAAAACGTTAGCGACTTCGCCACTATATTGTAAGTTAGCAGCAGCATTACTACTGCCAACGGTAATAATAGCGTTCAATACTGAATAAAGAACCATTTCTAATGGGTTGAAGTGACCAAGCCAGCTAATCATAACAGCAGTAAAGCCACGTCCACCGACAACTGTTTCGCTAACAGTATGGCTAGAACCTGAAACAAGTAAGAAACCAGCAATGCCACAAACAGCGCCACATAAGATCATTGTTCTAATGGTGACAACCTTAACGTTAATGCCGACATATTCAGCGGTTCTAACACTGCCATTTAAGACCGCAATTTCATACCCGTGTTTGCTATATTTGAGATAGAACCATAATGCTACGACTAGATTAATGATGACGAAAATACCAATAAGATATGAACTACCAAAGACTTCTGGCATCCAACCAGCATGAGTACCGGCATTTAATACACCAAGAGCGGTACTACCTGTGGCTTTGAACTTCAAAGAGAAGGCTGCCACTAAGCCGATGGCAATATAGTTCATCATTAAAGTGAATAATGTTTCATTAGTGTTAAAGAATGCTTTGAATATCGCAGGAATCGCTGCCCAAACAGCCGCAAATATCAAAGCTAATGCGAGCATTAATATAAGCGCTAAGAAGTTAGGAATAGATGGAGCAATGAATTTCATGACAATTGCCGCACCAAAGCAACCCATTAACACTTGGCCTTCAGCGCCGATATTCCAAAACTTCATCTTAAAGGCTGGTGTAATAGCAGCGGCAATAATTAATAGTAACGATGCATTCCACAAAGTGGAAAATGCTGTATTCATGTTAAAGAAAGTGCCTTCAACAACGAATATATAATAACTAATAAACTTTTCAGGCATTTCATCCAAAGTAATTGGAGAAACAAGGAAGGAAATAATGCCACATAAAAGCAAGGCGCCTAAAATAAATGAAAGCTTAACAACGAAGACAAACCATGTTGGTACTTCGTTACGTCTAGCGATATGGAAAAGAGGATTTCTAACCTTTTTAACTTTTTGTTTTTGTGCTAACTCAGGCATTTTCTTCACTCCTTTCTTCAACTTTCTTAGTCATTAATAAACCAATTTCGTTTTTATTAGTGTCTTTGCAGTTTAAGATACCAGCAACTTCACCGTCTCTTAACACAAGAACACGATCACAAAGGGCAAGGATGACATCTAAGTCTTCACCAACATAGATGACCGCACTGCCTTTTTCTTTTTGCTTATTGATTAAGTTATAAATCATGTAGGAAGAGTTAATATCTAAACCACGCACTGGATAGGCCACCATAAGGACCTTTGGACGGGTTGAGATTTCTCTACCAACTAAGACTTTTTGAATATTACCACCAGATAATTTCTTAACTGATGTATGTAAACTTGGTGTTTTAATTTCTAATTCATCCACTAATTCTTTAGCTAAAGCAGCAGGTTTATTTCTATGAACAATACCACCTTTACCTTTTCTAAAGCTTCTTAACATCATGTTATCGATAAGGTCCATACTTCCAACAAGACCCATACCTAATCTATCTTCAGGAACGAATGATAATTTAATACCTAAATCACGAATCTCAATTGGTTTCTTACCTTTTAAGTTCATGATTTCATCTTCATAGAAAATAATTTGTTCTTTATTAACCATTTCGGTAATTTCTTTATTTGTTTTGCCCACAAGTGATAGTGGTTCTTTTTTACCTTTTAAATGGAATTTACCTTGTGCGGCTAATTCTCTAATTTGCTTAATGTTTTTATGGAAGAAAGTGACTGGTTGTTCTTTCTTTGGGTTATGGAAAATAATCGTACCTTGTGTATTTCTATTAAGGCCAGCGATTGTTTCTAATAATTCTTTTTGACCACTTCCAGAGATACCCGCGATACCAAGTATTTCACTACCATATACGGTGAAATTGATATTTTTAAGTACTTTTCTGCCATCTCTACCCATTAAGCTTAAATCTTGAACAATTAAGCGTTCACCAGTGGTAGGGATTTCCATTCTATTGATATTGAGATCGACTTTATGACCGACCATCATTTCAGTTAAAATCTTTTCAGTGGCGTTTTCTGTTAAGATATCGCCAGCGACTTCGCCTTTACAAAGAACAGCGACACGGTCACTGATTTCTAAGACTTCGTTAAGTTTATGAGTAATGATAATGATGGATTTTCCATCTTTTTTCATCGCTCTTAAAACATCAAACAATTTTTCAATTTCTTGTGGAGTTAAAACCGCGGTTGGTTCATCCAAGATTAAAATATCAACGCCTCTATAAAGCGCTTTAATAATTTCTAATGTCTGCTTTTCACTAACAGACATGGTGTTAACTTTTTGCCAAGGATTTAATTTAAAACCAAATTTATTACAAATTTCAGTGATGCGATTAGCGCTTGCTTTTAAATTAAAGCCCTGTGCTTTTGTGCCATCTTTTTTGGCAATTTCTTCATAGTCTTTTTTAGTTAAACCCACGACAACATTTTCAACAGCGGTGAATGTATCAACGAGTTTGAAGTGTTGGTGGACCATACCAATATGGTATTTATAAGCATCGTGTGGTGAACTGATTCTGACCTTTTCACCTCTCACATAGATATCACCAGCATCAGGGCAATAGATACCCGCGAGAGCGTTCATAAGAGTGGTTTTACCAGATCCATTTTCGCCTAATAATGAGAGAATTTCGCCATTATATAAAGAGAGGTTACAATCGTGATTAGCGACTATACGACCAAATATTTTAGTGATGCCTTTTAATTCTATGACTTGCTGTTTTTCCATGGGATAAATAAAGGTTTTAGCGGGGCTTTTGACCCCGCTAAAACGTTGTTTTAAAGTTATTTAATTATTCTTTTGGGTTGACTGAACCGAGGTCGTTGATACCATCGATTAAAACGTCAAAGCTTGGAGCAGAACGGTATTCGGATTCGTGATAGTAACCACCTTTGATGAATTCGGTGCCATCTGGGTAATCGAATGTCCATTGTTTGCTTGGAGCCATATTTGCTTCACTTGGAGCTTCACCTTTAACAGTGAATTTGCTTGTATCGAAAACTTTTAAAGAACCATTTTCTAATTTGGCTTTGACTTCGGCGACTTTTTCAGCGGTGCCAGGAGCAACGTTTTTGCCTAATTCGGAAAGTTCAACGGAACCTTCTTTGAAACCACCACACCAGTTAGCTGGGATGTTAGCTTTTTCTGGGGATTCAGCTTCTTTAACGGCGTTGACAACGAATTCATAGAATGGGGACCAGTTGATTCTGGAAGAAACCATGAATGTTTCTGGAGCAACATTAGCGGTGGAACCGTTATATGTGACGTTTGGAACTTTAGCTTCTTCACAAGCTGTTGGAGCACCATAGGAGTCAGCGTGTTGAGAAATGAGGACAGCGCCACCGGCGATTAAGGCTTTAGCAGCGGTCTTTTCAGCTGTTTCATCATACCAAGAATCGGTATATTTGACGTCCATTGTGACATCTTCAACGATGGATTTAACACCAAGGTAGAATGATGTATAACCGGACATAACTTCAGCGTATGGGTGAGCGGCGACATAACCGATCTTAGAAGCGACGGAAGCATCAGCAGCTTTCATAGCTTGTAATTTCATACCAGCAACAACACCAGCGAGGTAACGGCCTTCGTAAATGGAAGCGAAAGCGTTGTGGTAGTTAGCTAACTTTTCAGCAGCAGCTTTTGTACCTGTAGCGTGGCAGAATTGAACGGTTGGATGCTTTTTAGCGGCTTCAATCATATAGTCTTCATGACCAAAGGAGTCAGCAAAAACGATTTTGCAGCCTGTGTCGGCTAAGTTTTCAGCAACTTCTCTACATTCTGGACCTTCTGGAACGTTTTCACGAATGATTGGGCTGAAACCTAATTTCTTCGCGCTTTCTTTGAAAGCTTCAACGAAGTTCTTGTCGTAAGTTGAAGAATCGGCTGGGTGTAAGCAGATTAAACCGACTTTCATTTTGGCTTCACCATTATTACATGCGGCTAAACCAGCAACAGAGGC
>JAEEGK010015001.1_pt1 | contig 17245 bp, 11 predicted proteins | sample 8958771 | NCBI WGS metagenome assembly JAEEGK01 (sample SAMN16246547, study PRJNA631951) | gut metagenome | biome: gut microbiome; feature: rumen; material: SC-attached | host: Bos | place: Iran: Karaj | collected 2018-10
AAAGGGGGTAGTGGGTGCCTGGCGCAAGCAGAGTGCAACACACTTGACTGGACTTGTGGTGATGGACATTGACCATGTCGACGACCCCAAGGCGGTTTTTGATTCTTGGCACGGATCACACGGATGGTCACGGATTTTGCTCGTTTACATTACGCCAAGTGGTAAGGGGCTCAAGGTGGTCTTCAAGGCTGACCCCAAAGATGGTAATCTCATCGACAACCAGCATGCAATGGCCAAGGTGCTTGGTGTGGAGGTTGACGAAAGTTGCAAGGATGCAAGCCGCATGAGCTTCATCTGCAAGGAATCGGATATTTTGTATATTAATAAGGAGTTGTTTACGTATGAGAACAAGGAATTTAGTGAGCGATATACTGCTCTATATCGAGACGGTCATTCACAGGGTTCGAAGGAGGATCTATTAGGCACGGATTCCACGGATTTACACGGCTGTAATAATCCTGCTGGAGATAATAAAAGCAGCGTCTCTCAAAATGAGAGCCGTGTTAATCCGTGCCAAGAAAAAGAATTCAAGGGCAGACCGTATTCGGAGATCATCGACGAGTGGTGGAAGCGTAATGGAGGTGTGCCACAGGAGGGTGAGCGGAATGTGAAGCTGTATCAGTTGGCAGTGAATCTGAGGGCGATTTGCGACAATAACAAAGCGCTGTTGCTTCAGGTGATGCCCCGACTGGGACTTGACGAACAGGAATTGCAGAGCATCGTAGAGTCAGCCTGCAAGGAGACACCCAAGGGTATCTCGAAACCTATGCGCGAGATTATTGGTATGAATAACTTTGTTGCCGTGGCTGATGACGAGATGGCCCGCTGGCTGTGGGACTGGGGCATCAAGATTGAGGAACTCGCAGAGTACTTCCCGCTGATCAAGGATATCTGTAACGGCTTGAAGCGCAACCAGTATGTGGCGGCTTTGTTCGTCGCTGGCGGGTTGTTGATGACCTTGATGACAAGGTGTACGTATCGTTTCTACCATCGCCCGCAGGAACTCCGAAGACTGAATAACTCGACATTCATCATTGGTGATCCGGCTGTCGGTAAGAGCTTTGCCACCCGACTGTACAAGCAGTTGTCTGCGCCTATCGTGAAGGCCGACGAGGTGGGTAAGGATGCCATCAATGCCTATCGTGAGCAGATGCGCACTAAGGGGGCTAATAAGGAGAAGCCGAAGAAGCCCAAGGTCGTCGTCAGAATTCACCCGGCACGAACGTCGAACGCACAGTTTATCCAAGACATGGTAAACGCTGTTGAGACAGTAGACGGGCAGCCGATGCAGCTGCACATGCTGACTTTTGACACTGAGCTCGACAATACCCTGGCTCTACAGAAGGGTGGGGCGTATATCGACAAGCAGGCTTTGGAGTTGAAGGCCTTCCATAATGAGGAGGATGGTCAGTTCTATGCCAATATCGACAGCGTCGTACAGAATTTCTCCGTCATCTGGAACTTCATCTACACAGGCACACCCCTGGCATTGAAGAAGAAGGTGAATGAGCAGAATTTCGGTACAGGTCTTGCTACCCGTCTGACTTGCATCCCCCTGCCTGAATGCGAATACGAGATGCTGGATTGGGAGGAGAGTTTAGATCTTGATAGTGACGAACGCCTGAAGGAGTGGGCTTTTAAGCTTGACCGTATGAAGGGCGAACTCAGTGTCAAGAAAATTGTGAGAGAACTCTATGACTGGACGGCTCGTCGTATGGAGGATGCCAAGGAGAATGACTCCAGGGCTGACCTGATGCTCCTGAAGCGTTGTGCCTATCATGGTCTGAACTTCTCAGTGCCGTTCATCGCGATGCGCCATTGGGATCAGTTGAAGCAGGATGGGGAGTTCTACTGTGGTGAGTTTGAGACGGACGAGGTCGATTGGCGCCTCGCAGAGTTATTGGTTAATATCCAATACGCCTGCCAGCGTCATTTCTTCGGAGCCATGGCTGAAGCCTATTTCGACAATAAACATCGAGATGCGAGTGTGAATGTGCAGCGTCGTCAAAAGACTTTCGATGCTTTTGCGCGATTACCTGAGGAATTCACGAACGAGGATGTGATGCGCTGTTTTAATCTCAGTAGTCCCTCATCGGCAAGGGGTAAGACCAGCCGCCTCATACGTGACCACTTGGTAGAGAAGGTTTGTGAAGAGCGAGGTACTACGCCAGCTCTCTTCCGAAAAACAGGAAACATTATTCTTTAATTATTGACACGTCGGCGTTTAGGCGCGTCGGCGCGTCATTTGAAAAATCAAATTTATAAGTTATGAATGAAGTAACAGTAAATAGTATAATGAAACTCTCCGAGCATTTTTCGCTCGGGGAGTTCACAAAGACGAAACATCAGACTGCGGATGGGAATATCCCGAGTCATGCAGTGATTGAAAATCTGAAAAGGCTTTGTCCTTGGCTGGAAGAATTGCGTCGGAGGTACAATGAGCCCATCATTATTAGCTCGGGCTATCGGTCACCTGCCGTCAATAAGTTGGCTGGTGGGGCTAAGACGTCCAATCATCTGACGGGGTGCGCAGTGGATATCCGCTGCGCGGGCAAAGAGCAGATGATCCGCTATGCGTCGATACTTCTTGATATCGCTGATGGTACCAAGCAGGATTATGATGAATTGCTATTAGAGCAGCATGGCTCTGTCTGTTGGCTGCACTTCGCGGTAAGGCCGAAAGATAATCGCAGGAAGATCGAGTTCCTGAAATCATAGAGGTACAAAACTCTAAAAAAATATGAGAATTCGAGCAAAAATGGTTGCAATGTCGTTTTTTTAACTACCTTTGCCGATGAGTACGAGACGTGAACGGGCGAAAGCCCCAGCAAATAATAATTGGGACTATCATGTTCTTTGTACTAGAAAATAAAGGGACTGGTGATTGATTTATCAAGGAAATCAAAGACCAGTCCCCCCTAATTTAATCCTTGTCCACAGTAGTGGCAGGATAAGTGTTGTCTTAGAAATTATAATGCTGAAGAGTAAGCACCTCAGAACTTAACCCTTACACCACCGAGTGCGATGACACCCTGCTCACCGAAACCACCCTCAACGAAGGCACGGAGATTGGGGATACCACCCTCAACACCGATGAACGATGCCTGATAGGCAAAATAGGTCTTGTTCTCAGTATTTGACTCATTTTTGCCATCGTTTGTCTTGTTTACCTTGGCATTTACGAAAGTGGCACCGATGGCAGCCTTCGAATAGAGACCGAAGTAGTTCTTGTTCACCCAGTAATACTTGATAGAAGGCATCACGGTGTAGTAGTTACGTGTGCGGTCGCCCTCAGGATTCTTGGTGCTCATGTCGCGATATTTCTGCGAAGTGGTAGCATAACCCAGGATACCACCGACAGCAAGTCTGGGGTTGTTCAGATGATAGAAATATTCGAGAGAGAGAGTTCCGAAGTCCTTCTCGTCGTATGTCTCTGTGCCAACTTTACCCATGCCGAACATGCCATTGACAATTGCACGGCCAAGCCCCTCTCCGAGACCATCGCCGAATACTGAAACACCAGTACCATAGGTTACACCAATCTCATGACGGAGATTCTCTACCTGGGCATTTACATTCACCGTAGCCATCATGGCGGCTACAACCATCATCATAAGCTTTTTCATTCTTGCATTTCGTTTATTAATAAACCAATCGTTCTTGAATTCGGCTGCAAAGTTACAAAGGGAACTTTGAGTGTGCACATTTTTAAGCAATCGATTTGATAATTTTCCTAACTTCTTGAGTTTTATCAATCTTGTAAGTCTTTGAAATGAAAATAGATACGGGTCGGCGAGTGTCAGCAGGCCGAAGAGGTTGCCGGGGGTAAAGCTTGTCAGGGCTTGACAACGATGGGCTTGAACCAATCCCGCAGGAAACCGTTGGCCTGGTTCTGGGAGTCGCAGATGAGGATGATCAGCTGGCAACCATCTGGATGCTGCTGATGCTGGCCATAGTGGTAAGGACGACAAAGGTTACAGCCAGGATAACAGCCGCTGGCGTGTAGACCAGACTCAGGAAGTGGCACAACACACAGTCGTCGAGATGCTCTACGGCTGAGGTGAAGTGGCCTGGGTGGTTTACGTGGTGGGCACATTCCACACAGTTGGCTGTCTCATCAGCCACTGGCTTATGGATGTGTACAGCACTCAGCATCATCATCGGTACAAACACCGATAACAATACCCATGCCGCTATGTTCCTTTTCCTTTGTCTTTGCATTTTCGGGCGCAAAAGTACATAAAAAAGTCAAATTATTCAAATTATTGACAAACAAATAGATGGGAATACCTACTTTTTGCTAAATGAAACCGGCTCTCACTACGACGGGGTAGGAGAGCCGGTTTTGTATATGGTTTGTCTGTCAGAGGTTCTGATTACTTAGAACCACCTGCCCACCAAACGTTCTCTGTGAAGATGTACATACCTGCATCGTTGCCTGAACCGAAGGCTGCTGCAACGTTGGGGTTAGATACGACATCGCTGTCACCGTAAGGCAGACGGAGCGGCCAGCGGTTACCAACGCTTGAAGTGTTGTTCGGATTGGTCATCTTGACAGGATATGAACCGTCGGTGTACATGATACGACGCATATCGTTGTAAGTCTCAATGACCTCACCGCGTGTCTGTGCCAGGTACTTCTGGATGCGGATCTCCTTCAGTGGGTCAGCTTCGAAGAGAGGAGTGATCTTGCCGATATAGGCTTCGATATCTTCATCACTGATCTCGTCGTCGCAGATGGCGATGTACTCAGCTACGTTGCTCTTGACAGCTGCCTCGAAGGCTGCCTTGGCATCCTTGTTCTGGATAGCCTGTGCCTCGGCGAGGATGAAGTAGAGCTCCGACTCGCTCATGATGGCCAGATTGGCTGCACCGTTCTCGAGCCAGATAGGCTCGTTGAGGGTCTCAGTGAGTGAAGCGAGATCTGTGTTACCAGGTATACCAATGACACCGCCACCGAGGGCATCGAAGTTGTAGTACTCCTCACGTGGATCCTCACGCTCGAGCATCAGGTCGTCGACAGTCTTGCTTGAACCGATGTAGTAGCGGCTCCACTGGTAAGCTGACCATGCGTTGTCGGCAGTCACACCGTTGAAGATACCCAGATAGAATCCAGCGAATCCAGCGGCAATAGCAGCCTGAGCCTCGCTCTCAACCTGGCTGATGACGCCCTTGTTGCGACCATAGGTGTGCAAGAGGTAACGAGCCTTGAGGGCATGTCCCAGAGCGATCCATTTGTCAGCGTCACCACCGTAGATGATATCCTGCTCGCCAGCGTTGTTCTTCGTGGCCTTTCCAAGGTTGGCAATACCGTCGTCGATGAGCTTCAGGATAGCGGTATAGATGCTCTCCTGAGATTCGATCTTCGGAGCAGGGTTGCCTGTAAAGCACTCACTGAAAGGAATATCTCCGTGGAGGTCGGTCAGAATACCCCAGTTGATGGCAGCCAGAAGCTGAGCCATACCGAGCAGGTCGTCCTTGCCCTCGTCGATACCACCGGCTGAGCACTTGTCGATCATCTGAGTCAGGTTCATCAGGTTTGAGTATGTGGCATTCCACTCATTATTGAAAGTAGTGGCACCCGAAACCTCAGAAACCGTACGCTGCTCAATCTTGAGCAACTGGTTGTTACCAGTACCGAAGAGCTGCTCTGTGTAAGAAGACACATACCATGCGTATGCGCCGTTCACTACTGAATAGGCAGTAGCCACCTCTGCGTCTGTGAGTTGGAATTTTGCTCCTACTCTATCGGCGGTCTTGCTGGTCTCATCCTTGTTGATACTGTCCATCATGTCCTCAGAGCAAGAACTGTACAGCATAGTGGCCAACGCAATGCCAAACAAATATTTTATTTTCATATTCTTTCTTTTTTCTGATTGATACTCTTAATTCATCCTTGGATTAGAATGTGATCTTCAGACCACCACCAAAGCTAGATGTGCTAGGTACAGAGAAGCGCTCGAAGTAACCACTCATGTTGCCGTTACCTTGAGAGTTCTCAGGATCGAGGTCTGGCATCTTAGCCCAGAGGAGTACGTTGCGTGCGAATGCGAATACATTGATGTCGATACCAAGGAATCTGGGAATCTGATAGCCGAGTGTTACGTCGCGGAGCTTCCAGAAGCTGGTGTCGAAGATCATAGCCTCGGTAATGTCGTTGTAAGCCATGTACCAATCCTGCTTGCTGACCTCGATGGTGTTCTTCTGGCCAGTAGCCTCGTCGATACCCTCACCAATCATGGTGCCATCACGGTAGTCGAGTGACTCCATAGAAGCACCGAACCAGTTCATGGTTCCGATGGTACCGCTGTACATCTTACCACCCTTCTGCCAGTCGATGGTTGCAGAGAGTGACAGGTTCTTGTAGTTAGCCTTCAGGTTGAAGCCCATGTTGAAGTCGGGAGCACACTCACCGATGTTTTCGCTTGAGCTTGATCCCTGGGGCAGACCGTCGGCGAGCAGCAGCTGGCCGTCCTCAGTGCGCTTGAAGGCAACACCGTAGATGTTAGGATAGGTGTAACCAGCCTGTGCGCGAACCTGAGGCTCAACGAATCCACCCAGCATAATGCTCTCTACGCCAGGAGCCAGTTCCTTAACCTTGTTCTTGATTTTGGTGAAGTTCACACCGAGTGAGAGGTTGTAGTTCTTGTTCTCGAGAATGTCTGCATTCAGAGCGAACTCATGAGCCCATGTGGTCATGCGTCCGGCGTTGGTACGCAGATACTGATAACCTGTAGAACCTGCTGTAGGAACGTCGAAGATCTGATCCTTTACATCCTGATAGCTGGCGGTGTACTCCAGACGCAGGCGGTTCTTGAAGAAGTTCAGGTCGATACCAAACTCATAGTTGGTCGTGTTCTGAGGCTTCAGGTTCGGGTCGAATGATACATAGTAAGGTACATAGCTCTTTGCACCGCCCATCGGGTAAGCAATAGGAGTATATACATACATACCACTACCGTAAGAAGGTGTATAGTAGTAGTTGTCACGATATACACCAGCCTGACCTACCTGAGCGTAAGAGGCGCGCAGCTTACCATAAGAGAGGAAGTCCTTATCCTTCAGACCGGGAAGCTCTGTGAAGATCCAGCCCAGTGATACAGAGGGATAGAAGAATGAACGGTTGTCGCGAGGCATCGTAGACACCTTGTCGTTACGACCTGTAACAGTCAGATAGAGCATGTTCTTCCAGCTGGCAGAGAGCTGTCCGAAGAAACCGATTGTACGCTCCTGAGTGTGGTACATGCTCCAGTAGTCCATGCTTGCGGCATTCTCGATGACGGGCTGGCCATACCAAGAGAGTGAAGATGCATCGTAGTCCCAACGACGCTCGTAGTCGTGGTTGAACTCGTTTCCGAGCATAACACCCAGATCCCACTCCTTATTTGCACCAAACTTAGCCATGAAGTTGATAGTGAACAGGTTGTTGAAGATGTTGTGCTGTACGCCGAAGTCCTCAACCTCACCCTTGGTGTTATAGGCTGAACCTACTTCTGCAACCGTCATGTTGTCAGTTGTATAGATATCAAGACCAGCCTGCTCACGGAAGGTCAGCTTGTAATCCTCACCCCAACCGAAATCGGGAGAGAACTCTACGTATGCGTTACCGAACACACGATTCGTGTGCTGCTTGAACTCATCGTTGTCTGCCCACCAGTAGGGGTTGTTGAAGTTGGTGGCACGATAAGAGATCTGCTGAGTGGGGTCGCCAGGAACGTGTGTAGGAGTGCCCTTCAGGTCGTACTCGGCAGCAGCACCGTAAACTACGTTTACGACACCATTGTTTGCACCAGGTGCAGACTTGATTCTGGTAGAGCTGTAGTTTGCAGAGAAACCAGTCTTCCACTGCTTGTTGATCTCCCAGTCGACAGCACCACGAGCACCAGTACGCATCATGCCCGTCGAGGGGATGATACCTTCCTGATAAGTATCGCTGATACCGAATGAGTAGCTCATGTTGTTGACACGCTGCGAAATGTTCAGTGTGGCATTCTGTGTGATACCAGTCTTGAAGAAGTCGCCCACGTTGTCGTGAGTGGTCGGAGTTGCCCATCCGCTAAGACCTGCATTGGCATACTTCGGGTTGTAGTACATACCGTTATGCATACCTTCGGCCTGTGTATAGGCGTTGTCTGTGTTACCTCCGTACTTGGGGTCATTAGGCAGATCAGTGATCTTCGGTCCCCATGTAGAAGAAGAACTGGGGTTGTATGCACTCTGGCTGCTACCCTGTGCGTAGACATCCTGGTGCTTGTACTTGCGACTCAGGGTCTGGGCACTGATGTCGGTAGAGAAGGTGATCACAGGCTTAGCTGTGTACTTGCTACCACGCTTGGTCGTAATGACGATCACACCGTTAGAAGCACGGATACCATAAAGTGCGGATGCAGCCTGACCCTTCAGGACGTTGATGCTCTCAATGTCCTCGGGGTTGATATCAATACTACGGTTGGTGAAGTCGGCACCTGTTACAGAGCTATTTGTAGAGAAGTCAGGTGTTGAACTGATAGGCATACCGTCGACTACATAGAGCGGAGCGTTGTTGCCGTCGAACGAACGGGCACCACGGATCACGATCTGTGCAGAAGCACCAGGAGCACCTGATGACTGACGGATGCTGACACCAGTCAGCTTACCCTGCATGGCACTGGCCAGCGAGCTGGTACCTGCAATATTCAGATCCTCGGCATTCAGCTCCTGAGAAGCATAACCCAGGGCTTTCTTGTCGCGGCTGATACCCATGGCGGTTACCACGACCTCGTCGAGAGTCTTGGCATCGGCTTTCAAGAAGATACGGATGCCGTTCTTGGCATTCACGGTCTTAGACTCATAGCCCAGATAAGAAATCTCGAGCTGATTCTTTCCCTGAGGCAGAGTCAAAGTGAATTTACCATTTACGTCAGTCAACATACCGGTACTTGTTCCTACGACCTTAACGGCGGCACCGATGATCGGCTGACCGTCTTCCTGCGAGAATACAGTACCAGTAACTTTTGTTTGAGCCAGTGCGGTTCCCATGCAGAGAAGCAGCGTGGCTAAAAACATCGTTAGTCTTTTTTTCATAAATTCTCTCTCTTTGATTAATAAATATATAATATAAATAATAATGTATAATAAGCCTCAATTTTATTAGTGTCAGGTTGCAAAATTAATGCATACGATTGTAAAAAACGAATAATTTTATAAAAAAATCACATTTTTACGCAATTTATTAAGATTTTTGCGCTTTTGACTTGATTTATATCAATCCGAAACAAAAAAGAGTGTTTAGACTACAATTTGAAAGTCAAAAGGGATTTTTCGGCCTTTATTAGATACGTTGATGCTGAAATCGGTGAGAAAAGTGATATGCTTAACAAATAAAGTGTAAACTGTAAAATTTTTGCAATATTATTCGGCAAACATACATTTTTTTATAAATTTATTTGTTTTTTAGCAATTTTATTATTAATTTTGCAGCCGCTTAGCTCATATAACGACAATGAAGAATTCATTATTTATATTAATTAACTAAGAGAGAGAATTTATGAAAAAAAGACTAACGATGTTTTTAGCTGGTCTCTTCCTTTGTGTAGGAACTGCACTGGCTCAAACCAAAGTTGCCGGTACTGTATTCTCGCAGGAAGACGGTCAGCCGATCATCGGTGCCGCCGTTAAGGTCGTAGGAACAAGTACTGGTATGTTGACTGACGTAAACGGTCGTTTCTCAATTGTCCTTCCTCAGGGAAAGGATCAGCTTGAGGTGACTTATCTTGGTTTTGAGAGCAAGACCGTCAAGGCCAAGAACAACATGCGCATCTTCCTGAAGTCTGACGCTCAGATGGTGGACGAGGTGATTGTTGTGGCCTATGGTACGTCAAAGAAATCTTCTTTCACCGGCTCTGCTGCTGCCATTGGCAGTGAAAAGTTGGAGTCGCGTCCTGTTGCGAATGTAACGAAGGCACTCGACGGTCAGGTAGCTGGTGTGACTGTAACCTCTGGTGGTGGTCAGCCTGGTAGCGATGCTACGATCATGATTCGTGGCTTCGGTTCTATCAACGCCAGCAATAAGCCGCTGTATGTTGTTGACGGTATGCCTTACGATGGTGACTTGAACGCTATCAGCCCGCAGGATATCGAGTCGATGACCGTGCTGAAGGATGCTTCATCCTCTGCCCTGTACGGTTCGCGTGCTGCCAACGGTGTAGTTATCATCACCACAAAGAAGGGTAAGGAAGGTCGTCCGACCATCACCTTGCACAACACAGTGGGTTGGTCATGGCGCGCTCTGCCTCGTTATGAGACACTGAGCCAGCAGGACTATGTACAGATTACCTACGAGGGACTGCGTAACAACCAGCAGTTCGGTAATGGCCTGTCGTTTGCAGATGCTTCAGCAGCTGCCATTGCCCAGCTGGGTCAGACTCTCGGCGGTGAGATCTACAATCCGTTCAAGAATTACACATGGGGCGAGATTATCGACCCCGCAACTGGAAAGGTACGTGCTGATGCTCAGTCGTCATGGAATGAGGACTGGCTTGACGGCGTATACAACAAAGGTGCACTTCGCCACGATCATCAGCTGTCGCTGACTGGTGGTACAGATAAGACCAACTACATGATTTCACTGGGTTACGTCAACGAGAAGGGTATCCTTGTGAATACCGGCTTCGAGCGTTACAACGCCCGTATGAATGTGGACTCTCAGGTAACCGACTGGTTCAAGGCTGGACTGAGCACCTCGATGTCGCACTCGACGAGTGACTACATGGAGGAGAACGAGACCAGTGCTACTGCAACTTCTAACCCCTGGTATACCTCTCAGTTCATGGCTCCTATCTATCAGCTCTATCAGAAGGATCTGGCTGGTAACAACGTGCTCGATGCCAATGGCAACCTCTTGCCAGACTATGGTGAGGATGGCCGCCCCACGGCAGCTGACTTCAACCCACTGGGAGACCTGACGAACGACAAGAACTACAATACCACGAACAATGCTGGTATCCGTACTTATGTGACCTTCGGTTCTGACGATAAGAAGATGGGCTGGGCACAGGGTCTGAAACTGACACTGAACTTCGGTGGTGACTACCGTTCGCTGAACCGTACGAAGAAGTATAACAAGTATCATGGTAATCAGAAGAACGCCGGCGGTCTGCTTCAGAAATTCAACCAGCGCACTCAGAGCTACACCTTCAACCAGCAGCTCTCTTGGAACCGTAAGTTCGGTGAGCACTCGTTTGGTATACTGGCTGCTCATGAGTACTATCAGTACAAATTTGACTATCTGGAGGCTGGAAAGACCAATATCGTTGATGGTATCGACGAGTTGAAGCCTGCTTCAACGATCTATGCTGCTGATTCTTGGGCGGTAGAGCACGATATCGAGTCGTGGTTGGGTCGTGTGAACTATAACTACAACGACAAGTACTATTTCGACGCTTCTATCCGTCGTGACGGTTCTTCACGTTTCTACAAGGACAACCGCTGGGGTACGTTCTGGTCAGTTGGTGCTAACTGGCGTATCACTGCCGAGGAGTTCATGAAGCCTCTCACATGGATCAACAACCTGTCGCTGAAAGCTTCTTACGGTCAGAATGGTAACGAGGGTCTGCTCGACTATGACTACAGCTATTATCAGATTGGTTATCAGAACTTCTATGCTTGGCAGAACCTCTACACACTGGATTTCCCTAACGGCTCACAGATCGGTGGTTTCGTGGCAACACTGGAGAACAAGGATCTGTCGTGGGAGAAGAACGGTATGCTGAACATCGGTCTCGAGGGTGCGCTCTTGGATAGCCGTTTACGCTTTAGCGTTGAGTACTTCAACAAGAAGACTACTGACATGCTCCTGAACTATCCTATGGCACTTTCTACTGGTTTCACCGGCTTCTCTGCTAACGTAGGTAGCATGCGCAACACTGGTTGGGAGTTCATGGTAAGCGGAACTGTACTGAAAACCAAGGATATCGTCTGGAACCTCACCTGGATGGGTACCATTCAGAAGAACAAGGTGCTTAAGCTGACTGATGAGTCGAACGAGATCATCAATGGCTCTCAGATCATTAAGGAAGGCTACGATTTCCACACCTTCTACGTGGCTAAGTCGGCTGGTGTCGATCCTGCAACAGGTGCACAGCTCTACTACGCATACGAAAAGGACGACGAGGGCAACATGAAGCCTGGTACTGAGTATATCACAGACAACTACTCTGTGGCTAACTCATCGAAGTACTTCGCCGGTCATCGTACGCCTGACCTCTATGGTAGTATCTCTACCGACCTGCAGCTCTTCAACTGCATCGACCTGAGTATTCTGACCACTTACTCTATCGGCGGCAAGATCTACGACTCTATGTACTACAGTTCTATGTCTAATATGTACGCATATAACCAGTGGAACAAGAATATCCTCCGCCGCTGGCAGCAGCCTGGCGACGTGACCGATATTCCACGTATCGAGATCGGTGGCAACCGTGCCCTGACAGACAACTATCTGGTGAACGCTTCATATTTCGCCATCAAGAACATTACATTGGGTTACACTCTGCCTGCTATGCTGGCACGCAAGATTGCCATGAGCAGAGTACGTCTCTATGCTTCGTTCGATAATGTGGCTCTCTTCACGCATCTTAAGGGTATGGATCCGCAGTACAACCTCACTGGTGGTACCAACTACCGCTATGCTCCTAATAAGACGTTCTCATTAGGTCTTGACATTAACTTCTAAACAGGATATGACGATGAAAAGTTTTAAATATATTTTGATTGGTTTCGCTGCACTGACTCTGACGACCTCATGTTCTAAGGATCAGCTGGAGACATCGCCGACTACATCTGTTTCAGGTACGACGATGACCCAGAGCAATGATGCAGCCATGATTTCGCTGAACGGTCTCTACCGCTCAATGTATTCCTCCGGATGGTCTACCACGGGTAATACCCACCAGTGCTTCGGTCTTTCTGCCTACTCACTGATGGCCGACGTGATGGGCGACGACTGCATCATGTCAAAGCAGGGTTCCGGTTGGTTCTGGTTCGATGCCATTTATAACGTGAAGGGTCGCTACACCAGTAGCTCATGGCGTTCTTACGACCTCTGGTATGCCTACTTCACTTATATCGCTAACGTGAACTACCTGATTGCCATGGAGAAGGATCTCGATCCTTCAGACATCGACAAGATGTATGTGCTGGGTCAGGCTTACGCCATCCGTGCATATAGCTACTTCATGCTGGCACAATGCTTCTCGCGTACCTATAAGGGACATGAGAGCGAGCCTTGCGTACCTATCTATACAGAGCCTACATCGGCTGATACCAAGGGACAGCCCCGTGCTACCGTACAGCAGGTTTATGACCTGATCCTGTCGGACATCAACAAAGGTGTAGACTATCTGGAGAAGAGTCGTATGACATCGCTGAACAACGATAAGAGTTATGTGACCTATCCTGTAGCACTTGGTATCCAGGCACGTATTGCCCTGACGATGGAAGACTGGGCTACGGCAGCCAAGGCTGCTGAGGCTGCCATCGCTCTCGGAGAGTACAAGATTCAGCCTGTTGAGGCTGGTAAGTTCGCTATCAATCAGTCGAACTTCATTAACACTGTCTCTGCAGCCAACGTCATGTGGGGTGCTCACATCATTCCTGACCAGGCTGGTATGTATGCTTCTCTCTATGCTCATATGGACGTCGACGCTGCTCTCTATGCAGGCTACAGCCGTGCTAACAAGCAGATCAACAAGGATACCTATGACCGAATGGGTAAGGATGACTCACGCCGTGCTTGGTGGGATCCCGCAGATCCTAACAATGGTGCTGGCGGTTACCAGCAGCATAAGTTCCACTTCAGTTCACTTTCTACATGGGAGGGTGACTATGTATGGATGCGTATCGAGGAGATGTATCTGACAGCTGCTGAGGCAGAGTGTATGTTGGGTAACGATACCAAGGCTCAGGAGCTCCTGAACACTATGGTTAAGACCCGTGATGCTGCCTTTAACTGTACCGCTACTGGTAAGGAATTGGGTAAGCTGACATCTGACCGTACAGGTTCTCTCCGTGAGGCTATCATCGACCAGCGTCGTATTGAGCTCTGGGGTGAGTATGGCCGCGTGTTCGATATTCGCCGCTTGAAGCAGGGCTTCAGACGTACAACGGCTGAGGGCTGGCCTGACAATGCCAATATCCTGCTGACCAACCGTCCATCTGATAATCCTGAGAACTGGATGTGGGTTCTGACAATTCCGCAGTCTGAGTTTGATGGTAATGAGAACATGGATGACAAGAATGATCAGAATAATGTTAAGGATGAGTAATCACCAATTAAATGTTGTAAAAGTATGAAGATCAATAAATATTTCTTAGGATTAGCCGTCATTCTGCTGGGAGCACTTACTTCCTGCGAGACTGACGTGAAGGGAGATGTCATGTATGCTCCTATGGGACAGAACATCTCGTTCGAGACAGCTAAGCCCAGTACCATTACTACTTCTCAGAGTTCGTTGACGATTCCCGTGCGTATCATCCGTTCGCTGACCAGTGGCAGCTACACCGCTAACTTCACTGCCGAGGCAAGCGAAGAGGGTATCTTCAGCATCAGTAATGGTACCTCTGTTACCTTTGCTGAGGGACAGGGTGTCGTTGTGATGGAGGTTACTGCCAGCAACCTCGAGAAGGGTAAGGACTATACTTACACGCTGACGCTGAGTCCTACTGACGTGGCCACGGCTGATACTATCACCAAGAAGCAGAATGTGTCGACTGTGATTAGCATCCACTCAGACTACTCTTGGAAGAAGCTCGGTAAGGGTCATTACAGCTCACCTGAATGGTGGGAAGACGAGATGGATGTAGAAATCCAGCAGGCAGAGGGTACGAATATCTATCGTATGATGGACCTCTTCGAGAAGGGCTATAACATCCAGTTCTCTATTGGCAGCGACAATGTGGTGACAGTTCCCAAGCAGGCTTCTTGGAATCACAGCAGCTATGGTGTTGTTTACCTCGAGGGTTTCTTGAACGAGGATAAGAGTGGTGTCGCAGGTGTTTACGATCCTGCCACCAAGCAGGCACCTCTGACACTGCAGCACACTGTTTCCGCTGGTTCGTTCGGTGCTTATACCGATGTACTGACGATGCCGTAAGTTTTAGCAATCCGCTAAAAATACATAAAAATCGCCTGAAGTGAACGCACTTTGGGCGATTTTGTTTATTTTTGCGTCGTTATAACATAGACTGTGTTCAAGAGAAATCATTTCAAGGATGTGTGGCTGATGGCCTGTATGCTGGTGGCGTATGGGCTGACAGGATGCATGGCAGACGAGGTCGGAGGCGTCTATCTCGTTTCCCAGGAGCCTGAGAGCATGTATCCTGTGGCCAATCATTACGTGGAGATTCTCTTCCAGGCAGGTGGCGACTGGACGGCTTCAACCTCTACGGACTGGCTTGAAGTTTCTCCCAGCCATGGCTCTGGCGGTAGGAATGCTGTTACCCTGAAGACCACATCGGCCAACAGGACCAAGGCAGAACGCTCGGCGGTGCTGACCATCGTGTCGGATGGTAAGCAGGAATCGATGACTATCCGTCAGAGTGGTGACTATGCCATCTTTGATCAAGATGAGTATGTTGTGGATGCTGCTGGTGGCCCTTTGACGTTGACCTTTACTTCGAATATGGACAGAAACAACCTGTACGTCAGCTATCAGAAGCTGGAATGGATTTCGTGGACGGAACCTATTGGTGAGACACGTACTGACTGGCGTGGGCGTCTGAAGGAACTTACCGTCTCACCAAATCCTTCAGAAGATGAGCGTCAGGCAATCTTTGTGCTCAGCACCTATAGCCGGCACCAAGAACTGATGGGGCTTGACACAACCAGAGTAAGACAATTGGGCGTATCAGCGCCTTGACTTGAAGAAATCCTGCATCAACAGTCTGCATTCCTCTTCGAGCACCCCTCCTGTGACGGTGGCTTTGGGATGCATGGCCTTGGGGGCATATTCGTGGAAGCCCCGTTTCTCATCAGCTGCTCCGTAGACTATGCGCGGAATCTGTGCCCATCCGATGGCTCCAGCACACATCGTGCAGGGTTCGACTGTGACGTAGAGTGTACAATCCGTTAGGTATTTCCCTCCTAAAGTGTTTGCTGCCGAGGTGATTGCCTGCATTTCTGCGTGCGCAGTAACGTCGCAGAGGGTTTCCGTCAGGTTGTGGGCACGTGAGACAACACGGTCCTTACAAACGACAATGGCACCTATGGGAATCTCGCCTGCCTCGTAGGCTGAATGGGCTTCTTCGAGAGCCATGCGCATGTAGCGCTCATCTTTTTTTTGCTGTTCTTCGCTAATCATGTTGCAAAGTTACAATTTTTTTTGTATCTTTGCAAGCAGATTATGAAATTTAAGATTGTTCATATCAACGAGACTGACTCAACCAACCGCTGGCTGAAGGAGAACGGCGAGGGAGAGATGGTGGTGGTGGCTGGCTATCAGACGGCAGGCAAAGGCTGTGGCACGAACTCGTGGGAGAGTGAACGGGGAAAGAACCTGACGTTCTCGATGCTGATACATCCAGAAGACATACCTGCCAATCGGCAATTTCATATCACGGAGGCTGTTTCGGTAGCTCTTTGCGAGACATTGGAGGCCTATATATATAATAAGGTGGAAATCAAGTGGCCGAACGATATCTATGTAGGAGACAAGAAAATCTGTGGCGTGTTGATCGAGAATCGTCTGCAGGGTGCAGAGATCAAGGACTCCATCATCGGCATCGGACTGAATGTGAACCAACGGGTATTCAAGAGTGATGCTCCTAATCCTGTATCACTCTATCAGTTGTCGGATCTGGAAACGGATCTCGATGAGTTGCTCATCAGGTTTCTTACTGAGTTCGACAGTGCCTATCAGTGTGTGACGACTCCTATCGCCTACCGGCAACGGCTCTATCGAAAAGGGAAGGACGCGCTCTATCGGGATCAGACAGGAACCTTCACGGCCAAATTAATGAACGTATCGTCAGACGGAAGGCTGCTGTTAGTGGACCAAGACGGCAGCGAACGACGTTACGCCTTTAAGGAAGTTGAATATATCATTTAAATCGTAAATAATAAATCTGTAAATCGTAAATCAAATGGCAAGATTTAAGAGAATTCTTTTGAAGTTGTCGGGCGAGAGCCTGATGGGAAAGCAGGGTTACGGTATTGACCCAGAGCGTCTGAGCGACTATGCCAACCAGATTAAGGAAGTGGCAGAGATGG
>JAEEGK010015003.1_pt1 | contig 17245 bp, 21 predicted proteins | sample 8958771 | NCBI WGS metagenome assembly JAEEGK01 (sample SAMN16246547, study PRJNA631951) | gut metagenome | biome: gut microbiome; feature: rumen; material: SC-attached | host: Bos | place: Iran: Karaj | collected 2018-10
GTTACTGAGGAGTTATGGGGACGATACTGCATCAAATTGGGCAAGCATCCTCTACTATTGTCCCTTTAACTTCCTTTTAACTTCCCTTTAACTTCCCTTCTGCTCAACTTGCGAAAGTTGAGTCAATTATTTATTATGCATTGATACACGTCCTTCAAGCCTCTGCCTTTATTATTGTAATCAAGTCCGTATCCGAGGATAAACTTATCGGGCACCACCATAGCACAATACTTGATGTCCACCTCTACCTGTCTTCGTTCCGGTTTTGACATCAGCGTACACACCTCAACCGACCTTGCACCCTTATCCTTCAGATAATTCAGCAGATGATGCATCGTGACACCTGTATCCACAATATCCTCCACCACAATCACGTCGCGTCCCTCCAGCGGAATCGTCAGACCAATCAGTTCCTTCACCTCGCCAGTCGAGTTAGTACCCTCATAACTGCTTACCTTCGTGAAGTGTATTTCATTATCCACGGTCAGTTCCCTCACCAGGTCAGCGGCAAACATAAAAGCACCATTCAGGATGCCCAGCAGTATCACTTGCCGTCCCTTATAGTCCTCGTTTATCCGTTCTGCCACCGCCTTCACCCTTTGCTTTACCTCAGCCTCAGGGATGTACAGTTCGAATTTTAGTCCGTCGATAGAAATCATGTTAGTTTACCGTTTACAGTTTACAGTTTACTTAGGTCAATAATCATTAACCAATAACCACTAACCATTTTTTTTGCAAATGTACAAAAAACTTCATAACTTCGCACCTGTAAAATCAAAAAAAACACACCCATATGAAAGACTTTAATTTTTATGCACCTACCGAAGTAGTATTTGGCAAAGAAAGTGAAAAACAAATATCTCAACTCATCCGTAAATATGGAGGCACAAAAGTACTCCTTCACTATGGAGGTCAGAGTGCCCGTCGTAGCGGTTTGCTCGATGAAGTAAAGGCACAGTTAACGGCTGCAAACATACCTTTTACTGAATTGGGTGGGGTAGTACCAAACCCTGTTCTATCAAAGGTTTACGAAGGAATCGACATAGTTCGTCGCGACTCCCTCGACTTCATCCTTGCCATCGGAGGTGGCTCGGTTATCGACTCAGCCAAAGCCATCGGTTACGGAGTCCGTTACGACGGCGATGTATGGGACTTCTATTCAGGCAAAGCACAGGCAAAAAGTTGCATGCCTATCGGTTGTGTTCTTACCATTCCAGCTGCCGGCAGCGAGATGTCCTATGGATGCGTCATAACTAACGACCAGACACAACGTAAGTGGTCCTACAACTGCGACCTCGGCCGCATGAAATTTGCCGTCATGAACCCTCTTCGCACCTACACACTTCCTGCCTATCAGACAGCAGCTGGAGTAACCGACATCATGATGCACACTATGGAGCGCTACTTCTCCCATCACGACGATATGCTCCTTACCGATGCTATTGCCGAAGCACTCCTTCGAACCGTCAAGGAATGTGGTGAGAAAGTACTTCACGACCCGGAAAACTACCAACTCCGTGCACAGATAATGTGGGGCGGTTCTTTGGCACACAACAACCTGACCGAATGTGGCACACAGAAAGACTTTGCCACCCACGGACTCGAACACGAACTCTCCGCTATGTTCGGAGTTACCCACGGAGCAGGACTTGCAGCCCTCTGGGGCAGTTGGGCTCGATATGTCATGCACGAAAATATCACTCGCTTTGCCCAGTTTGCAGTCAACGTACTCGGAGTGCGCAACAACTTCAAAGACCCCGAACAGACAGCCCTTGAAGGCGTCGCAGCAATGGAAGCTTTCTATCATCGTATCGGTATGCCTGCCAGCATCCCGGAACTCATCGGACGTACCCTCACTGATGACGAACTCCTCGCTCTTGCAGACCACTGTTCCCGTGGCAAAACCATCACCATCGGCAACCTGAAAAAACTCACCTACGACGACATGCTCGCCATCTACCGCATGGCAAACCAATGATCCTGATAGTTGGAATAGTCATATGATTAGCAAAACACTCATTCGTTACATTTGGCTTCTTGACGCACTTTTGCAATATGAAAGCCTAACTTTAGAAGAAATTAGTATTCTTTGGAAAATCAGTGGCGTTGGGAATGGTTCTCCGATGCCGCCTCGGTCTTTTTATGAACATCGTAATGGTATCAAGGAGCTTTTTGGTGTGGACATTAAATGTGACCGTTCGAGGAATGTCTATTATTTGAAGAATCCGGAAGTCTTAGAGGAAAACAAACTGTCGAAATGGCTATTATACAACTATAGTATTCCAAAAGACTTTATCACCTTCAACGGAATGAAAGACAGAATCTTGTTGGAAGACGTTCCGCTCGGCAAGAACTTCCGAGATGCCATCATAGATGCAATGCGTAGAAATGTAGAGCTGAAGATTGAATACCAAAGATATGAAACGGAGTTGGAAGGTGAGCACAGGAAAGCTTTTCATATGCAGCCTTATGCGATGAAAGTTTACAATCATCGTTGGTATCTGTTGGGGTATATGAAAGAGGAAGATGATATACGAACCATTGCTTTGGATCGCATCCTTCATATCAAAGTCTTGAACAGCGGTTTCAGCCTTCCTGAAAACTTCGATGCAAACAAATACTTCAGCAATGTTATCGGAATCTATAATAACAAAGACTTACCGGTTTCTGAAGTGAAGATACGAGCCTATGGAGTTCAAGCAGATTACCTTCGTTCTACGCCTCTTCACAAAAGCCAGTCAGAGGGCAGTTCTAAGTATGGCGAATTTGCTGAGTTTACCTATAGATTATGTATTACGCCAGAGCTTATCAGCCAACTGCTGTCAATGGGTGACAGCGTGGAGATCTTGGAACCAAAAGAGTTGAGAGAAAAGATGAAGAAGAAAATTAATTATATGTTTAACTTATATCAATAGCTGTATGGAATTCAAATTTAATGAAAACAGCAAAAAATGGAAGGACGTCAAATCTGTAGAAGATTGGATTAAAAGTTTTCAAAATAGCAAAAAGAACGAACAAGGGCGAAGTGCGCTTTCTTTGGCTGAATTCTGTAAGAAAGATAATATTGAGGAAATATTTAAAAAGATAATTGCTCCTATTATTGATTGCGACAATTTTTCGTTAGACACAGCATATCCTGAAAAGGCTTCTAGATTTGACAATTTTAGTAAACAAAGAATACATGATCTGGGAATATATGGAAAGACATCAGATAACAAATCTATTTTTGTTGGTGTTGAAGCCAAGGTTAACGAGACGTATAATTCAACCTTATCAAGAATCTATCGTCAAGCATGTAACAATTTATCCAATGGCAAAAGCACTGATTTACCCAGAAGAATAGAACAACTTATCAAGAATTATTTTCCCAAGATTACATCTGAATCAAACGTTCGTTATCAATTATTGTATGCTATTGCAGGAACTCTTTGTGAAAATAAAGATTTTAATATTCTTGTCTTTTTAACATTCAAGACAGAAAAGTTCATAGAAAAATCAGCAATACGAAACAAAAAAGATTTGCAGAGTCTTCTTAAATATATTAATTCAGAAAAAATATGCGAGGGATACTATAAATGTCTGTTTGGGAATCAGACATTATTTATAATAGAAAAAACTGTTCAAAATTGAGTTTAAGAACAGTAATAATAGGTCAATTATGATATTTGGCAATCGTCAAGACTCCCTTAGAGGGGCTCATCTAAGTAAAACTTTTTGTAACAACTTCAAAGCAAGTAAGTTTTATACGGAAATATATTGCAAACACCAGTATGAGATTATTATTGGTGTGAGAGATGGCTATATAAATCTGTATTATAACTGTGCCAGTTTGGCAAAGATATCAAACACAGATTCGAAAAACCTAAAGGCTGAAATTTCATCATTTTATCTTGATGGTAAGAGTCCTGGACACAATATTAAGATTTCGGCAGATGAATTTGTGGAAAAATATGATACAATCAAGCATAATAGTGACAAAAAAAACAAGCCGGAGAAGGAGGCTCAAGAACGTCTGTTTATAGACAACAATATGAATCCTGATTCAAAATGGTTCTGCATAGACGTAGAATATACTAAGTCATTCGCAGAAACACACATGGAGAATTGGCGTTTCGATATCATTGCCATCATGAAAGAGGCACCATTTACAGTCGCATTCATCGAACTAAAATATGGCAATGGTTCATTAGGTGGGAAAAGTGGAATAACAAAACACATAGCAGACTTCTATGACTTTCATAAAAAGAAGTCATTTGATTCGTTGAAAAGAGAATTGATAGCAATTATCAGAATGTCTAAAGAACTTGGAGTTAATATACCAGAATGCATTAAAAAAATAAAAATAGAGGATATTAATCAGCAACCTGCGTACTATTTTATTACGCTTGACAACAACAAAGAGAAAGAAAATGGAACCCTTCCCATGGGTACAATGGCGGGTTATCTTTTCGAAGAAGCTAACGGCGACTGGACTGCAACAAAATATTCTAAGAAAGCAGGAACAGAAGGATACTATGCTGTAGTCGGTAATGACACATCTTTTAAACCCGTATTCCTTTTCTCGTCATCAAAATTACCACATTTGGGAATAGACGAAATACTATACGAAGAGCAGTACATAAAGAAGATGGTACAACCCAAGCCATGATAGACAATGTTTCATTCTCCAATAGTATCGAAAAGATGATGACATACGAAAAAAGACAACAAAAGCAGCAAATAATCTTTCGCGAGAGTATTACAGATAAAGGTTTTACATATATTCTTGATGATAGCGAAAGGGATAGGAATATATACAACTGGCAAGATAAAGACTCTTTACAGAGGGTTAAAGACTATTTTAAGGAGAATAAGATAAAATGGTGGAATTGTTTTTTTGATGCGCCAAAAGGACAGAAGCCAGATGGGTTGAATATTACCCGCCATCTTGTTTCATCGCAGATAGCTTGTATCAATCACCTCTTCTTCATCAAGCATGATAAGGAAGCTGTGCTGTCAATTATCAATGGCATCAAAGATATGCCCGTGAAATTCAAGGATGTTTTGAGTATTCCTTGCGACAAAGGCTCTTATAATTATATTGCTTTCGAAGTGGTTGCAAGTAAGGATTATCTTCACGAGAAAGATTTAAAACGCGGAGAGTTCTGCACTTCTGTTGACGCCTTTGTATATGCACTTGATGAAAACAACGAGCGTTGGCTCGTCCCTATTGAGTGGAAATACACAGAAACATACAAAAGAGACGATAAATCAATCGAGTCGGACCCCAAGAAAGAATTTGGCAACGAATCAAAAGGTAAAACACGATTGTCCCGTTACTGTAACACAAAGGGGGATAATCTGATAGGAAACAGCAAACAACTAAAAAGTCTGCCAGATTACAAACACAGCATCTACTTTCAAGAACCTTTTTACCAGTTAATGCGTCAGACACTATGGGCAGAATGTATTTGCAATAATAAAGAAGAGAAGGTTCTTCCTGCTGAGCATTTCGTACATATCCATGTATGTCCTAAAGAGAATGAGGAACTATTGGATAAATGGTATGCAGAAGTAACTAATAAGCCATCTATGGAAGAAGCCTGGAGAGAAATGTTATCTGACCAATCATTGTATCATCTGGTTGATCCAAAGGAACTTCTGCGACCGATTGCCAAGTTATATCCTGAACTCTATAAATACTTACAAGAGAGATATTGGCAATGAGAATACTACAGATATCTGATACTCATAGCAAGTTATTTTTAGTAATTATAAAATAGCATAAATTTCTATTTTTATTCTGCGGCGTTTTTGCATATCAAACTGCAAAAACGCCGTTTTTCATGATTTTTCAATCGTATATATAATATAGGGGCTATTCCTTTTAAATATCAAGATTTGTTATGATGAACTAAAAAATGAATATCGAATAATAACAGTATAAAAAAGAAACTTATGAAAACTACAATTAAAACGAACCAGAGTGAATCAACGCTCACTATTCAGGAAGATTTCGGTATTATTTTGGAAGAAAACTTCACAGCCATCTGTAAGGCGATTGCCAACAGGGGAATCGCTTTAAATGAACTTAAATCTCTTTTCGATAATAATGAATGCATTTTTGAGAAAATCATGGGGATTATCAGACACTCCAGAGATGAGTACCAGGCGACTAATAATTTGTGTGTTCAGTTAGGTATTAGTAAGTCGGCGGCAAAATACATATTAGCATTGCCTTTATCCACACTTGGCTTATTATCTGCAAAGTTCCTCAACCAAAAGCTGAATGAACACTATTTGCTTGTAGCTTCTCTGAACCCAGAGCTAGAGATTGATTTCAATGAACTCCAATAAAAACAAATAATTTCTACTATGTTCTGCGGCGTTTTTGCATATCAAACTGCAAAAATACCGTTTTTCATGACTTTTCAATCGTATTAATATATAGAGGGGGTACTTCTCCAAATGTGTAACAATTTAAAAATTTTTTAGCTTATGGCATACCTATAACATCAGATTACAATGATAGTTCTAACGTTGCTAACAAAGCAGATTCCATGTCCATAGATTAAAGGTCATTTTTCACTATAATACCAATAAAGTATAATACTAATTTAAAACCGAACTTCATGAATCTAACAAGAACAGAATTTTTTCAAGAACTCGTATCTACCGGTTTGAAACATCGCTATGGGAAAAAACTAACCCCCCAAAAAATTGGTCCTAATAAATATTTACGTAGTACAGCACCTGCACAAATGATTCTGGAGCGAAAAAAAATCATCGATGGAGGATTTGTAGATCATTATCTGATTGCTTTCTGGATATTCAATATGCGTGCACGCTCGGAGGGTATCGAATTTTGGGCACGGGGCGCAATGCCTTCTTCAATCGTCTGCTACTGCCTTGGACTAACGGAAATTGATCCAATGAAATACGGCCTTCATTATTCTCGATTCGTAAATGAGCAACCACCTAAATTTCAGTTTGATGTCGAAAAGTCACGATACGATGATTTCCTTAGATTAGCAGAGGATACATTGGAAGCCGAGTTAAAAGCAAACCCAAATCTCGACATACAGTCCGTAAGAGAATCAATCATGGACAATATAACTCCAGTGGAATATCTGAGCAAAAAGGAAGAAAGGTCTTTGCCAAAAAATATAGACGACGAACTGGTCCGATATGCTCTCACGTTTCCAGACACAATGGATTTATACGATGAATATGCACGCAGAAAGTCAGATGGACAATGGACTAAATATGGATTGAAGGTCGATAATATTTTAGCTCCGACATGCGGCATTGTGGTTTTTCAAGAACAAATGCTCGATATTCTCTGTCAGATTTTTCATGTAAACAGCAGTAAAGCAAATAATATCCGATTGAGCATTCAACGGGGAGATATAGAGCAAGTTGAAACATATAAAAAAGAAATTTTCTCCAATCTCGACAATATCACAGAAAAGAAAGCTGAATTGATTTGGCAAATACTAACAAGTAACCCTCGTGCTTTTCTGAAAGCCCATGCTGTCAGTCATGTTTTGGCAACATATCGTTATGCGATGAAGTAAACATGCAGAAGCCCCCTTTTAAAAACGAATAAAGCCCAAATTAAACTTAAAAGAACAGAGTATGAGACAAATAAAAATTACCAAGAATATTACTAAGAGAGGAAGCGTATCTTTGGACAGTTTTTTACAGGAAATTGGACGTGAAGATTTGATTACAGTCGAAGAAGAGGTAGAACTCGCAAGTAGAATCCGTAAGGGTGACCGCCGCGCTATGGATAAGCTGATTAAAGCCAATCTGCGTTTTGTGGTGTCTGTTGCTAAGCAGTACCAGAATCAGGGATTGAGTTTGCCTGACCTAATCAATGAGGGTAATATGGGACTTATTAAGGCTGCTGAGAAATTTGATGAAACTCGCGGATTCAAATTCATCAGTTATGCCGTGTGGTGGATTCGTCAGAGCATACTTCAGGCGCTTGCTGAGCAAAGCCGTACCGTGCGATTACCACTAAATCAAGTAAGCTTACTCAGCAAGATAGCCAAGGCTTCTTCTATGTTTGAACAGGAAAACGAACGCCATCCATCTGTTGAGGAACTTGCTGAGTTACTCAATACTCCGATAGACAAAATTATCAATGCACTAAAGATAAACGGACGTCACATCAGTATGGATGCTCCTTTCGTAGAGGGTGAGGATAATGGACTTCTCGACGTAATCGTAAATGAAGATTCCCCTATGGCTGATCACACATTAATGGATGAATCTTTGTCGAAAGAAATTGACCACATACTAAACTCATTGACTCCACGCGAGAAAGAAATACTACAAATGTCTTTTGGCATCGATGGAGAAACAAAAAACTTTGATGAGATTGGTACTCAATTCCATTTGACCCGTGAAAGAGTGCGTCAGATAAAAGAGAAAGCTATAAAACGGTTACGTGCCAAATCAAAAAAATAGTTTACGGGACATTGGAACGATGTAAGAAGGCTGATGTAAGGTGCTTATAATGGTTATTGTTTATTGATTATAAAATGCCACAGGGACAGGTAACTGACATCTAAACCTAAAATCTACTATGAACTACAAAAGACTACAGAAACTGGAAGAGACTTTAGGGCAGTTGCAGAAGGTGTATTCTGACCTGGAGTAACGATTCGTTACCCCATAGATTGTTCTTCATTATTCATTTTTTCAGGAAAGGACACGAAAATGTTGTGTCACCAGCAAAACCATGTGGCAGTCTCCCGAATTGGGAGGGTGCCCCAATTCAGGGCGTCCTTTCTATTCCATATGTAACTGGACTGTGTGTGTGCAGCAAAAGCAGTGCCCTGAATCGAGGCAGTGGTTTTGTCTTCCTCATCTGCACGCTTACCTTAAGGGGGGAACATTTCGTTCACCCCTTTGTTTTCAGCATCAGTTTAGTCATGGGAGTCGCGAATCGCGACGGTGCTCGCCTTTTCTTCATTCCTTTTTCTCCAAAAAGTTGCAATGTTGCAAAGTTGCAATGTTGCAGAGTTCTTTTCGATGTCGGCGCGGCGGAGAGCGAATTATTTGTTTTTGATATGAATTCTTATGATGAAATTTTCAATTTTGCGATTAACATAATGTGTGCTACTTATTAGTATAGTATATATAATATAAATATCCTCTTGTCAATAGTAACTTGTCTAATAGGATATTTAATCTATAAGGGGGCAAAAATCCAAAAAACGTGTTGCAACTTTGCAACATTGCAACATTGCAACAATTTGTAGTACCCTAAAAAAAGTTCCAATGTTCCGATGTTCCAGCGCACTTTCGCGCGGCGGCGAGGGGAAATATAAAACCAAAACGAAAACCAAAACGAAAAACTATTTTTCAATTTTCAATTGTCAGTTATCATTGAAATAACTCTTCGCGCATTTATTATTATAATTAATATATATATAAATATTCTTGTGTAACTTACTTAGTGAAGTAGTATTTTAATCTATAAGTATAGGGAACCGAAAAAAAGTGTTGGAACATTGGAACATTGGAACATTGGAACAATTCCATTCAACTTTTTCAGGGTACTACACTTTTCAAAAAAGTTGCAATGTTGCAATGTTGCAAAGTTGCAGAGCACTTTCGCTGTCGGTGCGGCGGCGAGGGAGAATCTTTAAACGAAAAGATGAACCCGCGCAGAGCACGACATTGAAGATGAGCCGAGATTGCTTCTGTGAAGAGGCTCAATCTGCAAGAAGTGTGCAAACGGCTCGGCGGAGCCAAAACTATTTTTCAATTTTCAATTGTCAGTTATCATTGAAATAACTTTTCGCGCATTATTATTATAATAAATATATAATATAAAAACATTCTGTGTATGTATACATAGTGAAGTAGTATTTTAATCTATAAGTATAGGGGGCAAAAAACCAAAAAACGTGTTGCAACATTGCAACATTGCAACATTGCAACAATTTTCATTCAACGTTTTTCAGGGCAAATGAAGATGCAGGAAAGTTAACATTCGTTCACTAAAACAATCTTCTGCATCGCTTTATGCCGGAGCTGAAAGTTCGTAAATTTGCATTGTCAAAATCGAGAGAGATTTCGGCTCGTACGCACACGAAAAAAAATTCGTACGCACACCAGAAAAAATTGAGGCGAAGGGAAAGGTGAAAAGAGAAGTCATCCGGAGGGCAACTCAATAACCAATAACCTATAACCAATAACCAAAAATTTGTTAAACCCTTAAATTTAAAAAACTATGGCACTTAAAGTTAAAGCAAAGCAAAAGCTTCAGAAAGTAGGTAAGTATGCAGACACTTATCGTTTCGTTCTCTCTCCAGAACTCTACATCGCTCTGGCTCAGAACAAGGTAATCAGCGAGGCGGCTCTCCGCTCAGGCATCAGCAAAGGTGTGATGCAGGCATGTTGGGATGCAGCTGGTGAAGTAATCAAGGCATGGGCAACAGAAGGTCACTCGGTGGCGCTGCCAGGACTCGGCAACATGCGCTTCGGACTCCGTTCGAAGTCGGTAGAGAACGTAAACGACGTGAAGGCGTCTCTCATCACAAGCCGACGCATCATCTTCATCCCTTCTGTCGATCTGAAGGACGAACTGGCTAAGACGGCAGTTCAGATTACCTGCTACGACCGCAACGGCGAACTGGTGAAGCGCGTGACTACCGATGCCGGTGAAGTTGAAGACCCAGAAGGTGACGAGACTGGCAGCACTGATGGCAAGACCGACGGTTCTAACGAAAACGAAAACCAAAACGAAAACGGCGGTAGCACTAACCCTGAACCAGGAACCGTGAACCCTGAACCAGGCAATGGCGGAGGTGGCGGCACCGAAGATGGCACTGACGAGAGCTAAGCAAGGTGAAAGTTGACAGGTGACAGGTGACAGTTAGCCCCCAACCCCCAAAGGGGGCTAACTTTCTCAAGTCACACGGAAATCACGGAAACCACGGAAATAGTTCTTTGAAAAAAAACTAAATAACCCCTTTCTGAGATAGAAGACTCTGACGAGTTCTTAACGCTATCAGCAACAATCCTGCTTGTGTGCAAGCACCCAGACAGTCTTATTTCTGACATCGTTACCCTTTCAGGGGATTCTATCTCATCAAGGAAAAAAACAGAAAAAACAATTTTGAAGTGAACCCAGAAAGTTGGACACAACTTAAAGGTTCAAATGAGTAAAGAATTTAGTTTAGAAGAAAAGTTGTCCGCAATTGGGTTAGTCTACCAAGGCGAGTCAGCCCGTTCAGTGTCTCGTAAACTCCACTTAGGTCATCACGCTCTATATGAATGGATAGAGTGTTACAAACTCTATGGTGTTGAAGGTCTAAAATTCAAGCGAAAGAGAAAAAAAATACTCACATATGAAGAAAAATGCAAAATTGTTCGTGAATATAGAGAAAGTGAATTAACTTTGTTCCAACTTTCAGCAAAATATCAGTTATCAAGCTCGTTAATTGGCAATTGGGTTATGATGGCTGAGAGAAATGGATTTGAAGCACTGGAATCTCGTCGGTCCAGGCATTTTCAAACAGGTGAGCATATGGTTAAACGACTCCCTAAAGAAGAATGCGAGAAGGAGAATGAGCGCCTTCGCAAGGAGAATGAACGCTTAAGGCTAGAAAATCTTCTATTAAAAAAAGTGAGAGCCTTAGTCGAGGAAAGGAGAACCCAAAACAGAGCGATTGGGTACAAGCCATCGAAGAACTAAGGCATAATGAGCATGCAGACCTCAATCAGCTGTTGGAGCTCAAACAGATGGCGCGCAGTACATTTTATTATCACTTGAGAAACAGGAAGAAAGAAGATAAGTACAAGGAAGTTAAAGAAACAATATACACTATTTTTCATAAGCACAAAGGTCGTTACGGGTATAGGCGTATAACACAGGAACTGCGTAATAGTGGACTTCTTATAAACCACAAGACGGTCAAGAAACTTATGGATGAACTTGGACTGAAGAGCGAGGTGCGAAAAGTGAAATATCACTCCTACAAAGGCGAAGTGGGTAAGACCGCACCAAATGTCATCAACAGAGATTTTGTTGCAGAAAGACCTTATCAAAAGTTAGCCACAGACGTAACGCAGATGACAATTGGAGGATGCAAGATTTACCTATCCCCGATACTTGATATGTGCAATGGAGAGATACTTTCTTACGTTATTACAGAAACTCCCAACATCAGGATGGTCACTAAGATGCTCAATAAAATGTATGAGCGCATAGACTTGCCAGAAGGAGTCATACTTCACTCTGATCAAGGATGGCAGTATCAGCATGTGGCTTACCAGAATAATCTTAAGAAGCATGGTATTATTCAAAGTATGTCTCGTAAAGGAAACTGTCTTGATAATGCTATGATGGAGAACTTCTTTGGTCAGATGAAGTCAGAATTGCTCTATCCGGGGAACTACACATCTGTAGAAGTCTTCAAGAAAGACCTGATAGAATACATAGAATATTATAACAACGAGAGAATAAAGCTCAGACTAAAAGGAATGAGTCCTGTACAATATCGGAATCAGCTCCAAATGAGCAGTAATGTTTAACCGTCCAAACTTTAGGGTTCACTTCATTTTTTGTCCTTTTTGTCCTTTGTCCTTTTGGGGGCGTTTGAGAGGTGAGTGGGTGGGGCAGTTTTTTATATTTTATAAAAATGTATACTATAGATTTGCATGAGATTGAGATTTGTTTGTATATTTGCATCGAAGTGAAAAGTTAAAAAAGTCGAAGATTTATATTATTAGTTTAGAAGGAGAAGTATGGAATGAGAGTCTGATGGAGATAATGTGAGAAATCGTTGGTTACAATAAAATAATTTACGCGTGAGAAGATGTTTTTAACAATTTAATACTTGATTAACCATGAAACAAAGAACAATCTATTTTTTTGCACTTTTGTTTTTATCTATGTGCATCAGTATCAAACTACAAGGGCAAACTTTTACTTATAAAAAGTCAGCCAGTTCAAAATATATTCAATATAATTCTAATGATATAAAATCAACTGTAGGCAATAACACATATACTACCTCTATGGGAGTATCAGTCAGTAACGGAATTCTTCCTTCGATTAGAATATCGATGACAGTAATAGGAGATAAAAGTTTTATCGATTTATTTCGGCTTCACAAGATAGATACAGAATCAAGTCACATTACATATGCTAATATTATCTTGGAAAATGGAGTTACTATTTACAATTGCAAGTCTGCGATAATTGACGATACAAATCGTGATAGAGCCAAGGACTACTTAGCAATTGGGGTAATAATGATTGGTACACACGATTTGTCCATAATCAAAAAACTTAGGTCTTATAATATAAAGGAAGTAACCATTGAGGGGCATACAATAAACTTTGAAAAATTGAAGTTTAAGTCGGCAGTGGTAATTGAAGGTGCATGCAAAGAAATCGAGAAAGAGGGCTATTCTTTTGAAACTGCCAAAGTTGATAACAATTTTTCTACATATAGTTATGGTAATAATATCGATTCTAACTTTGCTAAGAAGAATAAGTCTGCTTTAGATTTGGTTTATCTTCCATTCGGTTTCCTTGAGAAAGATGGTAAGGGTATTGATAATTACAAAACAATGCTTGATTTATTGAAGAGTAAAACGAATTGGAAATATGATGAATATGATGATTTCTTTGTGACGTGGAATTACGATGGATTAGGTTTTTTCTATGATAATATAAAAATAACTAACGCTGGAGCTAATTTCCCAAATAAAAAATTTCTCTATCACTGGGAATATCATATAGACTTGAGTGATAAAAATGTCTCATTAAGAGAAGCAAATAATGTAGCAAAGAAATTTATAAATGAACTTCTAAATGATGGTTTCAACGTAAAATATAGTAATGCCGAAGATGAAAAAATAGATGCCATATTAAATAAAGGTTCATACCACGTTTCTGTGATCCTTTTTTACACCAGCGATAGGTATTGGATTAACGTTCGTTCATATCCTCGATACAATTAATCTCCACAACCCCGGTAATGAGTTTGTATTCCCCGACGATTCAAACAGATTTATGACAAGATTATTGATCTGTTTGAATCGGATATTGTTGATCTATTTGATATCCGACGGCTAGAATGGGATATAATGATGTTAAGGTAGAAATGTCATTAAATGAAGACAATGTGGAAACCGATGAATTGGTATTATGGGTTGAAGGAACAGTCGAGTCTATAATAGAAAAGTTAGATGTGTCTCTGAATGAGATACAAAAACATATTTGTTATTGATTTGATCAATCTTTGTTAGTTTTGTGGTTACTATACATTATTTAATAACATTATGAATATAAAAAATGAATGACCACAGATTTGCATTTGATTGAGATTTGTTTGTATATTTGCATCGAAGTGGAAAGTGCTTGGCTTTTTATAAAATAATATTAAAGAATATTCTAATTATTAATTATTATACTTATTATCAAATAAATTATGAGAAATATCATGAAAAGATTAAGTTGTATTATTATTGTATGTTTTATCTCTATTGTTTGCTTTGCACAAACAAAGTGTAGTAATTGTGATGGTACAGGAGGAGTTGTGTGTGGATATTGTCGTGGAAATGGTGTTATTGTTTCAACTGTTTGGAATCCTTATTTGGGTTCCTATCAAAATGTACAAACGGTATGTGGTGCATGTCAAGGATATCGGAAAGTAGTATGTGCATCATGTGCAGGTAAGGGATGGATTCAGTCTCCTTCTTTTAAATCTAAACAAGCTTATTATGCTGAATGTGCACACTGTAAGTGCAAACTTTACATTCCTTTCTCTGCAGCTAATTCATATTGTGCTACTTGTCATACATATAAGTGCAAATCAACTTTTACTTCTCATTACAAACGATACCGTTAGTTTTATTTTTTACTCCTTATAGTTTATTATACAGTTACAAAACATTTTCTTTTGCAAACTAATTTTCTTTTTGCTATGGAATAAAAATAACCAAACCTTAATTATTATGAAAAAGATTCTTGCATTTTTATTATTTATTTGTTTGTCAATAAGTGCTTATTCTCAGTATGTTGCTAGTGATCTTCCCAAAACATGGCGTCAAAGTATGATGGGGGGTGGATTTATGGAATGTACTATTCATGAAGATGGTAGAATAACATCAACCATGTGTAGCCGTTGTTTCAATTGTAATGGTATGGGGGCTTGTCAAGTATGTATGGGTAATGGTAGCCGATTTGTAGCAGTATGGGGTGGCTGGACTCCATGTACTCATTGTGCTGCGACAGGAAAATGTCCTGGCTGTAGTGGAAAGGGATATAGCGTAATAAATACTAGTACAACATATGGTACAACAATTGGCGTGGATGAGCGTGGAAATCTGTATGTAGAAGGTTCTGGATCTTCATATGGTGGAGGTGGTTTGTCTAATAGAAGCTATGTTGAAAAGATAGAAAATGTTCCATGTTATGGATATGATTGTGAGAAATATTGTGAGAAATGTAAGAAGGTTACAAGGCGTCATGTTCATCTGAAAGTTTACAGATAATTGTTTCCGAATGTAAGGAATTATTTCATTATTTAGAATCAGGAAATGAAGGCTTTAATTGAGAAGACGGTAGAGTGCCTTCTGAAGCAGGTGGAGGAGCATGTGCCTGATTATGGTGACTTTGCCCCTATTATGGAGTTTTTCCCGAATCCAGTAGAAATTACCAGGGAATTTGTAGGAACGTATGGTCTGAAAGTGTATAAGATGCCAAATGATGTAGTTCCTGATCCTAGAATGCGATATATTCAAGCTGCAGCATATGTTCTATCGGGAAAATATAAGTCGACGATGAATGTTGCCTCAGGTACAAAAGAAGAAATTATTGCAATTATGCAAGAGCAAAAGTTTATGGAGGATCTTTATGCGTCTTTTCAGGAATTGGAAGAACAGTTTGAGCATTATGATTGATTTAATGATTTTTAATATGAATATACTATGATACGTTTAGAACCACAAGATGTTCATTACATCATTTATGGAATTCCAGAGTTGGAAGGATGCGAATGTTATCATTGGGGAGAGAATCTGTACCTTGTGGAAGATAAGGACGAGGGACGCTATCTGGTGAATGTTGAGTCTGAAAAGGTAAGGAAGATTTCAGAACCAGGAAAGTTGGTCGGTTTCTCTGATGATGAAATTGATCTTGAGGCAATCGAAAAGTTGCCTCATAGTTTTAATGCACGTCTGCGCCTGATTGAGTATGGAGGTATCAGCCGATGGGATAATTGCAGGGATGGACTGATTACTCTCTGTTGGACTCTCTATCCTGACGGTCGTTATTTTGCTGATGAGGATGGTTTTGGTATGGAGGATAATAAGGAGGTGGCTGTGTATTGTGTGATGAACGATAATTTAGAGGTGGTAAAACCTTTTGCTCCATGTAAGTATTATGATTAGTTGCAAAGAGTTTTAATGATATGGCACGATGCTTGACATAGAAAGAATCATACATACTCAGATACCTGATATAGCACCAGTATATGGTGGAGTGAGGGGACGAACAATATCGTCACGCAGGCTTGCATATGCATGGAAAACTGTTGTTGAGGCTGGAGTCCGGCAGGTGATAGATTTGAGAAAGGATTATTGTGAGGATAGGTATCCTGAGTTGTGCCGTCAGTATGGGGTAGATTATTTTTATTACCCTATAGATAATGATCGGGAGACTATTATCAAGATGGTGGAACTCTTTCCCCAGTTATGTGAGAAGATAGATAATGGTGATTTCTATATTGCTTGTGCTTTAGGATTGCATAGAACGGATATTGCTTTATGTACTTATTGGGTGTTCTATGCAGCTGATAAGGGTATTGCACCGCCACCTATCAGGGGATATAGACAGGAGGATGGGCATAACACTAATAAGATTATGCGTGTGCTCAATGCCTTCTATAAGTACATGACCGAACAGAACGGCCTAGAACCAATGCCAATAGAACTGTTCAAGGAACGCAAGAAAGTGATTAACGAATTAAGTAAGTTATGAATACATTACAAGACAGAATACGCGGTTCACTGATTGGTGGTGCTATCGGTGACGCATTGGGATATCCCGTGGAGTTTATGAGTCGTAAAAACATCCTGCACAAATATGGTGATAGGGGCGTTCGTAGATTTCAGGAGTTTGACCGCAATGGTAAAGCCGTTGTGTCGGATGACACACAGATGACTCTTTTCACGGCATGTGGATTGCTATTCGGTGTTACCCGCCTCTGCACTCATGGAGGACTTGGAGCAG
>JAEEGK010015006.1_pt1 | contig 17242 bp, 18 predicted proteins | sample 8958771 | NCBI WGS metagenome assembly JAEEGK01 (sample SAMN16246547, study PRJNA631951) | gut metagenome | biome: gut microbiome; feature: rumen; material: SC-attached | host: Bos | place: Iran: Karaj | collected 2018-10
CAAGACCACAGTCCGATTTTCCGTTGTTAATACATGTAGCTGCACTTCCTGATAGGTAGAAGGATTGATGATGATTTTCCTACGCACGACATCTCCATCAAATAGCAAATAAATCTGATCATTGCTATTCTGACGGTTACAGTATTCTACCGCCTCCCACTGGCAGCCTATCGGTTCCAATCCGAGATAGCGTCGTTGTTCGTTTGAAATGATCTGCTCCATGTTGTTCTGATAATTGACGATGCAAAGATACTAATTATTTATCAATCTTCCAAATTTATATGGATTGTAATCAGCCGCGCCCGCGGCTTCTGTCTTTCAGTCCCTCGGGTGGGGGTGTAGTGTGCCCCCTCGGGGACCTCTGTAAGAAGCCGGCCCCAAACGGGTCGAATAGTGCCGCCAAACGGGTCGAATAGTGCCGCCAAACGGAGTGAATGGAGCCGCCATTTATCAGAAAACCAAAACATTCTGATTGCTGATGATTTTTTCTTCCGAAACACACCTGTCTTTCGTTTTTTTTAGTATCTTTGGCCCCCCAATGAATAAACGACAATAATCAGAATTATAATGCTTATGAACGATAAAGGAAGTATTATATTATATACCACCCCAGACGGAGAGTCGAAGTTAGAAGAAACGCTTCAGAACGAAACCGTTTGGTTAACCTTATATAATAGGGGGTTCCTTTGTTTTAAGTGCCCTCGAGACCGGGCGAGAACAGCCCGAGTCCGTCGAGCTTCACCGGAAAGCCCTGTACCATTATCTCCTTGAGACACTCGACAATGTTCTGGAGCGCTAGAAAGGCGAGGGCATACTTCACCAGCGAGCCGTATTCACTGATATTCCGGGCGAAACCCTTCAGGTTCAGTCCGTCGCGCTTGAAGATGCGCGGTTAGTACTGTCCGTACGTCTTGCTCACGGTGTTCATGTTCTTCACACAGTGACGAGTATTGGAATTTGTCTTGCTTACTGCCATGATTTTTTAGTTTTAAAGTGAATAATTAGTTAGTTCGGCTAAATAGCTAGTTAGTCGTGCCAAGTGGCCGGCTTAGTACTTCTAAGTCGCTGCCTTCATTGTTAACGATGCAAAGGTACAACATTCTCATTGCGGTCTACGAATATAATGGCGATTATTTGTAATCGACCGTTCATTGATTCTCCACCAAGGAAATTGAAAGTATTCAGTACAAAAGACGTGATAAATTTGGAAGTCTCACGGAAAGTTAGTATATTTGCAGGCGAATAAGCATAACGACATGGACAAGACTCAGATGATAAGACACATTAAGCAGACTGCTGCTCGCGTATTGCCTAAGGGTAGTACGTTATATCTATATGGTTCGCGAGCCCGTGGAGACTATCACGAAGAATCTGACTGGGATTTGCTGTTACTACTCGACAAGCCGAAGCTTGTCCACGAAGATTTCGACAAGTATTCCTACCCCTTCGTGCTGATGGGCTGGGATTTAGGGGCTGATGTCCGTCCTCATGCATATACCAAGGACGAATGGTTCAATGGACCTCATGCCATGTTTTATTACAACGTCGAAGAAGACAAGGAGGTGCTGTATGAGTCTTAATGAAAGTGAGCGCAGAATCATAGTCACCCGCGAATTGGAAAAAGCCCAACGTACATACGACGACGCAGTATTTTGCGCCAACGAAGGAAAATGGGAGGCTGCAGCAAACCGCTTTTATTATGCGGTGTTTCATGCTATGTCTGCCTTGCTTGTCAACGATGGTCATCAAGTAAAGAGTCATCGAGGCATTCTTTCTATGTTTGGAGAGCACTATATTAGAACAGAAATCTTCTCTAGGCAAGACGGTTCTTTGCTCTCAGATTTAGTCTTGATGCGTGACAATGCTGACTACAACTGCTTCTTCGAGGCAGACGAAGAAAAGCTCCAGCCATATATTGAGCCTACGCAATTGCTTATTGACAAAATCAAGCAGTATATTGCAAGTAGTAAGTAAAAAGTTGAACCCTAAACAAAGCGCGTATGGTGATATAACACAAAGTGTGCCTTTGTGATATATGATAGCATCAAGAACTGTCCTCATGATAAAGGGTAAGTCTGACTGTCTGAAAATCAAACAGATAGATTGTTGTAAGACAAATGTCAGACAAATGTCAGGAAGATAATTTGTCTAATAAACAATATCTTCATACCTTAGCAGCCAAAAAGCAATAATATGAAGAGATTTTTTTTCTTGGGGATGCTTATAGCATCACTCGCGGCTTCGGCACAGAAGGAAGTAGAATTACAAGAGGTGACCGTACAAGGTTCAAAAGTAATAGAACGAGTAGACGGGCAAACCATCTATCCCACACGTCAACAGTTGAAAAGTTCCACGAATGGCTACTCGCTGTTGTCGAAACTGACGTTGCCCCATCTGCGCATTGACCCCGTGATGCATACCATAACGGCTCTCTCCAATCTCGGCAGCGTGCAGGTACGTATCAATGACATCGTTGCTTCGAAAGAGGACTTGCTCGCGCTCGACATGAAAGCAGTGCAGCACATTGACTATATCGACAATCCAGGAGTAAGATATGGTGAGAACATTGCTTATGTCGTCAATATCACCGTAAAGAAACCCATCAGCGGTTATGACATCGGGGCAGACCTGACGAATACGCTCACAGCTGTTAATAGTGATGAAAACGTCTTTGGGAAATTCAACTACGGTAAGAGTGAGTTAGGAGTGAACTACTCGCTGGGCTTTCAAAACTTCAATGGGGCGGAATATGAAGAGCAGGCTACATACCTATTGGAGTCTGGGGAGAAACGAAGCATTTTGCGCAAACAATTAGATGGGCAAAACAAGAATCTCGACCAAAATCTCCAGTTCACTTATAGCCTAAGTGATTCAAACTATGTGTTCCAGTCGAAACTCTCAGCTCGGCGCGACATTCAGCCCCGTAGGTTATATTCTAAGTTTGAGGCCTACGAAGACCATTCATCTTCCCGTACCTCATCGCCAGTGCTCGACCTTTATTTCCACCGGGGCTTCAGACGCCATCAGTCTTTGACAGCCAATGCCGTTGGAACATATATCAAGACCGATAGTTATTCTGAGCACAACGAAGGTGGAAACTATGCCTATAACGTGATGGGAAAGACCTATTCGCTTTGGACTGAGGCCGTCTATGAAAACCGCCTGAAACCATTTACCATATCATTGGGTACTCAGTATGGGCAGAAATACATAAATAATGTGTATTCGGGCGATGCCGACGCCGACAATTCTATGCGTTCATCGATGTTTTACCTCTTTGGACAACTGAAAGGTCATTTTGGTAAACTTGGCTATATGGGAGGAATTGGAATGAGCACACGATATTATCGCCAGGATGGATGGAATGACCGATTTTTGCTGTTCCGTCCTAGACTAACAGTTTCCTATCCGTTGGCCAAGAACTTGAAGGCGAAATACGATTTTGAAGTGTCGCAGCATGTTTCGCAGATTGCCCTTGTCAGCGATGTCTCTATCAAGCAGAATGCAATGGAGACGTTAGTAGGTAATCCTGAGATTACTCCCAATCGTGTGACTTCGCACGACCTTCGTCTGGCTTATTCCACACCAAGAGTAATGACTGAATTACAAGGTTATTGGAGACTAAATGCTGATTGTAACATGGAGAAATACAGCCGTAATGATGGTCACTTCTATCAGACGCAGACCAATGCCGGAAACGAATGCAGCTTCTTCTTCATCCAGAGTTACAACCGCTGGGAGGCTATACCAGATCTTCTTTCCGTCACCCTCTATGGAGGTATCTACCGTTTCTTCAACTTTACGGATGACTATCGTCATACGTATACGGCATTTAATGGCGGTTCCAGCGTAGAGGTTTACCTCGGGAAGTGGACGTTAACTGCATACGCGGATAATGGTTGGAACTTCATGGAGGGCGAACATCGTGGCCATCAGGCTGCCGCATGGAATCTCACAGCCTCTTATCAGATGAAGAACATCACAATTTCCCTCTACGCCCAGCATCCCTTCTGCGCCCGTCCACTCACAAATAAAACTGAGGTGCTTAGCCGCTTTATTCACAAGGAGGTTTCACAGCACAGTCGTGACTTCGGCAATATGCTGACCCTCAACTTTAGGTGGCATCTCTCGTCTGGCCGCAAATATCGCGACATCCAGCGCAACATGAATCATCAGGATACAGAGACAGGAATCTTGCAAGGCAAATGAGAAAGGTCATCTTCATATTTATCGCTATCGTCCTTGTGGCTGCAAGCATTGATCGGATCAGTTCATGTAGCGGCTTGAAGTCGCACAAAGAAATTTTCAGGCAGGAACTCACTTACGCCGACATGTACGAGTACAAGGATGCGGACTACCATTATGTTGTCCGCGCCCCATCGTTCTTCACCGTTCAGCCCGATTCGCTTCAGGAAGAGAAAGGACGTAAGCGATTTGAGTACGGCGACCAATGGATTACTATCGTTATCGAGAGTCACGTGATGAATAATAACGGCCTGTCGCTAAAAACTGGTATGGACTCGTTGGCACAAGTGCTGAAAGCCATCGACTGCAAACTCGGCAATGATTACTTTATCCTCTCCGGCCCACAGTATGAAAACGGCAGTTGCATCGAGGGTTATAGCTATTACTCAAAAGTAATGGTTAATCACAAATTCTGGTTTGTCTATACGATGGTCTATCCTGACAGCTACAAAGACGTCTTAGGCCGCCTGTTCAAAGAAATTGACGACTGGCAGATTTGGGAACGCCCCCATCTGAAACTAAAGTAGGGCGAGTCACAAACGCCCAAAGCAATGTCAGAACAATAGTAGAAATGTGGCAGAATCGCAGGACAGGGGTTGATACCTCCCGCAATAAATGTCGATATAAGCCATCAGAAAAATGGAGCCAGCATGGATGAAGGTTAACGGGGGAAATTTTTCCCTCGTTGAATACACATGGACTCAGGTTACCCGAGGGAAAAATTTCCCTCGGCTCTTACCATGATCTTGTTCAGACCCCTCCTGACCTCCCCTGACTCAGGGGAGGAATTCTGACCGCAGACAAGATACCATCCGTAAGATGGAGCCAGCATGGGTAAAAATAGCCGCATCGAATTTTCGATTGGGGTCTGTGAGTCAGGAGAGACCGTAAATCTTCACGCATCGCACACAAATCTTTTCTTTGACAAGCGATTACGTGTCTGATTTTGCGTGGATTTAAGGTTCAATACTCAGTGTTAGGCAAAATGCGTCCTTACACAATTGTGAACACAGTGCGTTCGCAATTAAAATGGAGTCAGCATGGACTCAGGTTACTCAGGGAAAATTTTCCCTCAGTTCTTACCAAGACGCTACGGGGCGCACACTGCCACGGTTCTTCGAGCCACGCCTGGAATCAGGGCACAAAAAAAAGCTTCCCGGCGGGGGAAGCTTCGGTTGGTGAATCCTAACAATCTCTACAAGGCTGGAATAAAAGAATGAAAGGCATCCGACACTCATAGTCAACCGGGGGGTAGTGCGATGTGCAGCATGAACTGTGCATGCGAGTAAGGACGTGCTGAGCCTGCGCCGTAACAGTTCCTGAATCGAACAGATTGCTGTCGGCTCCGGACAGCGGCCATGATTGGGTTTCCAGTTCGCCCTGTGAATGCGGATGCCAGTTTGTTACTCTGTCAGTTCTGTCTGGAAATTCAGCGACTGTATCTCGATGTCAAGCTTGCGGAGCTGGGCCGAACAATCGTCAATCTGCTTCCCGAGTGCCTTTACGTCAATGACTGTTACCATCTTTATTTCCGATCGCGAATAACGGTCGTGACCTGAAGAAGCCGTTTCAAAGGCACTGCGCAGCGTACCGATTCTCATGGTCAGCACGTCTTTCTTCGCCATCAGTTCTGTCAGCGTCCTGCCATCGCTGTTGCGGGTACTCATGTTCGTCGCGTTGATACGCCAGATGAGGGACTCAAGCTGAACAAGGCACGAGTCAAGTTCCTTCATCAGCTCTTTGGGGTGCTCAGACGGCTCATCGCCCTCCTGCACCTTTACGTTGTTTTGTATGCGCTGTCCCAACTGCTGTATGCGCTTCTGTAAGTCCTTTCGGATGCTTAATGCTTCTGCTAGTTTCATATTACAAATTGAATTTATTCTATTACCGACAATCTCATTTTAATATCATCAATGAGCTTCTTTCGACATTTATTGCGGGAGGAATCAAAACCTGCCCGATTCCTTGAGTCTCACTTCACGCGACTGGAGAGCAAGGAGGATGTGATGTCGTTCATCAATTCCCTTTAGGTTATGGCATCCCCGCACAGGCACCGGACAGGTGGAGCACCTGAAGCACTTCAGGTTTGAAGAGACATGGAGTCGGCGCATCAATACCGCATGATCTACGAGATTCACGACCTCGAAGTCTACGTCTCCGTAGTTTCGCTGCGCTCGCATTATGGCGACAAGTGACGTCCCCCAAGTTTCAGAAATGATTGGAGAGTCCCACCCGATCACCATATGCGCTTTGTTTAAGGTCCAATATTTTTCTTTATGCCATTTCGTGAGCATAGTTCTGATAGTTGCCCAGAATCTGCTCGATGTGTATGACTTCGGGGCAGGAGTCCCAGGTGACACCACCACCTATCAGGTACCAGTCGTTGCGTTCCTTCGTTGGAACTTTCTTCAGCGACGGAAAAGCAGAAATAGGCATCATTACAGAACGACCGTCCTGCAATTCCACTTGGAACTTTCCGCGCTTCGGGAATGAAAGCCGTTTAATCTTCGGCGTTACATCCCAGTATCCTTCTTTCTTATACATAGCTTCTATCGTTTTCTCGCCTGCAAATATAGTGACTTTTCCTGAGACTTCCAAATTTTACTAGCCTTTTTCTGCTGGCAGGAGTCCTGGGGGTTCTCGTGATTATTTCTCATCCAAATAATTTGGCAGTTTAGAAGTATGTTATTACTTTTGCATAGTCTAACAAGAAAACGATGCAAGATGCCACGATAAGCTCTCGTGTAAGGCCTTACGCCCTCTGGTCAAGTGGTCAAGGTCATTTTGGTCAAAATCGATTTTGAATTTCAGCTGCAGCAGAAATGCTTTGAGGAAATGAAGCAACAGACGGGAAGATAAAGCTTTTATTATGCTTTTACTGGAAATCTTTGGCGTTTTAAACGAAAAGCATTACTTTTGCAGGGTAAAAAGAAATAGGTTATGAAATCTATCATCACAATCTTCGTACTGACGGCAGTCTGCCTGACGGCTACAGCGCAGGAGTCCCACTACCGCAGGGCCTTACGGACAGACAAGCAGAATGAGAAATACGGCGTGGTTGGTATGGGTGACAGCCATGCAAGCGGCATGACCAGCGGCATCTACTGGTCGAGGGTGCGCGATGCCGACGATGCGGCCATCGTTGATGACGAGTCAACGGAGGATTCACTGAAGCGCGTCAGTGAGTTCAAGCGGCTCTGCCAACTGGCTTATGACGCATACGAAGCGGATGACGCCCTGCACACCATTATCTATGGCGATAGCGCTCTGAGTAAACGCTACCACACGCCCGATCTCTATCTTTTCATGGCCGTTTCTTACGAGCGACTGGGTGCTTACAGCGAGGCTCGCCAGACGTACAAGAAAGCACTTGCCGCCGGCCACCCGGCAGGCTCTATAGCCTACAAGGGGTTCAAGAAGCGGCAGAAACAGCGACAGAAAACAAAATGAGCACTTGAACCCCCATTTCCTGCACTGACCGCTGACTGCCAATAGGTTATAAGCCTTGGAGTCCCGTTTTTCCTGCACTTGAACTTGCACTCGTTCCTGCACCGACCCCTTTGCGGCAAGGCGCAGTGTAATACATTTTCAAAATCCCAGTCAGCATTATTTTCAAATAGTGAAAATCGGATTTTCATGGCAGGAAAAACAGTTTTTCACGGCGCGAAACAACTGAAAAGCGGGCGCTCTGACCTGTAAATGTCCTTGAGCGGGTTCCTGTGCAGATCTCAGTACGGAATTCAGTGCAGGTTTCGGTGCTGGTATCAGTGCAGGAAAAAGATACTGATATGCCACGTAACTGGCTGGCATTCAGTGGTCAGTGCAGGAAGTGCAGGATATTTCAGGCTTTATCATCCTCTGTAGCTGTCGACGGATTTGAAAATGGTGGTCAAGGCAGCTGACTCAAACTTACAGGCCGGAAAATTTGGTGGAAACAAGATTATTGCCTAACTTTGCAGCAAAAAGTTGAATGAGCAGCAATATGAGTGAGAGCGTCAGACTGGAAGACCTGACCATCGGTTACCAGAAGAAAGGCAGCGTCAAAACGGTTGCCTCGGGTATCAATGCCGCCATCAGGCAGGGGGAACTGACCTGCCTGATAGGCGCCAACGGCGTGGGCAAGTCGACTCTGCTGCGCACACTGTCGGGCTTTCAGCCGAAACTGAGCGGCAGGGTGGTGACAGCCGACCGTGAGATAGACGACTATACGCCCAAGGAACTGAGCCGGATTATCGGCGTGGTGCTGACCGAGAAACCCGACGTGAGGAATATGACGGTACGCGAGCTGGTGAGCCTGGGCCGGTCGCCCTACACCGGCTTCTGGGGTACGAACTCCAAGGAGGACCTGCGCATCGTAGACGAGTCGCTGCAGCTGGTGGGTATCAGCGGCCTGAGCAGCAGGCTGGTCGACACGCTGTCGGACGGTGAGCGCCAGAAGGTGATGATAGCCAAGGCTCTGGCCCAGCAGACGCCCGTCATCTATCTGGACGAGCCGACGGCCTTCCTCGACTTCCCGAGCAAGGTGGAGGTGATGCTGTTGCTGCGGCGAATCAGCCGTGAGCAGCAGAAGACCATCTTCCTCTCCACCCACGACCTGGAGCTGGCCCTGCAGATAGCCGACTGCATCTGGCTGATGGACGCAAAAAAAGGTCTCAGTATCGGCACGCCTCATGAATTGGGTGAGGCGGGCATACTGAGACACTTCGTAGAACGTCAAGGTATTCATTTCGACAGTCATACCCTCACCGTCAAGATTGACAAGACGGTATGACCGCTACACATTACTGCGCTTCAAAGGCCGCGGCCTCGGCTGCGGCGATGATGTCTTCGCGCGACGGTTCCTCCGGCGTTGACTTGATGTCGCTCAGGTCGAACTCGTCGGCTTCATTGGCGGCGGTCGGTTCGGGGACTGTCTCCTGAACCTCGGGAGCCTCCGACTTTTCCGTTACCTCCTGACGGATGACAAACTCCTGCTCAGCCTCTGGGTCGGGCACGCTCATGGTGGGCATCTCCTCCATCTTCGTGCGCTCCGACTTGGCGGTAAAGATGGCATCAATGAACTGCGGTTCGCGCTTCAGACGCTTGAGCGTGGCCTCTGAAGCCAGCTGCTGAGCCTCCTTTTTAGAAAAACCCTTACCCGACTCGCCGGGCACGCCCTCGATGTAGACTTGGAACCTGAAGACGGGCGAGCCGGTTTCCTTGTCTGTTTCCTGCTTCTTCATCTTATACTCCATCCGCACACGGTTCTTCTGGCTCCACTCCAGGAGTTTCGACTTGAAGTTCACCTCCTTGTAGGCCACCTTGTCGATGTTGATAAGCTGGGCGAGGATGCGCTTCTTCATAAACCGCATGACGCCTTCGTAGCCCTGGTCCAAATAGATGGCTCCGACCAGCGCCTCGAAGGCGTTGCCGGCCATGTAGCTGTTGTGCGAGTTGTTCTGCCCGCTGCTGACGATGAGCCGTTTCAGTCCCATTTCCTCGGCAAGCTTGCCCAGCGTGTCGCGGCTGACGAGCTTCGAGCGGGTGTTCGTCAGAAAGCCCTCGCGCTTGCCGGGGAAATGGTCGTAGACGATGTGGCCCACGACGGCATCGAGCAGTGCGTCGCCGAGAAACTCCAGGCGCTCGTTGTTCAGCGGCTTGCCCTTCTCGTTGCGGCGGCCGATGCTCTTGTGCATCAGTGCCTGCTTGTAGTAGCTGATGTCATGGGGATAGAACCCCATGACCTCGTAGAGAGAAGAAAAAAGCTCCTTCTCCTCGCGGAAAGGGAGCCTTATACGGTCGATAATGTCATTAAGCCTCATACTTCTTGAAGACGACACAGGCGTTGTGGCCACCAAATCCGAACGTATTGCTGAGTCCGGCGCGGACGGTGCGTTGCTGTGCCTTGTTGAAGGTGAAGTTCAGGTTATAGTCAATCTCGGGATCCTCGTCGCCCTCCTCGTGGTTGATGGTAGGCGGCACGATGTCGTTCTTGACGGCCAGCACGGTAACCATAGCCTCAACGGCACCGGCAGCACCGAGCAAGTGGCCCGTCATCGACTTCGTCGACGAAATGTTGAGCTTGAAGGCAGCGTCGCCGAAGACCTCCTTGATGGCCTTAGCCTCAGAGATGTCGCCAACGTGCGTACTGGTGCCGTGAACGTTGATATAGTCGATGTCCTCGGGCTTCATCTCAGCATCCTCAAGGGCGTTCTGCATCACGAGCTTGGCACCGAGGCCCTCGGGGTGAGAGGCGGTGATGTGGTGAGCGTCGGCACTCATGCCGGCACCGACCATCTCTGCGTAAATCTTGGCTCCACGGGCCTTGGCATGCTCCAGCTCCTCGAGGATGAGACAGCCGGCACCCTCGGCCATGATGAATCCGTCGCGCGAAGCGCTGAACGGACGGCTGGCCTTCTCGGGCTCGTCGTTGCGCGTCGACAGGGCGTGCATGGCGTTGAAGCCGCCCACGCCGCAGGCACAGATGGCAGCCTCGGCACCACCGGCCAGAATGGCGTTGGCCTTGCCTAAGCGGATGAGGTTGAAGGCATCGGCCAGTGCGTTCGACGACGAAGCGCAGGCAGAGGCCGTAATATAGTTGGGGCCGTGGAAGCCGTACATAATCGAAATCTGTCCGGCGGCGATGTCGGCAATCATCTTCGGAATGAAGAAGGGGTTGAACTTCGGGCCGTCAGCTTCGTGCAGACTATAGTATTTCACCTCGTCCTCGAAGGTCTTGATGCCACCGATACCCACGCCGTAGACCACGCCGATACGGTTCTTGTCCTCTGTCTCAAGGTCCATGCCAGAATCCTCGACGGCCTGCTTGGCAGCAATCATGGCCAGCTGCGTGTAGCGGTCCATCTTGCGGGCCTCCTTGCGGTCCAGGTAGTCGTTGACGTTGAGGTTCTTCACCTCGCAGGCAAACTTGGTCTTGAACAGGGTTGTATCGAAAAGTGTAATAGGTGCGGCTCCGCTAACGCCTGCCAGAAGGTTCTTCCACATCTCGTCGGGCGTATTGCCGACGGGCGTCACGGCACCGAGACCTGTTACAACTACTCTTTTTAATTCCATATTTTGGGGGTTGTAGGGTGTCAGGTGATGGGTATTTGTTATTACTGAACGGGTGTTGAATCCTGGTTGAAAAGAATCAACCAACACCCAACACCCATCACCTATCACCTAAGTGACATTATTTAGAATTCTCCTCGATATAAGCGATGGCATCGCCAACGGTACCAATCTTCTCAGCCTTATCATCGGGAATAGAAATGCCGAATTCCTTCTCGAACTCCATGATGAGCTCAACAGTGTCAAGAGAGTCGGCGCCGAGATCGTTTGTGAAACTTGCTTCGGGCTTAACCTCTGCCTCGTCAACACCTAATTTGTCTACAATAATTGCCTTTACTTTGCTTTCAATTTCTGACATAATTTTAATCTTTAAAATGTTAATAATTATTTGCTATCTTGAAAATTTTTCACGGCCTTTCGCCGTTTGCGGGTGCAAAGTAACACAATTTCCGTCAGTTACGCAAATTTTTTCGAGGAAAAGTGACTCTCTTATGCACATTTGGGGTATAATTGTGCAAGAATTAGCCTCTTTTTCGTGTATTTTGTACGCTTATTATGCAAATTATAATGAAATAATTATCGTTTTAGTTGCAGATGTGGAAAACTTTCTGTAGCTTTGCAGAGAAAATCAAAACAAAAAGAAAAAAGCATGTCATTTACAGAACAAGCAAACAACATTTTCAAGCAAGCCATCAACGACTATCATCTGACAGACAACGTTGACACGCCCGTCAAAAATCCCTATCAGCGTGACTCCATTGAGTACTCGCTTTACATGAAATGCTGGATTGACACCGTTCAGTGGCACTTCGAAGACATTATCCGCGATCCGCACATCGACCCCGTCGAGGCTCTGTCGCTGAAGCGCCGTATCGACCGTTCGAATCAGGACCGTACGGACCTTGTAGAACAAATAGACACTTACTTCCGCCAGGTATATAGCCATGTGAAGCCGCTGCCTGAGGCACGACTCAATACCGAGAGCCCAGCTTGGGCCGTTGACCGTCTGAGCATTCTCGCCCTGAAGATTTACCACATGCAGGAGCAGGTGAATCGCGACGATGCTACCGACGAACACCGCCAGCGCTGTCAGGCAAAGCTCGACGTGCTGCTGGAACAACAGACGGATCTTTCGGCAGCCATCGACCAACTGCTTGAGGATATTGAGGCCGGGCGCATCTACATGAAGGTGTACCGACAGATGAAGATGTACAACGACCCATCGACTAACCCCGTCTTGTACCAGAAGAAGTGAAACGAGAGCATATACTCATCATACGCTTCTCGGCTATGGGCGATGTGGCTATGGCTGTGCCTGTGGTCTATTCATTGGCTAAACAATACCCAAATGTTCGCATTACGGTATTGAGCAGGGGTTTTGCACGTGCTTTCTTCGAAGACCTGGCACCCAACGTCGACTTTATGGAAGCCGACCTCAAAAAAGAATATCATGGCGTACGTGGGCTCAATGCACTCTATCGTCGGCTTACGGCAAAGCAGTTTACCAAAATAGCCGACTTGCACAATGTGCTCCGCTCTGAGTACCTACGCATGCGTTTCAATATGGGCCGATATCGCGTTGAGCATCTCAACAAGCACCGCCGAGACCGCCGAAGACTCACTTCTAATAATAATAAGGTACGCGAGCAGCTTAGGACTCCTTTCGAAAACTATGCCGATGTACTTAGCCGTTTAGGTTACCCAGTTAGGTTGGAGTTCACGTCGCTTTTCCCTCCCGAAGGCGGCAACTTAAATTTGCTTCCTGCCATTATCGGGCCGAAAAAGAGCTTTGAACAGTGGATTGGTATTGCACCAACAGCTGCTCACCCCGGCAAGACCTACCCTACTGACCGCACGCGGCAAGTTATTGAGCAGTTACAGATAAAATATCCCAATGCCCGTTTCTTCCTTTTCGGCCAAGGTAAGGAAGAAGACCGCTTGTTCACTACATGGTGTCAGGAACTGCCGCGCTGCGTCTATGTCAGTAAAAACTTGGAAAGCATGCATCAAGAACTCATACTTATGAGCCATCTTGATGTGATGTTCTCCATGGACTCATCAAACATGCACTTGGCATCGCTCACCGCTACGCCCGTGGTTAGTGTTTGGGGAGCCACCCACCCGTATGCCGGCTTCATGGGCTGGAACCAATCAATAGAGAACGCCATACAGACTGATCTCGACTGCCGCCCGTGCAGTATTTATGGCAACAAACCTTGCCGACGAGGCGATATGGCCTGTATGAACCTCATCAAACCAGAACAAATTACCGAGAGAATAGAACAGATTATTAACCAAAAATTAAACAGTCAAAACGTATGAAAAAGTATGTATGCGACGTATGCGGCTACGTGTACGACCCTGAGGTCGGCGATCCCGACAGCGGCATTGAACCCGGAACTGCCTTTGAAGACATCCCCGAGGATTGGGTATGCCCCATCTGCGGTGTCGGCAAGAGCGATTTCTCGCCCGAGTAAGTTTAAGCCAGGAGCAGCTGCTCGGCAAACTTATAGATGACAATGCCAGCCGTTACGCTGACATTCATCGAATGTTTCGTGCCGAGTTGCGGTATTTCCAAGCAACCATCACTGGCGTCTACCACTTCCTGGTGGACGCCTTTTACTTCGTTACCCAGCACAACGGCATACTTTAAACCACTCTCAGCCTGGAAATGGTGAAGCTTCGTCGAATGTTCTACCTGTTCAACGCTATAGACCTTATAGCCATCCAACTTCAATTGCTGCACAGCTTCCTGCGCGGTACGAAAATAGCGCCAGCTAACGCTCTCCTCAGCCCCCAGCGCCGTCTTGTGAATCTCGGCCATTGGTGGCGTCGACGTTATGCCACACAAGTAAACCGCCTCTACCCGGAACGTGTCAGCCGTCCGGAACACACTGCCAACATTGTGCATCGAGCGCACATCGTCGAGCATAACTATTAACGGCAGCTTCTCAGCCTCGCGGAACTCCTCTACCGTGAGCCGCTGCATCTCTACAGTTCTTATTTTTCTCATATTGCCTGCAAAGTTAATAATAATTGTGGAAAACTCAGTGGATAACTATGGGATTACTTCACAAATATCAAATAAAGAGACGTGAATTGGGTATATGCACTTACTTATTTATGGGTTTTTCGAAAGATTTCCACCGTTTTTTGATAGAAAAAGATATAAACTTAGTAATTTTGCACCGAAAAAGGAAATTGTGGATAACTATCGAAGTAGCCGCAAGGTCAGCAAGTTAGTATTCACACAGGATGTGGAAACCGCAACGTCTATAGGGGAAAAACAATCTGGCAAATAAACGACAGAAAAGTTTTGCACTTATCAACGGCCTATCATCCTTTACATTTTATATTCTTAAAAAGAAAAAGAAAAAAGAATAATAATATGATGAAGTTGAAAAAGCAGTGGAGAGAACAGGGTTTCATTGACGAGGCAGCCAACGAAGGCATCGACCTGAAGGCTGAGATCCGTCGTATGTGTAAGGAGAAAGATGCAATCATCTTAGCTCACTACTACACCGTTGGCGACATACAAGACATAGCCGATTTTGTTGGCGACTCGCTGGCCTTGGCGCGCAAGGCAGCAGAGACCGACGCACGGATGATGGTGATGTGCGGCGTTCACTTCATGGCAGAGACGTGCAAGCTGTTGTCGCCCGATAAGACGGTGCTCTGTCCCGACCTGAATGCCGGCTGTTCGCTGGCCGATTCATGCAAGGCTGAAGACCTGAAGAAGTTCAAGGACGAGCATCCTGGGTATCAGGTCATCAGCTACGTCAACACGACGGCGGCGGTGAAGGCGCTGACGGACGTGGTGGTGACGAGCGGCAATGCGAAGAAGGTTGTCGACCAGTTGCCTAAGGACGGAAAGTACATCTTCGGGCCTGACTATAACCTTGGTAACTATATTAATGAGGTGACGGGTCGTGACATGCTGCTCTGGAACGGCGGCTGTCATGTGCATGAGCGCTTCTCGGCACAGAAGATTGTGGAGCTGAGGGAGCAGTATCCTGAAGCTGTTGTGATGGCTCATTTGGAGTGTAAGGGTCCTGTGCTGGCATTGGCTGATGTGAAGGGGTCGACAGCAACGATGTTGCAGTATTGCCAACATAGCGACAAGAAGCAGTTCATTGTGGCTACTGAGGCTGGTATTCTGTATGAGATGCAGCGGACGTGTCCCGGTAAGGAGTTTATCCCTGTGCCACCGGAAATCAGCGAGAGTGGTCTGGAATGCAGCTGCAATGAGTGCCAGTATATGAAGATGAACACACTGCTGAAGGTGTATAACACGCTAAAGTATGAATGGCCGGTGGTAGAAGTTGACCCGGAGATAGCCAAGGAGGCCGTGAAGCCTATTGAGCGGATGCTGGCATTAAGTTAGTCATACAGCAATGAGCATCAGCGAATGACAGCTATCTTGCAGACGGTTCCTTTCTTGCCGTCTTTGGTGGCTGTCACGACCATATAGACGCCGCTGGCCACGCGGTCGCCATTGCGGTCGCAGCCGTCCCAGGTAAACGTGCCGCCGTTGCTGCGGCCCTCGGCAACGAGCTTGCCGCTTGACGTGCAAATTTTGACGTCGGCATCAAGCGACAGTCCGACTACGGTAATAAGTCCCGTGTAGTCGGCAGGAACAGGGTTAGGATAGGCGTAGATATTATCCTTGTCCATGGTCTCGACAGACTGTGTGGCGTTGCTGATGTAGGAACAAAGACCGTTCTCGGTGCCAAAGAACACCTCGCCCGTCGTGTTGTCGATGGCTATCGACTCGATGGTGTTCGAGAGCAGCGGACTATTCTCGGCTGTGAAGTGATGGATCTGCGTCAGGTTATCGGCACTGATAAGATAGACGCCGGCATCCTGCGTACCAAACCACTTGCGGCCGCCACCGTCGACGGCCATGCTGCGGATGATGACGCCCGAGAGCAGGTAGTCGGCAAAGTCGCTGCCATCGTTGCGGGGTACCTTTATCTGTTCGACATTGGTGCCGGAGGACATATCGGCAGGCTTGATCATAAACGGTCCGATATTGGTGCCTACCCAGATGTTGCCGTCCAAGTCTTCCATCGTACACTGCGGCGTAGAGCCGTTGTAGACGGTGCCGTCCTGATTAGTGAGTGTGGTGAATGAGCTGACCATTGTATTGGTTGCCGTATTATAGCAGTAGAACGATGGCAGATCCCAGTGGGAGTTGACAAACCAGAGGTAGCCACGGCTGTCGAGGGTTACCGACTGCATGACCTTCAGTCCGATGCTGTCTTCAAAGGTCAGCTGCTGCTGGTAGCGGTCCACCCATTTTCCATCTTTCGTCAGTTCCAGCAGGTTGATGCCCTTGGCCTGACTGTTGAGGACCCAGAGGTTGCCTTCACGGTCGAACTTCAGACCGTTGATGAGGTTGTAGTCGTTGCCCAATGCCTTGCCTTTGTCGACGGCTCCGCTGAGCGGGCTGTTCTGCTGGTTGTGATATTTAAGCAGCCGACCGTTGCGGAACTCATAGAGCCCGCAGCGACCGCCCACGACGACGTGGCTGATGTCTGTCGGGTCGTAGTCGATGCAGTTATTGTCCTTATAGTCGTAGCCGGTGATGCTGTCGAGATGCTCCTGATAGACTTGCCAGTCGTTGCCGTCCCAGACCTGCACAATGCCAGGCCTCTCCATGTCGGCTCCGCCGGAGACGAAGTAGCCGCCGACGGTGTAGAGTCTGCCATTGGCGAACTTCATTTCCGGGAAGTAGTTGTACTTCGGGCCGTCGGGCTTGAGCGTTCTCACCACGTCGATAAACTCCTGCCAGTCGGCGTTGACGGTCGAAGGAGGCAGGTTGGTGGGGTAGTCGGGATGATTCTTGGTGTAGGTGTCGCTGACTTCTGCCCGCTGCATGTTCACTTTCACGATGCCGAAGCGGGCGTAGAGATAGGCGTAGAGGCCGTCAATGGTCAGGCTGTCG
>JAEEGK010015009.1_pt1 | contig 17241 bp, 14 predicted proteins | sample 8958771 | NCBI WGS metagenome assembly JAEEGK01 (sample SAMN16246547, study PRJNA631951) | gut metagenome | biome: gut microbiome; feature: rumen; material: SC-attached | host: Bos | place: Iran: Karaj | collected 2018-10
AGTACAAGTTCATCCAGAACCTCGAGGCGGCCCTCGTCCGCATCGAGAACAAGAGCTATGGCATCTGCCGCGTGACCGGGAAGCTGATCCCCAAGGAGCGCCTCCGTCTGGTCCCGCACGCCACGCTTACCGTGGAAGCGAAGGAGATGCTGGCCCGGCAGGGGAAGAACTGATTTCCTGCCGTCCATGAAACTGAGCAAGGGAAACCGGTTATTCATCCTTGGCGCCGTCCTCGTGGTCATCGACCAGGTCATCAAAGTCCTGGTGAAGACCCACATGTCCATCGGGGAGCATTTCAATGTGTTCGGCGCCGACTGGTTCCAGATCCTGTTCATCGAGAACAAGGGGATGGCCTTCGGGATGTCGTTCGGCGGGGTCATCGGCAAGTATGCCCTGACCGCCTTCCGGATCGTCCTGTTCGCCGTCCTGACGGTGTGGATTTCCCGGCTGCTGAAGCGGGGGAGCGGTGCCGACAAGCGCACCCCGGTTCCCACCGGCGTCCTCGTCGGCCTGACGCTCATTACCGCCGGCGCCCTCGGCAACATCATCGACTGCCTGTTCTACGGGCTGGTCTTTTCCGAGTCCGCTCCCGGCGTGGTCGCCACCTGGGGCCACTACGCCCCCTTCATGCAGGGCAAGGTGGTGGATATGTTCTACTTCCCGCTCTGGACCTGGCCTGACTGGGTTCCGCTCGTGGGCGGTGACATCTTCTTCGAACCGGTTTTCAACTTTGCGGACAGCTGTGTCACGGTGGGCGCGTTCTACTTGATCCTGTTCCAGTGGAAATTCTTCTCGAAAGAAGATTGACTTTCCGGACAAAGTTCTTACCTTTGTCCACTTTTCGGAGGTGTGGCCGAGTGGTCGATGGCGGCAGTCTTGAAAACTGTTGGGCGGCAACGTCCCGGGGGTTCGAATCCCTCCGCCTCCGCTTCAGGATTTGACGGGGTTTCCCTTGTCTTTGGGCTATGATTCGAAAACGCATCTGCATCATCGGTGCCCTGTTTTCCTTTGCGTTGCTCGCCGGCGCGCAAGAGACGGGGGAGCGATTCGTTTTCACCCCCCAGTCCACCGCTCAGGCCCAGTTCGCCGGGTACTACGTGGCGCTGGAGCAGGGATTCTATGCCGATGAGGGGCTGGATGTGGTCATCGCCCATCCTTATGCCACCACCTCCGCCGTGGACAATATCCGGACGGGCGTCTGCCAGGCGACCATCCTGCCGTTGTCCCTGGCGATGCGGACCATCGACGGCGGCCTCCCCCTGGTCAACATTCTCCAGACTTCGATGAACAGTGCGACGGTCATCATCTCCCGCTGGGGAGATGATCCGCTGACCCTCCACGGCGCGAAAGTGGCCGCATTCCGCGCGGGTTTCGGCCAGCTGGCCCGCAGTTTCGCCGAGATGGAGAACCTGGACTATGAGTGGATCATCGCCGCTTCCGTGAAGAATATCTTTATCGCCGGAGCCGTCGACGCCACGCTGGCCCGGAGTTATGACGAATACTACCAGCTTCTCCAGACACGCATCATCCAGCCGGATACGGGCATTTACCGGTTCGAGGACCATGAATACAATGTCCAGCAGGAGGGCGTATATGTGACGCGGGCGTACTATGAGACCCACCGGGCGCAAGCCGAGGCTTTCGCCCGCGCCAGCCGCCTGGGCTGGGAATGGGCGGACCAGCACCCGGAGGAAACGTTGGACCTGGTAATGCGCTATGTCCGGGAGTTCCGCATCCCCACGAACCGGACCTTGCAGGAACTGATGCTGAAGGAGGTCATCCGTCTTCAGCACGACCACGATTCGGGGGAGAAGGAGTTCCGCCTCCGCCCCGATATGGTGGACAAGGCCGATGAAATGCTGGAGCAGGCCGGGATGTTGACCCGGAGGATAACCTGTGAGGACCTGCTGCCATGAAGAAACTGCTTGACACCTTGCGCCGGTCCTTTTCGGCCCGCCTGAGTCTTTGGGTGGTCAGTTTCGCCGCGCTCGTGTTCCTGGCGGCGATGGGGTATTCTTTCATCGTTTCCCGTCGTTATGTCCGCGAGGAGGCCATCCTCCGTGCCACCCAGGTGGTGGAGAATTCGGTGCTCCGGCTGAACAACATCCTGGAGGATGTGGAGCTTTCCGCAGATAACCTGGAATGGCTGGTTTACCGGCATTTGAAAGAGCCCGAGATGATGATGGAGTACTCCCGCATCACCGTCCAGGGCAATCCGGTCCTGTCCGGTTGTTCCATCTCTTTCGAACCGTACTTTTTCGAGGATAAGTACTATTATTCCGCCTATTCGGGCTATATCGGCGGCAACTTGGAGACCGAGCAGGAGGGGGATGACGACTACCAGTATTTCTATCTGGACTGGTATCTCCAACCCAAGCTCCTGAATCAACCCTGCTGGACCGAACCCTACAACGACTGGGACCAGGATGACACCGAAGACCGGGAGACGCAGCGGATGGTTTCCTACTGCAAACCGCTGACGACCTCCGACGGGTTCATCGGCACCATCTCCCTGGACATTTCCCTGAAATGGCTGTCCGACAACCTTTCACCCGTGAAGCCGTACCCGCACTCCTACAGCATCCTGATCAGTCGCGGCGGTACCTACCTGGTGCATCCGGACCCGGACAAGCTTTTCTACCAGACCATCTTCACGGAGGGTCTCATTACCCCGAATCCCGAGTTGGACGCCTTGGGAAAGAGCATGCTAGGGCTGGAAGCCGGGTACAAACGGCTCCTGATCGACGGTACGCGCAGCTATGTCTTCTACACGCCCCTCAAGGCGACGGGCTGGAGCATGGCCATCGTCTGCCCGGAAAGCGAGATCTTCAGTGGGTTCAACCGCCTCCGGCGGATTGCCACGGCGATTGCCCTCGCGGGGCTGCTCCTGCTGTTCTTCGCGTGCTTTAAGGTCATCCGGAAAGCGATGCGGCCGCTCAGCGACCTGGCCCAGCAGGCGGAGGAAATTGCCTCCGGCCATTTCGACACCGTCCTCCCGGTGAATGCGAATCCCGATGAACTGGGCACCTTGTCCCGTTCCTTTGCAAACATGCAGTCTTCCCTGGTCACGTATATGGACGAACTCACGCGGACAACCGCCAACAAGGTCCGGATAGAGGGGGAACTGCAGATTGCCCGGAATATCCAGATGGGCATGGTCCCGCAGGTTTTCCCGCCGTTCCCGGACCGGAAGAATATCGACCTGTACGCGTCAATGGTGCCGGCCAGGGAAGTGGGCGGCGACTTGTACGACTATTTCATCCAAGAAGGCCGGCTGTATTTCTGCGTCGGCGATGTCAGTGGCAAGGGGGTGCCGGCGAGCCTGTTCATGACCGTGGCTCGGAACCTGTTCCGTGCCACCGGCCGGCAGGGGATGTCTCCGGCCGTCATTGCGCGCCAGATCAATGAGACGCTCTCCGACGGGAACGAGCAGATGATCTTCGTGACGATGTTCATCGGATGCTTCGACCTCCTGACCGGGGACCTGGATTTCTGCAACTGCGGACACAATCCTCCCGTCATCCTTCCGCGGGGAGGGAAACCGGCTTTCCTTTCCTGCAAGGCCAATACTTCCCTCGGAATCCTTCCCGATGCGAAGTTTGAAGGCGAGTATCTGACCGGTTTCAAGGATACGCCGCTGTTCCTGTATACGGACGGCTTGAACGAGGCCGTGAATCCGGAACAGGAGGAGTTCGGTTCCGACCGTCTCCTCGCCGTTCTGAGCGAGCCCTATATCGATGCGGAAATCGCCATCAAGCGCATGCAGTCCGCCGTATCAGACCATGTCGCAGGGGCGGAAGCCAGCGATGACCTGACGATGCTTTGCCTGGAGATTAAAAAATAGCAAGTCTGATCGCATACCAAAACAGCCCGGCGCTAAAGCGCTGGGCTGCAATTGGATGCGGTGAGGAAGGGATTCGAACCCCCGGTACGCGCAAACGTACACCTGTTTTCGAGGCAGGCTCCTTCAACCACTCGGACACCTCACCGTTTGGGACTGCAAATTTACGATTTAATTTTCAATTTGCAATCTTTTGGAACTACTTGAACCACTCGGTGAGATGATTCTTCGCGTAGAGGTAGTAAACCACGAGGCCGACCCAGCTGGTGATGAGGACCAGGACGCAGGAGATGACCTTGCCCACGAGGGAGATGGGCTTCTTGATGATGTCGATGACGGCGAGGATGGCGAGGACCAGGCCGATGAAGTAAATGATGGAACCCATGGTTGCGTATGTTAAGAGTTAAACGTTCGTGTGGTCAAAAATACGAAAAAGTCATGAAAATGCAAGCGCATTTTGTCCTAACTTTTTTCGGTTGAGGAGCGTTTCACCACCCCGATTCCGGGACGGTCGGGAAGGACGAGCTTGCCCGCCTGGAGTCCGACGCCTTCGAAGAGGTCGTTGGTGATGAGGAGGTTGCCGTCCAGGTCGGCGAAGTCGACGGCGGGGGAGAGCTGGGCGGCGGCGGAGACGGCGCAGGAGGTCTCGGTCATGCAGCCGAGCATGACCTTGAGTCCGAGCCCGCGGGCAAGGGTCACCATCTTGTGCGCGTTCCGGAGGCCGCCGCATTTCATCAGTTTGATGTTGATGCCGTCAAACACGCCCACGGCACTGCGGACATCATCCAGTCCCTGGATGGACTCGTCGCCGAAGATGGGCAGCTGGCTGCGTTCCCGGAGCCAGGCCAGGTCGTCGATGCGGTTGACGGCCATCGGCTGCTCCACCATCACGACGCCGTGGTCCCGGAGCCAGTAGATCATGTCCAGGGCCTGGAAGCGGTCGGTCCAGCCTTGGTTCGCATCGACGGCGATCGGGAGGTCCGTGACGGTGCGGATGGTCTCGATGAGTTCCTTGTCGTTGGCCGTACCTACCTTGACTTTCAGGATGTTGAAACGGTCCGCACATTCCTGCGTCTTCTCCTTGACCACCTCGGGCGTGTCGATGCCGATGGTGAAGGTCGTGGAAGGGGCCTTGGTAGGGTTATAGCCCCAGATCCGGTACCAGGGGGCGCCGAGCAGTTTTCCCACCAGGTCGTGGAGGGCGATGTCCACGGCGGCCTTCGCGGCGCTGTCGCCCGGAGAGAGACTGTCCACGTAGGCGAGGATGTCCTCCAGGCAGAACGGATCCGCGAATTGCTCAAGGTTCACTTTTTCCAGGAAGGAGGTCACCGAGTCGACACTCTGGCCCAGGTAGGGCGGCATCGAAGCCTCGCCGTAGCCTGTATAGCCCTGGTATTCGATTTCCACCTGCACGTCCGGTGTGGTTGTGCGGCTGTAGGAGGAGACGGTGAAGGTATGCTGGAGCTGGAGTTCGTACGGATAGTAGCGGAGTTTCATCCGGCGGGGGCCGACGACGACGGGCTCGACCGGCTTCAGGGTGTCTCCGCCGGGCGGAACGTCCGGTCCCGGCACCCCGCGCTGCTTGCAGCCGACCGCCAGGCCGGCGCCGACGGCGGCCAGGCCGGCTACTTTCAGGAATTCACGTCTGTTCTGCATGGGTTTTTATTCCAGATAATAGGGGTTTGTCATAGTGGTGTTCAGGCCTTCCTGCTTGTCTATGAAAGGCAGGACCCGGCTGGCAAACAGATACCGGCCGGTATTGTAGGCATCGTATTCCGGATCCTCCGGACGGAAACTGCCGATTTTCACGAGGCCGAGCGAGTGGATGAACTTGCCGTCGCCCAGGTAGAAGCCCACGTGGGAGACCTTGGGCGTAGCCGTGTCCTTGCGGCCGAAGAAGACCAGGTCTCCCGGCTGGAGATCCTCTAACCCGAAGATCCGTTCACCCGTCCGGGACTGCGGACCGGCATCCCGCGGAATGATGATGTCATGCATGAAAAGGACGGCCCGCACGAATCCGCTGCAGTCCATCCCCTTGGGGGACATCCCGGCCCACAGGTAGGGGAAGCCGTTCATGGTCAAGGCGGTAGCGAGGATGGCATCCACGCTTTGGTCGAGGGAGGCGCGCCAGGCGGCCTCAGGCTGTGCGAGGCTGCGGTGCAGGTAGCCGGTGCGGCCGTCGGGGAACCCGACCCGCCAGTACCGGCCCTTGCGGCCGAGGTCGCGGAGCCGCGCGCCCGCCACCACGTCTCCGACAGTGGCGGTGCGCTCAGACGCCTCGGCCCGCACCACGCCCGTCAGCGCCGTCACGATGATCTTCGGCGCGGCGTTCCATGCATGGTATTCCTCGAAGGAAAGGAGCGTGATGGCGTCCTTGTGGACCCAGCCGGTGTAGGTGTCCGGGGTCTGCACTTGGGGCCAGTTGTTCTTGCTGGTAATCTGGAGAATGTGGACCGGGGTCCCCAGGAGGGCCTGGGAAACCATTTCGGCGTCATAATCGGGGGTCGCGCGCAGGTTGCACACGGATATGTCCACGACGCCGTATTCCTGCGCGGCGCCAGTCAGGGCCGCCAGTGCGGCTGCCAGGGCAGTGAACCATCTTCTCATACATACAAAGATACTGCTTTTTTCGTATCTTTGTTTCCAGTAAGACGAACGTATATGAAACTATCCCCCGCCTGGACGGCGGTCATTTCCCTTGTCCCCGTCCTCGTCCTCATCACGCTGCTCGCCATCAACATCGGCATCTTCGGGAGCGACGCCATCCTGGGCGCGAGCCAGGTAGCGCTGCTTGCCTCGTCCGGGGTCTGTGTCCTGCTCGCCTCGATCTTCTTCAAGACGCCCTGGAAAGCGTTCGAAGCCGCCATCGGCCACAACTTCTCCGACATTGCCGGTGCTACGCTCATCCTCTTCCTCATCGGCGGTGTCTCCGGCACCTGGACAATGAGCGGCGTGGTCCCGACTTTCATCTACTACGGCGTCAAGATCATCAGCCCCAAAGTCTTCCTCCTGTCTGCCTGTGTCATCTGCGCCGTGATTTCGGTGATGACCGGGAGTTCCTGGACGACGATCGCGACCATCGGCGTCGCGCTCCTCGGCATTGGCCGGGCGGAGGGCTTCTCCGACGGGATGATCGCCGGTGCCATCATTTCCGGCGCCTACTTCGGCGATAAGATTTCCCCGCTGTCGGATACGACGGTGATGGCCTCTTCCGTGAACAAGGTCCCCCTGTTTACGCACATCCGGTACATGTTCTTCACGACGGTCCCGTCCATCGTGATCACGCTCATCATCTTCACGGTCCTGGGCCTGTCGCACGACGGCGCCGAAGCCGCGCAGATCGACCTGTACACCACGGTCTTGGCCGATAAGTTCCAGATCACCCCCTGGCTATTCCTCGTTCCGGCCGTCACGCTCGCACTCATCTGGAAGCGGATGCCGGCGCTGCCGGTACTCGCGATTTCCGTCCTGGCCGCCGCCCTGGCCGCCCTCATTTTCCAGCCCGGGATCATCGAAGGTATCGGCGCGAAAGTCACCGAAGGCTCCCGTGCCCGCGTCCTTCTCGCCGGAACGGTAGAGAGCATCTACAATACGCTGGCCCTGGAAACGGGCCATCCCGAGGTGGACGGACTGCTGGCCACCCGCGGCATGCTGGGCATGCTCAATACGGTGTTCCTGATCCTCTGTGCGATGTGTTTCGGCGCCTGCATGCAGGCCAGCGGCATGATCGCCCGGCTCGCCCAGCTGCTGAATCCTTTCACCCGCTCCCGCACCGGGCTGGTCGCATCGACCGTCGTTACGGGCACGGCCCTCAATGGTATCGTCTCGGACCAGTACCTGTCCATCCTCCTGACCTCCAACATCTTCGGGAAGACTTTCCGGGACCGCGGCTACGAAGAGCGCCTGCTCAGCCGCTCCGTCGAGGACTCCGCCACGGTCACCTCGCCGCTCTACCCCTGGTCGAGCTGCGGCATGACCCAGGCTACCATCCTCTCCGTTCCCACCCTCACCTACGCCCCCTTCTGCTTCTTCAACCTGATCAGCCCCCTGATGTCCATCTGCATCGCGGCCATCGGCTGGAAAATCGTGCACCCCCGTGCACCTCTCGAAGAAAAAGTTATTGATAATCAGTGAATTGATTGTTCGGAGGTGCACTTTTAGGTGCACCTCCGAAAAGTTAATGTGCCATGTATCAGGCAGTTAAAAGATAAGAGGTGCACCTACAAGTGCACCTCTGAAGTGATAAGTATTTGAAAATCAGGCTACTCTAAATGCAGAAACCTTTTTGCATGATAGAGTGAAGCCCCTGCGCGGTCTATGAAAGACTTGACAATCTTCCATTTCTGCTCGTCGGGTGCCAGAATGATGCTTCGAGGATCGTCCGCAAAGCTGGAGCGCTGGGTAAGATTCAGCATCCGTACAAAGTCTTGATGTGATTCAGGGTCATAGATTTCGTTCATGTCATATTCTTTGCCGGTGTTCGAGTTGATTGCGAGCACCATGGCGTCATAGTTTTTGTAAAAGCCGAGCAGGCTTTCCTTGTCGATGGGCAGATACGAATAGATAATGAAATCAAGCAACTGTTCGCGCTCTTCCGGGACCAGGCCTTCAAACAGTCTCCGTACGACCGGGTAGTCCAGATACTCGTTCCGCCCACGGAAGAGTACGACCGTGTCCATCGACTTGAGTAACTTCTTCGAGGCGGTCTTCCTACAGATTTCCTTGGAAAAAGGATGGGGATTGTCGATATATGCCAACAGATTCCATCGATCCTGCTCAGCCCGGATGAAAAGGAGTTTCTCAACGGAGTTGTTATAGTTGTATGCGATGCAATTCCTGACGTCTTTGTCCCTGCGTTTTGCGGAATTCCCATAAGCCTTGTGGAAGAGCGGCCCTTTCCGACCACTATCCCGGTTGTAGGCCATGACAAAGGTCGATGTCGTCACACCGATGAATTTGCTGTAGAGTTCCCTGGAAATCGTTTTGATAAGGTGATGGATATGATCGAACATCAGGGCCAATGCCAAAACAGTAACCCGATACCGCTTCGCCATGACAGCGAAGACCGTATAATAAACCAGCCGGTCCTCCATGGAATAGAAGATGACGAATTGGTTGATGGATCGGATATAGATATGCTCGAATGTATCCGCCGGAAGCTTTCTTTTATGGCCGCGCATGATTCTTTTTTCGCCAAGGTAAACGAAAAAGCCTCCCATTCCGCGGGCTTGTGAATAACTTGTGTTGTTTTAGTATGCATTTTATGTGTTTCTTATGAAGAAAATCGAGACAGGGATGTGCATCTCTCGATTGTAAATGCATTGAAAGTCGGCCGATTGAAAGGTCAGGGGTGCACAACGAAGTGCACCTCTGTTATGCTAGGATAGAGTAACTCAGTGAGTTACAACTTGAGAGGTGCACTGTATGGTGCACCTCGGCTAAGCTAAGGGAAAGATAATCAATAAGTTAAAGATCCAGAGGTGCACCTGGACGTGCACCTCTGGATGGTTAATTTGTTGTTGGATAATAAAATAGCCGGGCTGCCCAAAAGGGCGGCCCGGCTGGATGTCAATGACCGGTGTGTTTAGAACACGTCGGGTTCGTTGTTCTGCTCGGGAGCGGATTCCTCGAAGCGGGGCTTGCGGGGGGCGTTGTGACGGTCGTCACGGCCGCCTTCGCGGCGCTCACCACCTTCGCGGCGCTCACCACCTTCGCGGCGCGGGCCACGGTCGCCGTCACGGCGCGGGCCGCGGTCGCCTTCGCGACGCTCGCCGCCTTCGCGGCGCGGACCACGCTCACCCTCGCGGCGGGGACCCCGGTCGCCTTCGCGACGCGGGCCGCGCTCCGGGCGCTTGGGCTCCACGTAGCCTTCCGGTTTCTCGGTGAGGGCGCGCATGGACAGGCGCATCTTGCCGGTCTTGGCGTCGATTTCGAGGAGCTTCACATCGACCTCGTCGCCCACCTTCAGGACGTCCTCGACCTTCTCGGTCTTGGTCCAGGCGATCTCGCTCACGTGCAGGAGGCCTTCCTTGCCCGGGAGGATCTCGATGAAGGCGCCGAACTCGAGGATGCTGACCACCTTTCCGTGGTAGACCTTACCGGCCTCCGGAACGGCGCAGATGTCCTTGATGCGCTGCAGGGTGGCGTCCATCGCGGCCTTGTCGACACCGAAGATGTCGACCACGCCCTTCGTGGTGCCGTCGCCCTTGCCGGCGTCGACTTCCTCGATGGTGATGGTGGTGCCGAATTCCTTCTGCATGCCCTGGATGGTCTCGCCGCCCTTGCCGATGACCGCACCGATGAAGTCGGACGGGATCTCGATCTGGACCATGCGCGGCACGAAGGGCTTGTAGTCCTCGCGCGGCTCGGCGATGGTCTTGAGCATTTCGCCCATGATGTGGATACGTCCCTGACGGGCCTGCTCGAGGGCTTTCTCGAGGACCTCGTAGGAGAGGCCGTCCACCTTGATGTCCATCTGGGTGGCGGTGATACCGTCCTTGGTGCCGGTCACCTTGAAGTCCATGTCACCGAGGTGGTCCTCGTCACCGAGGATGTCGGTGAGGATGGCGTAGCGGTCGTTCGGGCGCTCGGCGTCGGTAATCAGGCCCATGGCCACGCCGGCCACCGGCTTCTTGATCTTCACGCCGGCATCCATCAGGGCCAGGCAGCCGCCGCAGACGGAAGCCATGGAAGAGGAGCCGTTGGACTCGAGGATATCGGAAACGACGCGCACGGCGTACGGGAATTCCGGGGCGGTGGGGATGACGGGCTTGAGGGCGCGCATCGCCAGGTTGCCATGGCCGATCTCGCGGCGGCCTACGCTGCGCTGCGGCTTGGCCTCACCGGTAGCGAACGGCGGGAAGTTGTAGTGGAGCACGAACTGCTGGTCGTCCTGGATGAGGACCTCGTCCATCTCCTTCATGTCCAGCTTGGTGCCGAGGGTCACGCTCGCGAGGGACTGGGTCTCACCGCGGGTGAAGATGGCGGAACCGTGGGCGCAGGGGAGGTAGTCGACCTCGCACCAGATCGGGCGGACCTCGTCGGTCTTGCGGCCGTCCAGGCGGCAGCCTTCGTCCAGGATCATGTTGCGCATGGCTTCCTTCTCCACATCGTGGTAGTAGCGGGCGACCATCGCGGCCTTGGCCTCCTGGTCCTCTTCGGACAGGGTGGCCAGGAATTCGGCCTGGATGGCTTCGAAGCCGGCCTCACGCTCGTGCTTGGGAGCGGCGCTCTTCGCCAGCTTGTAGCACTTGTCATAGCAGAACTCGCGGACGGCGGTGCGAAGGGCTTCGTCCTCCTCGTCGTGCGGGTAGTCACGCTTGTTCACGTCGGTGCCGAGCTCGTGCATGAGCTCCTTCTGCACGCGGCAATGCTTCTTGATCTCCTCGTGGGCGAACTTGATGGCCTCGAGCATGTCGTGCTCGGAAACCTCGTTCATCTCACCTTCGACCATCATGATGTTCTCCTCGGTGGCGGCGACCATCAGGTCGAGGTCGGCGCGGGCGCCGTCGGCGAAACCAGGGTTGATCACGAACTGGCCGTCGATGCGGGCGACACGGACCTCGGAAACCGGACCGCCGAAGGGCAGGTCGGAGGAGGCGAGGGCGGCGGAGGCGGCCAGGCCGGCGAGGGCGTCGGGCTGGATGTCCTTCTCCGCGGAGATGAGCATGATGTTCACGAAGACCTCGAGATGGAAGTCATCCGGCCAGAGGGGGCGGATCGGACGGTCCACCAGGCGGGCGATGAGCACCTCGTAGTCCGAGGGACGGCTCTCGCGCTTGAGGAAACCGCCGGGGAAACGGCCGGCAGAATAATACTTTTCACGATAATCTACGGTGAGGGGCATGAAGTCGGTACCCTCCTTGACTTCCTTCGCGCAGGTGACAGTGGCGAGCAGCATCGTGCCGCCCATCTTCACCACCGCGGAACCGGCGGCCTGCTTGGCCAGTTTGCCGGTCTCGATCTCGATTACCCGACCGTCGGGCAATTCGATCTTCTTGTTGATGATGTTCATTTGTTTTACTTCTGTTACGTCTTTACGTCTTCTATCTTCTGTAGATTTCTCCATTCGCTTCGCTCGGTCGAAATGACAGATGGTTGTCATTTCGAGCGGAGTCGAGAAATCTCTCTTTTCATCGAAAAAGGGGGAGAGATCCTGCCTTGCATAGATCTCTGCCCCCGCATTTTCCTATTCTCGAACTTATCGGCGGAGACCCAGCTCCTTGATAAGTGCCCTGTATCTCTCGATGTCCACCTTCTGAAGGTAGTTCAGAAGCTGACGGCGCTTACTGACCAGGCGGAGAAGGGAACGACGGGTAGCCACGTCCTTCTTGTTCTTCTTCACGTGCTCGGTAAGGTGAGCGATACGGTAGGAAAATAAAGCAACCTGACTCTCAGGGGAGCCGGTGTCCTTATTGGACTTCCCGTACTTCGCGAAAATCTCTTGCTTTTTCTCAGGCTGTAAATATTCGGCCATGATGCAATGAGGTTAAAAAGTTATCAGTATGCGGGACCTTCCCGCAAAAAAGCCTGCAAATTTAGGCATAAAATCCGATAAAACAAAACTTTTTGTACCTTTGTTCCCCGTGAAAGAGAAGGTCCATATCGACCCGGTGCTCGGGGAAGTCCGGCTGCGGAAAAGCGCCCGGGCGCGGCGGATTTCGCTCCGGGTCCATCCCCGGCGCGGCGTCCTCGTGACCGTCCCTTTCTACGCTCCTTACGCGCTGGGCGTCACCTTCCTGGAATCCCGCCGGGAATGGGTTCTGGCGGCGCTCGAACGGGCGGCGGCCCGGAACGCGGACCTGCCGGAAGGGGAGGACATCGAGTCCCTCCGGGCGAAGGCCAAGGCCGCGCTTCCGCCCCGCCTCGCGGACCTGGCGGCCCGCTACGGCTTCATTTACCACCGCGTCGCCATCAAGCACAACACTTCCAACTGGGGCTCCTGCTCCTCGAAGGGCAACATCAACCTGAACTTGAACCTCATGCGGGTTCCCGTGCCGCTGCAGGATTACATCCTCCTGCACGAGCTCACGCATCTCCACCATCCCGACCACGGCCCCGCCTTCCATGCGGAATTGGAGAGGCTGCTTGAGGACCATTTTTCCAAGCATCTGGAAGATCGGGACTTCCAAGATTATCTTCCAGCCATCGGCTCTTCGCGTGCCCAGTGGCGTATTTCGCGGGTGCTCGAAAATAGCTTGAAAGAGTACCGTCTCCTCTAGCGGACAGTCCAAAATAGTCATGGACAGATATCTATTTGCGATGGGTGTAATGGATGATGCTCTCTGAGACATCCTTTTTTTAAAAATACTTGAAAACTTTCTTCCGGGGCCTTGGTCATGTGGGTGATAATCCGTAAATTTGCACCTTTCAATAAACAAAGGATAAAACCACTGAATAAGAATGGAGCGAAAATTACAATATACGACCCCTGCTGTCCGTGAACTGGATGTCCGTCTCGACACCTGTTTCCTGCAATCCACCACCACCCCCATCGATCCCTGGACCGATAATGATGATCCCATCAACTTCTAAGTCAACCCCCAAAAGAATCAAAGGAATGAAAAGAGCGTTTCTCTTTGCGGGTCTTGTGGCGGCAACCCTTGCTGGCGTGGGGTGTAACAAGGAAGTTGAGCCCGATGTGAGCAGCAAAATAACAGAAATCGTCTTGAACAACGGGGATACCCGTACCGTCAATGACGGTGTGTCCACCCGGTGGGAGAATGACGATGCCTTGAACGTCTTCTATGCTGTAGCCGGATCCACGGACTATTCTCAGAATAACAAGTTCACGGTCGATGATGCTTCGACAAACCATGCAACAGGTACTGCCGACCTGACGGCTAGTTCCTATGACTGGTATTTGCTTTATCCATATGAAAGCCAGATTACGACCCCGGCCAATTCGGGTCAAGGCTATCTCACGGTCGGATCTGCAGCCGACGAGGTGCAGATCCAGGCAGGTCCCGACGACATGGGGCATCTGTCAGGAAAGAATCTTCCTGTGTACGGCATAGCCAAGGATGTCCCCGTGAATCAGCGCGTGGAGATTTCCATGAAGCATGTTACCACGGTCGTCGCAGTGAACTTGACCAACGAGACCGATCAGCCTTTGACGGTCAATAGAATCTCTTTTACGGCACCCGAAGACATCATCGGTTCATACTATATAGATTTCTCCAATAAACCCCTGGGCTTCAAGGAAAGCGGCGCCAATGACGTCTCCAATACGGCAACCCTGGAAGTGGCTGGCGGCGGAGTTGTCGCAGCCGGCTCTACCTCCAAGTTCTATCTGGCCATCAAGCCTTTCCAGGCCAAAGCGAAAGATAAACTTGTCCTCAAGGTCGAGGCGGGTGACACGGTTTTCGAAAAGGAGGTCACGCTCCCCACAACGGTCAGGTTTGACCCCGGTCATATCAAGAACCTCAATTTGACCCATACGGGCGGCCCGTATATCAAACGGTCATCCCTCGCAGAGATTCTGACCATGTCTGTTGATGAAGACGTCCATACCCAGGATGTTCTGGTAGTCGGCAAATATGCCCGCGGCATCATGCTCGCCCAGAATGGAACCTATCTTCTCGCCTTCGACGATGCAGGCGTGAATGCGAAGCTCGGTGATATCGTGACCGTGGAGGGTAAGGTCGGAGAATCTTCCGGTCTGAAGCAGATTGACAACCCGGTGGTCACCGTCGTCTCTTCCAATCATGATGTCATCCTGCCTGATCCGAAAGTCCTCTCCAACCTGGATGATTATGCTTCCGACCAGGTGGAGCTCATTCAGTACACCGGCACCATGAAGGTCTCCGGCTCCTCCTACTATGTGGAGATGGATAATTCCACGCGGAAAGGCTCCATCCAGTATCCGATTGATCCCGAAGGAATGGCTGCGCTGGACAACAAGACCATTATCGCCACCGGTTTCTTCACGGGCCTGACCGAATCCGGTTCCCTGGTCGGCATGATGTCCACCTCCATCTTCGATCCTTCGGCCGTTATCTTCAATGTTACGCCACTGCAGATTAGCGTTACCGCTGCGTCCACTTCGACCACGTTCTCCATCAAGGCGAATGCTGCTTGGACCGTCACCAGCGACAATGCTGCGTTCACCGTGAGTCCTGCTTCGGGGGACGGTAACGCTACCGTCCGTGTTTCCTTCCCCACCAATGAGTCGACGAGTGGCCGGGTGGCCCATTTTACGGCCACCTGCCCGGATGCCGGTGTTTCCAAGGTAATCACGTTGACCCAGGCTGGCGCGATTCCTCAAGGAGACGGTTACACGCTGGTGTTCGGTAATAAGGCGAGTAACACGGCCCCCCTCAATTCGCAGACGAAGGCCGGCACGGCCATCAGTTCTGGGACGGATTATGTCACCACCCAGCCCTTCACGGTGAATGTGGGGAATGCCTATTATGGAGATGCTCAAAACTGCATTCGGATAGGAAAGTCCGGGGCGGCCTCGAAACTCACGATCGAACTCTCCGATTTGGGAAAGGTTACCGCATCTCGCATTGTCGTGAAGTGTAAGAAGCACACGGGCAGCAAGAATGATAACGCGCTGTTGACAGTCAACGGCTATGGCCCTCAGTCTCCAGCCCCCTTTAGTGACATGATTCCTTCCGAGCTTGTTTTCAACGTTTCCTCTCCCGCGCTGGAGAGCCTTGTCCTCGAAGGGACTGCGGCGATTCTCATTTATTCCATTACGGTTATCCGATGAGAATCATTCGGCGGCACAGGGGTGATGAGCCCCCTGTGACCGCCGGAAATAGGCAAAAAGGAAGTGCGACAGTGCTTCGTTATCCCCCCTAAAAAATCCGAAGCCTTGAAGGTTTCATTCTGGGTATTCTGCACATTGGGGAAGTAGGTCACGCCATAATTGCCAGGGTGCCGGTCGAATCAGCCCCCGAGAACCTCATAGAACAAGCCGGCTGTCGGAGACTCCCGGGCGCAGAATCTGGTCACCGGGATACTGGAACGCGCTCGAAAGCCTATCGGCTCATATAACGAACCGTGCATAAAAACTTGAAAACTTATCTCCCGACGGCTTGGCCGTTTGGGGGATAATCCCTACCTTAGCAGTCTGAAATATAAGTATAGGACTACATGACTGCATAATTATGGAGAAAAAACTTCTTTACACGGCACCTGCCGTCCGTGAGTTGGACGTCCGTTTCGACGCCTGTTTCCTGCAATCCGCCACCACCGGTCCCATCCAGGATTGGAATGATGACGATGATCCCATCAACTTCTAAGTCAAACCCTTAAAGAGAATCAGCGCTATGAAAAAAGCCCTTTTCTTTGCGGGTCTGGCCGCTGCCGCCCTTACCCTTGTGGGCTGTAACAAGGAAGCTGACTACGCCGGCAAGACCGGCAAACCGTTCCAGGTTGTCCTGAACACGGTCGATACCAGGACGGTCATCGATCCGGACAATACCCTGAAGACCCTTTGGGCCGAGAACGACAAGATCAATGTCTTCCACGCCGAGGCCGGTACCACCGACTACAAACACGATACTCCTTACGTGGACAATACCGCCCATCCCTACATTGTCTCTGACACCGAGAACGGCGTTTTCTCCGGTACCCTGATGGGCGGTGACCTGGAGGATGGCAAGTCCTATGACTGGTATTTCTACTATCCGTATAATTCCTACCTGAAGTCCCCGGTCAATACGAGCGACGCACGCCTCTATATCGGAGGCCGTTCTGACCAGCCCCAGAATCAGGAAGGTTATGACAGCCGCCTCCATTTGGCCGGCGGTGCCTCTACGGGTTGCTTCCCGCTCTATGGCATCGTGAAGAACGTTCCCGCCGATACCCAGCCGGTCGCGCCCATGAAGCACATCGCTTCCGCTATCCGGATCAACGTGACGAATGGTACGAGCGAAGGCATCACGATCGACGAGATCGAGTTCACCGCCCCGGAAGCGATTGTTGGAAACTTCTTCATCAGCTTTGATAAGGAACCGCTGACCATCACCCCTTACGCAAGTCAGGCTGCCGCCACGGCTTCGTTGAAGGTCAATAATCCCACGGTCCTTGCGGCTGGTGCCACTGCGGCCTTCTATATGGGCATCAAGCCCTTCACCGCCCAGGCAAATGATGTGCTCACCATCAAAGTCAAAGTCGGCGATACCGTCTTCGAAAAGAGCCTGACCCTTCCTTCCGCCGTCGAGTTCAAGTCCGGATCCATCAAGAATCTGAATGTCACCTATACCGGTGGCGCGCAGATCCAAGGCTCCACCCTTGAGGAAATCGCCGCCATGGCGACCAATAGTGACGTCCAGACCCAGGAAGTCCTCGTCGTGGGCAAGTATGCCCGTGGCATTATGCTCGGTCAGGACGGAACATTCCTTCTCGCTTTCAACAATTCCGGCGTGACGGGCGCTGTCGGCGTCATC
>JAEEGK010015011.1_pt1 | contig 17240 bp, 13 predicted proteins | sample 8958771 | NCBI WGS metagenome assembly JAEEGK01 (sample SAMN16246547, study PRJNA631951) | gut metagenome | biome: gut microbiome; feature: rumen; material: SC-attached | host: Bos | place: Iran: Karaj | collected 2018-10
CTTACCTCAACGGTCACGATGCCCTTCTTGCCGATGGCATCGATTTGTGCCTGTGCCGTGCTGGCCACGTATGTCATTTCGTTATGCTGCTGTGCCCAGGCTACTGTGGCAAAAAGGCTGGCAGCAAGCAGAATGCTTCTTTTCATAATATAGAGCTTGTTGTTTTTTATTCAATAGTCTTTAACTCCCCATTGACCCTAAGGTCGGTGACCTTGACGTTCTCGACATATTCGCTGGTGAAGGGTTCACGACCCTGGGGGAGGAAGAGCTGCACATGGTCGATGGTGATGTCCTTGCTCTCGTTGATTTCGATGCCGTAGTCGGCAGTCACCTGGGTGTTCGAGATGTTGATGTTCGTCACAGGCATCTCGGGCAGACCATTGAAGTAGAAGGCACGCATAGCACCCTGGCAGGTCACGTTGTTGATGTAGATGTCCTTGAACTGAGGTGTCTCCTCGCTCACGGGCTGCATGTCACGCTCGGGCACAATGCCCTTGGCGGCCATCTCCTGCTTCTGCTTCAAGGCATCGGCAGCCGACAGTCCGGTGTAGTGCAGGTCGAAGAGGATGCAGTCGGTGGGGATGTTGATCATGTTGACGTTCTCGATGTGGATGTTCTCCACCACGCCGCCACGTCCGCGTGCCGACTTGAAGCGCAGTCCCACGTCGGTGCCAAGGAACATGCAGTTCTTGACGCTCACGTTCTTCACGCCGCTCGACATCTCCGAACCCACTACGAAGCCGCCATGTCCGTGATAGACGGCACAACCATCCACCACGACGTTCTCGCAAGGTGTCTTCAAGTCGCGTCCGTCCTTGTTCTTGCCCGACTTGACGCAGATGGCATCGTCGCCCACGTCAAACTTGTTGTTGATGATGAGGCAGTTCTTGCAGGCTTCGAGGTCCAGTCCGTCGCCGTTCTGGCTGTTCCAGGGGTTGATTACCATCACCTCCTCGATGATGACGTTTTGGCACATGAAGGGATGCAGGTTCCAGGCTGGTGAGTTCTGGAAGCAGACGCCCTGCAACCAGACGTTCTCGCATTGTGCAAAGTCGAGCAGTGCTGGACGCAGGAAGTCGCGTGCCGTCTGCCAGTCTTCGTCGGTCTGGCACCAGGTGGGCACGTTCATGTCGCAGCGACGCAGTTCGTCGAGGATGGCCTGTGTGGGAGCCCAAACCTCCGAACCCTGTGCTACGCCCGTCACGCCGCCTTGTTTGAGCAGTGCGTTCCACTGTCCTTCGGTGAGTTTGCTGCGCTTGATCCAGCGCCAGGCGTCACCCTGTCCGTCGATGGTGCCGAAGCCTGTGATGGCGATGTTCTTCTTGCCCACGGCATTCAGCGGGCTGATGCAGCGGCGTGTCTTCAGTCCCTCGAAGTAGGTATCGACGATGGGATACTTGTCGTAATCGCCCGAGAAGAGGATTACAGCGCCGTCCTGCAGATGCAGGTCCACGTTGTCCTGGAAGGTGATGGGTCCTGTGAGCCAGACGCCACGGGGCACGACGAGGTGGCCTCCACCGCGCTCGCTGATGCGACGCATGGCGAAGTTGAATTCCTCGGTGTTGTCGTAGTGTCCGTCACCGCGTGCACCGTATTCGGTGATGCGTTCCGTAAAGTCCTTGAAGGTGGGACGTTGCACCTGTGCCATCTCGAAGGGCAGTCCTTCGGTGTAGTGACTTAGGTCGTCAGCAGGTAGTTGGGGTGGACAGAAGTTCTTGCAGCCAGCCATTGCCAATGCCAGCGCCAGTCCTGGGATAAGATATTTCTTCATAGTATAAAATGGTGTGATTAAATAATATGCGTTTATCGCTGCAAATATAATAATAAAAATGGAATTGCCCAAATTTGGAGCCGAAAAACTGCATTTCGGCCCCCTATTCGCTCTGAATAGCCTTGGTTGGTGCAATTCTTGCCACCAAAGCCGACGGACCGATGAGCACCAGCAGGGTAATGATGATGGTGCCCACATTGATCAGGATGAACATCGGCAGAGTGAGGTGGATAGGTACCCATTCGAGGTAATAGTTGGCAGGGTCGAGGCTGATGATGTGCCATTTCCACTGCACCAGGCAGAAGGCCAGTCCGATGAGGTTGCCCCAAAGGATGCCCTTGCCTGTGAGGAAAAGTGCCACCCAAAGGAACACCTTGCGCAGCGTGCGGTTGTCCATACCCTGCGCCTTGAGGATGCCGATCATCTGGGTGCGTTCGAGGATGATGATGAGCAGTCCGCTGATCATCGTGAAGGCTGCCACCACGGCAATGAGTATCAGGATGACCCACACGTTGGTGTCCAGCAGGGCAAGCCAGGCAAAGACGGTGGGGTTCAGTTCTTCGATGGTCTGCACATATACCTGCACACCCTGACGGTCCACGAGGTTCAGTTGGTTGATGAGCCAGGCAGCGTCATCCATCTGGTCAAAGTCTTTCAGTGTGAGCGAAACGGCGCTGTACATGTCTTCGTCCCAACCGCTCACCTGTTGCAGCAGGGCCATCGAACCCAGCACCATCTGCTGGTCGATCTCCGAAAAGTGTGTCTCGAAAATATCCCTCACGGTGAGTTTCCTCACCTTCACCTTTGTGTTTTCGGCACCGAGCGCAAAGGGGTCGGCATCCTTGTCAGCTTGCACAAAATAGAACGTCGCCTGGTCGCCCACTTTCAGTTTTAGCTTGTCCGCAATGGTCTTGCTCAAAGCCACTTCTCGCTCCGACCATTCCGACTCCTCCTCCGAGTCATCTGAGTTTTCCGAGTTCTCCGAATACTCCGAGTTCTCCGAATATTCCGAGTCCTCCGAGCCCTTCAACCCCCTCGCTCCGAGCTCTGCTCGCGCGCCCCGAAGGAAGCAACCTCTCGAATCCCTCAAACCTCTCGAACTTTCCTCCGTTCCCTTCACCACCACGCTCAGAAAGTCGTCGTCGGTCTTGATTACCGCAGGCTTGGTCACAAAGCGCTCCACGTGCTCCACCTCTGCCACGCGTTTCACGAAACTGAGCATCGTGTCGCTCACGCAGACGGGAGGAAGTTCGTAGGTGCTGTTCGAAACGAACGCCTGCATCTGCAGGTGTCCGCTGAAGTCGATCACCTTTTGACGCACCTCCTCCTTGAAGCCCACGACGATAGCCACCGTAATAAGCATCACCGCCACACCAATGGCAACGCCACTGATGGCGATGCGGATGGCAGGCGGTGACACGCGCTGGCTGTCGTCGCCCTTCGAGAAGTGTATCCTCTTGGCTAAAAAGTAAGCGATCGACAAACTATAAATTGTTATTTGTTAATTGTTAATTGTTATTTGCCCTCCCCGTTCATGACCGTAGCCTGATAGACCGAAAGAGCCTTCTGGAGCACGATGAGGGCGTGCTTCAAGTCGTCCTTGTTGAGCACGTAGGCCATACGAACCTCGTTCTTGCCCATGCCGGGAGTGACGTAGAATCCGGCTCCAGGAGCCATCATCACGGTGCAGCCTTCGAACTGGAAGTCCGACAGGCACCAGGCGCAGAACTTCTCGGCATCATCGACAGGCAGTTTCACCATGGTGTAGAACGCACCCATCGGGATAGGAGAATAGACGCCATCGATGCGGTTCAGTCCGTCCACGAGGTATTTACGGCGCTCCACATATTCGTTGTACGAGTCGAGCATATACTCGGGGTCGGCGTCAATCGAAGCCTCGGCCACGATCTGTCCCAAAAGCGGTGGAGAAAGACGTGCCTGACAGAACTTCATGATGTTCTGGCGCACGGCAGCGTTCTTCGTCACGATCGAACCGATGCGGATACCTGTCTCCGAATAGCGCTTCGATACCGAGTCGATCAGAATCACGTTCTGCTCGATGCCTTCTAGGTGGCAGGCCGAGATGTAGGGAGCACCCGTGTAGCAGAACTCGCGATAGACTTCGTCCGAGAAGAGGTAGAGGTCGTGCTTCTTCACGATGTCGCGCAGTTGCTTCATCTCCTTCATCGTGTAGAGGTAGCCCGTCGGGTTGTTGGGGTTGCAGATCAGGATGCCCTTGGTGCGTGGGGTGATGAGTTTCTCAAACTCTTCCAGCGGGGGCAGGGCAAAACCTTCTTCGATCGAGGTGGGCACCGACTTGATGACGGCACCGGCCACGATGGCAAACGACATATAGTTGGCGTAGGCGGGTTCGGGCACAATCAGTTCGTCACCTGGGTTGAGGCACGACATGAAGGCGAAGAGCACGGCTTCCGAGCCGCCTGTTGTCACAATGATATCCTCCAGATCGACGTTGATCCTGAAGCGGTGATAGTAGTTAAGTAGTTTCTCGCGCAAAGGCAGGATGCCCTCCGAAGGTGAGTACTCCAGGATCTTGCGGTTCACGCGCTTCAGTGAGTCGAGGCCAGCCTGCATTGTAGGGAGGTCGGGCTGACCGATGTTGAGGTGATATACCTTCACGCCACGTGCCTTGGCAGCGTTGGCCAAAGGCACGAGTTTGCGGATAGGCGAGAGTGGCATCTGTTTGCCACGTTCAGAAATATCTGGCATATTTTTACGTAAATTTGAGCGGCAAAGATACTGCTTTAAAATGGAATTGCCAAATTTTCAGCCATTTTTCTTTGCAAAAGGGTCCAAATCCCCCCACTTCTCTTTCATTATGCTATATTAATAAGGGATTCTAAGGGATTATAAAGGATTCTAAGGGATTTTAAGGGACGATAGTTCAATTAATAATTAACAATTAACAAATAACAATTGTCGGCTCGAACAGGATTCTACCAAGTGGAAGTAACGTCCCCAAATATCCCTTAATATCCCCAATATCCCTTAATATCCTTCAAGTTGAGTGAATACGAAACTTTCCTCCCCCTTTAAGGGGGACCGAGGGGGTCTGCCTTATTTCCTCCCATTCAACGCCTGATGATAGGCATTGGCATTGAGCATATGCTCGCTCAGCGTGGTCGCAAAGTTGTGACGTCCCGAGAAATCGGGCTTCGCGCACATATATAGATAAGGATTCGGACGCGAATTCAGGATGGTATCAATCGTTGCCTTCTCCACCACGCGGATAGGTCCTGGCGGCAGACCTGCATAACGGTAGGTGTTGTAGGGCGAATCCACTTCAAGGTGACGCAGCAGGATGCGCTTCAAGGCAAAGTCGCCCAAAGCGAACTTCACCGTCGGGTCAGCCTGGAGCAGCATTCCCTTCTGCAGGCGGTTCCAGTAGAGGCGAGCCACAGTGCCGCGTTCCTGTCGGTTGGCAGTCTCCTCTTCGGCGATGCTGGCCAGCACGCTCACTTCGCGCGGACTCAGTTGCAGTTCCTTCGCCTGCTGCCGACGTTTCTCGTTCCAGAAGCGGAGGTACTCCCTCAGCATGCGCTGCATCAGTTCCTGTGGGGTGATGTTCCAATACACCTCGTAGGTGTCGGGCAGGAAGATCACCGACACGTTGGCGGCATCGACCTTCGCTTCTGCCAGGAAGGCAGGGTCGAGCATCGCATTGAGGATGGCAGCCGAGTCGGCAAGCAGCGTTCGTGCCATCTTTCCTGCCACCTGTTCCTTGAGGCGTGCATTGTTGAAGGTCACGCGCACAGGGTCCTGCTGGTGCAGAGCCAGTTTGCGTGCCACCTGCGTCGCAGTCATTCCGTCCTTCAGGCGATAGGCGCCCTCCAGTTTGCCCTCTTTCAGGCGTTTGTCGTACTCGGTCGTCTTCAGCGCCCATCCGATCTCGCGGGCAGCCAGCAGTTCCGGATTGCTCACGCTGTCGCCCGTGATGTAGAGCCAGTGTGTCCCGCTCGTCACGGGCTTCATACGCAGTGCATACCAGCCGTAGGCACCCACGCCTACCACCACAGCCAATAGCAGTCCTATTGCGATTATTATTCGTTTCATATAAATAATCTTTTTCGTCCTTTTCGTTTTTTCGGGCTTTTTCGGAATTACCTCATCGTTCCGAAATTTCGCTGCAAAGATACGCATTTTTGTCCAAATATCCCACGAAATCGCCCAAATTTTTCAAAAATCATCAAAATTTTGAAAATTTTTGCCGAAAAATTTGGAGACTATCATTTTTTTCTATATCTTTGCACCCGCTAAATCGCCAAACACGCCGATTTTGCACAATCAGATACAATCCTGTATCCTCTGACTGGAGAGATGGGTGAGTGGCTGAAACCACCGGTTTGCTAAACCGACGAACCTGATTAGGGTTCCACGAGTTCGAATCTCGTTCTCTCCGCATCAAGCGCCTGCATTTCGATGTAGGCGCTTGTTGTTTCTGTATGTACTGATGTTTACCAGATTTTGACTGTTCGTGATAAAAACCTCAATATTATTTCGCGTCAAGTCTCCCACGTTGCCCGTGATATTCTCCCTTCCAATGTTTACCTTTTCCCTTTTACACCATTCATAAATATAGATATTTCATTTTCTACGTATATCTTTTTTGGCATACTCAAATATTGGCACTATTTTTGCACCGTAAAAACATGAACACTATGAATAACGAAAACACCCCCAACGCAATGCGCCCCGCTGTAGGCAGCCCGCTGCCTCAATCCTACTACGTCGATGGCCAGAACATCTTCGCCGGAGAATACCCGGGCGACAAGTACGAGACAAAAGCCGAAGACAAGATAAGGCAGATGACTGAATTCGGCGTGCGTCACTACATCGACCTCACCGAAGAAGGAGAGCTCAGGCCCTACGCCCACCTTCTCCCGCCTGATGCCACCTACACAAGGTTCCCCATTCGCGACGTCAGTGCGCCCAGGAGCATCGATGAGGTCAAAACCCTGATTGGGCACATCAACGAACTGTCTGCCCGCGACGACGGCTATGTCTATATCCACTGTTGGGGTGGAGTAGGCCGAACCGGCACCATCGTGGCCTGCTATCTCGCCCAGCAAATGGAACACCCCACGCTCGAGAAAGCCCTTGCCCTCCTTCGCGCCCGTTTCGCCGAAATGCCCAAATCCGCCTACCGACGCACTCCTGAAACGTACGATCAGGACCAATTCGTCCAGAAATACATCCTGTCAATATAGTTAAGGCTTCTATATAAAAAGATGAACAAGAAGGTGAAAATGGCAGGAGACTGCGGGCTCAATGCCCTGTCTCTACTGCCGGAAAATGTGCTGCCTCAATGGCAGCAGAAAATTGCACTTCGTGCAGAAAATACGCCTCGACGGTATCATTAATTATCTGGGGCTGGAAGAATTTTTTGCGCATTTGCGCAATTTTTTGCAGGTATTGGACCTGCACATTTTCTTGCAGAAACAACCAGGCCATTGGGGCCGAGGTTGTCTGCATTTTCACCTTCTTTTATATCCCATATTTGTTTGCCAAATGGCAATGGGAACTGCGGATCGAAACCACGCTGACAGAAAAACGCCTTAAGGCTTGCCTTTCTCAAAAAATGTTCCTATCTTTGCATCATCAAATATCATATCTATGAAGATTATCTACAGTCCTTTCTACAGTGGCGGCTATTACATGGCCATGAAAGACAGTCCGGTTGCACTTGATGTTCAGGTGCTGGAAACCCAGGGCCTTCTTAGCCAGCTTGCTCTTCATGCTGGCATCCATCAGCAGATCCCGTCTTACCCCGAACGCCTTACGTCCTACCACAAGGCTCTTTTGGAGTATGACGGCAGTCACCCCGACAACTTGTTCCATCGAAGCATCGCCATCGACAGTATGAGTGTGGCCAAGACATTGCTTCGTTGGCGTGACGATCTGTCCCTTTGTGGTTGGAACGCGCAAATCAGCCTAAAGGAATGTCGCCGACTCAATACCTTGGCCGAGATTGACGCTTGTTTCAAGGACAAAGGTTTAGCCCCATTGCTGGCAAAGCTGACCGAGCAGATCAATCTGATGACCTCTGGCAAAATTAAGGTTCCTCAGGCTTACAGGGAACTCGTCATCGAGATTCCCTGCAAGTTGGATCTTCTGCCCGATTTCATCCAGCCCTTGTTGCGTTCGCTGCAGCAGCTTGGCACTACCATCGAGGAAAACACCGACGATGCCAGCGCGAAACCACGCTCCATCAAAGAGGTGCATTTCTCACAGCTATGGAAAGCCGAAGCCTGGCTGACGCAACAGCAGCCAGCGGACTATGACTTGTGGATCAATACCGACAACAAGCGTCTTGACAACTGGTTCCATATGTCGGGCAACCCTGTTTGCGGTAGCGAAATGACCGACACCAACCCGCAGATCACGCAGATGTTCCTGTTGGCCGTCCAGCTGTTCCAGCGCCCCCTGAATGTGAATGCGCTCCTTCAGTACCTCTTCCTCCCGGAGTGCCCTCTTGACCGATTGCTCTGTAGAAACTTGGCATGGAACATTGTGCGGGAAGGCGGTTTCTGCAACGATAAGGTGCAGGAATGCATCAATACCTACATAGAAAGCGAATTCAAGGTTGACGACAAAACGCCACAAGAGAAGACCAAAGAGCAGCGTGTGGAGAATTTCAAAACCTATCTCCCCTTTGACTTGAGAGATGGCGACAATGCTTTGGCCACGGAGTCTGACTCGGTGAACGTCAAGGCCCTTAAAACGTTCCTGAAGGCAATCAGTTCCTACGCTTCGAACAGGGCTGTGGGGATTGCTTCAAAGCGACCTTACGATGCCCGAATTGCTCAATTGAGGGCTGTCACCGAAATGACAGATGCGCTATTAAGCCAAATGGATGCCTTGGTCGATGAGAAACTCACCTTTACAAGGCTCAACCAATGGGCGCAGTCACTTTATGAGGATGGCAGCTACACACTCTTCAATGCCCAGGTCGGCAGCAGGTGTGTCATCAATCGTCCATCGAATATGATCGACAAGGCCGAGAAGACCATTTGGTGCGATTTCTATGGCGACGTTTCCGCCGCGCTCTCTACCGACTTCCTTTCCGACTATGAAATGCAGCGACTGAAGGAGGTGGGAGTATTGCTGTGGGACAAGAAGCATGAGACCGACTTGGCACATCTGATGATGCAAAGGCCAATCTGCAGGACAACGGGCGAACTGACCATCGTCACCTGCGACCAGCAGGGTGCCACCAAGCTCCCCATGCATCCTTTGTACCTCCAGCTGCCTTCTGATCTGGATAAGGTCGATGGTGATGCCCTCTATGGCAAATTGGCCTCGAAGGAGATAACGGCCGTCGACAATCATCGCGAATCAGACAACCTCCAGATCGAGTTCGATGCCGTGAAGCATCCTGTGAACTGGAGATCCGTCGAGAGTTACTCCGCCCTGGAGAAACTGCTGCAGAATCCCTTTGACTACTTCATGAACTATACACTGGAATTTTCAGATGTGAGCGAGACCGAGATCAAACTCTTCCTCACTTATGGCAATGTGGCGCACGAAGTGGTCGAGACACTCTTCACGGCCGAAAGGGGTGAATTGTCTTTGGGCGAATTCGTGAACCGCGAATATGAACAGGTGTTCAGTCAAGCCCTTGTCAGGAAGGGCGCCTTGCTCCTGCTTCCTGAGCATCATTTGGACCGCGAGAGATTGAAGTATTTGCTGAAAGGTTGTGTTGGCAAACTGGCAACCATCATTCAGGAGAATGGCCTGACGGTCATAAGCTGTGAGCAGAAGGAAGAGCAGGACCTTGGCTTCCAGGGCGGAATCCTGATTCAGGGCTACATCGATATGCTGCTGCGCGACAGTGCGGGCAACGACGTGGTCTTCGACTTGAAGTATGTGTCGAAGAAAGACAAGTACAAGACCGTTCTCGAAAAGAATCGCGCCATTCAGCTGGCCATCTACGAAGCCATGCTGAAGAATCATCAAGGTCACTCGCAGTCGGTCCGTACCGCATACTTTGTGATGCCCCTCGGAAAGCTTTTCAGCACCGACTCTTTCATCGGAGACAATTGCGAAAAAATCAACCCTCAGAATACAGATGATGTGATGACTCAGCTTCGCAACGGTTATGCCGAAAGGGTAAAGGAGATCAGCGAAGGCCGGATTGAAACCGCCGATAATGCTCCTACAGGTTCACTTGAATATGCTACAACCCCGGGCGTCTATCCCTTGGAGGATGACGGGAAGAAGAAAGACGCTAAAAAGGTTGAGAACAAGTATTCAGATTACAAGTGTTTCACCATCTAAGACACAGGACTATTATGACAAAGACATTCATCAGTGCCGGAGCAGGATCTGGCAAGACATACCGTATTACAACCGACGTGGCGAAGATGGTGGCCAAGGGCGAGCTGAAGCCCGACCAGGTGATAATGACCACCTTCACCAAGGCAGCGGCCCAGGAGTTGCGTGAGAAAGCCAAGAAGGAATTGGCCAAGCTTGGATTGCATCGCGAGGCCCAGCAGATGGAGCATGCCTTGATAGGAACGGTTCACTCTGTGGCCAACACCTTTCTGACCAAGTATTGGTATCTGTTGGGCATTATGCCCGATGCTGCAGCTATGGAGGAGAACGAGCTCCAGATGTACCGCGATCATTCTCTGCGTGGGCTTCTTAAGCCCGAAGAACGCTCCTTCCTCTACAGATATGCCGAGACCTATAACATCATTTTCAGTGGAAAGGAACAAAAGTCGGGCATCAATTATGAGTTCTGGAAGGAAGACCTCTGCAAGGTACTCGACTTCATCCAGTGGTACGGTATCGACGAAGCCCAGTTGAAGAAAAGTCTTGAGGAGACAACAGATGGCATCATAAAGTGCCTCGAGCCTAAGGATGGGTTTTCTTTGGAAAATCCTCCATCGATATTGTCTGCCTTGCTCAGCCAGACACTGACGGCCGTTAATGCAGCTAAGAGCAGTAAAAAGAAAACTGCCCAACAGGCATTCCTTGGAATCCTGAAATTGAACCAGCTGTCAATCGATGATGTCAAGGAATGGTCTGCGATCATTGCTGACAGGAAGATTGATACCGAAGAGGCAAAAGCGTTCAATGAATGGGCGAATGAAGTCACCATGTTTCCCGCCTCTATTGCCAACGACCAGCACCAATATGCCTCTTTGATATTCCGTTTGGCCAGCCGCTGGCAGAAAGAATATCGTCAGTATAAGGACCAGCATCATCTGATTGACTTCAACGACATGGAAGAGATGTTCCTGGAGCTGCTTGGTATGTCGGAAGTGAAACAGGACATAAAGGCACGCTATACTCATCTCTTTGTTGATGAGTTCCAGGATTCAAATCCCATACAGGTGCGTATCTTCCAGGAGCTCTCCAAGCTGCTCAATACCTGCTATGTGGGCGACAAGAAACAGGCCATCTATAGTTTCCGTGGCTCCGATACAGATCTGACGGCCGCTGTGGCCGACAGCATCGCTGATACGGAACATCTGGAGCATTCCTATCGTTCGGTAGAGCCTTTGGTCAACTTCTCCAATGCCATCTTCTCCCAGGTGTTCAGTCAGATGAAGGGCGAAGAAGTGACCCTCTCTATGCCTAAGGAGAATGGGAATTATACTCCCGTTACCCATCCGCTGCGTCTCTGGCCCAACTCTGGAGATCAAGCGCTTGCACTCCAGATTCAGCAGCTGATTCTTCGTGAGCAGATAGCCCCCAGGGATATTGCTGTGCTTGCACGTCGCAATGACGATCTTGACCAGCTGGCCGATGAACTGCGAGCACTGAAGGTGCCCGTGTGCCGCGAATCGAGCGACATCAAGGAGTCGCGCACCGGGCGCTTGATGAAAGCCCTGCTTACGCTCGTTAATACGCCATCCAATCAGTTGGCACGAGCCGAGGTGGCCTATCTCACCGAGCCTGGCTATAATGTCTCGAAGATTATCGAGAATCGCCTCGATTATTTGGCTTCTAAGGGAAATAAGCCTTCTGACTATCTGAAGGAACTTCCCATCTTGAACCGTTTGGCTCAGCTTCGCAGTTTCCATTCGAACCCGAAACAGGAGTTTGCCACCAATCTGCTGGGCTATCAGAGTATCAGTTCGTTGGTCGAAAGTCTTGTTATCGAGCTCGACCTCTATGCGTTGGTTCAGAGTTGGGAAAATGCCCAGGCCGAGGAAACGAATCTGCAGGTATTGATTGACTTGGCGCGAAAGTACGAGGACTACGCCACCAAGCTGGCCCAGCCTGCCACAATCGCAGGTTTCATCGGTTTCTTCACCGGCCAGAAGCAGGATGGAGCTGCCAACGAGGATGGTGTTCGCCTTTACACCTATCATAAGTCAAAGGGTCTGGAATGGAAGGTAGTCATTATGCTGTCACTTGATAATGATGCCGCTGATGCCACCAAGATAGCCACACGAAGCATGCTCGGTTGCCATTATCATCGTGAGCAACTGCCAACCGCCAAGCATCCCAATCCCCCTATGACCATCTCGTTGGTGCGCAACATCTATGGAACTACGAATGCCATAAAGGGTGCAGTCACCGCCAGGTTGCAGAAGCATCCCCTTTGGGATTCTGTTTGCCGAAATGAGATTGCCGAGGCAGCACGACTTCTGTATGTCGGGGTGACACGTGCCCGTGAAATACTGATTCTTGCTCCCAAGGTGAAGGATGATGCTGTCAACCTCAGCTGGTTCCGTTCGGTAGGTGTCGACAACATCTGTCAGATTCTCGATAGAAACGAGAATCAGGACATTCTGGGCGTTAATATGCCTTTCCATATCGAGCGTATTGATGCCACCAATCTGTTGCTATGGCCCGAACAGACGATGAACCGTGTGCATGCCCTCGAAGCAGATTTCTCATCGCTCGACAACGGCCTCTTCGTCTCCCCGTCGAAGGCAGGGAACACCCCTCATAATATCCAGGTTATTAACGACAAGGAATGCCGAATGGAAGTTCGAAGCGATGGTAATGATGCCCTTATGGGCGACTTCATCCATCAGGTATTCTGCTGCTGCGATGACAACATCAGTGTTAATCAGATTGTCAAGCTTCGCGACAGCTATGGTTTTACCGCCAGGAATATGCCCGAGCCAGGCCGCCTGCTCGACTCGTGGAAGTTCCTGACGAAAACCCTCGAACAGCGATATGGCAAGGCCATCAAACGTCATCACGAGAAGCCCTTCCGTCATCTCGATGCCGATGGACACATCGTCAGTGGATATATCGACTTCGTCTGGGAAACCGCCGATGCCTACATCGTAGTCGACTATAAGACGTGCCCCGGTAATTATAGTCTCGTTCTTGATCCCAAAAGCGACCAACATTATGCAGGTCTCCATGGCGATCAGCTCGACTGCTACCAGCGTGCCCTCGAAGCCGAAGGCGAAAAGCGCGTCGCCGCCCGCATCATCTATTATCCCGTCACCCGCTTCATTGTTGAAGTCAATTAGCTCCTTCAAAGGCAGTATTATAAAACTTGGCGCCAGTTAGCTAATCCATCTATCTGGCGCCAATTTTATTTATGGTGATTGAAACATGGCTGGCCATATAAAGACGATCAGCTAAGCCATAGTCAATCCATCTGCTCATTTGCAATTTCCTTTTTAAGCGTGGTAACAATTTTTCGAATCCAAGCAGGAGCAAGCAAGATATCTTTATACCATGTCTTATCCTCTGGATGGTCCGTAAGAAGTTTGCGGATTATGCCAATATGCTCGTCTGTCAGGTTTTTAGGGCCAATGGCTTTCATTGCTTGGACAAGTGTAGGCATCAATTCTCCCTTATAGTCGAAGTTTTTTGGAACGCTTCGTTTCAGACGTATGGTACGATTGCCAAGTTTTATTTCTCTTGCCGATCCGCTGGTAATATATTCAGAATTCATTGGAATCTGAGTGGATAGCCCCAATTGATTCAAGGCCGTGTTGCCTGTGGGCAGGATTTTTGCCTTGTCACGCCGAGCAATAGCCCTTACTATATCATTAGTAGGAGGAAAAACGACACCGAACTTGCTAAGTATAGGCTTTACATAAATACCATTCGAGATTCGAGTTAGTACCCTTTGGCTGCACAACTCAGATAGAATCTGTCGAACATAGACATCGTCATATTTAGGAAAGCTATTGTTGAAATAAATGCTTCCGGCATCACTCCTTTCAATAGTTTTTATAATTTGCTCTTTTATAGTCATTTGCCTAATAATGTATAAAAAGTTTAACTTACAAATATTTGCAAAATTTGTTAGTTCTTGGTGCAAAGATAGAAACATTTTTTCAATCTGCCAAACTTTTTTGACAGAAAATGATTTATACATAAACATCTCATCATCTATATCACAAAATCAATGTTAAATGTAACAGTCAATATACACTTTGATGCGAGCAAGCGACAATCTGAGCCCCCAGTCTTCAGCCATCCTTGCCCGCCTCCCCAACCCTCGTCCCTTTTGTCCCCATCGCGGCCGTTTTTGGCCGCCTCCCCAGCTCTCGTCCCTTTTGTCCCAGTCGCGGCCGTCTTTGGTCACCTTTTGTCCCCGTCGCGGCCATGTTTGGCCGCCATTCCTCCCCCTCACGCGACAAATCCAGCCGCTCCTCTCCGCGCTTGTCGTTCATTCCTCCCCCTGTCGCTACCACTTAACCAAAAATCCCGAAAAACATTTGGACGCATCAAAAAATCCCCCTACCTTTGCAGTGTCAAAATCAAGGAAACGACACCTGATGCGACAACTCAAACATTTCAAACAACTCAAACTGTCAAACAATTAAAAAATATACAACTATGTACGCAATCGCATTCTTCGCCACAGTGATCCTTTTCTCCGCAAGTCTCTACATCGCCGACAAGATCGCCGATTCAGTTCGCAACCACAAGAGCAGCACCTATGATGCTGACTACCGCATCGGCCAGTTCAGCAAGGCCGCCTAACTTCAAAGATACATTTAATAATAATATAATTCTAACAATAACAACAACAAACAATATGAAAAAGTTATTCTTCGCAGCCGCCATCATGATGGCATCCGTAGTATCAGCATTCGCTCAGCACGAAGCAGGTGATGTAACCCTTCAGGCCCGTATAGGTATGGTAGGTTCCGACTTCAACAACACCAGCGACACCAAGGCACGCGTAGGCCTCGTTATCGGTCCCGAAATGGAATACTTCCTTACCAACCGCTTCAGCCTCGGCGCAGGCGTCCTCTACACCCAGCAGGGAGCCGAGCAGGACAAGGTGGATGTCACCTACGAGTTAGACTATGTCAATGTGCCCCTCACCGCCAACTTCTACGTAGTCAAGGGTCTCGCTCTCCGTGCAGGCTTGCAGCCAGGATTCAAGGTTGCTTCGAAGATCAAGTTCAATGATGTCGAGAAGGAGATGGACGATGCAGTGAAAGGTTTCGACCTCGCCCTCCCCATCGGTCTGTCCTACGAATATCGTCACTTCGTGATCGATGCCCGCTACACCTTCGGTCTCACCGAGGTCTTCAACAAGGACGAGGTTAACCTCGACAGCAAGAACCTCACTTTCCAGCTCTCCCTCGCCTACAAGTTCAAGCTCAATAAGTAATATCCTAAATTTATAACTATAGTCAAGCGCCATGCATTCGGGTCCTCATCCCGTCTGCATGGCATTTTTTATATCCCACACTAAAGCACTCCCAAATATATTTTTCGTCTTCAAAGAATATTCGTGTCAATTTGTGGTCATTAAAGATAAAGAATTAGCCTCTATTTTGTTGTTTATAGACAATAAAAGTTAATTGTTTGTCGATTTTGTTGTTTATGAACAATAAATTTGCTATATTTGCAGCGTCTAAAACCTGTAAATTATGCAAATCATCACACGTCCATACTACGCAGACAAAATAGAGAGCTGGTTAGGTAAAGAAGCAGTCTTGGTGCTTACAGGCCAACGAAGAGTCGGCAAAAGCTACCTCCTCAAAGACCTAAAGTCTCGCAAGGAGGCCGAAGCCAACGTCATCTACATCGATAAAGAGAAGCGAGCGTTCAGTTTTATCCAGAACGGAGAACAACTGGGCGAATACATCGAACAGCATCTCGATCCGAAACGTCACAACTACCTCCTGATTGATGAGATCCAGGACATCGATGCATGGGAGAAACCCATACGTAGTTTCCGTACAGAAGACAGCATCGACATCATCATCACTGGTAGCAACTCCAAGATGCTGAGCAGCGAACTCAGCACATTGCTTAGCGGCCGTTATCACGAAATCAACGTGCAGCCCTTGAGTTACCTCGAGTTTATGGAGTTCCACCAGCTCGCCGACAACGACCATACCTTGCAAATGTATCTCAACTACGGCGGCCTCCCAGGATTAAAGGTAATTGGCCTCGATGACGAGGAACAGGTGTGGGAATACCTCCGTGGTGTATTCAACACCGTCATGCTAAAGGATGTGATTGAGCGCCATAATATTCGCAACCTGACCTTCCTCAACAACCTGATCACATTCCTTGCAGATACTACCGGCAAGTTATGTTCAGCAACCAACATCAGCAAGTACATGAAAGGAATCGGTCAGAATGTCTCGTCCAATGTGGTTATCGACTACACATCCTATTTTACTGAAGCATATCTTTTAGACACTGTGCAGCGCTATGACATCCATGGACGCAAACTCTTCGAGACAAACCAAAAGGTCTATTTCGGCGATGTAGGCTTGAGAAATCTCATTGTTGGAGGTGAACGAGAAGGAGATATCGAGAAGTTGCTCGAGAATGTCATCTATCAGCACCTGGTGCGGTTAGGCTATAATGTAAAGGTGGGTGAGCTCCGAGTCGGAGAAATCGATTTTGTATGTACTCGAGCCCATGAGACTAAGTATGTCCAGGCCGCCTATCTCATCGACAACGAGGAAACGCGCCAGCGCGAATTCGGAAGGCTCAAGGACATCAAGAACGACTATCCGAAATATGTCATCTCCATGACCCCGCTTCTCACACAACGCGACTACGAGGGCATCACTCATCTCTCCCTCCGTCACTTCCTTACACACGGACTTTGAGAACCAGGGTCCCTCTAATCCGAAGGGGTTTACTTTTTGGTCTTTTAAATGGTAAAATATTATGAAGAAGACATGTATCTGTGCGGGCAAATTCGCCCTCGACATCATCAAGAAACGCACCTATCCCGAAGGCTTTGTGCCAGGCAAGAACAATAAGTTTGTCGAAGAACTCTTCAAGGAGTGTATAGGCAATACCTGCGGCAATGTGGCAACCATGCTGCCATATCTTGGCGTACAGACGTTTCCCATTGCCCATTTCGACGAGTCTGAGCAGGGGCTGAAACTAAAATCCGACCTTGAGCACTATGGCGCTGATACTCGCTTTGTACAGAATACGGACAAAGGAGGCACCACCATATTTGAATGCGTTCACAAGCGCAACAAGAATACCGGAGAATGGACTAGAAGCAGTCGTCAGTACAGCCCTGGTT
>JAEEGK010015012.1_pt1 | contig 17239 bp, 11 predicted proteins | sample 8958771 | NCBI WGS metagenome assembly JAEEGK01 (sample SAMN16246547, study PRJNA631951) | gut metagenome | biome: gut microbiome; feature: rumen; material: SC-attached | host: Bos | place: Iran: Karaj | collected 2018-10
AGAAAGAAATGATAAAGAAATTTTTTGGGGCGTTGGTGCTGATGTGCGGCGCAGTGATGGGTGTGAAGGCAGAGGTGGATCCTAACTTTTATATCTATATATGCTTCGGACAGTCGAACATGGAGGGTAATGCCCAGCCTGAGGCTCAGGACAAAACGGGCGTAGACCCACGTTTCAAAATGATGGCCTGTGTGGATTTCTCGAATCCAAAGCGCACAATGGGTCAGTGGTACACAGCAACTCCTCCTCTTGTCCGTCAGGGTACAGGTCTGGGTATGGCCGACTATTTTGGACGTACTATGGTTGAGAACCTACCAGAGAATTGTCGCGTTGGTGTTATAGACGTGGCTATTGGCGGTACATCAATCGATGGTTTCTTCTCAGAGAAGGTGGAAGAATATTTGAAAGGTCAGGCGGATTGGTTTTTGAACTATTATAAGGCCTACGATAACGACCCCTATAAACGTATCATAGATATGGCGAAGATTGCCCAAGAATCTGGCGTTATCAAAGGTATCCTGCTGCATCAGGGAGAAACGGATAACGGACAACAGGATTGGCCTAACAAAGTGAAAACCATCTACAAAAGGATGTTGAAGGACCTTGGCTTGAAAGCTGCTGATGTACCCATCTTTGTCGGTGAGACAGAGTATGCTGACCAAGGTGGCGGATGCTCGTTGCATAATACCGTAATAGCAAGGATTCCTGAGGTTATTCCTACTGGTCATGTAGTGTCTGCCGAAGGTATTCCTGGCAACGGCGTTGACCCCTGGCACTTCTCAGCTGCCGGCTATCGTACGTTTGGAAAACGTTATGCCGAGCTCGTATTGGACATAATGAGGAATCCAGAAGCTTACACGAAAAACTGGGGAGTTGGTGAGCGTCTGACAGGCGGTGTGTCGGCCTTGACGGGTAAGCACTTTGCCATTGTGAACGAGACGGAATGGAAAGCTTTTTATGGCTCTGGCGGAGAGGATCTGGGTTACGGTACATTTAAGGAGGCTTTCGACGCATCGAATGAGGGCTATCAATTCAAAATCGTAAAGTTGGGCAAAGGTGGCGGTCTGAAACTCGTTACCCCAGACGGTGAAGAGTATCAGACGGCTGATGGTGCAGGCTATCTGAACTCGCAGGATGTCAGTGGCGATTGTTGCTTTGTTAACAGCCTGAATAAACAGAGGGGTTATGCTATTCCCGATGGCGCTGTTTGGGATCTCCAGTATGTCGAAGGTAAGGGCTGGTCACTGAAGAATATCGGTACGGGCAAGTATCTCAAGGATCCATCTCACCCCGCTATGTTCGACGAACCCACGTATTTCACTTTCTGCACTTTGAAGGAGGTTGCTGCAGGTATTCAGACGATAACGGTTGAAAAACCTCAGTGCGATGCTGTGTATACCTTGGACGGCAGGCGAATTACAAATTCACTAGAACAGAGTCAGAGTCTGAAACCAGGTATATATATAAAAGGTGGAAAGAAGTTTATAGTAAAATGATAAATGATCAATGGTAAAGAATAAAGTGTTGGCAGCGGTACTGCTGTTTGGCTGCATGACGGTGTCGGCGCAGGTGATGTCGCCTAACGGTAAGCTTGCTCTGACGGTTGCGGGTAGCGGAATGACCGTCAGCTATGAGCAGCAGCCAGTATTGACCTTCGAGGTAGGCATGGAGTCGGCGGCCTTGGCTCCGGATCTGACGTTTGTGCAGACGGTGAAGGCAGATTACCAGATGCTGACAGGTAAGCGGCTTCACTGTACGAATGAGGCTAACGAATACCGGATGGGAGCCCTTGTGATGAGACTCTATAATGACGGTCTGGCTTTCCGTTATGAGTTGAAAGGACTTCAGAATGCAACGCTTCCGAAGGAGCTGACGGCCTATCGTATCGCTGAGGGGACAAAGCGTTGGATACAACAGTGGACAGATGCCTACGAGGGATTCTTTCCGCTGACAACTTCATATAAGACGCAGCCGGTACGCTCGTTCAGCGGTACTTTCAAATCGGCTGAGGGATGGAATGTCCGTTGGGGATATCCGGCACTGATAGAGCCTCGGGAGGGTGTGTTTGCATTGATCTCGGAGGCCAATATCGAGCGTAGGCAGAGTGCTTCGTGTCTGTATAATGACGGGGAGGTGTATCGTGTGGTGCCAGACCAGAACGACCTTAAGGTGAATGGTGAGTGGCATAGTCCTTGGCGAGTGATTATCATCGGTGGCCTGAAGGACATTGTGGAATCGACGCTAGTGACAGATGTCAGCGAGCCTTCGCAGTTGAAGGATACCGATTGGATTCAGCCTGGTGTGGTCTCTTGGGTATATTGGGCCTACAACCACGGTAGCAATGACTATGATATCATCAAGAAGTACACGGATATGGCTGCCCGGCTGAAACTGCCTTATATGTTGATTGATGCAGAATGGGACACGATGAAGGACGGCAAGACTGTAGAGGATGCTGTTGCATACGCCAAGTCGCAAGGTGTGAGACCGATGATCTGGTATAACTCCAGTGTGGGTTGGGTAGACGGTGCGCCGACGCCGAAGTATCGTCTGAATAAGCCTGAGGACCGTGAGAAGGAATTCGCTTGGTGCGAGAAAATCGGTGTGGCAGGCGTGAAGATCGACTTCTTCTCGGGTGACAACCAGATGAATATGGACTACTGTCTGGACTTGCTGGAGAGCGCTGCCCGTCATCATCTGCTGGTGAACTTCCATGGCGCAACAGTGCCCAGAGGCTGGCAGAGAACTTGGCCGAACCTGATGAGTACGGAGGGCGTCTATGGCGCAGAGTGGTATAACAATGTGGCGACATTTACCGATCAGGCCGCCCGGCATAATGCCACGCTGCCCTTTACGCGCAATGTGATAGGGCCGATGGACTATACGCCCTGTGCTTTCAGTGACTCCCAGCATCCGCATATCACATCTAACGCGCATGAGCTGGCGTTGACGGTGCTCTATGAGAGTGGACTGCAGCATCTGGCAGACAAGCCGGAGAGCTATTACGCCCAGCCCGAGGAGGTGCAGAAGTTCCTATCGACGTTGCCCAGCGTGTGGGATGAGACCCGACTGATCAGTGGTTATCCGGGAGAGAGTGTGGTTATTGCCCGTCGTAGTGGTAAAGTGTGGTATGTCGCAGGAATCAATGGTACCAACGAAGAAAAGACCGTGCAGACGACTACGGGTATCACAGGTGCCAGGAGCATTCAGGCTTTTCTGGATAGCGGTCGGCAAGACCAGCCTTGGGAAATCCGACAGATGGACACACTGCCAGGGATGCTGACACTACAGCCGAGAGGGGGATTTGTATTGAGAATCGGATTAAACAATTAGATATTTAGATAGACAAAACATGATGAAGAAACTGCTATTCTTAACTTTGGCGCTGATGGCCACAGTGACGGCTAACGCGCAGAACCCTTATCTCCCCTTGTGGGAACATGTGCCTGACGGCGAACCCCGTGTGTTTGAAGATCCTGATAACCCTGGGAAACTACGTGCCTATATTATCGGCTCGCATGACGTGAACTATTCTAATTACTGCGGCCCCGATATCCGCATGTGGTCGGCTCCCGTGGAGGATCTGAACCAATGGCGTGACGAGGGACCAATCTTCACGTGGTTTGTAGACGGGCAGTGGGACACGATGTTTGCCCCAGATCTTGTAGAGGTGAAAGATAGGGCTACGGGTAAGAAGACTTACTATCTTTATCCGCACAGTCGCGGCTGGCGTCGTACGCCGATGGTCTGTAAAGGCGACCGTCCTGACGGGCCCTTTACGCCGATCAATCTGACGGAGGACGGACGTCAGTGTCTGCCCGGCTCTCTGATAGACTTCGACCCCTCGGTGTTTATTGAGAATATTACCGATAAGAAGGACAAGGACTATAATATAGGTTTCCGTGCCTACGTGTTCTATGGCTTCCAGCACTCTACCGCCTGTGAGCTCGACCAGAAAACCATGTACTCCAAGCGCGAGGGTACGGAGCTGATCGACCCGTTTATTCCCGCAGTTAGCGCCGATGGTCGTCTGTTGGATAAGGCTGGCAGTGAGTATAAAGCTCTTTATAAAGGTCAGGATCCAAAGGACTTCAACTTCTTTGAAGCCTCTTCTATCCGTCAGGTTGGCAATAAGTACGTGATGGTGTTCTCTGGCTACTCTGGTAAGGAGTATGGACTGGGCAACACCAACTCTGCCCTGCGCTATGCTTTCGGCGACTCGCCTCTTGGTCCTTGGCGCTCCGGTGGTGTGCTCGTTGACTCGCGCGGTGTGGTGCTCAACGAAGACGGCTCTAAGCTTATCACCACCAATTTCAGTCACAACACCCACGGTTCGCTGCAGGAGATCAACGGTCAGTGGTACGTGTTCTATCACCGTCCGCCACGTGGTTTCGGCAACGCCCGTCAGACGATGGTAGCTCCTGTGAAGATCACTTGGGACAAGAAGCCTGTGGCCAAGGGCGGTGTGGTGAAGATTACCGGTTACGACCCCTTCACGAAGGATAATGTGTGGACGGCGAAGGCTGCCGACGGCAACGAATACACCGGTGCCGAGGTGACGAGTGAGGGTTTCCAGATCTTCGGTCTGCCGCCATACGACTACTATAGCGCTGGTTACGCCTGCTTCGTGTATGGTCCCGGTGCGAACGACTGGATGCAGGACAACCATGATGTGTGGAACAACTCGATGGACCTCGCTGGCATTCAGAATGGCGGCATTGTCGGTTTTAAGTACTTCGGCTTCGGCGGTCTGGCACAGGACACCAAGGGCTGCAAGGCCTTCGAGGGCACGAAGAAGGGTGACAACGCTCGTCTTTACGTGAACCTGACCAGTAGTGGGAAGGGTGCGTTTAAGATTCACGTGAAGCTCGATGACCCTTGGAAGGGTGAGGAGATTGGTGTCATCAACATTGATGATAACTCTCCTGCCGGTCAGGCACGTACGTTTTCCACTTTAGTTCCCGCCGTTGAGGGATTGACTGGCAAGCATGCCATTTACCTCATGACGGAAGGTCCTGAGGTGCAGCAACCTCAGCAGCCTCAGGGTCCATGGGGCCGTCGCGGGCCTCAGGGTCCACAGCGTCCACAGGGTCTCTTCGACCTTCACGGTATCGGTTTCTCGAAGAGTGACGCCTGTCCGGTTCCCGTGGTACCGAAGGTGACGATTACTGCCGATGGTAAGGCTCTGACGATTCCTCAGACACCTATCCGTTTCACGAATCAGAACGGTTATTCTGACCAGATCCGCTACCAGGTGTACGGACCGCTGGAGGCAGGCGTGAAGCTGAAGGCTACGTCGGATGTAAAGGGTGTGAAGTTTGACATCAGTCCTGTGGTAGAGGGCCGGGCTACGGTGAAGGCGAGCTATCAAGGGAAGACAAAGATTTTTTTAATCAATTAATAATTAATAATTAATAATTCATAATGATGTTTACTAAGAGATGTGAAAGGCTGATGACGGGGATAGTGGCTATCATGGCTATAACGATTAGTCAGGCCGTGGGGCAGACAATTCCGGAGAACTATACTACGCTCCATACAGAACCGATCAAGAACCCGATGCTCTGGGCGGATGTGCCTGACCCAGACGTAATCCGTGTGGGCGATACGTTCTATCTGGTTTCGACTACGATGCACCTGATGCCTGGTGCTCCGGTGATGGCCTCGAAGGACCTGAAGAACTGGGAGACGGTGGGCTATATCTTTGATAAGCTGACGGACTCGCCGAAGTATGACCTTCAGGAGGGAACGGCCTACGGCCGCGGCCAGTGGGCGACGTCGCTGAAGTACCACAACGGACGGTTCTATGCCTTGCTGGCTCCCAACGAGCAGGGTAAGATGGGCGATACCTATATCTTCTCTGCCGAGAAGGCTGAGGGGCCTTGGACGATTGTGTCGAGAATGAGGCACTTCCACGACTGTTCACTGTTCTTCGACGATGACGGCCGGGTATATGTGATTTATGGGACGGGCGAGCTGATGGAGCTGAAGCCCGATCTCTCGGACGTCATCGAAGGCACGTATATGCACATCTTCCAGCGTGAGTCTGACGAGAAGGGCCTTTTGGAGGGTTCGCGTGTCATCAAGCACAACGGCAAGTATTACCTGCTGATGATCTCGCACGCCTATGGACCGGGGATGCATCGCCGCGAGGTATGCTACCGCGCTGACGACATTCACGGGCCCTACGAGAAGCAGGTGATCCTGGAGAGCGACTTCAGCACGTTCGGCTATGAGGCTCAGGGTACGATTGTGGATACTCAGGACGGCGATTGGTATGGTATCATCTTCCAGGACCGTGGCGGCGTAGGCCGTGTGCTGACGGTGATGCCCTGCCGCTGGATCAACGGTTGGCCGATGTTGGGCGATGAGAACGGTAAAGTGCCCCTGACGGTCCGCACGCTGAAGACGGGCGAGACGGCAGGAGCCATCGTGAAGGCCGACGACTTCTCAGCGACGAAACTCGGACTGCACTGGCAGTGGAACCACAACTCTGTGGACAATGCCTGGAGTCTGACGGAGCGTCCTGGGTTCCTTCGTCTGAAGACCAATCGTGTTGTGGAGAATATTTATCTGGCTCCGAACACGCTGACTCAGCGTATGGAAGGACCTACGTGTAGCGGTAGCATTTGCATGGATCTCTCAAAGATGAAAGACGGTGACTGTGCCGGACTGGCTGCCTTCAACAGTGATACGGGTATGCTCATCGTGAAGAAGAAGGGCAAGAAGACCGTTCTGGAGATGCAGGAGACGACTGTGGAACTGTCGGACCGTGAGAAAGCGGTGACGAAGTATGAGGAGAAGACGATCGAGAGCGTGGAGCTGAAGCAGAACAAGATCTGGCTACGCATTGATGGCGACTTCACGCCAGCCCAGCGTGGCGGACGTGATGCGGCCAACTTCTATTATAGCCTCGACGGCAGTGACTGGACGAAGATCGGTACGACAGACTATCGCCTGAGGTTCGACTGGCGCCGCTTCTTCATGGGCTCGAAGTTCGGCATCTTCTGCTATGCCACCAAGAAGGCTGGTGGCTATGTGGATGTCGACGAGTTCAGCTATAGCAAGACCGAGAAGTAATTTTTAATATAACTTATTTATCATGTATTCAAAACTTAAAATCGTGCTTTTTGCGGCTGTGCTGTTTGCTCTGCCAAGCACGTTGGCAGCCCAGAAGAAGGCCGCCACTAAAAAGGCAAAGACTGAGCAGGCTGCTCAGCCCGCTGATCCTAACTTCTACATCTTCCTCTGTTTCGGACAGTCGAACATGGAGGGAAATGCCCGTCCTGAGGCTGCCGACCTGGCCAGCCCTGGACCACGTTTCTTACTTATGCCCGCCGTTGACTTCCCCGACAAGGGTCGCAAGATGGGTGAATGGTGTGAGGCTTCGGCACCCCTGTGTCGTCCTAATACGGGACTGACTCCTGCCGACTGGTTCGGACGTACGTTGGTAGCCTCGCTGCCCGAGAACATCAAGATTGGTGTCATCCATGTGGCTATTGGCGGCATCGACATCAAAGGTTTCCTGCCTGACAGCATCTCCGATTACGTGAACAAGAAGGCTCCGGGTTGGATGAAAGGCATGTTGGCCGCCTACGACAACAACCCCTATGAGCGTCTGGTCACACTGGCCAAGAAGGCTCAGAAGGACGGTGTCATCAAAGGTATCCTGATGCACCAGGGCGAGACCAATACCGGCGACCCCAAGTGGGCAGGTATGGTGAAGCAGGTGTATGAGAATCTCTGTGGCGACCTGCAGTTGAAGCCTGAGGAGGTGAATCTTTATGTAGGTAACATTGTTCAGGCCGACGGTAAGGGTGTCTGCATCGGCTGTAAGAAACAGATCGACGAGCTGCCCCAGACTATCCATACCTCTCAGGTGATTTCATCCGATGGCTGTACCAATGGTCCTGACCGTCTGCACTTCGATGCAGCTGGCTATCGTGAGCTGGGCTGCCGTTACGGTGAGGCAGTGGCCCGTCATCTTGGCTTCGAGCCCAAGCGTCCGGCTGATCTGCCCGTAGCTGTCAAGAAGATCAATGTGCCTGCTGATGCCGTTACGGGTGAGTATACTGTACCTGGCAATGAGTTCCCGAAGGTTGACGCCCAGCGTCGTGCTTATTTCCGCATCCAGGCGCCTCAGGCCAAGAAGATTATCGTAGATATCTGCAGCAAGCAGTATGAGATGCAGCCTCAGGGCAATGGTGTCTTCATGGCTGTGACCGATCCGCTGCCTGTAGGATTCCACTATTACTTTATGAATATCGACGGTGTGAACTTCATCGATCCAGCCTCAGAGACCTTCTTCGGCTGTAACCGCGAATCGGGCGGTCTGGAAGTGCCTGAAGGACCTGAGGGCGACTACTATCGTCCGCAGCAGGGCGTACCCGCAGGATCTGTACGAAGCATCCACTATTTCAGCAAGGAGCAGAACAAGTGGCGTCATGCGATGGTCTATACCCCTGCTGAGTATGATCAGAAGCAGGGCTTCAAGAAGCGCTATCCCGTGCTCTATCTGCAGCATGGTATGGGCGAGGGCGAGACCAGCTGGACACTTCAGGGAAAGATGCAGCACATCATGGACAACGCCATTGCCAAAGGTGAGGCTGTGCCGATGATCGTGGTGATGGAGAGCGGTGACATCAAGGCTCCCTTCGGCGGTGGCAGCAACCGTCAGGGCATGAGCGATTACGGTGCATCGTTCTATCCCGTCCTGCTCAACGATCTGATCCCTTATATCGACAGCAACTTCCGTACGAAGACCGATCGTGACAACCGCGCTATGGCCGGACTGTCTTGGGGTGGTCATCAGACCTTCGACATCGTGTTCAATAACATGGATAAGTTCGCATGGCTGGGAACCTTCAGCGGTGCTATCTTCGGCCTTGACCTGAAGACGGCTTATAACGGTGTGTTCACCAATGCCGACGAGTTCAATAAGAAGATTCACTACATGTATATGAACTGGGGTTCTGAGGACTTCATCAAGAGTGGTGACATCGTGAAGGGCCTACAGGAAATGGGCATCAAGGTCGAAGGCAAACAGTCTGAAGGCACCGCCCATGAGTTCCTGACTTGGCGTCGCGGTCTCCATGAGTTTATTCCGCATCTTTTTAAATAACAACCCATAAATAACAAAAAATGATTATGACTAAAAAAACGATTGCAATGGCTCTGATGCTCGCCATGAGTAGCATTGGCGCATGGGCGCAGTGGCGTCAGGTAGACCCCCGTGAGAATGTCGGCCTGAAGGATGCCTACAAGGATTATTTCACTATCGGCGTGGCGCTGAACCAGCGTAATGTCAGCGACGATGCCCAGAAGGCCCTCGTCATCAAGCAGTTCAACAGTGTGACTGCTGAGAACGACTGGAAGCCCGGAGAGATTCACCCTAAGGAGGGCGTATGGAACTTTGAGCGTGCTGATAAGATTGCCGACTTCTGTCGTCAGAACGGCATCAAGATGCGTGGTCACTGTCTGTGCTGGCACTCTCAGTTTGCCGACTGGATGTTTACCGATGCCAAGGGTAAGCCTGTAACGAAGGAAGTATTCTATGAGCGTTTGCGCGACCATATCCAGACTATCATGAAGCGTTATAAGGACGTGGTCTATGCTTGGGACGTGGTGAATGAGGCCATGGCCGACGATGGCGGTGGTCCCCGCTGGGGCTTCGGACGTCCTGGTCAGGAGCCAAGTCCTTATCGTCAGAGCCGTCATTTCCAGCTCTGCGGCGATGAGTTCATTGCCAAGGCTTTCCAGTTTGCCCGTGAGGCTGACCCCGATGTGCTGTTGTTCTACAACGACTACAGCTGTGTTGACGAGGGTAAGCGTGAGCGCATCTATAATATGGTGAAGAAGATGAAGGACGCTGGTGTGCCCATCGACGGTATCGGCATGCAGGGTCACTACAACATCTACTTCCCTTCAGAGGAGCAGTTGGAGAAGGCTATCGTGCGTTTCAAGGAGATTGTGAAGCACATCAATATCACTGAGCTCGACCTGCGTATGAACAATGAGAGCGGTGGTCAGCTGATGTTCTCTCGTGGCGAGGCCAAGCCTATGCCCGCTTATATGTCTACTTTGCAGACCGATCAGTATGCCCGTCTGTTCAAGGTGTTCCGTAAGCACGCTGACGTTATCGACAACGTGACCTTCTGGAACCTTGGCGATAAGGACTCTTGGCTGGGTGTAAACAACCACCCGCTGCCCTTCGATGAGAACTATCGTCCGAAGGCTTGTTTCCGTGCTATCCGCGACTTCGATCCTGAGCTCGACAATCGTGTGCCGAAGGAAGACTTCGTCAGCAATCCTCTGAACCAGCCGGGTCAGGAGTGGCCGAAGGTGAACAGCGAGGGTTATGCCCGTTTCCGCATTGAAGCTCCCGATGCTAAGTCTGTTATTGTCAGCTTGGGTCTTGGTGGACGTGGCGGCACTGTGCTGCAGAAGAATAAGGACGGTGTGTGGGAAGGAACTACCGACGGTCCTATGGATCCTGGTTTCCACTACTATCATCTCACTATCGACGGTGCTACTGTCAATGATCCTGGTACAGGCAACTTCTTCGGCTCTTGCCGTTGGGAGAGTGGTATCGAGATTCCTGCTCCTGATCAGGCCTTCTATCAGAACCGCATCGATGTCGAGCATGGTAAGATGGTTCAGGTGTTGTTCCCCTCTCAGAGCACAGGTCTGGTGAAGGTCGCCAACGTCTATCTGCCGCCTTCTTACGACAAGAACAAGAAAGAGAAGTTCCCCGTGCTCTATCTGCAGCATGGCTGGGGTGAGAACGAGACCAGCTGGCCTGTTCAGGGTTGCGCCGGACTCATCATGGACAACCTCCTCGCTGAGGGTAAGTGCAAGCCGTTCATCATCGTGATGACCTACGGTATGACTAACGACTTTAAGTTCGGAACCATCGGTCAGTTCACGGCCAAGGAGTTCGAGACCGTTCTCTGCGACGAGCTGATTCCTTATATTGATGCAAACTTCCGCACCAAGACCGACAAGTGGAACCGTGCTATGGCTGGTTTGTCGATGGGTGGAATGGAGACCAAGCTGATCACGCTGCGTCGTCCTGAGCTGTTTGGCTCATGGGGTCTGCTCAGCGGTGGACAGTATGCTCCTGATGAGATCAAGGACACAAAGCTTGTGAAGTACATCTTCGAGAGCTGTGGTTCTAAGGAGTCTCCCGATGCCATCAAGAAGTCTGTCGAGGCTCTGCAGGCTGCCGGCTACAATGCCGAGGGTCATGTCTCTGAGGGCACAGCCCATGAGTTTCTCACCTGGCGTCGTGCACTCTATACGATGGCTCAGAATCTGTTTAAGTAAGTCGCGATGAAAAAGATTCTTGTATTATCTGTTCTCCTCTGCGGCATGGGCGTGGCTCATGCCCAGAAGGGGAATATCCCTTTGGTGTATGATGTCGAGAATACAGGCAGCAAGTTCGAGGCTCCTGCCATGCCCGGCATCGAGGCTCTCCCTGAGCAGCGCCAGTTGCCCGATCCTTTTGCCTGGAGCAATGGCAAGGGTAAGGTGAAGAAGTTCAAGGACTGGTCGCGCCGTCGCAGCGAGATTGCCCATCAGATCCAGCATTACGGCATCGGCACGAAACCCGTTGTCGACCCTAGTGCTGTGAAGGCCCGTATGAGTGGTGATACTCTGATTGTCGACGTCACGGTCAATGGCGAGACGCTCACTCTCACGTCTGTGATTACCTATCCGAAGACGGGTGAGGCGCCTTATGCCCTGATGATTGGCACGAGTATGCTGGCCCTGCCGCGACAACTCTTCCAGGACCGCCCCATCGCCATCATGAACTTCCGCGAGAAGCAGGTGAACGACTACGGACAGATGGGGCGCCATCACGAGAGGGGAGAGCACAACTTCGACCGTCTCTATCCGTCGCTGAAGGACAATGGTGCCTACAGCGAGTGGGCCTGGGGCCTGAGCCGTCTTATCGACGGCTTGCAACAGCTGGGACCTAAGGTCACGAAGATCGATACCCGTCATATCGGCGTTTCCGGCTGTTCGTATGCGGGTAAGATGGCCCTCTATTGCGGTGCCTTCGACGAACGTGTGGCTCTGGTTATCGCCCAGGAGCCTGGCGGCGGTGGTGCTGCAGCCTGGCGTACCTCGCATGAGTCGACGTTAGCCGGCAAGAATCTGGAGGACATCGACAAGACCGACTACCACTGGTTCCTCGAGAGTCAGAAGGAGAACTTCCACGGCGACAGCGTCTATCGCCTGCCTTACGACCAGCACGAACTCTGTGCTTTGGTTTGCCCTCGTGCACTTTTATTGTTGGGCAATCCCGACTATGAGTGGCTGGCCGACGGTTCGATGCTTGTCTCTGCGAAGGCCGCCAAGGAGGTCTGGAAGTCCTTCGGCATCGGTGACCGTATGGGCTGGAGCATCGTCGCTGGGCATGGCCATTGCCAATTGCCCCAGAGCCAGTTCCCCGAGGTACAGGCGTTCATCGATAAGTTCCTTTTAGGACGCGAAGCGGATACCGCCGACATTCAGGTCGTATCCGGACTTAAATAACAACATAAGGGCGCAATGGTTCCGGAACCATTGCGCCCATTTTTATATCATATCAATACACGGTTCCTTCATATTCGAAATCCACGATGCCATTAATGGTGTAACCCTTTTCGAAAGTCAGATTATTGATTTGGAAGGTTAATACGTCTTTGTCGTCAACCTTTTTCTTATTCACTAGTTTGATGCTCCCTTCCGTGGCTCCAAGTTGCTTCCAGTCTTCGATTGGTTTCAAACTTGCGTTAAACTGGTTCAACTTATATAAAACTTGTTGCTTGTCACAGCGTATTCTTCTGCATCAGCATTTTTACTATTAGTGATTAGAAGTGTGTTCAGCGTCCAATTGTGGTTCAATAGAGACTCATTGTCATCACTGCTGCATCCTGCCAACATCAGCAGAAATACACTCAACCATAATAATCTTTTCTTTTTCATCTTTGCATGTCGGTTTTTGATTTCTTCTACAAAGGTAATGACAAAAAGGGGAAAAACTTGTATGTATTTGTGTTAAATAAAGCAAAAAGAGGGCAATCTCATACAAGATTTTCGTACTTTTGATATTATAAAGGTAGAACGAACAAGAAAACATGGTCGAGAATCTCGTTGAGCGCATACGGCAGAAAGACCAGAGGGCGATGAGCCAGCTCTATCAGATGTACATCCGTGAGCTGTCATCGGTCTGCTACCGCTATGTGCCTTCGGAGACGGATGCGAAGGATGTGTTGCAGAATAGTTTCGTGAAGATTTTCACATCCATCACGACCATCGACTATCGAAGCGACGAGAGCCTAAAAGGCTGGATGAAGAAGATAGTTGTGAACGAGGCCCTCTCCTTCCTGAGAGAACGCAAGCGACTATTGATTGCAGAGCAGGACACAGAAGCGACACAGATATCCGACGATGTGGAGCCGCAGACGAGGGACATATCGGATGACGAGTTGCACAGACTGATCAGTGAACTGCCTGATGGCTACAGAACGGTGGTGAACCTACACGTCTTTGAGGGCTGTCCTCATAAGAAGATAGCAGCCATGCTGGGGATTACTGAGAGCACATCAGCATCACAGCTCTATTTTGCAAAGAGAGTATTGGTAAAGAGAATAAGCGAACTAATTGACGGTAAGCGATGAAAGAGAGTTGGGAAGAACAATTACGTCAAAGGCTGGAGGGGCACGAGATGGCTCCACCGGAGGGTCTTTGGGAAGACGTCTGTAAAGAGCTGGGGATGACTCCATTCCCCGTTCTTACGCCCTCTACGCGCAGCACCAAGAAGCGGTGGTACTATATTGCTGCAGCCGTCCTACTCGCCCTTGCCGGATTCTTTGCCATCTACCAGTTCAATAACGACATCGAAACGAAAGCGCTCGCAGTAGAAAGTAAGAAGAGTCCTCCAGAGCAATCAGACGCTCCCATATCAGAGGTGCCGAAAGAAGACAACCTCACAACGTGTCAGACCCCTTGTGAGCCAAAGAACTGTCAGACACCTTGTGAGCCAGAGTCCCCTTGTGAGCCTGAGCCCCTTGTTGAGCCCGAGAACGTCCTGAGTAAAGAAGATCTTCAGCGGCCTGAGAGCGAAGAGCCTGTTCCTGAATCTCATGTTTCTGAACCTCAGGCGAAGAGGCCTGTGGAGGATCGAGGCATTGATCAACTGCCGCCGTCTGAATCATTACCAAAGCGGAATGAGACACCCGACAGATGGTCTTTAGGTCTGACCGCATCCGGAGGACTGATTGCCGCCAACAACTCGGTCAATACAGATCGTCAGTACGATATCGAGACAAGCTTTTCAGGTAAAGACATTTCTTCCCCTGGTGTGCCATACACGCTGACAGAGTTCGTATGGACGCATCGCCTGCCTGTACGGTTCGGCCTCGGTGTACAGTACCGGTTTAACGAACGCCTCTCTCTGCTAAGCGGAATCAGCTATACCTATCTCTATTCTGAATGCAGCACATCCCTCCAGAGGAATGTCAGTTACAGTCAGAAGCTGCATTACTTAGGTGTTCCTCTTGGCATTGTCTGGCAATTGTGGTCTTCTGGTCATTTTCGCATTAATCTCTCAGGAAGTGCGATGCTCGAAAAGTGTATCAGTGCCTCTTTCGACAATAAGCGTTCTGATGACATCTATGGAAAAAAGCCTTGGCAGTGGTCGCTCAACGCAGCTGCCGGAGTGGAATATTCATTCACTCCGCAGCTTGGAGTTTATCTGGAACCATCTCTTGGCTATTATTTCGACGATGGAACACAGCTCGAGCATTATTACAGGGAGCACCCCCTAGCCCCATCTATCAGCCTCGGATTAAGGTTCAACATTAACAAGTAAGGTGCAATATAAGTTTTTTGGGTAGATCTGGGTTCTTATTCTTTACTTACCAGTAAACTTTCCAACGAAAAGTATGACGCCAGAGGAAGCCTCGCGGATGATATAGACAAAGGGTCGATTGGCGTGGAACGTGGCCTTGGGGTACTCCTTGGGTGCAGAACTCGCATCCTTGTATGTTACACCAGCAACAGTCACAGCGGCGGCCTCAGAGCCCTCTTCGTTGACCTTGATCTTGGCCTTCTGCCGCATCATATCAATATAGACAGGCGCTTCACACATATTGGGAATCTCTGCCAATCCATCATAAAAAGCTCGGTTGATGCCCATCTTCTTCATCAGCCCGACGAGCCCACCTTCTATTTCATTCGTATCTGATGATGTTTCATAGCGAGGCAACTTCAGGTCTACCTCGTAGGGGCTGAAAGTAACTGCTCTCATCGTAGCGATTCCATCCTCTATTTCACAGAAGGTTCCTTCTATACCGTTAATGCCGAATGCCGCCAAATGATTGACGATATCATCTGTGGTCTTGCCTTGTTCAGGCAACAGGACTGTCATGTTCCACATACCATTGCCATAAGGTATGTTGACAGCAGAGAAGATAGCGTTCTTTAAATAGTTGATAAGTACGCTTTGGTGCATTAGGGGTAGGGTGGTGCTGCCTTTCTCTGTGGTGAAGGTCTCTTCCTTCGTATTCTTCTGGTCGAACTTCGAGGCCCAGTCTGCCTTGAAATAGATAGCATTGAGCAGATAGGATACCATCATGGGATCCACTTCGTCAAGGATGGTGGGTATCATGCCGTTGGTCTTCTCGTTACACCAGCCATTGATATGATTGAGGGTACTGGATGCTGAGAAGTCGAGTGCCTCGGCTTTGGCATTATAGTAGGTCTGCATGTCCTGCTCGAATTGCGGCTTCAGGGTGTAATCCTTGTTCAGGAAGATGGCATTGGCGATATCCAGCGTCACCTTCTCATCCACCTTTGGCAGACCATCTATCAGTTTCTTACAGTAGTCGTTGACGGCCTGGATGCCTCCTTCGTGGAAACCTAAAGTCTGTTCCAGTTCTCGCTCTGTCTCTCCTTCAGCCGCATCGTTCACCATTCCTAATACGTAGGTGATGCTCAGTGGCGAGTAGATAAAACTCTTGCCGCTCTTATCCACATCGTTGACTGTCTTCAGGAAGTTCAGCGTAAAGCTGTTGTTGTCGTTGGCAAAGACTCTCTGCGCCTCTGTCAACTGTATCGGTTGCGCCTCTGATATCATGTTCACCACTTGCTTGGCCTCACCCAAGTCAATACTCTCTTCCTCTGATGAACTACACGACAGCATCGCACCACTCAGCACAATGGCTGCCAACCAAAATAGATTCTTCTTCATACTTATTTGTTTATAACTCGATTGTGATTATATTCTGATCCTTGAAGGAGATGTAGCCATCGTAGTCAGTCCATGTTTCTTGGTGTTTTGAGCCATCTGGATCTGCAACTGTTACAGTACGACGATTCAGCACCAAGTGATAGTTTTGCATAGTAGCATTATGGATGGTGAAGTAGATGTTGATGTGGCATATACAATCTACCATATTCTCAGCTTCTTCATTCCAAGTGTTCATCACGAGAGTGCCGTCAGCATCTTGCTCAATGTTGATGCCTGCATCGGTATAGTCGCAACTCAGTATATAGTTGATATATTCGCCTGTGATGGTCTGGTCGGCCTCGTTATATGTCAGTTTCAGTTTAGATGCAAACGGGTTTTCATCTTCGCCACGTGTCCGTGATGAATGGTTTGCACATTCGCTATGCGAGACCTTCGAAAGCGAAATAGATTCTGTAATTCTGTCGCTGGTAGAACAACTGCTTAGTGTGAGCATCATTGCGCCCATCCATAAGAAAATTTTTTTTTTCATCCTTGTTTGTTTTGCTTGCATTATTAATTCTTTCTGCAAATATAATGAATAAAAGTACAAAATCTTGTATGGGAAGGCGTTAAAGAATCTAAAAAGAAAGCCATTCCATGACTCACGGGGACAGGTCCCGTGAGTCGCTAAAAGCCCTCGCCAACTGGCAAGGGCTTTTCCGTGTTAATCCGTGTGGATCCGTGGCTAGAAAGGGCCGTAGCCCATACAACTCGTGGTCGTAATCGCCGTGACGAACGCCGTGAGCGCAGCTACTATCATCTTCACCGCAATCTCAATAATCCGATTCTTCTTCATAAGCAAATCACTTTAGCAGAGTAATCATAATTATTAATTCTTAATCCTTAATTCTTAATTACTCCAGAATCAGTTCTGATCGCCCTCCTCGCCATCGCTGCCTGAGTTGATCACCAGCGTCGAGGCCTGTGCCGGCATCTGGAACGTACCCACGTACTCACCGT
>JAEEGK010015014.1_pt1 | contig 17237 bp, 7 predicted proteins | sample 8958771 | NCBI WGS metagenome assembly JAEEGK01 (sample SAMN16246547, study PRJNA631951) | gut metagenome | biome: gut microbiome; feature: rumen; material: SC-attached | host: Bos | place: Iran: Karaj | collected 2018-10
TCTGTGTCCTGCGCCATTGACTTGGTCAGGTTAAGGCATCCAAGCAAAATGCCTGCTGCCAGAATGAATGCTTTTTTCATTGAATCAAAGGTATAACTATTCGACTTTCTTGATTATTTCCGACATAGATTGTCTGATGAGCCTTTCTAGTTTTTTGCTGTATGGCCCAAACACCAGCGTAATTGGAATGAATGCTGTACTGCGGGAAATCGGAGGAGGAGATGTCAATCCTGATGCGGCTTCCGGCTTGAAGTTGCCAGAGGATGGGCAAGGATTCGACTTCAACCTCCATCATTTTATCGCTTATCTTATCTTATAAGAAAATGCAGTATCGTCGGCATCGGAACTTACGTTAGGTTTCCAAATTGATGATTACAGGAGGTGGCTATGTTTTATGTTGCAAAGATACTATTTTCGCTGCTTTCTGCAAAATTTTTTTATCCTTTTGAACATAATCTTCGTCCTTTCTTTGAAATATTCATCACTTTGAATGACGGATGATGAAGTTTCGATTGGCGCATGACCTTTTTTGGCCAAGAATGGTTATAGTCCCGTCGCAGCATAACCAATTTGTGCCAGGATTGGTTATGGTCCGATCGCGGCATGACCAATCTTGGCCAAGATTGGTCATAGTCCAATCGGAAAAAGCACTCTGACGGCCGAGATAGTGCTTGCTCCGAACGCAGCATAACCAATCTTGGCCAGGAATGGTTATTCTCCTCTCGGAGCATACCCTTTTTGTGCCAACATTGGTTATGGTTCTGTCGTCGTATGACCAATCCTGGCCAAGATTGGTTATAGTTCAATGTGAAATAGCACTCTGACGGCCGAGATAATGCTTGCTTCCACCGCCGCATAACCAATCTTGGCCAAGACTGGTTATGGTCCTATCGTAGTATAACCAATCTTGGCCAAAAAAGGTCATTCCTCTGTGGAAGACGTGCAATTCCTGTTTCGGGGCGGATTATTCAGCAGTAAGGATAGCCTTCTTGACATCCTTGCAGTTTGGGCCAATCATGATCTCGAAGTCGCCGGGCTCACAGACATAGTTGAGCTCGTGGTCGTAGTACTTGAGATCCTCTTGACTAAGTTCGAAGTTGACGGTCTTTTCTTCGCCAGCCTTGATGCTGACTTTCTGGAAAGCACGAAGTTCCTGGACGGGACGTGTGGAAGTGCTATAGACGTCGTGGATATAGAGTTGCACTGTTTCAAGACCATCGCGACTGCCAGTGTTCTTCACTTTGACGCTGGCTGTCACGGTTCCTGTCTTGCCGAGCTTGTCAGAACTGAGGGTTACGTCGCCATATTCGAAAGTAGTGTAACTCAGGCCATGACCGAAATAATAGAGCGGACCATTGACCACATCCTGATAGCAGCTGAAGAACTTGCGATACGGATCGGTGTCTCCCCAAGGACGGCCCGTGTTCTTATGATTGTAGTAGAGCGGCAACTGACCCACCGAACGGGGGAAGGAAGTGGTGAGCTTGCCCGAAGGATTGACATCTCCAAAGAGTACGTCGGCAATGGCACGACCTGCCTCGACGCCGAGCGACCAGGTGCAGAGGATGGCGTCGGCGTTTTCGGCTTCCCAGTTCAGGATAAGCGGACGGCCTGTGACGAGTACCACAACGAGAGGTTTGCCTGTTGCCTTGAGGGCACGGAGCATATCCTCCTGCGCATCAGGAATGGTGAGGTCGGTGCGGCTTGCACCTTCACCATTCATATTGTTGATCTCTCCGACGCATGCCACCACCACGTCGCTTTGACGGGCTGCAGCCACGGCTTCGGCTATAAGACGGCTTTGGGGAGTGACGTGAACAGGAGGGAATACTGCATCGGGGCGGAAGTATTTGTAAAGACCGTACTTCACGGCATCCTCCTGCTTGGCATCGTTGAAGAGCCAGGAGCCTTCGGCATAACGCACCGTGCCACCCTCGACTGCTTCTTCGACACCCTTGCGAATGGTCACGGCATCGTTGGCAAGTTCGCGTCGGGTTGCAGCCCAGCATCCCAGCATGTCGGCAGCATTGTCGGCAAATGGGCCAACAACGGCGATACGGGCATTCTTCTTTAATGGGAGCACGTTATTGTCGTTCTTAAGCAAAACCTGGCACTCCTGGGCAATGCGGCGTGCGAAGTCGTGCTGCTCCTTGGTGTAGCATTCCTGCTTGTCGCGTCCTTCGATGCAATACTTGTAGGGATCGTCGAAAAGACCCAGTTTCCACTTGGCGTTGAGGATGTTGCGGCAAGCTTTGTCGATATCAGCCTCTCGCACTTTTCCTTCTTTCACAAGTTTGGCGAGTTCGGCAACGTAGATGTTCGAACCCATATCCATGTCGAGGCCTGCATCGATGGCACGACGTGCCACTTCGGTGGCGTCACCAATGCCATGGGCGATACATTCCTGAACAGCCGTGGCATCGGAGCAGACGAAACCATCGAAGCCCCATTGGTCGCGCAGCACGTCGGTGAGCAGATACTTGTTGCAGGTGGCGGGGACACCTTCAAACTCGTTGAACGAACTCATATATGAGCCGGCACCAGCCAAAGCTGCCTGCTTGTAGGGATTGAGGAACCCATTGAAAGCCTCCTGTCGAGAGAGAAAGACGGAGTTGTAGTCGCGTCCTGCTTCGGCTCCACCGTAGAGGGCATAGTGCTTGACACAGACCATGACGGTAGAGGGATCCTTGAGGTCGGTGCCCTGATAGCCACGAACGTAAGCCTTGGCAATCTCACCGCCCAAGTAAGGATCTTCACCAGCACCCTCGGCGATACGTCCCCAACGAGCGTCACGAGCGATATCGACCATCGGGCTATATACCCAGTTGATGCCCACCGATGAAGCCTCGCGAGCCGCCATGCGTGCCGATTCTTCGATAAGATCCATGTTCCATGAGTTGGAGATGGCCAGAGGAATGGGGTAGGTTGTGACCAGACCATGGATGACGTCGTTGCCGAAAAGCAAGGGAATGCCGAGGCGTGTGCTATCGACTGCATAACTCTGGATCAGACGTATTTGCTCCATATTGGTGAAACCATAGACGCCGCCCATCTCTCCACGTTTGATCTGCTGGATGGCGAGCGCTTCCTCGCTAAAGGTAGAGTTGGTGAAATACGTCCAGTTGCTAACGAGATTCAACTGGCCAATCTTCTCTTCGAGCGTCATCTGGCCCATCAGTTTGCTGACGTAAGCATCCATTTCGCTATTGCCGTTGTTTCCTTTTTGGCAACTTGTCAAGGCAATGCTGCCCAAAGCGACGAGACTGATAATTGATAGTTTTTTCATATAGTTTGTTTTTTAAAGGGAATCGGATTACTCAGATTATTCGGAATACTCCGATAATTCAGAGTACTCCGAGTGATTGGAAATCAAGGCTCTACTGTAATAATAAATCTTCGGTATGTGGCAAGGCGAGGCACGGCCTTGTCGGAGGCTTCGAGCACGATGTGGAATGTCTCGGTGCGGTTGACTCTTGGAGCCACTACCTTCAGGTTTCCATCAGATTGGAAGAGCAGATCGACTTTGCCGGGATAGGTGCCGCCGAAGTATTGGTACCAGTTTTTACTAGTTCCGCCAAAGCGTGCTGCTGCTGCGGCAGGATCTTCGGCTGCAAGTCGTTTTACTTCGGCTTTTTTCAAGCCGTGCTGTTCCCACATATCGCCATAGAGTTTCCACATTTCATCGACGTTGATGGGGTCATTGTCCACAACCTTGGCACGCAGATGGATGGTATCACCACTATGGACGGTGAAGTCGAGGGGGCCTTCAATAGTGACCTCAGGTGCATGGTTGGCGTCCTCGCGTCGTGGTGTATAGCACCAGCTGAGACGTGTCTCAAAGTCGTGCATGCAGTTTTCGAGCCATTCGCGCAGTTCGCCAAAACCTGTATCGCGATAGACGTTCTCGTAGCCATCAACCTTATAGAAGCGGCCTCCCCAACCTCCGTAGGTGGGATCCTCGTAACTGCGCAGACCATTGTTGATGCTATAAAGGAACGAGGGCGAATCACCTTCGCTGATGAAAGGCTGGACATAGCAGGCACCGAGCGGGTTCTTGCCATTGTGCATATAGTCGCGGACAATGTTGTCCGACGAAGTCATTGTGCCATAGTCCCACGAGCCTGAGAAGTGGTGACTGAGCAGGATAGTTACGCCAGGATGACAGCGTTCGATGTAACTGCCACCTGCATCCTGATACCAGATGCAGTAGAGCACAGCCTTGTGGCAGGCTGCTTCGTACTTGTCGGGATATTGTGCCTTGATTTTCTGGAGGGCCTTTGCCGCTGTGTTCATTCCTCCCCAAGCCTGCATATAGACAGGGCGTGGATCGTCGTCGGTGAGAAGTTCCACGATGCGGTCGGAACCTGGCGTGTCGGGCCAATCCGTCGGATCGATTACTGGATCAACACCCGGCAAGAGGAAAGGAGTTGTACTGCCATCGAGCTGCACGTGGTCGGGATTCTCATCGCCGATAAAGACTACACTGCGCAGATAGTCGGGAGTGGGGTAGTTGGGGTCGTGCACCTTGAGGTTCGGATAAACCTGCTCATAGGCATCGAGTTGCTTGGCAAGCCAGGGCTCGCTGCTCCATCCGTGGCGCTGATAGCACGAATTGCTTTGGATGATGGCTGCCACTTCCATGTCGTTGGAGTAAAGCAGGAAATGAACCATCGAACAACGGTCATCGACCTCGGCATCGGTCATCACGACCACACGGGGCATGTGGCCGACGGCTTCCTGCTGATGTGGCGTCAGGACGCCATCGTTGGGATAGGGTAAAGGTTCGGGAGCCTGACGTGAACAGGAAGAGGTCAAAGCACCTGCCAGGATCAGTGCGATAAGGAAGATGTTGGATAGTGTCTTCATAATATATTATAAATGTGTAATTGTGTTTGTGTTTATGATGCAAAGGTAATAAAAATCGACGTGAGGCAAGTAACTTCAAGGCGATTTTTATTATTTCATCTTATTTTTTTAAAATAGAGGTTTTTGAATGTGAAAAATGCAATCTCTAATCAACGGAAATCGTTTCGACGCACTCATCGAATCCTTCGCCATTGACTATGATCTTGACCGTTCCGGGCTTGTTGGCCTTGACGATGGCTTGTGCAAGTCCATACCAGGTGGTGTAGATGCCGTCGAGGAAGCTCTCTTCTGCCATAGGCCTTGCCGAGCCGAAAGCGAGGAGTTCCCCACCTTCGACCTTCACCTTGAGCAGGGCGTCGCGATTGCCGACCACAACGCCATTTTCGCCTGTCAAGGCAACATCGACGAAGATGAGTTGTCCGGCACGATGAGTCTTTCCTTCGGCACGGGCTGCGATTCTTGTTTCACCTTCTGCGCTCTTCAGTTCGGCAACATGCTCTGTGCCATCAGCGCTGACGGTGACGGCCTTGAGAGTGCCAGGCTGATAGGTAACATCAAAGATGGCACGGCAGTTGTTGACCTTCTGTTCTCCGACGAGGACATCATTGACATAAAGGCGGCAGGTTGGTGCTGAGGTGAAGACCTCGACCTGTCCGGCCTTGCCTTCCTGACCTGGCCAACTCCAGCATGGGATACTGTTAGTGCCACGCCACATTGCTTTGACGAGCGGTTCGTCCATGAAGGGGCAGACTCCGATGAGCGGTTCGTCGGTCTTTTCCCACACGGCCTTTGCCCAAAGGGCTTCACCTGTAGGATTGCCGATGAGGTCGATGGCTCCTGCGCCGCTGACCAGCCAGGGATAGGGCTTGATAAAGCCTTTGTCTTCTGTATTATAATACCAGTAACCGATGCCCATTTCGCCGAGGTGGTCCCAACCGGTCCACATGAAGTCGCCTACGAGTTGTGGAATCTGCTCGACTAGCGGCCAACTGGTGGCGATGTCGAAGCAATAGGTCTCGGTGCCTACCTGCACACGGGAGGGGTGAATCTTGGCATCGATGGCAGCACGGAGTACGCCGTAGTTATAGCCGGCGATGTCGAGCAGATCGAGGCCAGGCGAACAGATCTGGTCGATAGCAGGATGCAGTACGGCCTGTGCCATGCGCTGACTGCTTTCAGCCACCATCTTGTTATATTCTTCGCTCGTCAGTTTCTGTGTTTCTGTCGATTGGCTGCCATTTTCCTCATTGCGTGTGATGTTCGTTCCCATGACGGCATTCATCATCTGTATCATGAGGTTCATGCCGCAGGTGACGGGACGGCTGCTATCGACTTCATGGAATCGAGCTACAAGTTTCTGCTCCATTTCGAGGCCTTCTGGTGTCGAAGGTTCGACCACCTCGTTGCCAATCGAATACATGATGACTGAGGGGTGATTGTAGTCGCGTGCTGCAATCTTGTCGATGTCGTCCTGCCAGTTGGCGGGGAAGTCCTTCGAATAGTCCTCGGGATTCTTGTAACTGTACCACATGTCCCACATCTCGTCCATAATGTACATGCCCAGTTCGTCACAGGCTCGCAACAGAGCGGGACTGATGGGATTGTGGGCCGAACGGATGGCATTGAAACCATAACTCTTCATGATGGCAATCTTGCGAAGTGCAACGTCATCATATTCGCGAGCACCTAAGATGCCGTTGTCGTGGTGAATGCAGCCACCTCGCAGAAGTTCGGGTTTGCCGTTGATGAGCAGTCCCTGCTGTCCGTTCCAGGCAATGGTGCGGATGCCGAAGGTTTCGGTACGGGTCTCCACCACTTTGCCGTTGTTCAGAAGTTCGACGCGTGCTTCATACAATGTGGGGCTCTCTGCGCTCCAAAGTTTGGCGTTTGGGATGCTGATTTCTGCTTGATTGTCCTCTGCCTGAGCCACTTTCTCGCCATTCAGGAGAATTGCGGTACGGGCCGTTCCTCCCTGGTGGTCGATGGTCAAGGCGATGGTGGCAGGGTCGATGCTTTTGGTCAAAATCTTTACCTCGCGTATGTAGGCTTCGGGATCCTGCACAAGCAGATGGATGGGACGATAGATGCCGCCGCCCGAATACCAGCGAGAGTTGGGGAACTTGCTGTTGTCGGCATCGATGCGGATCACATTGTCGCCCTCCTTGAGAAGTCCGTCGGCGCAAACCTCAAAGGGAATGTAGCCATAAGCGGTGCCCCCTGCCAACTGATCGTTGATATAAACTTTCGGATTGCGGTAGATGCCTTCGAACTGCAGGGTAATGTGGCGCTTCAACATCTCGGCCGAAACGTGCAGCGTCTTCTGATAATGATAGACATCGGCATCGAAGAATGCAGTTGCCTGTGCGTTCTTGGCATCGGGATTGCGCTTGCCTGCAATCATGGCATCGTGGGGCAAATCGACTACAACCTTTTCGGGCTGCTGGTCACTCCAGTAGGTCCAGCCGGAGTTCCACTCGGCATCGGTGATGGGCTGATTGCCCGAACCACAACCCGCCAGTGTCAGCGCTGTGGCAATAATCGTAAGCGATAGGGAAGGTTTCATGGCTACAATCCAACAATCAGACGGACACGGCCTACATTCTGAATCTGTGCGAAGGTCTCGGGCAGACCGCTGCGGCTGTTGGTGACACGAACGGTGGGGAAATAGGTGCCGACGTCGCTATATTTCACGGGTACGTCAAATTCCACGCGGGTTCCGTCTTCGCTGTACTGTGCCTTGCTGAGGTCGATATCGACATAGTGGGCGGGAGGAGCCATCAGCACGGCAGCATTGCCCTTGGGACCACGGCTGTAGAGGTCGAAAGGTTCGCCAAGGCATAGCTCGGCACGGACGATGCGACCTGTTCCCTTCGGGCAACTTGCCACAACGTGAACCATCACTTCCTGTCCAACCTTGGTCTCATAGCGTTTCTTTCCCTCAATGGTCAGATCGACCGAAGGTTGCACGCCGCCGCGATCGGTAGCATCAGCGGGTATGATGACTTGTGAGTCCTCGACACGATAGGTTGTGGTGGGAGAAGGTTCGATGCCTTTCTCTGCCCAGTCTGCCACGTCGAGCAGTGCCTGTTGGATGATGGGCATATAGTTAATCACCTGTGTGGCATCATCGACGCCACCGTGAGTGCAGCGGTCGGTGAACCAGATGCGGAAATTATCGTCGCAGAACTGCTGACCCTTGTTCTTGATGATGTTGTTGCGGTACCAGTCGGCCTGCCAGGGATAGGCTTCGCGGTCCCAAAGGCTTTCGAGCAGGATCATCTTACCATTGATGTTGCCCGTAGGCAGACAACCGCCTGCACCTTGTGTGAAGATAGGACCGAGCAGCATCGGACGCTGGGGAGGAATGGGGTTGCCTTGGGCATCGCGGAACTGATCCCATGCATAGTATTCGGGACCAGGAATGTAGTGACGGTGCATGTAGAGTGCAGCCAGGGCACGGCTGTTATCGACCATCACGGTGTCGCCCACCTTGAGTTTGGCAATTGTCGAAGCTGGACAAACGGTCGAAAGCACGGCCAGATTATCGTGAACGCCATGCATCTGCAATGTCTGACCTTTGGCTTCGCCGCTTTTGATAATGAGGTCGCCGATCATGAAGAAGACGTCGGGGAAGACGGTGTTGAGAGCCAGGGCACGGGGTTGACCATTGTTGGCTCCCATATTGCGTGTAGCGCGGTCGGCATTGCCCTCACCGGCATCATCGGCAGGAGAGACAAGTTGCATCTTTTCGCACATCTCCTGGTCGTAGAAGCCCAGGATGACACCTTCCTGCTGGATATGATTGGCCTTGAGCAACGAGTCGGCCTCGTAGCCCTCGTAGCCGGGCTTCTCCCAGAATTCGTGAGTGAAATAGGCGGGGTCCATGGCGCAGCAACCGCTGTAGGTGGCTACGAAACCATGCTGGTCCATATAGCGGAAACCATACCAGGAATATTTGGGGAATCCCATCTTGCAGGTCTCTTCCCAGACGGCACGCTCCTGTGCATTGAGCCCTTTCTCGGGGTGTCCGTCGCCGCCCACTTCGAGGGCATCGACAATCATCGGTAACTTGTCATGCAGTACGCGCAATGCGTTCATTCTCACCGAAAATACATTCGGAATGGCATTGGGCGATCCGAGCACGAAAGGCACGGCACCATCCCACACTCCGTTGGTCATTTCCATCGAACCTGTGGTGCGGTAGGCTCCACCCGAACCGCCGAAACAATAACCGTAGGGACGCTTCGAAGTGCCGAAGAGTTTCTTCGCTATGTGACGGCTGAATTCGGCGCAAGCAGCATTTGCACGATAGGCCGAGATACTCGATTCGCGACGTGTCGAAGGATCGCTGAAGTCGAGGATGCCGCCCTCGTTGGTCTCAATGAAATAGGCGCCGTGGCTCACGGCAAACGAGACCATGTCCTCCTCATCGCCACGCAGGCCGATGCCTGTCTTCTCGCTGGCGGGGAAAGGAGTGATGTACTGGAAGAAGCGACCTTTGTACTCCCGCTTCGTGGCAGGGAAGTAGAACGAGAACATCGTGCCGTCGGCAAAGCCGCCGTGCATGTAATGTACCTTCAGTCCCTGGGCAGAGGTCATCATTACGTCCTCGTCGATGTAGGGCTGCTGGAACACGGTGTCCTGGCTGGTCCATTGGAACTTCTGGCCGACCAGGCTCTTGGCCTGTGCCGTAGCTGCGCCGCATAGTGTCAAAGCAGCAGCCGAAAGGATGAACAGAAGTCTGTTAATCATGTCGTTTGAGGGTGTTTTTAATCTGAATTTGTTGTTTTGATGGTGCAAAGATAGCGATAAACGCATAAACAAGTATTATCTTTTGGTTCAATAATTTGTCAATAAGGTCTCTTTTTTACCATTCTGGCTCTTTCGAATGTATTATTATGAGTAATCAGTGCCATCTATGCAAATTATACATTGCAAATCTTGCGTGCTATGCTGAGAGATTTGCCTCTTTCAGTGGATTGATGCCTGAAATGTTTGGTGAAATGAGGTATAATGTGTAATTTTGCAATGTAAAATCATTTCGTAACATTAATTCTGCAGACTATGAAAAATAATCGCTCCCTTTCCCGACTCTCAGCCTTACTCGTAGTGGCATTCGGTTTGCTCCAAAGTGAATGTTGTTGGGCATCCGATGTCGAGGTGGACGGCATTTGTTATGATTTGAACCATGAAGCCAAGACCGCTTGTGTGGTTGCCGATTACTTGCACGAATATTCGGGTTCGGTGATTCTCCCTTCTCAGGTAGCGTTCGAAGGCGTGCCCTACACCGTTAATGCCATCGGCGACTATGCCTTTTACTGCAGCGGGATAGAGACAATCTCCATTCCGACCAGTGTGACAATGATTGGCGAACATGCTTTTTCCACATGTCGGAAGTTGCAAGAAATTATTTTTAGCGAGGGTCTCATTTCGATTGGTGACCGTGCATTCATATATTGCCAGAGCCTCTTGTCGCTGTCCTTGCCTAACAGTCTGACATCAATAGGTAAAGAAGCATTCTGCGAATGTTCCAATCTTGAGACGGTGTCCTTTGGTGATGCTGTGACGATCATCGGGAATAATGCGTTCAGTTTCTGTATCGCCCTGACATCCGTGCATATTCCGGAGAACGTAACGGAGGTAAGTGACTATTTGTTCAATGGTTGCAGAAAGCTGTCCTCAGTCTGTTTCCACGAAGGAGTGACAAGCATCGGGAAAGGAGCGTTCTACGCTTGTGAAAGTCTGGAGTCGGTGACCCTTCCCAACAGTGTGACTTCCATCGGTATCCAAGCCTTTTGTGCTTGCACAGCCTTGCAGTCTGTTACTCTGTCCGGCAACCTGGAGGTTATCAGCCAGTATGCTTTCCAATCATGCCTCAACTTGAGCCATGTCGATATTCCTGAGGGAGTGAAGAACATCGGGCCTGCCTCTTTCAGATATTGTTTGGCCCTGACCAGCGTGACACTGTCTGAAAGCGTAGATACAATCTCGACATTCGCTTTCGCGCACTGCGTCAATTTGTCTGCCATCACCTTGCCCGAAAAGTTGTCGGTCATCGGATACCACGCATTCGAGTCTTGCACCAGCTTGACGTCTTTTGATGTCCCCGATGGCCTTTCGTTTTTGGGCATAGGGGCGTTCATCGGCTGTTCTTCCTTGGAGCGGGTCAGCATGCCCGGTGTTCCACTGCTGATGACAGATGTCTTTGTGGGGGCGGCTGTGCTCGCCGAGATCAAGGTAAATGCCCGCGAGCCGATAACGGTCGAGGATGAGAGTCGTTTTGTTGATGACGAGGTCTATGCCAATTCCGTGGTTTACGTGCCTGTGGGATCCGTTGATGCCTATCGGAATGCAATAGGCTGGCGGCGTTTCGCTCATATCGAAGAGGATGCAACGCTCAACGGTACAAACATTCGCGGCGTAACCGAAGATTCACAAGCATCTTCTCCCTATTATAATCTTTTGGGACAAAGAGTGCACCAGTTGCGCAAGGGAGCGGTTTATGTTCAAAATGCAAAAAAATTGTATTTTTGATATATATATACCGTTCGCGTGCCTCAAATCAAAATAATTCTTAAAATTTTACTGAAATATTTGGAAAATTGAAACATTCTTAGTATATTTGCCGCGAACCCAAACCAAACCTAAAAACTAACTATGGCAAGAAGAATTTCGAAGTCTTATCTTTGTGCTGTTAAATGCATGTATGCTCTTGTCAAGTTTTTGGACGAAGAAAATCGTGAATGTTCACGGCCTGAAATCTTCGAGCACATGCAGCGACATGTCAACTTCACTTATTGGGAGTCGGAGCACATGGGCAGCACCATCCGATGGCAACTCATCACCCGCAACATGGCCTATCATTATCAGCGGGCTGGTCTTCTCACTCGTAGGGAGGAAATCTATCGGATCACCCCGAAGGGACGCGAGGCCCTGGAACTTGGCGCCGAAGCCATGCAGCGCGAAGTCGATGCCACTATCCCCACATAAGCTCCAGTGAGGGGAACCACGAAAGTAAAAAAAGATGCGATCCTTTTCGGAGGAGCGCATCTTTTTTCAATTAACAATTAATAATTAACAAATAACAATTGTTTGTTTGATGTAGTTCTATTATTTAACACGAATTATCATGAATTGACTTGAATTATATTAGTTAGATATCTTATGCTGATATACTTTCTGATAAATTTACGTTAATTCGCGATAATTCGTTGTTTATACAACTACAAGCAGATAATTGTTATTTGTTAATTGTTAATTGTTAATTGAAAATGTATGTTTTTTTGTACCTCTTTACCCTCTCGTCATCAATCACGCCATTCCAGTTCATACCGAAGGCGAAGTCGTAGGTGTTCCCGTCGGCATCCTTGTAGCAACGCATATCGCGGGGCGTGTCCTCGGCCTGTGCTTCGACAGTCTCCATGTCGGCAGGCATCTGGAAGGGGAGGAGTCCGCAGGGCTCGTAGTTGCCGCAGATCACTTCGAGGATGGCCTGCTTCTGGATGTCGAAGGTCACGAGGATGGCGTCGGCCAAAGGTTCAAATTCGGCGGGAACGGTGGGGTTGGTGCTGTTGAGCACCACAATCACTTTCTTCGTGCCCATCGCCTTGCGGGTGTTTTCGACAAGGGTAAGGTCGGGAGCATTGAACGTACGCACGCCCTTGCCGCGATAACTGCGATTGGTGCCTTTCTCGAAAGGCGAGCCGCCGGCCAGGCTGACTTCGCGTGCCGTGGCGGCCACATAGTCGCGGTATTGCAGGCTGATGGGGTAGTAGCCGTTACCAGGGGCGCTGACCTTGCTGCCCTTGGGGATGAAGTAGTTGTTCACGCCTGCTGCACTTTGAGCCATTTGTGCCAGAACCTTCGGGTCGGTTGGGATAGGTCGGCCATACATTTGCAGCATCTTGGTCACCACGTCAATCATCGTCTGCTTGTCCTTCAAGACCTCCCCCATGTTGTAGCCAAAGCCGCTGTTGGGTGAGTCGATGAAGACGATGGCTGCATCCGCCTCTTCGGGAGTAGGCACGGGTTCGAAGAACTTGCTCAGCATGTCAGCCTTGACGGGAGTGATGGTGTCGGTGGGAATAACCGAACCCCAGAAACTGTTGTGGGCAGGATAGATGCGCTGGGGTACATAGACCTTCACCTTCTTGCCTTCGCCCTCGGCTTTGAGTGGTAGGGCAGCATCGTGGTTCTTCACCATGACGATGCTCTTCACCTGAGCCTCATAGCCTTTGGCCGTAAATTCGGGGCAACCCACGATGCGGGCCGACTCGGCGGGGTCGAGGTAGGGATTCTCGAAGAGTCCCGTCTGGAAGATGTTGCGAAGCAGACGCTCGGCGCTCTTGTGGATGCGCTGCAACATTGCCTCTTCGCCCATCTGCTGGGCCATCATCTCGAAGGCTTCGAGCACGGGCTTCTTGTCGTTGTTGCCGCCAAACTGATCCACGCCAGCCATCAGGGCCTTGCAGTGACGTTCGGCCACGCTGAGGCTTTCCACGCCATAGGGCTTGCCGCTGTGCACGCCGGGATGGGCGATATCAGCAGTCACACCCCAGTCGGTGCACACCACGCCATCGTAGCCAGCCACCTCGCGCAACTGTCGTCCGATGATGTCGGCATTGAAGTTGTTGGCAACCACCTCGTTGCTTTGTCCGTAACTGATGGTATAGTAGGGCATGATGGCAGCCGCCTGTCCGGTGTTCTTGAGGTTGAAGGCACCTACGATGAAAGGACCTTTCAGCAGTTCGTAGTTGCCGTTTGGATAGACGGCATACTGTCCACGTCCGTAGTGGGCATCACGTCCTGCCTCGCCCGGACCACCGCCCGGCCAGTGCTTCGCCATGGCGTTGACGCTTTGCAGTCCCCAGGCTCCATAGAGACGCGCCTCGCCCTCGGAAGTCTGGAACCCGTCGCAATAGGCCTCGGCCATGTCAGTCACCAGACGGGGATCCTCGCCGTAGGTGCCGCTGAATCGGAACCAGCGGGGCTCGGTGGCACAGTCGATTTGTGGCGAAAGGGCGGTGGCAAAGCCCAGGGCACGGTATTCGATCGAGGCAATGCGTCCGAACTCACGCATCAGTTCGGGGTCGAATGTGGCTCCCATACCGAGCTCGTTGGGCCACATCGAGATGTCGCTGCCTGCGCCGGCATTGAATTCCGAATCGCTCTTGCCTCCATGGCGTGGGTCGCTCGAATTGTTGACGGGGATGCCGTGGCCCAATCCTTCGACAAAGGCTTGTGCGGCATTGTTCCAGCGTGCAGCCACTTCGGGGCTCTCGACAGCCGTGATGAGCAGGTGGCGCAGGTTATCCTCGCTGAGGAAACGCTTTTGGTCATCGGTGAGTGCCCAGGCGGGGGCTCCGCTCTCGGCATAGGGCTTGCCGTCGTAGGTGCCGTTGCCGAACGATCCTACCGAGGGAATGGCCTGGTGGTTGCTGTAGAGCATCAGGCCTGCAATCTCTTCGCGCGAGAGTTGGGCAGCCAGGTCGGCAATACGTTCGTCGAGACCGAGGCGCCAGTCCTCGTACTTGTCGAGTTGACCGTTGCGGTTCAAATCCTTGAAGGCGTGATTGCCTTCCTTCAGAATCTGTACGCCCGAAGCAGGAGAGTAGCCCAACGTGGGGCCATCCTGGTGAATCAGGGTGTAGCCGTCGTGTTGTTCTTCGACGGGCTTTTGTGTGCAGGCAGTCATCAAAAGTACGATGCCTGCCGAGACGAAGAGGCTCTTTGTGCTCATTTTTATGTTTTATTTTTTATAATTTTATTTTTTGCTTGTCCTTTATTTCTCTACGGATTGAATCGGATTAAAAAGATTTTTGTTCGGCCAATCAGGTAATCTGGTGAATCTGGTGAATCCGTAGCGCTTTTGAAATAGTTTGGGAAGCGACAAATTGCTACTTCTTCACAGTATAACTTCCTGCTTCGTACTCTTTTGATTCCGTTTCTCCCGGCAAAGTGACTGCGGCAGTGGCGCCTTCGGGGATGCTGAATGTCCAAATCCACTCTTCGCCCTCATAGTGCCACTCGCTTTCGATGAGGCCAGCAGCCGAACGGTAACTTGCCTTGATGGAACCAAGACGACGATCGGGCTGAGGAGCCATGATGATGTGCTGGAAGCCCGGCTTCCTGACATCGGCAGCGATTCCCGCAGCGTTCTCCCATAGCCATTGGCAGACGCAGCCGTAGGCATAGTGGTTGAAACTGTTCATGCCGCGCGGACCCATGCCCTTCTCGATCATGTAACTGTTCCAGCGTTCCCAGACGGTGGTGGCGCCATTATCGACCGAATAGAGCCAGCTGGGGTTCTTGTGCTGCAGGAGCAGCGTGTAGGCCACGTCGCTGAGTCCGCAGGCAGTAAGCGTAGGCATCAGGATGCTTGTGCCGAGGAATCCCGTCTGCAAGCAGTCGCCTTGATCGGCAAAGTTCTTGCGAAGGCGGGCAATCATCTGCTCGCGCGCCTTGCCTTCAACGAGTCCGTTGCGCAGCGCAAAGAGGGCTGGCGTCTGCATGGTGTTGAAGATGGGGGTCTTGAAGGTGCCGTCGGTCTTGAGGAACTTGCCCTTCACGTAGGCCTTCGCATCGGCCACCATCTTCTCGAACGTTGCAGCGTCGCGGCCCGTGGCAGCCGCCATGTCGTGCATCATCTCGGCATCGATGATCCAATAGGAGGCACACAGGTAGTTCCAGTAGTTGATGGCATCGGGCAGTGGACCCTTGGGGCCGAAAGCACCGCCTCCGCAACTCTCCAATGGCTCGTAGCTCAGCCAGTCGGCCCATTGATAGTTGCCGTTCTCGGCACTGAGGGCTACGTGGTCATAGTGTGTGTCAGCCACGTGGGTGATGTAGCGCAGCATGGCCTCCCAGTTCTCGTCGATGATGCGGGTGTCGCCCATCTGCTTCCAAAGGGTCCAGGGCACGATCACTCCGGCATCTGCCCAACCTACACGCATCATGTCGTGTTCGCTGCTGCCGTACTGTCCCCAGGGAGCAACGCCTGGGAACCCTCCCTTGGGTGACTGTGTGTCGCGCATGTCGCCCATCCATTTGAGCATGAAGGGATAGGTGTTGGCAAAGAAGGTTCCCGTCTCCGAGAAGACTTGCGTGTCGGCGGTCCAGCCCAGACGCTCGTTGCGCTGCGGACAGTCGGTGGGCACCGAAAGGTAGTTGGAGCGCATGCCCCAAAGGGTGTTCTGGATGAGTCGGTTCACGTCGTCGTTGCCTGTGCTGAGGGTTCCTGTCTCGCTCTCGGCAGTGATGGACGAAACGGGAACAGACAGAATGCTTTGGAATGTTACATCCTCAGTGGCAGAAATGGCGAGGTAACGATATCCGAAGAAGGTATGTCGGGGCATGTAGTGCTCCTCCTTGTCGCCGCTGAAGGTATAGACGAGGCGAATGCCGTCGGGGATGCGCAGGTTGAGGCGATGCACGCTGCCTTCGGGACCATCCATGCCGCGGCTCAGTGCGCCATTGCCATCGTTGAGCAATTCTCCAGGAAGGCAGGTCAAGACCGTACCAGCTGGGGCACTGAACGTAAGCGAAGGGATGGCTGCGCAGTTCTGTCCGAAATCGACCACCAGTTGTTCGCCAGCCTTCAACGAAATGGGCTGGCCAGGGGTAAAGGTGCGCACACCGTCCACCTTGCCGTGTGCATCGTCGGTCTTTCCGCTCACGCTGCTCCATGCATAGCAGTCGGTGGGCTGCAATGCCAGGTCGTGGCGCAGGTAGATCTCGGCGCCCTCGCTGGGAAGTATCTGTCCGCCAAACTCGTTGTTCGGCTCGGGAGTAGTGAGCAGTTCGGGAGTCTCGTAGCCTGGTTTCAGGCGAGCGTCGTAGCGTTCGCCATCGTAAATGCTTGCCAGTTGTACGGGACCTGCGATGCCAGCCTTCCAATGATCCAGGTCGGTGCCAAGGCATTGTGTGGTGCCATCGTTGTAGGTCAGTTCGAGCACGGCACGGAATGCCGTCTTCTTGCCCAGCATCCCCTCAGTGCCACCGGGGGTGATGATCTTGTCCGCCCACCAGCCTGGGGTGACTTCGGCAGCAAGCACGTTGTCGTCTCCTGCATCGGTGCGGAAGGCGTTGGTCACATCGTAGGTGAACGAGCGGCGTGTCTTGGCAAAGTGGGTGTAGCCTGGCTTGAGGTATTCGTCGCCGATGGCCTGTCCGTTGACGAAGAGCACATAGGTGCCCAGTCCTGTGGTCATCCAGCGGGCACGTGTCACGCGCTTTTCGTTGGTGAGGTTCGACACAAACCAGCTGGCGCCTTCAGCAGCGGGGCAGTATTCCTCTTCGGTGGTAATTTTGGTAACTACCGGCGCATTGGCTGCCGAAATCCAGATGCTCTGCTCCCAATAGGCTGCGGGGAG